>Ga0335077_10000465_pt1 | contig 44931 bp, 37 predicted proteins | sample Lox_Sample_31_FD_207151 | JGI IMG/M metagenome (GOLD analysis project Ga0335077, IMG submission 207151) | Soil microbial communities from Loxahatchee National Wildlife Refuge, Florida, United States - Lox_Sample_3.1 | ecosystem: Environmental > Terrestrial > Soil > Wetlands | place: USA... | reverse complement strand
AGGGCGGTGCGGCGGAGGGCGGTGCGGCGGAGGGCGGTGCGGCAGAGGGCGGTGCGGCAGAGGGCGGTGCGGCAGAGGGCGGTGCGGCAGAGGGCGGTGCGGCGGAGGGCGGTGCGGCGGAGGGCGGTGCGGCGGAGGGCGGTGCGGCAGAGACCGGTGCGGCAGAGGGCGGTGCGGCAGAGAACTTCGCGGCAGCGAACGGCGCCGCAGAAAGCGGTGCGGCAGAGAACTTCGCGGCAGCGAATTTCGCTGCACAGGACCGCGCGACAGCGGGTGGCACCGCAGCTGGTGGCGCCGCAGCTAGCGGCGTGCGCTCGACCCGCACCGGCCGGTCGCCCACCAGCACGACGGCGTAAGACGTGACAGCCCGGATCCGCCCACATAGCATCGGGTACGTGCATCCCAGCGCAAGCCGCTGGCCCGGCCGCAGGCCGGAGCGGCTGCTGACCAAGCGGCGCGCGGTTGACTTCTGCCGCGTGGCTACCGCGCTGTGTCCGGCGCCACGGCCGCACCTGCGCGGCGCCACGCCTGCCTCCTGACACGGGACGCACGGGGCCGCGCTCGAATCCCCCACCACAGGAGCGCGTAAACATGCAGGTAGATCCCCGAGGCCAGCGCTTCGCCGCGCTGCTCTCCACGGTAGTGCTCGCTGTGATACTCCTCACAGGCAGCGGGTCGCTGCTCGCCGCGCAGACCCTCGTCTTCGCGACCGGCGCCCTGCTCGGGCTCCAGTACGCGCCGTACGGACTGCTCTTCCGCTGGCTGGTCCGGCCACGCCTGGGGCCTCCGGCCGAACTCGAGCCCGCCGCGCCGCCGCGCTTCGCACAGGCGGTTGGCACGGTCTTCTGCGCGGTCGGCGTAGCCGGTTACGCGACGGGCGTCACCGCACTGGGCATTGTCGCAACCGCCGCGGCGCTCGCCGCGGCCTTCCTTAACGCGGCCTTCGGTTACTGCGTGGGCTGCGAAGTGTATTTGCTGATCAGAAAATTCTGGCCGAGCCGCCATGGGCGGCTATCGGCCGATCCTGACAAGGAGGTTCCCGCATGAGCCGCTCCGACGCGCTCGTGGACGCCGACTGGGTGGAAGCTCACCGGTCCGATCCTGGCGTGGTGCTCGTCGAGGTTGACGAGGACACCAGCGCCTATGACAAAGGCCACATCCCGGACGCCGTCAAGATTGACTGGAAGAAGGATCTGCAGGACCCCGTCCGGCGTGACTTCGTGGACAAGACGGGTTTCGAGGCCCTGCTGTCCGAGCGGGGGATTTCGAACGGCGACACCGTCATCCTCTACGGCGGCAACAACAACTGGTTCGCGGCCTATGCGTACTGGTATTTCAAGCTGTACGGCCACCAGAATGTGAAGCTGCTCGACGGCGGCCGTAAGAAGTGGGAGCTTGACTCCCGCGAGCTTGTGGAAGACGTTCCGCAGCGGCAGCGCACGTCGTATGTGGCCAGCGAGGCCGACCCCTCGATTCGGGCGTTCCGTGACGAGGTGGTGGCGGCGATCGGCAAGCAGAACCTGGTGGACGTGCGCTCACCCGACGAGTTCAGCGGCAAGCTGCTTGCGCCCGCGCACCTGCCTCAGGAATCGGCGCAGCGGCCTGGGCATATCCCAACCGCGAAGAACGTGCCCTGGGCGAAGGCCGCCAACGACGACGGCACGTTCAGGTCGGACGACGCGCTCCGCGCGCTGTACGGCCACGAGGCGGGACTGGATTTCGGTAGGGACACCATCGCCTACTGCCGGATCGGTGAGCGGTCCGCGCACACCTGGTTCGTGCTGCACGAACTGCTCGGCCAGGGCAACGTGAAGAACTACGACGGCTCGTGGACCGAGTATGGCTCCCTGGTCGGCGTGCCCATCGAGCTTGGGGAGGCCAAGTGACGGACGGATGCGGAGCCCCGGCGGGCGGTGTGACGAGCCTGGCCGGGATCGACATCGACAGCCAGGCGGTAGTCCAGGGGCAGGTCAGCCGCAGCGGCTCGGCGGTTACCACCGGCTACGCCAGGCTGCTCAATGCGGGCGGCGATTTCGTCGCCGAGGTACCGCTCGGTGACGCGGGTGGTTTCACCTTCTTCGCGGCGCCAGGCGACTGGACGGTGCGGGTGCTGGCCCCCGGCGGCGTGGCCGTCGACAGGCCCATTTCCGCGGGCTATGGCCGGGTGGCCAAGGTCGATATCGTGATCTAATCGTCACCTCTGCCTCGAACGGCCGCGGGATCAGCGCGAACCCGCGGCCGTTCGCTGTCGGACATGCGCGACCGCGCTCGACGTCGCCCGGCGTTCACCTCCACTTAACCATCACTGGCTATTAATGCGAGTGTCAGTGGATTTCAAATGTGGGGGAGCGCAGCGACGTGTCGTTCGAGGCCGGCTCCGTAGAGCCGTTCCAAACGGGCGCGGCGGCCGTCCGCCATGAGATGGCTACGGCAGCGACGCCAGATCTGGTCCCGCCGTGCGCACAACCGACCTGACGCTCGGCTTCGGGGCCAAGACGGTCCTGGAAGACATCTCGCTGAACTTCACCCCTGGCGCGGTCACCGCGCTGCTCGGGCCGACCGGCTCGGGCAAGACGACGTTACTGCGCAGTCTGAACCGGATGAACGACAAGGTGACGGGGTGCTGGCGGGGATCCCGTCCATCGTGCTCGGATACGTCGGTTATGCGGCGCTGGTGGTGAAATTCCACTGGGGCTATGGCCTGCTGCCGACCGTCTTGGTGCTGTCGGTGATCGCGATCCCGTACATCACCAAGGCCACCGAGACCTCACTCGCCCAGGTACCGAGTTCCTACCGTGAGGGCGCGGAGGCCCTCGGCCTTCCGGTGAGCTGGACGTTGCTCAAGATCGTGCTGAAGTCCGCGCTGCCAGGAATCGTCACCGGCCTGCTCGTGGCGCTCGCGATCGTCGTCGGCGAGACCGCGCATCCGTGAGCACCACGCGCCCGCACGACCCGGCGGGCACGATGATCTCGACTTAACGGCCTCCACCGGGGTTTCGCGACCGCGACCAGCGGTTACGACGGGCGTCTGGACAGGCACCCAGAGGTGCTGGGACCCTTGAGCCGAGATGTCAACCGGCATAACGACAACCCGGGAGCGCGTGCCGCGGCGCGCGCGCTACCTGATACCGAAAACAACACCACGGCGCGCCGAGTTCCTCGCTGCCCTCGGCGTTCTCGTGGTGCTCGCCCATCTCGTCGTCGCCCAGCTCACCATCGTGCTGGCCGTCATTTTCTTTGCGATCACCAAGCTGACCAGGTGGCGGCCACAATGGCTCGCCGTCCCGGCCGCCGCCGGCGTGATCTGGGCGCTCGCCATCACCCCCGCGACCGCGGTGAGCGGCTTCCTCGCAGGGCCCCGGAACATTGTCGGCTACCTGCGAGGCGTCGACGGAGACCCGGGCCGGGTCATGCACCTGGGCGCCGCGTTTGGCGGTATGGGCGGTTGGCTGCCCAGGCAGCTGCCGCTGGCCCTCGTGACGGGCGCGGCAGAGGCGGCGATCGCCCTGTGGTTGAGCTGGCTGCACACCGACGAGTGGAGCCTTGCCGCGCCGCGGCCTGGTGCGCTGACCGTGATCCGCAGGTGGTATGTGACCCGTGCGGTCAGCGCTGGCGCCGTGGTCACCAGGGACGGGGCATGTCTTGGTATCGCGGCGCCGAGTGGTGGCCGTGCCGCGCTGTCTTGGACCGAGATTACTGCCGGCGTCCTGTGCACGGGCGCGAGCGGTTCCGGCACCACGTCCACTAGTTTTCAGCTCGTGCACGCCGCGATCAGGCGCAGGAAACCGGTGATCGCCGTCGACCTCTCCGGCAGCAGGCAGCTCGCCGAATGGTTCGCGATCGTGTGCGGCGCAACCGGTGCGCCGCTGCAGGTTTTCTCCGCCACCGGGCCGGCGTGCTACGAACCCTTCCGTCGTGGCGACCCCGGCCGCCGCGCGGCGCTGGTGATGGGGATGATCGACTGGGCGGGCACGGCCGACCAGTACCGCCGCAGCTGTGGCGCCTATCTGAACGACCTTTTCGCCGTGCTCGACGCGACGCCAGGTGACCCGCGCACGCCACTGCTCGACGAGCTCGCGCACCTGCTCAACCCGGCGGCACTGCGCGCGAGAGCGCAGCACGTGCCGCGGTTCCTTCCGCAGCGTGACGCGCTCATCGAGCGGGTCGAGGTCTCGGCCAGCCTGTTCGAAGCTGACCCGCAGGCAATGGCTGCCCCAGCGGGCCAGCTCACTCAGCTGCGCTCCTCGGGGCTCGGCCGGTGGCTCGGGCCGCCACCACCCAATGCCGCTGGCAGGCTGGTGCGTGCCCCGGCCTCCCTTGTCGATCTCGGCATGGCCGTCAGGCAGCGTGGCGTCGTGCTGTTCTCGCTGGCCGGCGAGGGCCCTGGCAGGTCGGCAGCGGCCGTGGCCAGCTTGGTCGCTCAGGATGTCATTGCCGTCTGTGCCGAGCTGCGCAGGATCGGCGTCGAGGGCGACGGCCTCGTCTGGTTCGAACAGTGCGGCGACATCCCCGCCCGGGTGCTCACCGAGTTGATCAGTCGTGGTACGACGGCTGGCCTTGCTGCCGTGCTCACGACGACCTCGGCGCAGGCGGCGGACAAGCTTGCCGGAAAGGTAAATGCGGTGGTGTTGCACCGAATGACGGATCCGGTGATGGCGGAGCGTTTTGCCAGGATCACCGGCGACAAGCTGGTGCCGGGCGATGCGGACGGACCGCAGGCGCCCGGCGGGGCCACCGTGACGGCAGGGGGAGCAGGTGCGGACGTGGCTCGTGGGCCCGGTGCGCACGTCAGGGCGCGGGGTGATCCGGCAGCAGGCCTGACGGCCGCTCCCGCGTTCCGACCGGCCGACGCCGCTTTCGTGCACAGGCCGGTGGTGTCCCCGGAGACGCTCTGCGGCCTGGGCAACGGGGAGTTCGTGCTCATGGTCAAGGCGCCACAGCGGCGGCTCGTTCCGCTCGGCAAGACCGTTCGCGCACGGCTCGCCGCACCATACCGTAAGCGGCACCGCAGGCGGGCGAACGCCGACGCGGATAGAGCGGTCCCGCGGCCCGCCGTGCCGGGCGCCGCCGCGCAGGAATCCGCGCCACCACGGCAGCCGTTCGGTATCAACGGCGATCCGGTCAACCGCGGCGGCGACCTGGCCGACGATCACCTGGGCCGGCGCCTCGGACCCGCCGGTGACCGGCAGCACCAGGAGATTCAGGACGGCGACCATCCGGCGCCTGCCGGAACGGCACGCCCAGCCGCCCCGCAGGATCCTAAGCTGGAAAGAATGATCCCCAGGCAGTCCGCGGGGCAGCGGCGATGGCCGGCCTGACCGCCGTTTCCACGGCGCCAGATCGCGGCCCGCGCGTTTTCCGGCCGGACCGCGTCTACCTGGGCTGGCAGTACACATTGCGCAGCCCTGATCCTGGCCCGCCGCCGCGCCGCCCTACGCCGCCCGAGCAGGAGCAGCTCAATCCTGAGTGGGTGGCCGCGCAGCGGCGCGAGGAGAATCTGCTCAACCGGCCGCTGAAGCTGGCGTTCTGCGTTGCGCTCGTGTTCGCCGCGGCGCTGTTCGCGGCCTGGATCACGGGGTTGCTCAGCGGCCTGCTCACCGCCTGCGGGATCGTCGTCTTCCTGGCCGGTGCGTTGCTCAGTGCATATGCGGTCTGGCGGGGTGATCAGGCACTTCGGTCGAGGATCGGCGAGGAGCGCCAGCGGCTCGGCAAGATCCGCGCGGAGCAGGAGAGCCGGCTGTTCGCGTGGCAGGAGGAGCACGCAAGGCGGTTCCATGAGTGGCAGGCACGCCGCACGGCCTACGAACAGCAACTGCAGTGGTACGCCGTCTCGCTGCCCACCGAGCTCGATCGCGTCGATGTGGCCGGTGGCACGGTTCCTGGCTGGTCCGCGCTGAGTACCCTGATCGGCGCCGCCAGGCTGAGCTCTGGTGGCGAGGTAACGGTCGTCGATCTGTCCGAAGGTGCGGCCGCTGCGGACCTCATCTCGGTGGCCAGGCGGTCCGGCATCGACCCGCTTGTTTGGGTGTTGCCGGCCGACCTGCCCAGGCTGGACATTGGCACCGGACTTGGCAAGGAGGAACTAGCCGACATCCTGTCCCTCGTCGTGAACGTGAGCGAGGAGCGGGCGAGCACCCGGGACTTGTCCTACGACAACTCGATTCTGGAGCGCATGCTCGAGGTGCTCGGCGGCCAGCCAACCATCGCACAGCTCAATGCGGCGCTTCGGGCGCTGGCGCAGGTGGGCGACCCACGAGATGATCTGCGGCTAGGTCTCATCGACTCCAAGCAGCTTGAGCGGATAGGAACCATGTTCGGCCGGGGGGCGACGGACCGGGTCGTAATCGAGCGCGCCTGGGCCCTGGAATCCCAGCTGCGAAAGCTGGCGAACCTGGGCTCCGCACCGGCACGACTCGCCCCGGCAAGGCTGCGCGTCCTTTCGACCGACCGGCGCGCGGGCGTGTTCGGCAACAGGGTGCTCGGCACGTTCATCGTCACCGCGCTCACGCACACTGTCCGGCACGCTCCCGCCGGACAGCCGTGGCAGCACACGGTATTCCTGCTCGGCGCGGAGAAGCTCCGCGGCGACGTGCTCGACCGGCTCTGCGACAGTTGCGAGCAGACCAGGACAGGGCTTGTGCTTGCCTACCGGTCAGTTCCCGGTCACGTGCGGGAGCGCATCGGCCGGGGAAACGCCGCTGTCGCGTTCATGCGGCTCGGCAACGCGGAGGACGCCAAGGCCGCGAGCGAGCAGATCGGCACGGAGCATCTGTTCGTTCTCAGCCAGCTCACCGAGACCGTCGGCACGTCGGTCACGGACACCGTCGCAGACTCATATACGAGCACGGTAGGCACGGCCGATTCGGTGTCGATGTCGACCTCGACGAGCGAGACTACGGGCCGTAGCCACGGCCGGGTTCGCAGTCATGAGAGCGTGCTGATGCCATTTGGGCACTCCACCCAGTCCCGCAGCAGGGATGCCAGTTATGCGTACGGCACCAGTGCGAGCGAATCGGTGACCGACGGGATCAACTTGAGCACGGCGTGGGGTGTGAACACCTCACGGGCCACGGGCGCTAACGATTCGCTCGCCCGCACCTCGCAGCGGTCCAGGGAGTTCCTCGTGGAACAGCATGAGCTGCAGCAACTCCCGCCCAGCGCGATGATCATCACGTCCGCGGCCAAGGAAGGGCGGCGGGTGGTGATGGCCGATGCGAATCCGGCGATACTCTCGCTACCCACCACCACTCTGCAGAGCCTGGATGAGGCGATGTTGTCGCCGCCGCAGACTGTCGCGCAGGCTGTTTCGCCCGCGGCGGCCCATACGGCGGCCGATACGCCGGCCCATACGGCGGCCCAGACGGCGGCCGCTGCAGCTGAAGGGTGGCTGCCAGCAGACCATGGGCCGTTCGCCGCCTTGACGCCGTCTGGTTCCGGTGGCGGGCTTGGGCCTGGCAGTGATCACGGTTCCGGTGGTGGGCCTGGGCCTGGTGGTGGGCTTGGGCCTGGTGGTGGGCTTGGGCCTGGTGGTGGGGGGCTTGGGCCTGGTGGTGGGCCTGGGCCTGATGGTGGGTTTGGGCCTGGTGGTGGGGGGCTTGGGCCTGGTGGTGGGCCCGGGGCTGGCACCGCAGGTTCGAAGGCTGGCGGCCCGCCTGGTCGGCCCCCCGTCTCTTCGGGCCGACCGCCCACGCCTGTTAACTGGCAGGGGGAAGATCAGCCGCCGCCCAATCTGGGTCCGCCGCCCGATCGCCTCGACTGGCGTAAACGGCGGCGCCGAGACTCCTCGTAGACGGCCGCTCGCCGGACCACCAGTCTGGGCGCGCTCCTTACCGGGCCGCCATCCTGGCCGACCGCGGTCAGCCAGGCAACGTTGCGCCCCAGGATCCATAATCGTGTTAGATTTCCGGCCGAAAGCGCAGGCAGGTTAACACGGTCGGGATCATGACCGCGCCGAAGCGCGTTGGGCCGTACCCTGCGCGGCGCCGCACCCCGCGCGCCGCGCCGCGCCGCTGGGCCGCGCCCGGTGGTTGCTCCGCTTATACAGCCTGTCTATACGATTGGTCGATTCGCGGGTCAATACGAAATCCACACGCGACGCCAATCCCGCGATCGGGACCATGCGCCCGACGTTGGCTGCTTGGGCTGCTCATCGGGGAATCCTAATTCCGGCGATAAGGGATCAAGACGCCTTCGGCCGGATGGCGAGTTTTACCTTGGCGCGGCACACCTGCAGAGCCAGAGTTTCGTTCTGCTGACGCGACAGGCGGCATCGTGCTATGCACACTTCGTGAGTGAGACAGCAGAGCTTCTTGCGGTATTGCCGAGGCCCTGGTACCGCATTCTCGCGGTGCCCGCGCCCGTCAGAGTCGGTTCGCCGGAGTCGGATTTCGTCGCGGTTCTTCCCGCTGCGCTGAGCGCCGCGCAACGTGGCCAGCCTTTCGTGGTCGGCTGGCTGTCGCGCGGCGGAGGTGCGCCGCTCGAACTGATCACCAATGCGGGACCGCTGGCCTCGCCCTGCGGCGTGGATCAGTTGACCGCGCAAACGACGCCGTCGGCGCGGGCGCCGGGACCGGAACAGTCGCGCTCCCCGTGGCACGCTGCCGGTCCTTCAGCAGGGCTGTCACCATCCCAGCTAACCGGCATGCTTTTCCCGAACGGCGCGCGCGGCACGGTGATCACTGACAGCTGGCTCCGTGACGCCGATCGGCTGGTCTGGACACCGTGCGCGGGCAGACAGGCTCCGCCGCTTGCTGGTAACGACGGGCGGGAACCGCCGCAGGACGCGCGGCAGCCCACACTGTTCGAAACCACACTGGTCACGCTCATGGACCGGCCATTCGGCTGGCTGATTGTCGCCGAGCCCACGCAGCTACTCGACGCCGAGATGGCGCAGCTGCGTACCCAGCTCACCGCGAGCCGCCGTTTCGAGGAAGAGCGCGCCAGGCTCGATGTCGAGCGCGCCGAGCGCCGTATTCAGGAGCTCGAGGCCTTCTGCGAAGCCGGACTCTGGAACGTTCGGGTTCTCGCGGGCGCCGCGACTCCGGCCGAGTTGCGCCGCGTCGCGCCGGTCCTCATCGGCTCGGTGGATCTCACTCGCCACCCGTACCGGTTGCGCTGCGGTCTTGAAGCCCGCAGCCTTGCGGACGCGCTCGCGGCTCACCTTTGCGACTGTGCAAACGGCGCGCACGACCGCGGAGACGGCGCGCACGACCGCGGAGACGGCGCGCACGACCGCGGAGACGGCGCGCACGACCGCGGAGACGGCGCGCACGACCGCGGGCACGGCGCGCGCGACCGCGGAGACGGCGCGCGCGACCACGGAGACGGCGCGCGCGACCGCGGGCACGGCGCGCACGACCGCGGAGACGGCGCGCGCGACCGCGGGCACGGCGGCTACAGCTCAGCACGGGTCGCGCGCGACTGCGGAGATAACGCGCATGGCTCTGGACAACGCGCGCGCGTGCCCTTCCCCGCCACGGCTGGCGCCATCGCCGTACTCGCGGGCCTGCCCCGCCGTGAGGTTCCGGGTCTGCGCGTGCTCGACTCCGGATACTTCGACGTGACGAGCGAGACGGACGGCGCCGCAGACCATCGGCCCGCCGTACCGGAAATGATCGACCTCGGCGCGATACTCGACGGCCAGGATCGGCCTGTCGGCACGTTTCATGTGCCACTTGCCACCCTGAACCGGCATGCGTTTGTCACCGGCGCCACCGGTGCGGGCAAGTCGGAGACGGTCAGGCATCTGCTCGAGGGGCTGACACGGGCGCGCCTGCCATGGCTGGCAATCGAGCCCGCCAAGTCGGAGTACGCGGCGATGGCAGGCCGGGTAGAAGGTATCGCTCAAGTCACGGTGATCAATCCGACTGACCCGCAGGCGATCCCGCTGTCGGTGAACCCGCTCGCGCCAGAGCCTGGTTATCCGGTTCAGGCGCATATTGACATGGTGCGGGCACTTTTCCAGGCCGCCTTCGACGCGGAGGAGCCATTCCCGCAGGTTATGTCGCAGGCACTCCAGCGCGTGTACGAGGCCAACGGCTGGGACGTGGTGACTGGCGGCGGCGTTCCGGGTGCGTACGCAGTGCCCGCGGTGCCCACCCTCGCGCAACTACAGCGCACCGCGATCGAGGTGGTCGAGGATGTCGGCTACGGCAAGGAACTACAGGCCGATGTGCGCGGGTTCGTGGATGTGCGGCTGCGCTCGCTACGGATCGGCTCCGCGGGCCGGTTCTTCGAGGGTGGCCATCCCGCCGATATCAGCGAGCTGCTCCGCCGTAACGTGGTGCTCGCCATCGAGGATGTCGCGAACGACGAGGACAAGGCGTTTCTCATGGGCACCTTGATCATCCGGATCGTTGAGCACCTTCGGCTGCGCGCCCGCCGGGAGAAGGCGGCGGGTCTGCGCCACGTCATCGTCATCGAGGAGGCACATCGGCTGCTGCGCAACCGCGGGCAGGAGCGGTCGAGCTCACATGCCGTCGAGCTGTTCGCTGGCATGCTCGCGGAGATCCGCGCCTACGGTGAGGGGATCGTGGTCGCCGAACAGATCCCGACGAAGCTGCTGCCCGATGTGGTGAAGAACACCGCGCTGAAGGTGGTCCACCGGCTACCGGCACATGACGACCGTGAGCTGGTAGGCGCCGCGATGAACCTTGACCGAGAGCAGTCCCGTCAGGTCGTCTCGCTAGAGCCCGGGATCGCCGCGGTGTTCGCCGACGGCATGGACCGGCCGCTTCGGGTCCGCATCCCGCTCGGCGAACGACGCGAGCGGGTGCTTGCCGGGCCTGCCCCGCCGATAACCGGTAGCCGTTCGGCCGCGTGCGGGAGGCTATGCCGTTACGGCAGAGCGTGCAGTCTTATCGAGCTGCGCACGGCAGAGCTGATGTCCGCCTCGCAGGAGGAGGCGTGGCTGCGCATCTGGGCGGAGACGCTCGTTCTCGCGTTCCTGACCAACCACGCGATCCCCGCCGCACCCGAACCTGTGCGCCGCAGGTGGGCGGGATTCGAGAGCGAGCAGCGGCTGCGCGAATGCGTGCTGGCTACGGTGATCGACCGAGCAGTATCGGCACGTGCCACGTCGCTGCGGGAATCCTACGATCCGTGTCAGCTGATGGACAGTGTGGCCAATACCGCACTGCGGATCCTCGACGGCACCATCGACTTGGTGGGCGGCCGCGCAGGCGCGGCGTGGGTGATCCCACAGCTCCGCTGGGTGCACGAGATCGAGCAGGCATTCGCGGCCCCGAGTCCTTTCAGTCAGGCACCTGATCTGACGTACGACCTCCGCATCGCGGACGGGCCTGGGGTGACGGCCGAGGACCGGCTCGACCACCTGGCGCGGCATCCGTTGTCGATGGAACTCGAACGCAACCGCCTACCGGCGTGGAACGCTCTGGTCGGCAGCGATGAGCATAAGGCCTTCTTCGGCGACATCGACACGGTGCTGATAGGCGTGAATGGCCGCGAGCGTGCGGCCGAGGCAGCGCGTTGCATGAGGGCGAATTGGCTGCTGCGCGTTCTTTCCTGGCCCGGCCGGTTCATGGTGGATCGCGTCGACGAGGGGGCTCCGGATGACCTACCGTCGGGTCCGGCGGTACGGGTACCCGAGCCGCGGGTAAAGCAGGGCCTCGTGAGCGTCCGGCCGCCGGGCTCGCGCGGGCGCGGACGAAGGAGCACGGGTTCACCGTGACCCTCATCTGAGGCCGATACCATCGGGCCAATGGACAGACTTCCGTTGCGCGCGCGGCTTGCCACAGCCATGGGCGGGACGGCCGGCCGACTGTCGCGAATGGCGGGCCGCGGTGACGGCTCGGTCATCGGCGGGAAGGTCGGCCTCTGGCTCGAGCCCGACCTGCTTTCGATGCTCGCGGCCGGTCGGCAGGTTGTCCTCGTCACGGGCACCAACGGCAAGACGACGACCACGCGGCTGGTGACGGCTGGCCTCGGCGCGCTCGGCCAGGCGGTGGCATCGAACGCATTCGGCGCGAACATGGAGGAGGGCCTCGCCGCGGCCCTCGGCCAGGCTCCCAATGCGCCCTACGCGGCGCTCGAGGTTGACGAGAAGTATCTGCCCCGGGTGCTGAGGGCGACCGCGCCGCGGGTGGTTGTGCTGCTGAATCTAAGCCGCGACCAGATGGACAGAGCGGCCGAGATCTGGCTCCTCGCCCGGCAGTGGCGGGACGCGCTCGGTGCCGCGTCGGGTGCCAGGGTCGTGGCCAACGCCGACGACCCCCTCGTGGCGTGGGCGGCGTCGTCTGCACCGAGCGTTACGTGGGTGTCGGCGGGCCAGCGGTGGCGTGAGGACTCATGGTGCTGTCCGCAATGCGGCTCCCACTTGCGCAGGCATGGCGATGACTGGCGGTGTGGCGAGTGTTCGTGTGCCCGGCCGCGTGTGAGCTGGGTCCTGGACGGCGGAAAGGTGATCGATTCCGCTGGCCGGGCCCACGAGCTCGACCTCGCCCTGCCTGGCCGGGCCAACCGCGCGAACGCGGTTGTCGCGCTCGCGGTCGTAGATTTCTTTGGTGTCGCCGTCGTACAGGCGCTGCCGTCGCTGCGGAAAGTGATCTCCGTCGCCGGCCGCTATACGCTGGTGGAGCGGCGCGGCAGGGCGGTGCGGCTGTTGCTCGCCAAGAATCCGGCTGGCTGGCTGGAAGCGTTCGACGTGCTTGATCCACCGCCGACGCCCATTGTGCTCGCGGTGAACGCGCAGGAGCCTGACGGCAGGGATACCTCCTGGCTGTGGGATGTCGACTACCGGGTGCTTAGCGGCCGCCGTGTGTTCCTGACCGGCGAGCGCCGCCTCGACCTAGCGGTACGGCTCGAGGCCGACAAGATCCCGTTTCAGCTGACCGGGGGTATCGACGAAGCGGTGGACCTCGTGGAGGGCAGGCTGGACGTGCTCGCCAACTACACGGCCTTCCAGCAGATCCGGGCAACCTTGGGGAGGGTGTCGTGACCGGCAGGCTCCTCCGCCTGATCTGGGTCTATCCGGACCTGCTCAGCACCTACGGTGATCGCGGTAATCTGCTCGTGCTCGAGCGGCGTGCGTGGCTGCGCGGCATCGCGACCGAGGCCGTCAGCGTGAATTCCGACCAGCCGGTGCCCCGCGATGGTGGCATCTACCTCATGGGCGGCGGCGAGGACTTGCCGCAGATACTCGCTGCACAGCGGCTGCGCGCGGACGGCGGGCTTGCCGCAGCGGCGGCATCTGGTGCGGTGATCTTCGCTGTCTGCGCGGGTTATCAGCTACTAGGTACGGAGTTCGGCGGCGACGAGGGACAGCAGTTGCCCGGCCTTGGCCTCCTCGATATCCGCAGCGGCCGTGGTGAAAGGCGAGGTGTCGGGGAGATACTCGCCGACGTCGACCCGGCGCTCGGGATACCTCAGCTGACCGGATTCGAGAATCATCAGGGCATCACCGCGCTTGGTCGCCGCGCACGGCCGCTGTCGCGCACCGTGCGCGGCGTCGGCAACGGTGACGGCACGGAAGGCGCATACGCGGGCCGGATCCTCGGCACGTACCTGCATGGCCCCGTCCTTGTCCGCAACCCAGCGCTGGCGGATCTGCTGCTGACTTGGGCGGTCGGGCCACTCACGCCGGTCGCGGACCAGGACGAGGAGTGGGCGCGGCGGCTCCGCGAGGAGCGCCTGGCCGCCGTGGCACACTGAGCGGCGCCCCGAGATGGCGCGGCCCCGGAAGGCGGTCGGCCCGGTAGCGCGGTCGCCGCGGTTGTCAGTAAACGACAGCCTGGGCGCCGTCGGCGGTGATCTCCGCGACGAACGTCGTGGCCCCAGAGATCCGCACTCCTTTGATGACATCCTGCTCCGCGATGTTTCTGCGCGCGGCGCACTGGGTGCACAGGGTCACTGTGCCGCACGCGAGCACGCCGGCCAGCAGATCCGCGAGCGGGGCACCGTGCGGCAGGTCGAATTCTTCCGCGCGGCCGGGTAGCGCGAACCAGGCCGCCTCGCCGGTAAGCCAAAGGGAAACCGGTACACCGCTGGCCGCAGCCGTCGCGGCCACGGTGAATGCCTGGTTGCAGCGTTCCGCGTCGTCCTTGCCCGCCGTAACCTTGACCACGAGTGATCGCGTCGTCATGCGCCGACCCTAACAAGCCGGGCGGGCAAGGGCGACGGCCCTGGCTCTGGGTGTGGGCCGGCGATGGCCCCCGTCGCCGTGGGCTCAGCGATGGGCCGCAGCGCGCGCAGGAGCCCAGCTAGGGCCGACCGGTTGAGGGAGAGCTCAGCCATGCCCGGTCGCAGGGGCGCGAACCCCAGCTAGGCCCGGTCGCGGTGGGCAGGAGCCCAGCATGACCGGTCGCCGGGGTAATGGTCGCGGCCGCCGCTGCCGGGGATATGGGTCAAGCAACGGCTTCTTGGCGTGACCGACGTCCAGCGACTGGCCACTTCGGCGAAGCTCGTGGCTTGACGGCATGGCGCCGCCGCGGCAGCAGCCGCAGCGCCGTATGCTGCCGCCATGTCCGGTGTGCTCAGCGTGGCCATTTTGGCGGTGGTATTCGGCGCTATCGCGGTCGCGGCGGTCTGGCTGGCGGCGCGGCTTTACCGTGCGGGCGGGAGGGCGGTCGGGTCCGCGGAGCGGGTGAAATCTGTGCACGTTGCCGAGCCAGTGAAATCAGCGAACGTGGCGGGGCCGGTAAGGTCGGTGAACGTGGCCGAGTCAGCGGACGAGCAGGAAAGCCGGAGCGGACGATGACGCCGGCCGGTGAGCCTCATCCCGACCTGGCTCCGCTGCTGTTCCTGCTCGGCAGGTGGGAGGGCGCGGGAATCGGCGGATACCCGACCATCGAGAGCTTCAGGTTCGGTCAGGAAATTAGCTTTACGCATAACGGCAAGCCATTCCTTATCTACGTGAGCCGGACCTGGCTGCTCGACGAGAAAGGCATCCCTGGGCGGCCGCTCGCCACGGAGAGCGGCTACTGGCGGCCGCAGCCTGGCGGCGGTGTCGAGCTGCTGCTCGCGCATCCCACCGGGGTCGCGGAGGTGTACCTGGGCGAGGTAACAGAAAGGCGGATCGAGCTTCGCACCGATATCGTGGCCCGTACCGCCACCGCGAAGGAGATCGTCGCGGGCCACAGGCTCTACGGCCTGGTGGGGGAAGATCTGGCGTGGGCCTATGACATGGCCGCCGTTGGCCAGCCGATCCAGCCGCACGTGTCCGCACAGCTCAAGCGCCTCGCTTCGGAAGTCCGGGCTGAGTAGGGCATGTTTCGTGGATCGACACGATGGCCATTTGGGCGGCAGCCTGACATACGATCGACAGCGAGTCACGATCAGCGATAACGCCCGTGAGCCCGGTCGGCGGCGGGCGGCACGCAGACGAGTCTCACCCACCGCGAGCGGCTGTCTCCGCCGAGGGGCTGTCTCCGCCGAGCGGCTCGCCGGGCCAATCGGATCGTAGCGGCGATGAGGCGTGGTGGCAGGAAGGTGCACGGCCGAGAAGGAAAATCCCCCGGGCCGCTCCCGCACCGGCTGGCCAGCGCCACTGAGGGCACCTAGCTTGCTGATACGGGGGCCGGATGGACGAATTCCAGCCAGCCCGGGGGTGCGGTGTCTGCCTAGTGTTCGCCGGCCGCCGATCCGCGGCCTGCGTTCAGGCGGGACGGCGGCTAGCTGACAGCCACCTCGCGAGTCCTACTGCTATACATGCTGTTGGACCACCTCCTTTCCCGCGTAGCCGCAGGCTATGTCGGAGGGTGCCGACATGGCAATAGCATTTGGCGGCCGGTGTCAAGCTCGGCGGCTACGTGAACCCGCGAGCATGTGCCGTGAAAACCCGCGAGCATGTGCGCGGAAGCGGGCCACGCCGCGTCGTCGGCCCGAGGCCGTAGACTCGGCGCATGACCCGGACGTGGCACGAGGAACTCCGGTCGCGCGGATACCGTGTCACACCGCAGCGGCAGCTTGTGCTGGAAGCGATCAGCAAGCTCGAACACGCGACACCCGAGGATATCTGCGCCGACGTGCAGCTGACGTCCAGGGGCGTGAACATCTCCACGGTCTACCGCACCCTCGAGCTACTCGAGCAGCTCGGCCTGGTGAGTCACACGCATCTCGGACATGGCGCTCCGACCTACCACCTGGCGGCGCAGGCGGATCACGTGCACCTCGTCTGTAGGGACTGCGGAAACGTGACGGAGGCCAGCCCGGCGACCGTTGGCGACCTCGTGAACACGCTCGACCGTGAACTCGGCTTCGAGACCGACGTGGGCCACCTGACCGTGTTCGGCCGGTGCGGCGCCTGCAGGGCGGGCAGCACGAGGCGGGGCGCCGAGCCGAAGCGCCGCGCCGAGCCGGAGCCTGGGCGCGCGCTGAGCACACGCGGCGGGAGTTAGGGCCTGTCTCGTCAATCTGCGTGGATGCGGGCTGCGTGGATGCGGGCTGCGTGGATGCGGGCTGCGTGGATGCGGGCTGCCTGGATGCCGGGGCGATCCGCGCGACCAAAAGAGTCTGCCAGACATGCCCTAACCTTGGGGTCATGTTGCGTCCTCGAAGCTGGTCCAGGCCTGCGGGTGAAAGTCCCGTCCGGGTAGGCACCGGAGCGCCCGGTAGCAGGCCCCGGTTCGTCGTTGAGAGGCGGCGGGCTAAGCGGGGTGTCGAAAGCCTCTTTGCGGGGAGCGAGCACGCGGGCCGTAGCATCATCCTGCGCGTTGGGCAGGCGGACCAGTGGACCGAGGAATGGTTGCACGGGCTGGGCCTGCACAAGCTCTCCGGCACAATCCGCTATCCGAAGGCGGCGTAACCATGTCAGGAAGATCACCGGTAAGCCGTATGCGGGAAAACCGCACGTACGGATTGACTTGAAAGGGGGATGGGGAAACCGGACCGCGCTGCGGCACCGGCGCCCCTGACTACCAATGGACACCCCATTGCTCCGGTCTCCCGGAGCGGTCGCCGCCGACGAGCCAGACTCCTCCGTCGCCGCGCACTATGGTGAGCCGTTCGCCGAACAGCGCGCGCTGACCGGCGGCGCCGGCCTGGTCGACCGCAGCAACCGAGGCGTGGTCCGGATCACCGGCCCCGACAGGTTGTCCTGGCTGCACAGCCTGACCACGCAGCACCTCGAGCGACTGGCGCCAGATACCGCTACGCAGGCGCTGGTGCTCAGCCCGAACGGTCACGTCGAGCACCACCTCACGCTCGTCGACGACGGCACCGCGGTGTGGGCACATGTCGAGCCTGGAATGGCCGCAGGCCTGGTGTCCTTCCTGGACTCGATGCGCTTCATGCTCCGGGTCGAGGCCGCGGACGTCAGCGGGCAGTTCGCGGTGCTGACGCTGAAAGGCCCGCGCGCGGGCGACCTCGCACCTGAAGCCGCGGCAACGCTGCGGCAGCCGTTCGGTATCGATTTGATCGTCATGAGAGATCAGCTGGAGACGCTGGCCGCGCAGCTGACCGGGCCGCGCGGTACCGGCCACGGTGCGACGGGCCAGGGTGCGACGGGCCAGGGTGATAGCGGCGCCCGCCTGGCGGGCATGTGGGCGTTCGAGGCGCTGCGGATCGCGGCCCACCAGCCACGCTTTGGCCTTGATACCGACCACCGCACGATCCCGCACGAGGTCGGCTGGATCGCGACCGCCGTACATCTGGACAAGGGCTGCTACCGGGGCCAGGAGACAGTGGCGCGGGTGCATAACCTCGGCCATCCGCCGCGCCGTCTGGTCATGTTGCACCTCGACGGCAGCGCGGACCGGCTGCCCAGCCACGGTGATCCCGTCGAGCTCGACGGTGTGGCGGTGGGATTTGTCGGTTCCGCCGCACGGCATTTCGAGCTCGGGCCGATCGCGCTCGCGCTCGTCAAGCGGACCACCCCGGTGACCGCAGATTTTCTCGCGGCTGGCATCGCCGCCGCGCAGGAGGTCGTGGTCTCCCCTGACGAGGGCGCAAAAGTCAAAGTTAACTTGCGAGCGGCATCGAGGTCGCTGCGCCGCGCGTAGCCTGGGCGCACCAGCACACCGTCCGTGGTACTGCCTGGAGGTCGCACGCAATGCTGCGCCGCAGCCTGTTGGCGATGTCGGAAAGCGCTCGCATCCGCGGGTTCATCGCCGCCGCGCCGTACACGAAGGACGTCGTCGCCCGCTTCGTCGCCGGTGACACCGCCGCGGACGCGACAAGAGTTACTGCACGGCTGCGCGGAGACGGCTTGCTTGTCACCCTCGATCACCTGGGTGAGGACACGACCGAACCCCGGCACGCGGCGGCAGCTGCGGATGAGTACGTGCGGCTGATCGAAGGCCTGGCCAGGGCGGGACTTGCTGGGCCCGGGGGTGGCGCCGTCATCGGCGCCGCCGAGGTGTCGGTCAAGCCGTCGGCGGTCGGGCTCAGGCTCGCCAGCCACGGCGAGAAGACCGCGGCCTGCCATATCGCCAGGATCTGCTCGGCGGCCCGCGCCGCGGGCAGCACGGTCACCGTGGACATGGAAGATCACGCCGCGGTGGAGCCCACCCTGCGCATCGTGGCGGAGCTACGGGCGGAGTTCGGCGATCTCGGTTGCGTGATCCAGTCGTATCTGCGCCGCTCGCAGCGTGACTGTGCGCAATTGGCTGAGCCCGGCATCCGGGTGCGGCTGTGCAAGGGTGCGTACCAGGCGCCGGATGATGTCGCGTTCGTCACCCGTCACCAGATCGATCGTTCTTACGCGAGGTGCCTGCGTGTGCTGATGGCGGGACGTGGTTATCCGATGCTCGCCACGCACGACGCCAGGATGATCAAGATCGCGCTGGCGCAGGCGACGCTGAATCGCCGGCCAGCAAGCAGCTACGAGTTCCAGATGCTGTACGGTGTCAATCCGGCCGAGCAGCGCAGGCTCGCTGCTTTCGGCTACACCGTGCGGGTGTACGTGCCTTACGGGAATGACTGGTATGGCTATCTGATGCGCCGCCTGGCGGAGCGCCCGGCCAACTTGATGTTCTTCTTCCGCGCGCTGGCTTCGCGGCGGTAGCCTGCCTAGCCGCGGTCATGGGCGGCCGGCCCGCGGCGGATAAACTGCCAAGGTGATTGCGATTCTCGGTGCCGGAAAGATGGGCGAGGCGCTGACCTCCGGACTGCTACGGGCGGGGCGGCCGACATCCGAGGTGATCGTCGCGGTGCGCCGACCTGAGCGCGGCGCCGAGTTGCGTGCGCGCTACGGTGTGGAGGCGGTGAACGCGAGGGAAGCCGCGAAGGTCGCGGCGACGCTCGTGCTCGCCGTCAAGCCGCAGGACATGGCCGCGGCGTTGGACGAGATTGCACCGTGCCTGGATCCCGGACGCCTCGTCGTGTCGGTCGCTGCGGGCATCACGACGGGTTTCATCGAGAGCAAGCTGGGCCTTGACCTGCCCGTGGTCCGTGTCATGTCGAACACGCCTGTGCTCGTGGACGAGGCGATGAGCGTGATATCGGCTGGGCGGTTCGCGGGCGCGGAACATTTGCACCGCACCGAGGAACTGCTGCGCCCGGTCGGCAAGGTACTGCGCATCCCCGAGTCGCAGCAGGACGCGGCGACCGCATTGTCAGGAAGCGGGCCCGCCTACGTCTACTACCTGGTCGAGGCGATGGTGGACGCGGGGATCCTGCTCGGTATCCCGCGCGGTGCCGCGCTCGAGATGGTCATACAGACGGTCTGCGGTGCGGCAACCATGCTCCGCGAATCGGGTGAGCATCCTGTGCTGTTGCGGGAGGCCGTCACCTCGCCCGCGGGTACCACCGCCTCGGCCGTACGTGAACTGGAGAAACACCGGGTACGGGCGGCGTTCCTCGCTGCCATAGAGGCCGCGCGTGACCGCGCGCGTGCATTGGGCACGCAGGGCTAGGAAGAGCGGCGGGGAGCACGGGAATGGCGGACGCTGCTGGGGGCTGCACGCTTCAGGTGGTCTGGGATGACACGCTCGCCGACTACGACTTCGGACCCGGGCACCCGCTGGCTCCGGTCCGGGTTGAGCTGACCATGGCCCTCGCTCGCGCGCTTCGCGTGTTTGAATCCCCCGGAGTGTCGCTGATCGCGGCGGAGCTGGCCAGCGAGAAGCTTCTCGAATTCGTGCACGACCCCGCCTACATTGCGGCGGTCAGGCGAGCGGGCCAGACAATGGCGCCCGATCCCTCGTTCGGCCTCGGCACGCCGGACAACCCGGTGTTCGCCGGGATGCATGAAGCGTCCGCGCTCGTCGCTGGCGCCACCGTCGCCGCGGCGAGAGCCGTCTGGACGGAAGCGACGCATCCGGCGACACACGCCGCCAACGTGGCGGGCGGCCTGCACCATGCGATGAGACGCGCGGCGAGCGGGTTCTGCGTGTACAACGACCCCGCTATCGGCATCGCCTGGCTGCTCACCCAAGGGGCAGAGCGGGTCGCTTACGTCGACCTTGACGTCCACCACGGGGACGGCGTGCAGGCGGCCTTCTACGCCGATCCTCGCGTGCTGACGATCAGCCTGCACGAGCATCCGCGCTTTCTCTTCCCCGGCACCGGCTTTCCCACCGAGATCGGGTCCGGCGAAGGCGCGGGTTACGCCGTCAACGTCGCGCTGCCCGCTGGCACGGGTGATGCGGCGTGGCTGCGGGCATTCGATGCGGTCGTCCCGCCGCTAATGCGTGAGTTCCGGCCGCAGGTGGTGGTCAGCCAGCATGGCTGTGACAGTCACCGGCTTGACCCGCTCGCCCACTTCGAGCTCAGCCTCGATGCGCAGCGGGCCGCCTACGCCGCCGTGCACCGGCTGGCGCACGAGACGGCGGGCGGACGCTGGGTTCTCACCGGCGGCGGCGGTTATGCGCTCGTCGAGGTCGTGCCACGAGCCTGGACCCATCTGCTCGCCGAGGCAGCGGGCGTGCCGGTTGATCCCGCCGCCGAGACGCCGCGTGAGTGGCGAGACTACGCCAGGGGCAGGACGGGGGAGCAGGCGCCGGAACGGATGACGGACGGGGAAGATGCCGTGTACAGACCGTTCGGTGACGGTTACGATCCCGCCGATCCCGTGGATCGGTCCATCATGGCAACCCGGGTGGCCATTTTCCCTGGCCATGGGCTTGATCCACAGTCCTGACGTGACTTCACATACCGTGGCAGCGGGGACTGTAGGGACAAAAGACCTGCCTCGCCAGGGTTGCACCATTCTGCACGGGACTTACCCTGGAGACGTGCGTGACTGATGCGCAGATTCCGGCCAGACGTACTCAGGTCACGTGTGGAAGAGGGCAATCAATGGATGCAGGCGACCGTCCGCTGAGCGAAGTTAAGTTCCTGACCGTGGCAGAAGTTGCCTCGATCATGCGCGTGTCCAAGATGACCGTTTACCGGCTAGTGCACTCAGGCGAGCTTGAGGCGATCCGGGTAGGCCGGTCATTCCGAGTGCCAGAGCAGGCAGTTCACCACTATCTGGAGGACGCGTTCGTCGGGACGGGGTGAGCACGCCTAGGATGATCGGACGGTTGTTCTAGGTTTCCCGCCGCGGGGATCCCAAGGTCCGGCTCGGGCTGGTGAGAGGGGACACGCGGCGCTGAGGGCGCTGGTAGCGGCGGTACCCTAACTCCGGGCATGCGCCCGGTATCTGGTGTCCACTATGCGTACGCGTCCCTCGGGTCCGAGTGAAGGTGGTGTCGTGGGTTCTGTCATCAAGAAGCGCCGCAAGCGAATGGCGAAGAAGAAGCATCGCAAGCTCCTAAAGAAGACGCGCATCCAGCGCCGCAACAAGAAGTAGCGCCGCAACAAGAAGTAACGGGAAGGCGCCGCCTGGCCACTGCTGCCGCCCGACGATGCTGGGCGGCCCGCGGGCAGGCTTCAGGCGGGCCACTCCTCGCGGGCGGCGCTCCAGCCAAGCGGCTCCAGCCCAAGCCTTTCCGGGCAAGCCGCTCCAGGCAAGCCGCTCCAGACCGGGAGCATCGATGGCTCGAGTTGTCCTCATAACCGGCGTCTCCGGTTACCTAGGTGCGGAGGTAGCCGCGATCTTGCGGGACGAGCCAGGCATTGAACGCCTGATCGAGGTGGCGGGCCCGGCTACCGCTGACACGGCCTCGCGCCCTCGGCCGCGGGCGGCTGAGGCGGCATCCGGTGACTGGCCGCAGCAGGCTGCGGGACAGGCCGCGCGGCCTGACGAGGAGGTCGTCCGCCTCGACGTGCGGACAAACCAGCTCGGGGAACTGATCAAGGCGACAGCGGCGGATACTGTCGTGCACCTCGGCCTGGCCACGACACCAGGGGCCGCCGGTGGCCGCGCGTCGATGAAGGAGACCAACGTCGTCGGCGCGATGCAACTGCTCATTGCGTGCCAGCGGTCGCCGACTGTGCGCAAGCTGGTCGTCAGGTCCAGCACGGCGGTATACGGCACATCGGCTCGCAATCCCACCGTCTTCACCGAGGACATGGAGCCGAGGGCGAGCCATGGCCTCGCGAGGGACGTGGTCGACGTCGAGGGGTATGTCCGTGGCCTGGCGCGGCGGCGGCCTGACATCGCCGTTTCCGTGCTGCGGTTTGTCAACTTCCTCGGGCATCGCGTGGACTCGCCGCTGACGCGATATTTCATGTTGCCGGTGACGCCGACCGTGCTCGGCCACGATCCGCGGATCCAATTCGTGGACCTCTGGGACGGCGTAGAGGTCGTCAGGCGGGTGGTCGCGCACGACCATCCTGGGATCTTCAACGTCACTGGGCGTGGCGCCATGTATCTTTCCCAGTGCCTGCGCCGGGGCGGCCGCGTGCCGGTGCCGATGCCCGGGCCCGCGCTCGACGCGATCGCGGGCCTCGGCTTCTTTCCCGACGTGTCGCCCGAACAGCGTGACCTGCTTAGGTACGGGCGCGTGGTGGACGGGACGAAACTCGAGCGCGAATTGGGCTGGGCGCCGCGGCGCACCACCGAGGAAGCGTTCGCCGCCTTCGTCGCGGACCGCGGGCTGACCTGCAGCCGTCCGGTTGCCGCGGCCGATGGCGCGCTCGCCGCTGCGCTCGACGCCCTGCGACCCGCCGACGACGCTCACCAGGCCCAGGCTTCGCCGTACTCGGAAGGCGCGCCGATATGACAGACATCGGCTCCGCCAACGGGCCCCGGGGCCGCCACGCGGATCAGGCTGACGCGTTCACGGAGCAGGTGGTTACGCTGCTCACTTTCCTACGCCGCAGGATCAAGGGTGAGTACGAGATCGATCAGTTCGGTTTCGACACCGACCTCAACGAGACCGTGCTGATGCCGGCCGCCCGCATGCTGTACCGGCATTGGTTCCGCATCCAGATGCGTGATGTGGAACGCGTGCCAGAAAAGGGCGCGGCGCTCGTCGTGTCCAACCATTCGGGGACGCTTCCTGTCGACGCGATGATGCTGCAGGTCGGCCTGCTCGACGAGCACCCTGCGCACCGGCAGCTGCGGCTGCTCGGGGCGGACCTTGTCTACGCGATACCGGTGCTTTCCCATCTGGCGCGCAAATCCGGGCACGCACTCGCCTGCCCGCCGGACGCGGAGCGCCTCTTTGACCTCGGTGAGCTCGTCGGGGTGTGCCCGGAAGGCTACAAGGGCCTCGGCAAACCGTTTTCGCAGCGATACCACCTGCAGCGGTTTGGCCGCGGCGGCTTCGCGGCGTCGGCGGTCCGGGCCGGCGTGCCGATAATCCCCTGCGCGATCGTCGGCGCAGAGGAGATCTTCCCGATGATCGCCAACGCCCGGCCGATCGCGCGGCTCCTCGGATTTCCCTACTTCCCGATCACCCCCCTGTTCCCATGGCTTGGGCCGCTCGGCGCGATCCCGCTGCCCTCCAGATGGCTTATCGGCTTCGGCGAGCCGGTGCCGACCGACGGTTACGAGGCGGGCGCGGCAGACGATCCGGCGACCATCTTCGAGCTCACCGATCAAGTGCGGGAGACGATCCAGCAGATGCTGTACAACCTGCTGCTTGAACGTGGCGAGGCATTTGGCTGACGGCCCGTCTGCGCGTGGGCCAGATCGCGGGGGTTACGCCAGGCGCCGCTTGCGCCTGATGGCGGCCCCCGCCGCGAAACCACCCGCGATGGCGCCCGCTCCCGCCGCCACCGGCAGCGCGATCATCGTGGCTTTGCGGCCGGTACGGAAATCGTGCACCGGCCAGCCCTCCCGGCGGGCGTGCGCGCGCAGGTCGGAGTCGGGATTGACCGCGTTCGGGTAGCCGACGATCGACAGCATCGGCAGATCGTTGACCGAGTCACTGTAGGCGGAGCAGCGGGAAAGGTCCAGGCCCTCCCTGCTGGCGAGTGCGCTGATCGCGGCCGCCTTGGCCGCTCCGTGCAGCAGCTCGCCGACAAGCCGGCCTGTGTACCTGCCGTCAGCCGCCTCGGCCACGGTGCCGAGCGCTCCAGTCAAACCGAGGCGTGCCGCAATCGTCTCGGCGAGGTCCGCCGGAGTGGCGGTGACCAGCCAGACCCGCTGGCCGGCGTCGAGATGATGCTGGGCAAGGTTCCTGGTGCCCTCCCAGATCCGGTCGGCCATTGTCTCGTCGTAGATTTCCTCCCCCAGCGTGTGGATATCGGCCACCTGATGGCCGGCCACGAACGCCAGTGCCGCCTCACGCGCGGCATCCACGTGATCGCTCTTTTCACCGCTGACCCGCAGCGATATCTGACCCCAGGCGAACCTGGCCAGGTCCCGGGTGCCGAACATCTTGCGCGCGGCGAGCCCCCGCGCGAAGTAGTAGATCGAGGCGCCGCGAATGATCGTGTTGTCGACGTCGAAAAACGCTGCCGCTGCAGGGTCGGGCTCCGGTGTCTGTGTGGTCACATGGGCCGCGGCGGCAGCGGCCTCACCGGCCAGCGCGGCCCGCTGCCCATTCGCCTCGTGGCCAGGCCAGACCCGCGTCAGCCCCCTCATGCCGTCCAGCTTAAGCGCTGTCGCTACGGTCGTTCCCGCACCGGGTGAACAGCCCCCACCTGCAAGGTAACTGCCGGATTTGTGGCTGTCCTTCGCATCCGCAGCTTGCGTCGGGCACCATAGGCGGGATGTCTGTTCCCGTTCTCGTCGCATTCGTCGGCGCCCTTGCCGCCGCTGTGGGCACGGGTATGCTCACGGGCCGGTTCATCCGCGCGCCGCGAATAGACGTCGCTGCCTGGTCATCCGTGCTGCTCCTGCTCGCGGTGGCGCTTGGCGCGCAGACCATGGGCTTCGCGCTGGGATTCAGCGCCGCCACCTTCCGCGCGGTCCAGGTCACCGGGCTGCTGCTTGCCCCCTTGTGGACGGCCTGGGGCATGGTCGAACTTGCTGGGCGCACCGTGCCCGCAAGGTTCGCGGCGCGGCTGGCCGCGGCGGCGCTGACGGTCGTACCTGGCGTGATCTTGATTCTCGATCCGCTGACCTCAGCTCCTGCGTTCGGTAAGATATGGCCGGGCGAGGGCCACTATATGCTGCTGCCCAAATCGGCGCTGACCGGGATCCACGTAATCGCCATCGCGTTGGCGCTGCTGATGACGTCACTTGCCGCGGCACGGACCCGGCGCGACCCGGCGTGGTGGGACGTCTTCGTGCCCATCTCCGCCGCGGGTGCCGCGGTCCTGTTCACGGTCAGCCTCGGATTCAGCCTGCCGCACGTGGGGTATCCGCTGCTGACGGCCGCGGCTGCCGGCCTGATCTGGTTCGCAGCCAGCAGGTCGGAGCGAATCCGGCTGGACCAGGTGGGTGGCGAGGGCCATCCGGGTGCCACCGCGCCGCACATCGGGCACAGGCGGCACAGCCGCGCGATCGTTGATCGCATGGACCGCGTCGACAGCATGGACAGCATGGACAGCATGGATCCGATGGGCACGATGGGTGCCAGGGATCCGATGGACCGCATGGACCCGATGGACCCGATGGGCACTAGGGACCCGATGGATCCGATGGGCACTAGGGACTCGATGGACCCGTTGGGCACGAGCGGCCCGATGGGCACCAAGGGCGCTGCTGGCCAGGTCCGCGCTATCGGCGATCCCACGACAGGCCCGCTCGCGGCGCTTGGCACGGACGGCTTCCCGGCGGCGCGGGAGTTCGATCCGGTCGCGGGGTCGTCGGTGACGCCGGGGCCGGCCGCGGAACGCGCGGCGTCCATCGGGCGCGCCGCACCCATGGGGAGCGCGGCGTCGGCCTTGCCGGTGCACGCTGCGGCACCGTTTGGGCAGCCGACGGGCACGCTGCCACCGCCGTTCGGCCTGATTGCGATCTATACATTGCTTGACGGCCGCGGCGAAGAGTTCGACCGGCTGACCGAGCGGACGGTTGAGGCGGTCAGGGCGCAGGAACCCGGCACGCTGCTTTTCGTTGTGCATACGGTGCCGAATGCTCCGATGCAGCGGATCTTCTACGAGGTTTATCGCGATCGCATTGCCTACCGCGATCACCGGCACATGCCGCATATCGAGGACTTCTTCGCCATGCACCGCCCGTGTGTGGTCGCCACCAACGTGATCGAACTTGACCTGCGCTACGCGAAGGTGCCGGCTCCGCCGCCGCCCGACGCAATGTTCAGCCGATAAGGCGGAGGGTGATTCATCGTGCCGGGCAAGCGACACGGGTCGGGCGGTGACACCGGCGCGCCGGATACCGTGGCCCACAAGATCACACTTCTCAGCAGGCCCGGGTGCCATCTGTGTGACGATGCCCGAGCGGTCGTGGCCCGTGTTGCCGCAGATCTTGGACTGAGCTGGGAGGAGCGCGACATCACCGGCTCAGCCGCGGACATGAGCCAGTACGGGGAGATGATTCCTGTCACGCTCATCGATGGCGTGCAGCATGACTTCTGGCGGGTCAGTGAGCCACGCCTGCGGGCGGCACTCGACCGTGGCCGGCGCTGACTTTGTGCATGCGTTCACAAAGGCGTACGGTTGACCCACAGTCCACGCGCCGGGCCAGGCGTCCACCGGAGGCCTGACGGCCCGTCGCGCCGTCGATCCCGCACAGGAGCGCCGGCGTATGACCCGCCGTCCAACGTCCCCCAACGGCAGCTACGGAATTCCCGAGGCAACCGTCGCCCGGTTGCCCGTCTACCTGCGTGCCCTGCATGCCCTCGCCGAGCGTGGCATCACGACGGTGTCCAGTGAGGAGCTCGCCGCCGCTGCCGGTGTCAACTCGGCCAAGCTTCGCAAGGATCTGTCTCATCTTGGCTCCTATGGCACTCGGGGCGTCGGGTACGACGTTGATTACCTCGTGTACCAGATATCGCGCGAACTCGGCCTTACCCAGGACTGGCCCGTGGTCATCGTCGGGGCCGGCAACCTTGGCCGTGCGCTCGCGAACTACGGCGGCTTCGCCACCCGCGGCTTTCGCATCGCGGCGATCCTCGACGCTGACAGCACGGTGGTCGGCAGGCGGATCGCGCGGCTGACGGTCAAGCACGCGGACGCGATCGAGGCCGTCGTCGAACAGCACGGCGTTTCTATCGGCGTCATCGCGACACCTGCCGGATCGGCCCAGAGCGTCTGCGATCGCCTTGTCGCCGCCGGCGTCACGAGCATTCTCAACTTCGCGCCCGTCGTGCTCGGCGTGCCTGACGGCGTCGACGTGCGTAAGGTTGATCTGTCAATCGAGCTCCAGATTCTGGCCTTCCATGCCCAGCGCAGGTCCGCGACCCCGTTTACGCGCCGCGCCGGATCGCTGTCGCCGAGCATGGCGGTACCAGATGATGCGGCGATGGCCACCTTGGCTACGGCAAGGGCCGCGGTAGGCGAGGTGCCTGACGTGGGTTCGCGGCTGGCGTCGGCTGAAGCAGTGTCTTCGCCGGTCGAGGCGTAGGCGGTGAGGGCATGAGTGTGCTCGTGGTCGGCCTGAGCCACAAGAGCGCGCCCGTCGCGCTGCTTGAGCGCTCGGCCGTGACGGGCGACGCGGTCGGCAAGCTGCTGCACGATGTCCATTCCACCGAGTACGCCGCCGGTACCTTCGTGGTCTCCACATGTAACCGCGTTGAGGTGTACGCGGACGTGGCGAAGTTCCACGGTGGCGTTTCGGCCATCTCTGAACTGCTCGCCAGGCACGCGGGTGTCGATCTGGCGCAGCTGACAAGGCACTTGTACGTCCACTACGAGGAACGCGCTGTGCAGCACCTGTTCGCGGTCTCCTGCGGCCTCGACTCGATGGTTGCGGGCGAAGGCCAGATCCTCGGCCAGGTGCGCCAGGCGCTGAAGTACTCCCAGGAGCAGGAAACGCTCGGGCGCCCGCTCGCCGATCTCGGTCGGCTTGCCCTGCACGCGGGCAAGCGGGCGCACAGCGAGACGGGGATCGACCGGGCAGGCGCAAGCATGGTCAGCGTCGCCATCGATCTCGCCGTCGGCAGCCTGTACCCGGCTGGCCCGCCAGAGCCGGCACGGCCGCTGGCCGCCGCGCGTACGGTCGTCGTGGGCGCCGGGTCGATGAGCGCGCTCGCCGCCACCACGGCCGACCGGGCCGGTGCGGACGGCATCGTGGTGGTGAACCGTTCGCCAGCGAACGCGCAGCGGCTCGCTGGATCGATCCGAGGCACCACGGCGGGGCTGGCCGAGCTTCCCGGCCTGATCGCCGAGGCCGACCTGGTTATCGCCTGCACGGGAGCCCCGGGAATGGTGATCACGGCGGAGATGGCGCGTGACGCGCTCGCCGCCCGCGGCAGCCCGAGCGGTCCCAGGCCCAGGGACGGCGGAGTTTCGCCGGATCATCGCCGCGGCCCAGTTGTCTTCATCGATCTCGCGCTGCCACGTGACGTCGATCCGGCTGTCGCTGGCGTGCCTGACACTGCGGTCATCGGCCTGACCGAAATCGGTGCCGCGAGCCGTAAGTGTGCGGCGGGCAGCGACGCGGCGGTGAGCCGTGACGAGCACGTCGCGGCGGTCAGGCGGATCGTCGCTGAAGAGGTCGCGGCGCACGCATCCGCCGTGCACGCGGCGAGGGTGACCCCTACGGTCGTCGCGCTGCGCGCGAAAGCTGCCGGTGTGGTGGACGCTGAGCTCACGCGGCTGGCCGGACGACTCTCGGGCACGGCGAGCCACGAGCTTGACGAGATCGCGCAGGCGATGCGCCGAGTGGTCGACAAGCTGCTGCACGCGCCCACGGTGCGGGTGAAAGAGCTCGCGGGCTCGCCGGGCGGCGACGCGTATGCGGCGGCCCTGCGCGAGCTCTTCGACCTCGATCCGAAAGCGGTGGAGGCGGTGACCCGCGCGGACGCGGATCTGGGTGGCGAATCGAGCGGGGCGTCGTGAACGCCCCCGTGAAGCGGCCCGCGCTGCGGCTCGGCACCCGCCGCAGCCTGATGGCGATGACGCAGGCCGGCCAGGTCGCGAAAATGATCACCGCGAGGACAGGCCGCACGGTCGAACTCGTCGGGGTGACCACGTTCGGCGACGTGAGCAAGGCGGACCTCGTGAGCATCGGCGGCACCGGCGTGTTCGTGAACACGCTGCGCGAGCGGCTGCTTGCCGGTGAGGTCGATCTTGCCGTGCATTCACTGAAGGATCTGCCGACGGCGCGGCCGGACAGGATCGTGCTCGCGGCGCTGCCGCCGCGCGATGATCCGCGCGATGTGCTCGCCGCCCGCGGTGGCGCCAAACTGGCGGACCTGCCCGCTGGTGCGCGGATCGGCACGGGGTCGACGCGCCGCGTGGGGCAGCTTCGCGCCATCCGCCGCGATCTTAACTGCGTGCCCATCCGCGGCAACGCCGACACCCGGCTCACCAAGGTGGCCTCGGGTGACCTCGATGCGGTCGTGCTCGCCTATGCCGGCCTGATCAGGATCGGCCGCCAGGCTTCTATCACCCAGATCTTTGAGCCCGACGAGATGCTGCCGGCGCCGGGGCAGGGTGCGCTGGCCGTGGAATGCCGCGGCGATGACGCGGAACTCGTCCGTGAGCTCGCCGCCGTCGATGATCAGGTGACCCGCGCAGCCGTCACGGCGGAGCGCAGCTTGCTCGCTGCTCTGGAGGCTGGCTGCAGCGCGCCAGTAGGCGCATACGCTGCAGGAACAGATGTGCTGCACCTGCAAGCCGTCGTCCTTGCGGAAGACGGCTCCGGCGGGGTGCGGTTGTCAAGAAGCGGTCCCGCCGATACGGCAGAGCAGCTAGGCAGGCAGCTCGCGGCCGAGTTGCTCGCTCGCGGGGCTGCGGCTCACATTTCCGTGCACGGCGCACGGTCGAACACCGGGGAGCACGCGACTTGAACCCCACGACCGGACAGAACACCCCAGCCGGCGCCGAGCATGACGCCGCCAACCCGCCCGCCGCCGCACCGGCAGACGCAGCGCCGGCAGACGCAGCCGACGCAGCGCCGGCAGAGGCAGCGCCGGCGCACGCGGCGCCGGCAGACGCCACGCGTAAGGAAGCGGGGCAGACGGACGCCGGGCGCACAGTTGGCGCTGGGCCGGAGGCGACAGCGAAGGCACCATCCCGGGCAACCGCCGCGCCGTCTACTTCACGTGCGTCCCGCGATGCCGCCAAACAGGCCGGCTGGGTAGCCCTGGTCGGCGCGGGACCGGGCGACGAGAGCCTGCTGACCCTGCGCGCGGCCGAACTGCTCGGGCAGGCGGACCTTGTCGTAGCGAACCCCGATCTCGCCACCAATCTCACTGCCCGGATGCGGAGGGATGCGGAGATCGCAGACCCGGCCGAGCTTACCGGCGGTGCCCGCGCCATCGTCAAGGCTGCCAAGGCAGGTCAGCACGTCGTGCGTCTCTACCCGGGCGATCCTTTCGTGCTTTCACCTGGCGCCGAGGTCGCCGCGACGTGCGCGAAGGCGGGCGTGCGGTTCGAGGTCGTCCCCGGTGTGCCAGCCGCGACCGCGGTTCCCGTCTACGCCGGTATCCCGCTCGGCTCCGACGTCGGCGGTGACGTCCGCATCGTGCACGCATCCGAGGTGAGCCGCGTCCCCCAGGGCCCGGGGTCGCTCGTGGTCCTCGACGCGGAGACCGGGCCGGCTGATATCGCCAAGTTGCTCATCGGCGCGGGCTGGGGCGAGGACACGTCCTTCGCGGTTACCTGGAATGGCACGACGACCGCGCAGCGGACCGTCGTTTCGACCCTCGGCGGTATCGCGGCCGACATGAAGGCGGCCGGCGTCAGCCTGCTCACCACTGATGGGCCGGCGGTTGCGGTGGTCGGCCCGTCCGTTGCCGCGGCCGCCAAGGCGTCGTGGTTCGAAACGAGGCCGTTGTTCGGCTGGCGGGTGCTCGTGCCCAGGACCAAAGAACAGGCGGGTGCGCTGTCGCAGCGCCTGCGCGAGCACGGCGGTGTGCCTGAAGAGGTGCCGACCATCACGGTCGAACCCCCAAGGACCCCGCAGCAGATGGAACGCGCCGTCAAGGGCCTGGTCACCGGCCGTTACCAGTGGATCGCGTTCACTTCGGTCAATGCCGTCCGGGCAGTCAGGGAGAAATTCGAGGAATACGGCCTCGACGCACGCGCATTCGCCGGGGTGAAGGTGGCCGCGGTCGGTGAGCAGACCGCGGCCGCGTTGCGGGCCTTCGGGATCACGCCTGACCTCGTGCCAGAGGACCAGCAGTCCAGTGAAGGACTAGCCGCGGTGTGGCCGCCGTACGACGACGTACTCGATCCGATCAACCGGGTGCTGCTGCCACGCGCCGATATCGCGACGGAGACCCTTGTCGCAGCGCTCACCGAGCTTGGCTGGGAGACCGACGACGTCACTGCCTACCGCACGGTGCGTGCGGCGCCACCGCCCGCGCCGATCCGGGAGGCGATCAAAGGCGGCGGCTTCGACGCGGTGCTCTTCACCTCGTCCTCGACGGTGCGCAACCTGGTCGGGATCGCGGGCAAGCCGCACGCGGTCACCGTGATAGCGGTGATCGGCCCCCAGACCGCGAAAACGGCCGAGGAGTTCGGGCTCCGAGTGGACGTGATGGCGCCGCGGCCGTCGGTTACCGCGCTGGTAGAGGCGCTGGCTGAGCATGGCGCGAGTCGGCGCGCGGCGGCGATCGCCGCGGGTGAGCAGGTGCGGCGCCCCAGCCAGCGCCGCCGCGGTGCCCGGCGACGGGCCAACTGACGCGGCGACATCGTGGACTTCGTGGCCGGCAGCAGCGCTGGCCACGGCCCGGGGGCGGCAACCAACGGGGAATGAGGAGTGATGGGTGATGAGTGCAAGCTTCCCTGCCGCGCGGCCGCGCAGACTTAGGCGCAGCGCCGCGCTGCGCCGCCTCGTGGCGGAGGTGACCGTCCGTCCCGCTGATCTGATCCTTCCGATGTTCGTCAAGGAGGGGATCACCGAGCCGCAGCTCATCGGGTCGATGCCAGGGGTGGTCCAGCACACGAGGGACAGCCTGCGCAAGGCGGCGCTCGATGCGGTCGACGCGGGTGTCGGCGGGCTGATCTTGTTCGGGATCCCTTCGGTCAAGGACGGCCGCGGTTCGGCGGCTGATGACCCGGCTGGCATTGTCCAGTTGGCGCTGCGTGAGGTTCACACCGAAGTCGGCGACGGCACGGTGGTGATGTCGGATTTGTGCCTGGACGAGTACACCGACCACGGCCACTGCGGCATGCTGACCGCCGCCGGCGAGGTGGACAACGATGCGACGCTGGAGCGCTACGCGGCGATAGCGGTCGCGCAGGCGGCGGCGGGTGCGCAGGTGGTCGCGCCGAGCGGCATGATGGACGGCCAGGTGGCGGCGATCCGCGGTGCGCTCGATCAGGCCGGCTACCCGGATGTGGCCGTGCTTGCGTATTCGGCCAAGTACGCGTCGGCGTTCTACGGGCCGTTCCGTGACGCGGCTGAGTGTGCGCCGCAATTCGGCGACCGGGCCGCGTACCAGATGGACCCGCCACGTTCCGACGAGGCGCTGCGCGAGGTCCTGCTCGACATAGACGAGGGCGCGGACGCGGTCCTGGTCAAACCGGCGCTCGCCTACCTGGACATCGTCCGCCGGGTCGCCGACACCGTGCATGTGCCCGTCGCCGCGTACCAGGTAAGCGGCGAGTACGCGATGGTCGAGGCCGCCGCGGCGAACGGCTGGCTGGACCGCGATCGGGTGATCATGGAAACGCTCACCGCGATCCGGCGGGCGGGGGCGGACATGATCCTGACCTACTGGGCCGCCGAGGCTGCCCGGCGCCTCTGAACTCTGCACCATTCGCGATCGATATCCTGATACGTGAATTGGCGATGCTCGTCCAGCAGTGAGCGGGCCGCTACGGTCCGGGGGGATCCGGGGGGATCCCGAAGGTCCTTCCGGGCGCCACAGGCTTAATGGCTGCGGGACGGATTCGCCTACGCCGGTACAGCCGAGTCGTCAATGGCAGTGCATGGACTTGCTACCGGCTGCGCGGGGAATCGGCAACGGCAGTGCACCCGGCTCGCGGACGGCAGTGCGCGCTCGCTAACGACCCCCTGGACGTGACCCGTGACCCGTGACAGCCGTGCAAAAGGGCGCATTGCATGATCCCGGCGATATTACACCATACTTGGAGCACTTCGGCGATCATGAGAACCGTGGCTCGCCGCGTGGCCAGTGGCAGCCGGTTAGTTCGGGCTATCCGGGCACAGCTCACCGCCGCCCGTCCGGATGATTACCAGAGGATTTGTTTGCGGCTTAACTGCCGCCTTATGGAAGGTCCCGCATCATCTGTAGGGAACCCCGGACCCAGCACGAACGCACGGTCGCCCGCGCCGCCGGGGTAGGAGCACAATGGCGGAAAGGCGTTTGTCCTGGTGCTGGAAGACGCGGGCGAGTGCCCAAAAGGTGAGCACAGTGGTCGAAGCCAGCGGGCTGCCAGCCGGCAGGAAGTTAAATCCAGCGGGCACGGTGCTTAAAACCAGCGGGCACGGTGCTTAAAACCAGCGGGCACGGTGCTTAAAGCCAGCGGGCACGGTGCTTTTCAGGTACGGCGCCTTTCAGGTACAGCGCTTTTCAGGTGTGGCCTAGTGCGCACAACTGTGGTTGGGGGGGTAGCCAATGGTCGAAGTGGTGTCGCGCCGCGGGCGCAGAAAGCTCCGCGAGCGGCTCGCCGCCGCGACCGCCTACGCGGAGATTGGCTGGCCGGTGTGCGCCGGGGCATTCCCGCTGCGGGGAGCGCAGCAGTCGCCGGGCGGGCCGTTGTCGCACAGCACCGGCCGTGCCTGCTCCTGCGACCGGGTCGGCTGCCCGGATCCCGGCGCGCATCCGGTGTCCCCGGCCTGGCAGATCCAGGCGACAGTGGACACGGCGGTGATCGCGAAATGGTGGCGCGACCAGCCGGACGCGAACCTTCTCCTGATAAGCGGCCGTGTCTTTGACGTCCTCGACGTCCCGGCGGCGGCCGGCCATCTCGCGCTCGACAGATTCGCTCAGTCCAGCGAGGATCCAGGCCCGGTGGCGGCGTGCGGCCCGGACAGGTGCCTTTTTTTCGTCGCCACCCGCGGCGTGCCGGTCGACGAGGGCGAATGGTGGTCGTGTCACCTGGACTGCGCCCCTGGCAGTATCGCGGAAACCCCTGGCCTACGCTGGCATTGCCGGGACAGTTTCGTGCTCGCTCCGCCGTCGCGGCATATTTCCGGACAGCAGGCGCACTGGATCTGCTCGCCGGCAGGCCGGTCGCTGCCGGATTCGATGCGGGTTCTTCCTGTTCTGGTCGATGCGTGTGAGGAGGCTGGTGACTGGTGACCACGACCGATCTGTCCGCTGACCTGTTCCGCCGCGCTGCGGCTGTGACGCCCGGCGGGGTGAATTCGCCGGTTCGCGCGTTCGGTGGTGTTGGTGGTGTACCGCGCTTCATGGTGTCGGGCAGCGGGCCGTTTTTGACCGACGTGGACGGCCGCGAGTATGTGGATCTCGTCTGCTCGTGGGGTCCACTGATCCTTGGGCATGCGCACCCGGTGGTCGTCAGCGCGACGGCGCGAGCGGCGGAGCGGGGCACCTCGTTCGGGACCGCGACCCCTGGCGAGGTGGAACTGGCCGAGGAGATCGTCGCGCGGACGCCGGTCGAGAAGGTCCGGCTGGTGAATTCTGGCACCGAGGCCACCATGTCAGCGGTGCGACTGGCCCGCGGCTGGACCGGACGGGCCAAACTGGTGAAGTTCGCAGGCTGCTACCACGGGCACGTCGACGCGCTGCTCGCCGCCGCGGGCTCGGGGGTGGCCACCTTCGGCCTGCCGGATAGCCCGGGTGTGACAGGTGCTGCGGCCGCCGACACGGTCGTGCTGCCGTACAACGACCCCGGTGCGGTCCGGGCGGCGTTCGCGCGTCACGGTGGCGAGATCGCGTGCCTGATCACGGAGGCGTGCCCGGCCAACATGGGTGTCGTGCCCCCGGCGCCCGGATTCAACAGGATGCTCGCGGAACTGTGCGCGCAGCACGGGGCACTTTTCGTGCTCGACGAGGTCCTGACCGGTTTCCGGGTGACCAGTTCCGGCTGGTACGGGCGCGAGGGCGTGGCCGCGGACCTGATGACGTTCGGGAAGGTGATGGGCGGCGGGTTGCCTGCGGCCGCCTTCGGTGGCCGGGCGGAGATTATGGATCGGCTGGCACCAGCCGGCCCGGTATACCAGGCGGGGACGCTGTCGGGTAACCCGGTTGCCGTCGCGGCGGGCCTCGCCACGCTCCGCGAGTGCACGGACGGCCTCTACGAACGGGTCGATTCCGCGGCCGCTCGGGTCGCGGCGCTCGCGGCTGACGCCCTCACGGCGGCAGGCGTACCGCACCGCCTTCAGTCCGCGGGGAATCTATTCTCCATTTTCCTCGGCGTTACTGGCCAGGTGTGCGACTTCGACGGGGCGCGGGCACAAAGCGGCGCCGCCTACGCGGCCTTCTTTCACGCGATGCTTGACGCGGGGGTGTACCTACCGCCGTCGCCGTATGAGGTCTGGTTCCTGTCCGCGGCACACGACGAGGCCGCACTCGACCTCGTCGCCGCCGCGCTGCCCAGCGCCGCGAAGGCCGCCGCCCAGGCGCTTGGGGATAGCTGAACGGCTGCGCGGGGCAGTTCGCTCAGGCGTCCGCGCCGCGTCCGCGGGGAACGCGGTGCCGCACGCATAGCGATCATGCCCCTGGCGGATGTCCCGCGGGTGTTCCGCACCGAGCGACGCCGCACGGCTGCCGCGGCTCAAGCGTCCACCGCGTTCATGATCCCTTACCTGGTCAGTCTTCCAGCCGGTAGCGCAGGAAATCTGACCCGGCCGCGGATCGTGGGCGTTTCGTCGTGAGCGCACTAGCCGGCGATGATGGCGGCTACGCCGGCCGTGATGGCCAGGGCCGCACCGAGCCGCCGGCCCAGGTTGCGTTCGCCGAGCAGCCGGCGGCCGAGCAGCACGCCGATCAGGACGCTGATCTCCCTGGCCGGCGCGATCGAGCTGACCGGGCTGAACGCCAGCGCGGTAAGAACAAGGATGTAAGCGAGCGGCGACAGGATCGCCGCGCCAAGCACCTGCCCGCGGTAATCGCGCCACAGCAAGGCGAGCCGTCCGGTGTTCGTGACGGCCAGTGGCGCGAGCACGATCGCCACCCCGGCGCCCGCGGCCCACTCTTCCAGCAGCGGCGGGATGTGCAGGCTCGAGACAGCGTACTTGTCCCATAGCGTGTATCCGGCGATGAAGGTCCCCGTCAGCAGGCCAAACGTGATCGCTGTGGCGCGGGGCATGGCGGCGCGATCGGGCAGGCTGAGGACGATCACCCCGCCCGAGATCAACAGGATCCCCGCGATCCCGGCCGGCCCTGGATGCTCGGCATAGAGGGGGATCGCCACGAAGCTCGACAGCAGCAGGCCGCTGCCGCGGGAAACCGGGTACACGAGGGAGAGGTCGCCTGATGTGTAGCCGTGCTGCAGCGTGAGGAAGTACCCGATGTGCAGCAGCGCCGTACCGCCAAGGAACACTAACGCGAGGCTGCGCAGGTGAGGGTGAGTCACGGCGAGGTCGATGCCGAGCGCCGGCAGGTAGCTGACCGTGCCGAACGCGGTCAGCATCCAGACGAAAGCGATCGTGCCAGCTGCCGCGGCCTGCTTGCTGAAGAGATTCCAACTCGCGTGCGCCACAGCGGCCACGGCGATCAGGGATACGGCGGTGACGCTCACGGGCGGTCTCCTGTCCGTTCAGGCCCATCCGGGCACGTCGAACTGGGACCCTCGAGGCTTTTCTCCCGTGAGGTGTTGGCCGCCTGAGACGGTTCTTAGCGCCGCTCGGTCCAGACCGCCGACCCTGATTGTGTAAGTCGTTGGGCGGGCCGGGCGCGGAACCCTAGGCGCAACCGCGTGCTGATCACAGCCTACGCGGCAGCCGGCGGCCCCGGATCCGCCAGGCCGGAACGGGGCGGCGGCTCCCGATGAGATGACCGGGCCTGCCGGTAGGCTGACCACGACATGACCGAGACGACCGTGGTTCATCTGCTCAGGCACGGGCAGGTCGACAACCCGCGCCGGGTGCTCTACGGCAGGCTGCCAGGATTTCACCTGTCCGACGAGGGCCTGCTGATGGCCAAGGTTGCCGCGCGCCATCTTGCCGCGCGCGACGTCACCGCCGTCTTCTCGTCGCCGCTCGAGCGTGCGCGGGAGACGGCCGGGCCGGTGGCGGAACAGTTCGGCTTGCCCGTCGCCATTGACGGCCGCCTGATCGAGGCGGGCAACCATTTCGAGGGCCTCACGTTCGGGGTGGGCGACGGGTCGCTGCGCCGCCCCCAGCATTGGGTAAAGCTGCGCAACCCCTTCCGCCCGTCGTGGGGAGAGCCCTATAGCGAGATCGCGGACAGGATGCTTGCGGCGACGACCGCCGCCCGTGATGCGGCACGCGGGCATGAAGCGGTCTGCGTGAGTCACCAGCTGCCGATCTGGATCGCACGCCGCGCCGTCGAGGGCGGCAAGCTCTGGCACAATCCAGGACGCCGACAGTGCGGGCTCGCCAGCCTGACAAGTTTCACCTACGAAGGAGCCAAGATCGTGAGCATCGGCTACTTCGAGCCGGCCGGGATCGCAAGCAACCGCCCGGACGTGCCAGGAGCCTGAAACGAGCGCGCTGCCCTCGGCCAACCATGACCTTGGGAGCGTTTTCGGGAATGATCCAGAAAAACACTTCTGGATCATGGAATTCGCGGCCGGTCCTAGGCGGGTCGGTACGAACTGCCGGCCCAGTGCCGGCCGCAGGGGGCCCTCCCGGCACAATAGGGCGGAGAATTTGCCGCCTGTAGGAGATCATCCAGTGCCTCGGTCGCCCCGCACCACCACTCCAGCCCCTCTGCGGACGGGCATCGCCGCGGTGGTTCTAGCGGTGCTTGGCGTGCTGCCCGCGACGCTGGCCCTCGCGGGATGCTCGGCTGGGCCTGCGGCCTCGAGCGGCCCAGGAACTGGCGATACCAATTACATCGGCGGGACAGTCGGTACCACGGCCTACCGATCCGGCCAGCGCCCGCAGGCCCCGCAGGTCTCCGGCGTCACGCTGACCGGGCAGCGGCTCAGCCTGAGCAACTACCGCGGCAAGGTCGTCGTGCTGAACTTCTGGGCGTCCTGGTGCTCACCCTGCCGCTCCGAGGCGCCGGCGCTTGCCCAGTTGTCGCGCACCTTTCAGGCCAAGGGTGTCCAGTTCGTCGGCGTCAACATCAAGGATCCAGGGCAGCTCAACGGCGCGGCGTACGAGCGGAGCTTCGGGATCACATATCCGAGCCTTTACGACCCGGCCGGGCAGGTTCTGCTCGCGTTCCGCGACACCGTTCCGCCCGCGGCGATCCCGAGCACACTTGTGATTGACCGCACGGGGCGGATCGCCGCACGGATCATCGGGTCCGTGGACTATACGAGCCTGAAGAACCAGATCAGCGGGTTGGCCGCGGCAGGTCCAGGCGGGTCGTCATCGTCGGAAGGTGGCGGCTGACCACATGACAGGTGCGCGGGCCACTGGCGTGGCCGATCAGGCCGGCCAGGACGCCGGGCAGTATCTGCCCAAGGACGGTGCCCAGGAAGAGACCGCGGGTCAGCCCGCGAAGCCGTTCGGGATAATGGGCTGGCTGCGGTGGTGCTGGCGTCAGCTCACCTCGATGCGCACAGCGCTCGTGTTGCTCTTCCTGCTCGCCGTGGCGAGCGTGCCTGGCTCGATGCTGCCGCAGAACGGGACCGACCCAACCAAGGTGCAGCAGTACATCAGCCAGCACCCGCTTCTCGGCCCGCTGCTGAACAGGCTGTCGCTGTTCGATGTGTTCGCCGCACCCTGGTTCGCCGCGATCTACCTGCTGCTGTTCGCATCGCTCGCGGGCTGCGTGCTGCCGCGTGCGTTCCGCCTGGCGGTATCGGCGCGCGCGAAGCCGCCCGCCGCACCACGGCATCCGGCGCGGCTGCCTTTCGGGTCTGCCTACCGGACGACCCAGCAGCCAGCGGAGGCTCTTGCGGTCGCAACCCGCCTGCTTTCCGGCAAGGGATTCCGGCTGCGGACCGGCGACGGCTGGGTTGCGGCGGAGAAGGGCTACCTGCGGGAGACGGGAAACCTGCTCTTCCACATCGCGCTGCTCGCGTTGCTGGCCGCGGTGGGACTCGGGGCTTTGTTCGGCTACAAGGCGGATATCCTCCTCACCGAGGGTGATGGCTTCGCCAATACGGTCGCCGATTACGACCAGTACCATCCGGGCCGTGCGGTCGCCCCTGGTGACCTGCAGCCGTTCACGATCTGGCTGGACAAGTTCAGCGCGAGCTACATTGCCTCCGGCCCGTTGCGTGGCGAGCCGTCGTCGTTCGCCGCCTCGCTTCGATACCAGCAGCAGCCTGGCACCCCCATCCGCCGCTACGATCTGCAGGTCAACCACCCCCTGAACATCGACGGGGCGAAGGTGTACCTGCTCGGTCACGGCTACGCGCCGCAGTTCCGGATCACCGATGGGAAGGGCCGTCTGGCACTGCAGCAGGCGGTTCCCTTCCTGCCCGCGGACAATACCGATTTCACGTCGGAAGGCGTGATCAAGGTGCCGGACGCGCAGCCGGACCAACTCGGCTTCGTCGGCGTCTTCCTGCCCACCGAGGTGGCGTCCGACGGGCAGCTCAGCTCCGCCTTCCCCGCGCCGCTGAACCCGGCGGTCAGCCTGGTCTCCTATGCGGGCAACCTGGGCCTGAACTCGGGTGCACCGCAGTCGGTGTACCAGTTGCAGACCAGCGGTATGCGGGAGCTGCCGATCGAGCCGCGACCGCTATTCCCTGGGCAGTCGATGAAGCTCCCTAACGGCGTCGGGACTGTCACATTCACTGGATACCGGCAGTGGATCAGTCTGCAGGTGACCTACGACCCGGGCCGGGTCCCCGCGCTGATTTCGGCCATCTTGGCCGTTTTCGGCCTGCTGCTCTCGTTCCTTGTCCGCAGGCGTCGCCTCTTCGTGCGTGTGCACCCGGCGACGGCCGGGCAGGACGGGGCGGATACCGCCGGAAACGGCACCGAGGTCGAGTTCGGCGGTCTCGCCCGCTCGGATGTGGCGGGCGGGTTCGAGGAGGAGTTCGTTGCGCTCACCGCCGCGATTCGCGCGGCGCACCAGGTAACGCAGGGGGCGGCAGCTGGCCAGGCACCACTGGATGAGTCAGCTTCGGCAAGCCTCGGCAGTACGGCTGGCCAAGGCAGTGTGTCAAGCCAAGGCGGTACGGCAAGCGCAGGCGGCACGGCAAGCACAGACAGCACGACAGCCACAGGCGCTACGGCAAGCACAGACAGTACGACAGGCGCTGCGGCAAGCACAGGCGCTGCGGAAAGCACAGGCGCTGCGGCAAACACAGACAGGAAGTGAGGCTCATGCCCGTCAATATCGGCATGGCCAGGCTTAGTGATCATCTTTTGCTGTTCACCGTGGTGATCTACTCGCTCGCCATGCTCGCCTACGCTGGCGAGATCGCGTACGGGCGGCGCCGCGGCAAGGCCACGGCCCAGCAGGAACCTGAACTTGCCTTGGCCGGGGTCGCCGCGGCGCGCGGTCGACAGCGGGAATCGGCCGGTTCGGCCGGTCCCGGGCAGGTGGCAACGGGCGCGGGGGGCTCGCCCGTCACGGATACGGACACACCGCCTGACGCCGTTCCGGCTGGCCCGTGGATCCGTGCTGCCCTCGCGCTCACCACGATCGGGCTTGCCGCGCACGTCCTCGGCATCGTGACCCGTGGGCTTGCTGCGCACCGGATCCCGTGGGGAAACATGTACGAGTTCGTCACGGCGATCACCTGCGGCGCTGTGATCGTTTTCCTCGTGCTTGCGGTGCGCTATCGCGCATACTTCCTTGGCTTGTTCGTGATGGTACCTGTCGTGCTCGGCCTGGGTCTGTGCGCGACTGTGCTCTACACGGCTGCTGGGCCGCTGATGCCTGCGCTCCACTCGTACTGGATCGCGATCCATGTGACCGCGGCGATCATTTCCTCCGGGATCTTCATTGTCGCGGCCACGACGACCGTGATGTACCTTTTCGCCGAGCGCAATGCCGCGCGGGTCGCGGTTGGATCGCACGCCGGTGGGGTCATGCAGCGGCTGCCGAAACCCGAGGTCCTTGACCGGCTGTCCTACCGCACCGTCGTATTTGGCTTCCCCATCTGGACGTTCGCGATCATCGCGGGCGCTATCTGGGCGGATCAGGCATGGGGCAGGTACTGGGGCTGGGACCCGAAGGAAACCTGGGCGTTCATCACCTGGGTGGCGTACGCCTGTTTCCTGCACGCCCGGGCCACCGCTGGCTGGAGGGGAAGGAAGGCGGCGGTCATCCAGCTGCTCGCCTTCGGCTGCCTGATGTTCAACTTGATTGGAGTGAACCTCTGGATCACTGGGCTGCATTCCTACGCTGGCATCAGCTGATCGGAGATGGTCAGCTGATGCCAGCGCCGGGGGTCTGCTGACCATGATTCCGGAATTTAGTCAGGGGTCAGGACCTCCCCTGAAGGTCCGAGGTCAGAGGCAGGGCTGGGAAGCCGCCGACCGAGGCCGGGCCTGCGCGCGCCTGCCGACACCAGGCCAGGACCACATCCGGCAGGCAAGATCACACCCGGCAGCAGACCGGCGCCCCGGGTCATTCCTGAGCCGCCGCAGTCCCGCGGATCTAGGTCATTCTTGAGCCGCAGTCGCCCGCGGATCTCAGCGGGACTGGCGTGTCACAAGTCGTTGCGGGACTCGCCCGTCACAAGTCGCTGCCTGCGTCGGCGTCACATGTCGTTGCCACCGTCGCGGCCGCCCCGGATGAGGTGATCAAGTTCGAGCAGGAAACCGGGATCGTCGTCCGGGCCGATTGGCCGTGCCCGCCCCGCTGGATGCCTGCTCTTCGCCAGCGCGGACCTCGGGGCCGCGTAGCCCATTCTGGGCCGGTCCCGGCGGCGCGGCTGTGACTTGGCGAGCCGTGACAGCCCGGCGCCTGAGCGTCCAAGGAGCAACCAGGCCACCGCGCCGACGACGAACGCAAGCGTGACCACGGCCAGCCAGGCGGCCTTTGTCAGGTGACGGCAACCTGACCTGGAGGTGAGAACTATATCCACTAGGCAGTAGAGCCAGACCCCGGTTGCCAGCAGGCCAAATAGGGCAGCCAACAGCAGCATGGCGGCAGCCTAGCTGGCGCACAGGGGGGACTGCGCCTGGAATCCATTGGATTGGCTCGCGGACGAGGACTAAGCGCGCGCCGTTATATTTGATCACGCGAGGTGACTGTTTCGCCGATTTCGTCGTACGCTGGCCCAGGCCGCTCGCGGCCCGGGTGGTATGTCGCAGTCCGTAAGAGTGCGGGCACGGCTGGATCGGGGGAGCGGGCGCCGGGCTGACGTGTGCCGAACGCGTTGACCAACGCATCGAAGCAAGGAGTGGGAAACGTGCGTTTCCGGCTTTTCGATCGCGTCAGGCGTTCTCGCAAGCCGGGAAGGGGCCATGGCGGGGATGTCCTAGACCGGGTACGGAGATCAGGTCGGCATCGGCTCGGCGCCGCCGCCGACCGGCTGCGTCGCCCGGCCGACCAGGCCGCAAGTGCCGCGGACGGCCGGCGTAACGGGGCCGAACGACTCGGCGGCATCATCTGGCAGGCGGGACCCTCGGAAAGTCAGCGTCCCGCGAACAACCAGCAAGTTGCGGAAAGCAGCGGACGGTCTGGGGGCCCGCAGTGGCCTGCGGATACACAAGGGCCTGCGGACAGACAAGGACCTGCGGGCAGACGGCCCGCCGAGATGGGACAGCTGGGCCTGTCCGGTTCCGCAGACATTGACCCGCCTGGTCGGCGGAGCCCGCCAGTGGACTGGAACCAGCGCTGGGCTCGGGCAGGCTCGGGCGGACGGCCAGCCTGGCGGGGCCGTGACTCGCGTCGTGTCCCGCGGGACTGGCTCCCGCCGGGTGGCAGCAACCGCGGGACGGCCGAATCCGCGAGCCGTGACGATAGGCGCGGCTGGCGTTCCAAGCCCGACCGCTCGCCAGCCGAAGGTGATCAGTGTTGGCCCGTTCGTGACGACTCGGCGGGCGCACCGGGAACGGAGCCATTACGACCGGACGCGCCGTGGCGAGGTCCGAGGGACACGGATCCCGTGCCCAGAGATGCCGCACCCAGGGATCCCGTGCTTAGGAATCTTGCGCCGGGGGAGCCCGCGGCCAGGGATCTTGCGCCGGGCGAGCCCGCGGCCCAAAATCCTCCGGCGTGGCAGCCTTCGCACCGGAGCGCCCAGGCAGGAACCGCCCGGCCAGGTGCCGCGAGGGCGCGTGTGCGCGAGTCACCGAACAGCGGCGAGCCGTTCACCTCACCGGTTCGTGACAAGCAGGCGGGCGCGAACGCCGGGCGCACGGACGCCCGGCGCGGGCCCGCCGGACGGAGCGGCGGGGATGCCGCGGCGCGGCGTCCCTGGTACGAGACGGCCAATCCGGGCAGTGCGGTGCAGCCAGCGGCCCGCCCGGCCTCGGCGGTGGCGCGGCAGGTACAGCGGGCGCAGCTGGACGGCAGGCCGGCCACGGGCCTTCCCTACGCTGCGCCGCGTCGGCCTGACGAGCGTTACCGGGCGGATGGCCGAAGGCACTGCGGGAGCCTCGAAAGTGTCTTGCACCGGCAGTGGGACGCCACGGCTCCGCCACCCGCGGAGATCGTGCGCGCGATCGACCGCCTGGCGGAGCTTCCCGCGAAGCTGAAGGACAAACTCGCCGCGGACCTGGACGGGATCTTCGTTGGGCCAGGCGGGGTTCCTGACCTGGATGACATGCGGCACTTGCGTGGTGTGCCGCTGTCGGCCGGCCGCGCGACCTGGGACATTTGCGCCGGCGCCTATGGCGGGCGCAAGATCGTCGTCGGGGCTCAGCCCTCGCCGACGCCCGACGTGATGTGCCACGAGATCGGCCACGCACTAGACGACATCGACTCACCCGGCCAGTGGCTTTCCGATCGGGCCGAATTCCGCACACTGTATGACCAGTGCTTTCCGCACCTGGTGAGCGACTTCCATCGCCAGCCCAACGGCCTCGGCCGCAGGGAGTTCTTCGCCGATGCGTTCGCCGCGATCGCCTCAAGTCAGCGCCCAGCGTTAGTGGACATGCTGGGCGGAGACACCAGGACAGCGCTGAACGTGATGCTCTTCTTCAATCGCCGCTACGGCATCTAGGATGATCGGGCAATGTTCGTCATACGGCTCCCAAACGGAAACCTGAAGGTGCCACGGACCGCCGACCTCGACGGCGGCCGTGTCATCGGGCAGGCCTATGTGGAGATCGGGCCTGCAGACGCGGACTACGAGCGGCTGGCGGGCCAGGCCGTTACCGAAGAGGAACTCGAGGAACGGCGCACCCGCTGGCGGGAGGAAGACGACGCGCTCTACCGCGAGTTCCTCGAGTTTCGTGCACAACGCGGCGCAGGCGGCGAGGGTCAGGACCCTGTCTGAGGCCCGGCCGCCGTGGCTAGGCTAGCCAGGACTGTTTGGCGGTCAGGACTGCTTGGCGTGGTGGCTGGCGGGCGAGGCCAGGCGACCCGTTGTTTTTTTGCCCATCCGTGTTACCCGGCCTATCCGTGTTACCGGGCCTATCCGTGTTACCGGGAACTCTATTCGTAAGTCCTGAAAAACATTAGCCCGGTTATCGCTCGCAGTGTTTCTTCAAATTTCTCGATTGGCGGGCGGAACCTGCCGCCCTCCTCGCTGAGC
>Ga0335077_10000464_pt1 | contig 44975 bp, 38 predicted proteins | sample Lox_Sample_31_FD_207151 | JGI IMG/M metagenome (GOLD analysis project Ga0335077, IMG submission 207151) | Soil microbial communities from Loxahatchee National Wildlife Refuge, Florida, United States - Lox_Sample_3.1 | ecosystem: Environmental > Terrestrial > Soil > Wetlands | place: USA... | reverse complement strand
GCGTTCTGGGCGTCGCAGTTGCACTTCGCGGGCGACGCCGCGTTGCCGCCCGACGCCCGGGCCGCGATCGAGGCGATGACGATCACGCGCATTCCCGCGCGCGATATCGTCGGCGCTTACGACGAAGACGAGCGGCGCCTCAAGGAGTCGCCGGAAGGCGACGGGCGCAAGGCCCAGCACAAGGCGCTGAACGAACGCTATCAGTTCGTCTTGGAGGAGGCGCAGCGACGGCGCATCATCCGTGCGCTGTATTCGAGCAATCAGCTCCAGGAGCAGCTCACCTGGTTCTGGTTCAACCACTTCAACGTGTTCCAGGGCAAGGGCAAAGTCAAGCTGGTGGTGGCGGATTACGAAGAGCGCGCGATCCGTCCGCATGTCTTCGGGCGGTTCCGGGATCTACTGCTCGCGACGCTCATGCATCCCGCGATGCTGATGTACTTGGACAACGCGCAAAACGCCCAAGGCCACATCAACGAGAACTACGCGCGCGAGCTGCTCGAGCTGCATACGTTGGGCGTGGATGGGGGTTACACCCAGCAGGACGTTCAGGAGCTCGCGCGCATCCTGACGGGAGTGGGCGTGAACCTGGAGGGCAAGCCGCCGAAGCTTGGTCCGCGGTACGCCCGCTATTACGTCGCACAAGGCATGTTCGCCTTCCACCCGCGCCGGCACGACTTCGGCGACAAGGTCTTTCTGGGTCATCACATCGCGGGGCGCGGGTTCGACGAGGTCGCGGAGGTCGCCGGCATCCTTTGCAATCACCCGGCGACGGCGCGCTTCCTCTCGCGCAAGCTCGCCGTGTACTTCATGGGAGACGACCCGCCCGCGAACGTCGTGCAAAGGATGCAGGACGCGTTCCTCGGAAGCGGCGGAGACATCGCGCACACCCTGCACGCGCTGTTCGAGTCGAGCGAGTTCTGGCAGGACGACTATCTGGGGAGAAAGTTCAAGGATCCGGTCCAGTACGTCTTCTCCTCCCTGCGGCTGGCGTACGACGGGCGCACGATCACCAACTACAAGCCGGTGCAGAACTGGCTGCACGCGCTCGACGAGCCCCTCTACGGTCACCAGACGCCGGATGGATATGGCCTCAAACAGAAGGACTGGGCGAGCGCGGGCCAGCTGACCAGGCGCTTCGAGATCGCCCGACAGATCGCGAACGCCGGCCCGCGGCTGTTCGGTCCCGCAGAAGGCGAAGATCCGGCCCAGGTGCCCGTCAGCGCTGCCTCGGACGCACAGCCCCGGATCGCGCAGTCCCGCGTCTTCACTCTGATGCGGCCCACGCTCGGAGCGCAGACCAACCAGGCGCTCGCCGAGTCCAAGGACAACCGCGACTGGACCGCACTGTTTCTCTCTGCACCGGAGTTCATGTATCGATGAATCGACGGCATGTGATCCAAGCCGCCGCCGCGGCCCTGGTGTCGCGGCCGCTGCGCCTATGGGCAGTCCCCACAGGGGCCGCGAGAACGAAGTTCGTGCTCGTTCTGCTGCGCGGCGGGTACGATGCCGCCAGCGTTCTGGTGCCCCATGGGAGCGGCTTCTACTACGAGTCGCGCCCCAACATCGCGATCGCCCGCCCGAGCTCGGACTCGGACGCGGCGGCCGAGCTCGACGGCTACTGGGGCCTGCACCCGGCGCTCGCGGACACGGTGCTGCCGCTGTATCGCGCCAAGCAGGCGCTGTTCGTGCCCTACGCCGGCAGCCAGGACCAGTCCCGCAGCCATTTTCACGCGCAGGACATTCTCGAGCTGGGGCAAGGCTACGGCGCGCGCTTGGAATACAGGAGCGGCTTCCTCAACCGGACGGTTGAAGTGCTGGGACGCGACGGTGCGCGGGCAGGCGTGAGCTTCACCGACAACCTGCCGCTCGTGTTCAAGGGCAAGGTCACGGTGGCGAACCTCGGCATGCGCGGCGGCGGAAAGAATCCCTTCAACCGCCGTCAGAGTGAATTGCTGGAGCGGATGTACCAGGGTACGGAGCTTGCGCCCAACGTCCACGAAGGCCTGGAGTCGCGCCGGCAGATGAGCGATGAGCTGCAGCAGGAGATGATCGATTCGGCCCGGGGAGCGGTGAATGCCAAGAGCTTCGAGCAGGAGGCACGCAGGATGGCGCGCCTGCTGCTCGACAACCCGGACTACGCAGTGGGCTTCATCGACGTCGGCGGCTGGGACACGCATGTCCGCCAGGGCGCCGCGCGCGGGATGCTCTCCGACCGGCTGCGCAGTCTGGGCGAGGGGCTGGCCGGCTTCGCCCAGGAGATGGGTCCGGCATGGCGTGACACCGTGGTGGTCGTGGTCTCGGAGTTCGGCCGCACGGTCCGCGAAAACGGCAACCAGGGAACCGACCACGGCCATGGCACTGTCATGTGGATCCTCGGGGGCGGCATCGCCGGAGGCCGTGTGGTCGGAGAGCAGGTCGAGCTCGCGCCGTACAGGCTGTTCCAGAACCGGGACTTCGCCGTGCTGAACGAGTACCGGTCGGTGCTCGGGTACACCTTCTCGCGGCTGTACGGCCTCGGCAACGCCGATCTCGACCGTATCTTCCCGGGCGCATCGGTGCGTCGCTATTCGTTCTTGTAAGCCCGACCTGCGCGCGCCCAAGCAAACCCGAAACCCGGGGTCAGGTCTTGAACCCGGGGTCAGGTCTTGAATCGTGAATGCATCAGGAGTCCGGAGTCCGGGGTCAGGTCTTGAATCTTGAATGCATTCCCGGTTCGGGCTGCGGTGCGAAACGGAACAAGCCTTGGGTCCCCGGCAGCCGGCTGCGGTCACCCGGCGTAAGTGCCCCGGCCAGGCGACGACTTGCACGGACACCCTGTGATCGCGCTGAGATCCCGCTCGCTGCATGTGAAACCGCTGCGCGAAGCCATGCCTTGATCGCGTGGGCATACGACGCAGTCCCCTGCCCGGCTTGACATCGCTATCGGGAAGAATGACCATCGAGACGCTATGAGCCAAGCCATCCGCGTTCACTTGCGCATCCCCGGCACCGCACCGATGTCGCAGCTCGTGCGGCTGATCCAGGACGTCGAGGCCGCCGGCTTCGATGGCGCGGGCATCCTCGACAGCCAGTTGCTGGCGCGCGACACCTTCGTCGTCCTCGGGCAGGCCGCGAGTCACACCTCCCGGCTGACGCTGTTTCCAGCGGTCACCAACCCGTTCACTCGCGACGCATCGGTGCTCGCGGGCGCCATTCAGACGGTCGAGGAGCTTGCGCCGGGGCGCGTGAAGTTGGTGCTCGGCAGCGGCTACACCTCGGCGAGCACCATCGGCCGCAAGCCGGCAACGCTCGCTCAGATGCGTGCGTGCATCGCGACGGTGAAGGGACTGCTCGCGGGACAGACGGTGGATTTCGACGGTACGCCCGGCCGCCTCGGCTTCGCTGCGGGCCGGCACATCCCGGTGATCATGGCCGCGTCCGGACCGAAGGCGATCGAGCTCGCGGGCGAGGTCGCGGACGGCGCGCTGCTACTGGTCGGATTCAACCGCGGCATCATCGAACGCGCGCTCGAACATCTGGCACGCGGCGCGCAGCGCGCCGGTCGGCGCCTCGACGACCTAGAGATCATCTGGGCGGTGCGGATCGGGACTGCACGCACCACGGAAGCGGCGCGCCGCTACGCTCGACCCACCGCTGTGCACTGGGGCGTCCTGCGCTGGGGAGGCTACTGGCTGGAGCCGGCGGGACTCAAGCTTCCCGACCTCGAGGTGCCGGAGGCCGTACACCGCATCTATCCCGATCTCTCCCACGCCCACGACTGGGAGGCTGCAATCGCAGCGACAGCATTCGTTCCCGACGAGGTGGTTGCCCAGCTCTGCGACGCTATAGGCCTCATCGGAACGCCGGCCGACTGCGCGAGCCGCATTCTCGAAATGGCAAAGCTCGGCGCGCGCAACCTCTATCTGATGCCGTTGGAGACCTTCGCGCCGCCGACGGCGGAGATCGCGGCTTTCCGCGACATCGTCTTCCCGCGACTGCGGGCCAGTTAGCAGCGGAACCGCAGCCGATACTCGCCGGGCGACAGGCCGAAGCGGCGCTCGAAGGCGCGACGAAACACATCCGTGCTGGCAAAGCCGACGGCCGCCGCCGTCCGCTGGATATTCACGCCGTCGTGACTGAGCATCCTGCGCGCCTCGCTGAGCCGCAGTTGCTCGACGTATCGGGCCGGCGTGCAGCCAAAGGTCTCGACGAACCGGCGACTGAACTGCCGAGGGCTCAGGTTGGCCTTGGCGGCGAGGCTTTCCACCGACAAGTCCTGGTCGAGATGCCGCACGATCCAAGTTACGAGGTCCGCAAAGCGATGGGTGGCCAGCGCCTGCATGCGCAACGGCTCAGAGTACTGCGCCTGTCCGCCGGGACGCTTGAGGTAGACCACCAGTTCCCGAGCGACCGTCAGTGCCGCGCGCGGGCCGAGATCCTCCTCGATCAGCGCCAGCGCAAGGTCGATGCCGGCGGTGATGCCCGCCGAGCTATAGTAGGGGCCGTCGCGCAGATACAGCGCATCTTCGTCGACGATGAGCTTGGGAAATCTCTGCGCGAGGTCGCGAGCAAAGCGCCAGTGCGTCGTCACTCGCCGGCCATCGAGCAGCCCGCTGGGCGCCACTCCGTAGATCCCCGTGCAAACGCAGGCGATCCGGCGGCTCCTCTGAGCGTGCTCCCGCAACCACGTACCGATGTGAGCCTGCGCCGCCTCTTCACGCAGCCCGCTGCCGCCCGGAATGATCAACGTATCCACCGCCGTCGACGCATCCAGCACGGCATGCGCTTCGAACCGAAGCCCCGACTCCGCGGCGAACCGCAACCCGGCGAGGCCAAGGACAGTGATCCGATACGGGGGCGCTTCGCCCTCTGAAGCTCGGGAGATCTCGTTCGCGATCGAGAACGCGTCCGCCGGGCCGACCAGATCCAGCGCCGTGACGCCGTCATAGCCGAGGATCCCAACGTGAATCCCGCTGCGGGCACGCGCTGCGAGGCGCCTCAAGCGCTCCTCGTGCGAATCAGCGGCGTTCGGGCGGGATCGCTTGGATCGGCTGCGACCATTGCCAGTGGGCTTCGGCATCGACGGGGCGGTGCTTGAGAGTGGTCCCAGCGGGGAATTTACCGAGAAAGTTGTCGCCTTTCCAGTTTCGTGCCGGGCGGACCGGCCGCGGACACAAGCCGCCTGCGCAGTTCGGGCAGACGTTGCGCAGCACTGTTTCTACGCAAGTGCGGCAGAACGTGCACTCGAAGCTGCAGATCATCGCCTCGGTCGAGTCGGCAGGCAGCGATGCTTGGCAGTGTTCGCAGATGGGACGGAGTTCGAGCATGGGACCCTCGCGATGCAGATCGGTAGGTCGACAGGCTAAGTGCAAACCCGTCACCGAGCCAGGTCGTTGTGCCGACGATTTCGGCCATCGCAAGGGACACTCACCCATCGGCGCGCCGCCGCGTAGCGCATCGGCGATCGCGGTGGCGAAACCTGGAAGGCCGATGGCGTCTTCCAGTCGATGAATCCGGTCCGTTCAACGACCGGCAGCGAGGAACGCCTTCACTCTGAGCAGGTTCATGGCCTATCCCTCACTTATAATGAGTTTCTCGTCGCCAGGGCGGTCTCTCTCCCGAAACCATGCCGTTCCGAGGCGATAGAGCTCGACGATCCGCCGAGTGCCTCACGCGCGCCGGCTGGGGCCGACGGTGCCTGCCTCTTGGCCGAGCCGAGACTGCCGGTCGGCTGAGCAGGATCGACCCGAAGGCGGCGTTCGCGACGGTCCGCTGTTGAGCATCGCGGTTTGCTCGTCACCTCGGCGCGCGCTTCAGGATGGCTCCTCCGGCCTCCGCTAACCGACCCGACATCCCGCTTGAGCCGGCCGGCGACGCGTGATACGGTTGCCCCTCCTATCGATTTCGAAACAGATCTGCGGGTCGCCGGACGCGGCCTGGATGTCCTCGTGGCGGGTCGGCACCGAGTCGCCCGAGTCCGCGCTGTGGAACACCGGCTCCTCGCATCGAGCCTACCGCCAGAACCACGGGATGAGGATCAGCCAGATAGGCATCGATGAGGGCATTGAAATGCGCGCTCAGCCCCGGGATAGCGCGGCGCGCTGTCCTTGCCTTGCGTGGCGTGATCGTCGATTTGCATGGCGCTAGCTGCTCGCTCCAGCGAGTGCGGGGTTGCCATCCCTGTTCGCAGAAAGATCGCCGGCTCGCGGTGCGCGCCGTTCTAAGCTGCAGGATTCATCATCGAGAAAGGGGAGCGTCATGGATCTGGGACTGAAGGGCAAATCCGTTCTCATCACCGGCGCCTCGAAAGGCATCGGCCTGGCCTGCGCGCGGGGCTTCGCCGCCGAGGGCAGCACCGTGCACCTGGCTGCGCGCTCGGCCGACCTGCTGGCCAAGGCGTGCGATGAATTGCAGTCGGCCTACAAGGTGCCGGTTTACACTCATCAGTGCGATCTGCGGGCGCCGGGTGCGGTGAAGCAACTTGCCCAGGACTGCGCCACCGTCGATATCCTGGTCAACAACGCCGGCGACATCCCCGCCGGCAACCTCGAAGCGGTGAACGAGCAACTCTGGCGCCATGCTTGGGAGCTGAAGGTGTTCGGCTACATCAACCTCACGCGCGAGATGTACACGCGCATGAAGGCACGGGGCCGCGGCGTCATCGTCAACATCGTCGGCATGGCGGGCGTCACGCTGCCGCCGGAGTACATCTGCGGCGCGATGGGCAACGCGGCGTTGGAGGCCTTCACCAAGGCGGTGGGCAAGGGCGCGATCGAGCACGGCGTTCGCGTGCTGGGCATGCACCCGCCCGCGACCCGCACCGATCGCATCATCCAGCTCAACAAGACCATCGCGAAGCAGAAGTTCGGCGACGAGTCGCGCTGGGAGGAGTTGCTCAAGCAGACCCGCATGATCGAGCCGGAAGACGTGGCGAACACGACGCTGTACCTTGCCTCCGAACGGGCCAAGCATCTCTCGGGAGTGATGTTGAATCTGGGAACGTACTAGACCGGATATTTCATGAAGACGCCCCCAAATATGGCGAGACCCGCGATGTACGGGGTCTGTGGTGGATTCGCAGCGGGTACGATTTGTCGCGCCGGACTAGCGAACCGGCGATTGCCGACCACGATCGGCGCCGGCGCGAACCTCAGTTGAAGTGCAAGCCGCCGTTGACCTGCACGGTCTGGCCCGTCATGTACGCATTGCCCACGACCATCAACACCGCCTGGGCGACCTCCGCGCCGCTGCCTAGGCGCCCCACCGGGATGCGCGCGCTATCCGCGAGGCTGTTCGCGCTCGTCATCTCCGTTTCGATGAGCGACGGCGCCACTGCGTTGACCGTGATGCCGTGCTTCGCCAAGCGCGCGGCGTAGCCGCGGGTCAGCCCCTCCATTCCCGCTTTCGAGGCGTTGTAGTGTGCACCGACCACGCCGGCGCCACGCGCCGCGCCGGAGGAGATGTTGACGATGCGTCCCCAGCGCCGCGCGCGCATCCCGGGCCACACCGCTTGGCTGCACAGGAAGGCGGACTTGAGGTTGACTGCGAGGGTGGCGTCGAAATCGCCTTCGGTCAGCTGTTCCAGCTCGCGGCGCAACGCGATGCCCGCGTTATTGACGAGCACGTCGATCGGACCGAGTGCCTCCTCGACGCCAGCGATGAGACGCGCGACCGCGGCGCCATCGGAGACATCGGCCTCGAGCGCGACGCTGCGACGGCCGAGAGCGCGAATCGCGGCGACCACCGCTTGCGCGTCGGCTGCGCGGCTGCGGTAGTTCACCGCCACGTCGGCGCCGGCCCCTGCCAGCGCGAGCGCGATCGCCCTGCCGATTCCGCGAGAAGAACCGGTGACCAGGGCGACACGGCCGGAAAGATCGGGAGCGGGCGGCACAGTAAGCTCCTTCGCAAGACGGGAGGACAGCGGCCATTGTCGCGCAAAGCGCAGCCAGCGCCAGCGTCAGGTCTGCCTTCTGCCCCCGCACCCGGGCGATCCCGCCTCCATCCGCCGCGTGCTCGAGGAGTCGGGCGACTGGTTAGCGTGCAGTCGGTGACCGACCGGGCTCCGTACGCCTCGATTGCACCGGACGAGAGAGCACACGGCGCGAGCATTCCAACCGCCCGCGCCGCCGGCCCTGTCTCAAGTCACGCGTTCACTCCCTCAGCCAGCAGCGATTCGTAGCGCGACCCGGCTACCGCAGCTTGGCAGTCGCTGCCCGATCCGCGAGCACCAGCGCGCGGTCGGCTCGCACGCGACCGGCGGGGATCGAGCGGTCGCCGTCCATGAGGCGCTGGAGCATCTTCGCCTTGTCCTCGCCGGTGACCACCCACAGCACGCGCCTCGCATGGTCCAGCACCGGGTAGGTCAGCGTCATGCGACGCCTGCCCTGGTATGGGCCGGCGAGCGCAACCGCGGCATCGGTCACGTTCAGAGCGGGATCCCCGGGCACCAGAGAAGCCGTGTGCCCATCGGGGCCAAGCCCCAGGTGGACCAGATCGAGCACCGTCGGCGAGCCCGCGATCTCATGCAGCGTACGTGCATAAGCGGCGGCGGCGGCCTCGAGGTCCGGCTCTTCTACCGGCATGGCGTGGACCTGTCCGGGACGCAGCTGTACCTGTTCCAGCAGGCTCTCGCGCAAGTGGGTTAGATTCCGGTCTGGATCGCCCGCGGGCGCGACGCGCTCGTCCACCTGCAGGATGTGGACGCCTTCCCACGGCACCTGCATGCCGGCGAGCGCCCGCAACATCGCCCAAGGAGTCTGCCCGCCGCTCACGGCCATGACGAAGCGGCCGCGTTCGGCGGTTGCGATCCGCGCATCGGTCGCGATGATCGCGGCAGCTTCCTCCGCGACTGCGTCGGCATCATCGAGCACTTCGAGTTTCATCTGCCTGTCTCGCTCTGTGTCGCGGCGCCGGTCACTTGGCCACCGCCGGATTGTGCCATCCGCCCGGCGGTGCGAGCTTGCGCTCGGCTTCCGCAGGACCCCATGTTCCAGGTTCGTACTCGTGGACCGGCGTGGCCGCCTTCAACACCGGATCGACGATGCGCCAGGCCTCCTCGACGTAGTCCTCGCGCGCGAACAGCGTCGCGTCGCCCTCCATCGCGTCGCCGAGCACGCGCTCGTAGGCGTCCATCTCATTCGATCCTGCATGCCGGCTCGCGACCAGCTCGCTCTGCTGTCCGATCATCCTTTCTTCCGGGTCCATCGCCGTCAGCCCGAACGCGATGGTGTTGTCGGGGTTGATGCGGAAACGGAAGTAATTCGAAACCAGCACGGCATCGGAGAACACCCTCGGCGGCTTGCGGAGCCGAACCATGATCTCGGTGCAGGTCACAGGCAGCGACTTGCCTGCTCGGATGTAGAACGGCACGCCCTGCCAGCGCCACGAGTGCACCCCCAGGCGCACTGCCGCGAATGTCTCGGTCTTCGAGTTGGCTGCGACGCCGGGCTCGCTGCGGTACCCGCGGAACTGGCCGCGCACGATATCACTCGACTCCAGGCTGCCGATGGCCTTCAGCACCTTGACCTTTTCGTCCCGTATGGACTCGCTGTCGGTGCGCACCGGAGCCTCCATGGCCAGGTTGGCCATGACCTGGAACAAGTGATTCTGAACCACGTCGCGGACCGTGCCGGTCTGATCGTAGAACGCGCCGCGACCCTGGATGCCGAAGTCCTCTGCCATGGTGATCTGCACGCTCTCCACATGCGTGCGGTTCCAGAAAGTCTCCAGAAACGCATTCGCGAACCGGAAGAACATCATGTTGTGCACCGGCCTCTTCCCCAGATAGTGATCGATGCGGAAGATGGACTTCTCGTCGAAGCAGCTGAACAGGATCTTGTTGAGCGCCCGCGCCGAGTTGAGGTCGGTGCCGAACGGCTTCTCGACGATCACACGCGCGCCTTTGGCGCAATCGGCCTTGGCGAGCTGTTCGACTACCACACCGAACATCACCGGCGGGATCGCGAGGTAGTGCGCCGGGTGCAGCGCCGAGCCAAGCTCCTTGCGGATGGACTGGAAGGTCATCGCATCCTTGTAGTCGCCGTCGACGTAGCGCAGCAGGCTGCAGAGCTTTTCGAATGCCGCGGCGTCCACGCCGCCGCCATGCCTCTCCAGGCTGTCGCGCGCGCGGGCCTTGAGCTGGTCGAGGTTCCATCCCGCCTTGGCCACACCGATCACCGGCACGTTCAGATGCCCGCGCTTGAGCATCGCCTGCAGCGACGGAAAGATCTTCTTGTAGGCGAGGTCTCCGGTGGCCCCGAAGAACACCAGCGCATCGGAATGCAGTTCGCTCATCGTGCTCTCTCTGTCCTCGGACTACTTCGCGGGCTTCTCCAGATGGCCGCCGAACTCGTAGCGCATCGCCGACAGCAGCTTGTCCTGGAACTCGGCGTTACCGCGTGAGCTGAAGCGTTCGTACAGCGCGGTGGTGAGCACCGGCGTCGGCACCCCTTCGTCGATGCCCGCCTTGATCGTCCAGCGCCCCTCGCCCGAGTCGGACACGCGCCCGGCGAACTTGGAGAGCTTCGGATCTTCGAGCAACGCGGAGGCGGTCAAGTCCAGCAGCCAGGACGCGATCACGCTGCCGCGGCGCCACACCTCGGCGATGTCGGCGAGGTTGAGATCGTATTGATACTGTTCTGGATCGCGCAGCGGCGTCGTCTCGGCGTCGATTTCGTGCGTTTGCTTGCCGATGTTCGCGGCGCGGAGCACATTGAGCCCTTCTGCGTACGCGGCCATGATGCCGTACTCGATCCCGTTGTGAACCATCTTCACGAAGTGGCCGGCGCCGTTCGGCCCGCAGTGCAGGTAGCCCTGCTCTGCCGTGCCCTTCACCTTCTCGCGCCCGGGCGTGCGGTCGATCTTGCCGATGCCGGGCCCGAGCGTCGCGAAGATCGGATCGAGACGCTGCACCACCGCGTCTTCGCCGCCGATCATCATGCAGTAGCCGCGCTCGAGGCCCCACACACCGCCGCTCGTTCCCACGTCGACGTAGTGGACGCCTTTCGCCGTGAGCGACTTCGCGCGTCGAATGTCGTCCACGTAGTACGAATTCCCGCCGTCGATAAGGATATCTCCCCGTTCCAGCAGCGGCAGAAGCCCGGCGATGGTCTGGTCCACAACCGCCGCCGGCACCATCAGCCACACTGCTCGCGGCTTCTCCAGCTTCTTCACCAGGTCCTGCAGCGAAGAGGCGCCCGTGGCCTTCTCTTTCGCGAGCTCCTCTACCGCCTTCGGCGACATGTCGAACACGACGCAGTTGTGCCCACCCTGGATGAGCCGGCGCACCATGTTCGCGCCCATCCTGCCCAACCCGATCATTCCCAGCTGCATGACTCACTCCTTTGCATCGAGATCCCATCCAGTCGTTCCGGGGCCGCGAAGCGGCGCCCGAAATGACGCGCATCCGCGTTCATGCGAGGTCTGCTTCCGGCCTGCTCATGTGAGCGACGCCTCGAAGGTGCTCTGAATCGAAGCATCCAGCATGGCGTTGAACTCCGCATCCGACTGCTGGGCCGAAAGGCCCTCGACCAGGGCGCGCGAGAAGCTCGCCACCACACCGTGATTTCTGCGCAGGCGCTCGTTTCCTTCCTGGCGCGAGTAACCTCCCGACAGCGCAACGACTTTGAGAACCTTCGGATGCTTGACCAGGTCCGCATACAGGTCGTCCCGCTCCGGCAGAGTGAGCTTGAGCATGACCATCTGCTCCGCCCGCAGTTTGCCCAGCTTTTCCAGGATGGCCGCCGTGACCAGCGCCTCGGCCCGGGCTTTCTCCGGACAATGAATGTCCACCTCCGGCTCGACGATCGGCATCAGCCCCGCTGCGAGAATCTGCGCGGCCAGTTCGAACTGCTGGCTGACGACGGCCTCGACGCCGGCGGCATTGGCCTGCTTGACGACCGAGCGCATCTTGGTTCCGAAGATGCGCTTCGCATTGGCCTTGTCGAGCAGCGCGGCCAACCCGGGCATGGGCTTCATCAGTTGGACGCCGTCCTTCTCTTCGGCCAGGCCCTTGTCTACTTTCAAGAAGGGCACGACGCGCTTCGCGTTCCACAGATAGTCTGCGGTGGGCCTGCCCTCGATGTCCCGGTCCATGGTGCCCTCGAACAGGATCGCAGCGAGGATGCGGTCGCCGTTGAAGGCGGGGCTCGCGATGATACGCGTGCGCATCTGATGCACCAGCGCAAACATCTCTTCCTCGTTGGACCACGCACCCTGCTTGATTCCGTATGCGAGCAGCGCCTTGGGCGTGCTGCCACCGCTTTGGTCCAGCGCGGCGATGAAGCCCTGCTGTGTCCTGATCTTGCGTAGCTGTTGTTCCTTCAAGGTCGGAGCAGTCATGACGCCTCCTTCATCTTCCGGTAACGGCGAATGAGGTTGTTGGTGGAGCTGTCGTGCGCGAGCTTGGGCTCCGCCCCCGACAGCACGGGAATGATTCGTTTGGCGAGCACCTTGCCCAGCTCGACACCCCACTGGTCGAACGAATCGACGTTCCAGATCACGCCCTGGGTGAACACGCTGTGCTCGTAGAGCGCGACCAGCTTGCCGAGTGCCGCGGGCGTCAGGCGCTCGAGCAGGATCGTGTTGGAGGGCCGGTTGCCCTCGAAGGTCCGGTGCGGCACGAGCCAGTCGGGCGAGCCCTCGGCCTTCACTTCCTCGGGCGTCTTGCCGAACGCCAGGGCTTGCCCCTGGGCGAAGACGTTCGCGAGCAGCATGTCGTGATGCGGGCCGAGCGGATTGAGCGTTTGCCCGAACGCGATGAAGTCGCAGGGAACGAGCCGCGTGCCTTGATGGATCAACTGGTAGAACGAGTGCTGGCCGTTGGTGCCGGGCTCGCCCCAGTAGACCGGTCCGGTGTCCACTCCGACCGACGCGCCGTCGAGCGTGACCCGCTTGCCGTTGCTCTCCATGGTGAGTTGCTGGAGATAAGCAGGGAAGCGCTTGAGGTACTGCTCGTACGGGAGCACCGCGACCGTTTGGGCGCCGAAGAAATTGTTGTACCAGATCGCGAGCAGGCCCATCAGCACCGGCAGGTTGCGCGCGAACGGCGCGACGCGGAAATGCTCGTCCAGCGCATGGAACCCCGCAAGCATGTCGCGGAAGCTCTCGGGCCCGATCGCGATCATGGTGGACAATCCGATCGCCGAGTCCATCGAGTAGCGCCCGCCGACCCAGTCCCAGAAGCCGAACATGTTGGCGGTGTCGATGCCGAACTTGCGCACCTCATCGGCGTTGGTGGAGACGGCGACGAAGTGCTTCGCGACCGACTTGGTGTCTCCGCCGAGTGCCGCGACAGACCAGTCACGCGCGCTATGCGCATTCGTCATCGTCTCCAGGGTCGTGAAGGTCTTCGACGACACGATGAACAGGGTCTCGGCCGCATCCAGGTCGCGCACAGCCTCGGCGAAGTCGGTCCCGTCGACGTTGGACACGAAGCGGAACGTCATGTCGCGCGCGCTGTAGTGCCGCAACGCCTCGTACGCCATCACCGGCCCCAGGTCGGACCCGCCGATGCCGATGTTGATCACGTTGCGGATGCGCTTCGCCGTGTGCCCCTTCCAGGCGCCGCTGCGCACGCGGTTCGCGAATTCGGCCATCTTGTCGAGCACGGCATGAACGTTCGGCACCACGTTCTCGCCGTCGACCGCGATGGACGAGCCTCTGGGCGCCCGCAGGGCGACGTGCAGGACCGCCCGCTCCTCCGAGACATTGATCTTTTCGCCTCGGAACATCGCGTCGATGCGGCCGCGCAACCCGGACTCGTCGGCAAGCTGCACCAGCAGGCGCAGGGTTTCGTCGGTGATGCGGTTCTTCGAGTAGTCGAAGTAGATGCCCACCGCGTCGAGCGTCAAGCGTTCGCCACGCTGCGGGTCGTCGGCGAACAGCTTGCGCAGATGCAATGGAGCGATCGTCTTCTGGTGCGCTTGCAGGGCGGCCCAAGCGGGGCGCTGCCTCAGCGGCGAGATCGGAGCGTTCATCGGAAGCCTCCTCTCAAGTCTTGCGTCGGATCCTGGACGTGCGGCGTTTCGCGCTCACGGCCTTGCGTCGTCGCGACCTCCTGCGCTCCCATGCGCGGAAGCCACCTGCGAACGCATTTGCGTTGTCGCCGAGCCGGCAGCGCGCGGGGACCTCGTTCAGCAGTCTTGCATTGCCCCCGCCGAGGACGATCTCGTCGGGCTCGAGCGCGGCAACCAAGCGCTCGATCACGTCCGCGACGTGCTTGCGCCACCTCTTCTTGCCGAAGCGCTCCAGCCCGCGGAGCCCGACGTAGTCCTCGTAGGTCCCTTTGCGATACGGAAGATGGCCCAACTCCATGGGCTCCACCATGCCATCGACGATCAGTGTCGAGCCGAGGCCGGTGCCGAGGCCCAGGAACAGCATCTTGCCGCGCTTGTAGCTGCCCAGCGCCTGCATCGCTGCGTCGTTCATGACCCTGGTCGGTCGCCCGAACGCCGCCTCGAAGTCGAATCCCATCCAGCCCTTCCCGAGGTTGTGCGGCTCGGCGAGTGGACGATTGTGCAACACCGGCCCCGGGTAGCCGACCGTAACACGATCGTAGCGCCAACCTTTGGCGAGCGCCTTGACCTTGGCGACCATCTGCTTCGCGGTCAGCTTGGGCCCGGACGGAAACTCCCGGTGCTCCTTCTGCCCGGTCGCCAGGATCTTGACGTGGGTCCCGCCCACGTCGACGGCTAGCACCTTCATCGCATTCCTTTTCTAAGCGCAAGCAGACTGTAACGGGAAGATCCCCAGCGCGTCCACCCACCGACTCCACCCCGGTCGTGCCGAGCGAACCGACGCGCTGCGAGCGGGAGACGGCGTGGAAGGGGACGATATCGATGCGCTCCTGGAAGTATCCACGCCTCAATCGCCTACGTGTCGAGTATCGTCCCAGAGGCGGATGACCGGTTCAGCCAAGCCGTGTTCGTAACCGAGCACGCTCAGGCTCGCCGTCGAGAGCAGGAAGAATCTTCCCGCGGCAGCCTCGAGTCCAAGCCAGCGCGCCGCCAGCACTCGCAGGAAATGTCCGCTCGAAAAGAGGAGCGTGTTGCCTTCGATCGCCCGCACTCGGGCGACGACGCGGTCCGCGCGCGCCCCGACGTCGGCGGGCATCTCTCCGCCGGGGCATCCGTCCCGGAACAACTGCCAGTCTGGCCGCTCGGTATGAATTTCCAGCGTGCGGCGGCCCTCGTAGTCGCCATAATCCCACTCGAGCAGATCCGGATCGCTTCTCGCGATGGCACCGCAACCGGCCAGCTCGCACGTTCGGGCCGCGCGCCGCAGCGGACTCGCAAGCACCTGCGCAAACCGCAAGCCCTCGAGACGCTCCCCCAGGCGCCGTGCGTTGCGCTCGCCTCGGTCGGTGAGCGGGATATCCGTTCGTCCGGTGTGCTGGCCGGAAAGACTCCACGCGGTCTCGCCGTGACGAGCGAGATAGACCATCGGCAATTCGCTGCTCATGCGCATCCAGCCTGTGTGCGGGTCATACCGGCTGACAATCCAGGTCGTAATCGTACCGCTCGTCTCCCCCTTCAGCTGAGAGCGGGATAGGGTAGATCGGCTGCGTACTTCGTCCCCACCCTCGCCGTCCGATTGAAGGAAAGGCGATGCGCGCCATCGACACGCGGGACTCACGAGGAAGTCTGATGAACCAAGTAGTAAGATCATGCTCGTGAAACCGCACGCCGGCTCGGGCGGCTTGCCCGTCCTCCCGATCGCCTCCACCGATGGGGCGCGGGCGGAGGTCTACCTCCACGGCGCGCACGTGAGCTCGTGGCTTCCGGCGGGCAGTGCGGACGAACGCCTCTTTCTGAGCGCGCACTCGCGATTCTCTTCACAGGCTGCCATCCGCGGCGGCATCCCGGTCTGTTTCCCACAATTCGCCGATCAGGGGTCGCTCCCTCCGCATGGCTTCGCGCGCGTCAGCACGTGGACCCCAGTCGACGATCGGGATGAACGTCCCGGCGTCGTGCGCCTTCGCTTGGCCGAGTCCGATGCGACGCTGGCGCAATGGCCGCACGCTTTCCGCCTGGAGCTTCGCATCGAGGTCTCGAGCCGCACGCTGGCGTTGAGGCTCACGGTGAAAAATCCCGGAGCCACGCCGTTCGGGTTCACCGCGGCCCTGCACACTTACCTCCGCATTCATGACGTCCACCAACTCCGGATCCAAGGTCTTCGCGGCGCGCGCTATCGCGACAAAGTCACGCGCGAGGACGATGTGCTCGAGGCGGCCGAGGCGATGGCGATCCATGGAGAAGTCGATCGCGTGTACCACGCGGCGCCCTCGGAGGTGCTGGTCCAGGAGCCCGGACGCGCCGTGTCGATCCGCACCACTGGCTTTCCCGACACCGTCATCTGGAATCCGGGGCCAGCGCGTGCCGCGGCAATGTCCGACATGGAGCCTGGCGGCTGGATTCGCATGGTCTGCGTCGAAGCTGCTGCGGCGCGCGCGCCGCTCACGCTCGCGCCGGGCCAGCGGTGGGAGGGCGGACAGACGCTCGTTGCAGCCTGACACGACGCGCACGCAGACCGACCACGTGGACCTCTGTTGCGCAGCCCTGCAGCGCTGGCCCGTCGGTCTCGCAGTCGCCAAGAGCGCGGTACACTCCTTCGCGGCGGCCCGCTTGTGTCCTCCAGCGTGTCGGGTGCGCCCACGGCAACTCCAATGATCAACGCATGACGCCACATGAAAGCGCTGCGATGAAAGGTGTGTTGGCGCTCGCCGCCGTCGCCGAAGCGACGACAGGCTTCGCGCTGCTGCTCGTTCCGTCGCTGGTAGGCCGGCTGTTGCTCGGCGAGGACCTGACCGGCATTGCGGTCGCCGTGACGCGCGTGACCGGCCTCGCGCTGATCGGGCTGGGGCTCGCCTGCTGGCCTGGCCCTCCACGGCTCGGCATGCTAGTCTACGGCGCCGCCGTCGCGGTGTATCTCGCGTACGTTGGCGTCGTCCATGGCCTGGCTGGCATTCTTCTGTGGCCGGCGGTGATCCTGCATGTAGTCCTGGTGGCGCTGCTGGGCTGGGCATCCAGAAGAATGTAAAGGCTTTGAGGAGCGGCCTGCTGGTGTTCGGTTCCGCTCGACATGCGCACCGGGAAGGTGCGCGCGGCACCCACCTCCTCGCACGATGAGCTGAACAACAACCGAAGCTCGGGGCCGACGAGCGCTGTCCAGATGCATATGTCTAGGAGACCAACATGACGGCGTCACGCGGCATCGCAATCACATTCACTGTCATTGCGCTCTCAACGCTGGGCGCGTGCGAGCAGAAGCCGCCGGAACCGAAGAAAGCCGAGGCGCCGGCCCAGCCGGCTGCGGCGCCTGCGCCGGAGGCGGCACCGCAGCCCAACCCGGAACGCAACGCCTACTTCGGCGAGACCCACATCCACACCAGCTGGTCGGTCGACGCGTGGGTGATGGGCAACCGCATCACCGGCCCCGACGAGGCCCTCAAGTACGCCCAGGGCCAGACCATCAAGCATCCGATGGGCTTCGACATCAAGATCGAAACGCCGCTCGATTTCATGGGCGTGACCGATCACTCGGAGTATGTTGGTGTCACCCGGGAAGCCAACATGCCGGGGTCCTATGTGAGCAAGCTGCCCGAAGCGCAGCCCATGATCATGAAGGATCCGAACAGCTCGGAGGAGCAGAACAAAGTGTTCTCGTATCTGCTGCACTTGGCCGCCAGCCCGCCGGTCAAGGCGTTCATGGACCCCAAGGTCACCTCCACCGTGTGGAAGGAGAACGTCAAGATCGCCGACGAGAACAATCATCCCGGCAAGTTCACCGCCTTCTGCGCGTACGAGTGGACCTCGATGCCGGGCCAGCGCAACCTGCACCGTAACATCTTCTTCCGGGCCTGCGACAAGGTGCCCGACTATCCATTCAGCGCGCTCGACTCCAAGCGCCCCACGGAGCTGTGGAACTGGATGGACGCGCAGCGCAAGAGCGGCAACGAGCTGCTCGCGATCTCGCACAACGCCAACGTCAGCGACGGCTGGATGTATCCGATCGACGTCGACAACACCACCGGGCGCCCGATCGACGCCGCGTGGGCGGCCGCCCGCGACCGCAACGAGCGCTTGGTCGAGATCAAGCAGGGCAAGGGACAATCGGAGACTCATCCGTTGCTCTCGCCCAACGACGAGTTCGCCGGCTACGAGCTGTATCAGGCCATCCTCGGCCTGCCGGCCGACGTCGGTCGCATCGACCACATCACGGGCAGCTTCGGGCGCCAGGCGTTGAAGGACGGCATCGCGATGCAGGACGTGCGCGGCTACAACCCGTACAAGTTCGGCATGGCCGGCGGCTCCGACTCGCACAACACCGCCAGCCCGTACCGCCAGGACAACTTCTACGGCCTTCATGCCGATGCGGACGGCACGGTCGAGCGGCGCTTTGCCGGCGTGTTGATCGGCGGCACCATGGACGTGCGCCTGGAAAACCCCGGCGGGCTGACCGGCGTCTGGGCGGAAGAGAACACGCGCGCCTCGCTCTGGGACGCGATGTACCGCAAGGAGACCTTCGGCGTGAGCGGCCCGCACATCAAGGTGCGCTTCTTCGGCGGCTGGGGCTACACCCAGGAGGTCGCAAACGCCACTGACTGGGTGAAGAAATCTTATGCCGGCGGCGTGCCGATGGGCGGCGACCTGCCGCCGATGCCGGCGGGGGGCAAGGGCTCGGCCCCGAGCTTCATCGTCTGGGCGGTGAAGGACCCCACCTCGGCCAATCTCGACCGCATCCAGGTGATCAAGGGCTGGACGCAGAACGGCCAGAGCTTCGAGAAGATCTTCGACGTGGCGTGGTCGGGCGAGCGCAAGCCCGATAAGTGGACCGGCCGGGTGCCGGCGATCCAGAGCACGGTGGACACCACCACGGCCACCTACACCAACAGCGTCGGCTCGACCGAGCTCAAGACGGTGTGGACCGATCCCGAGTTCAATGCGAGCCTGCACGCGTTCTATTACGCGCGCGTGCTGGAGATCCCCACGCCGCGCTGGACCCTGATCCAGGCCGTCAAGTCGGGGCTGCCCCCGCCCAACGTCGTCCCGCTTACCGGGCAGGAACGCGCCTGGAGCTCGCCCATCTGGTACACGCCGTCGGCCGAGGCACGCAAGAGCGCCCTAGCGGGCATGACCGTCACGGAGCTGAAGGAGAAAGGCGCCAGCGCGCTCACCGACGCGCAGTTGAAGGCGCTCATCGTCGGCAAGGCCTTCTGGCTGCGCAACAACGTCACCGGCCAGCAGTTCAGCCAGAGCTTCACGGCCGAGGGTCAGACGACGCTGTATCGCATCGGGATGAACGCCGTGGTGCCGAGCAGTTACGGCAACGTCGAGCGCGCCGGCTACCAGGGCACGACCAGCCCCTACAAGATCGAGGGAGGCAGGCTCATCACCCTGGTGTCGCAGGACCCCTACGCGCTCACCTTCTACAAGCTCGGCGAGGCCTACTACGTTGCGCGCAGCAACGAGTTCGGCTATGCCAACTACGAGGTCATTCCCCCGCCACAGATCGCTGAGAACCCGCTGATCGCGCTATCGAACCGCTTCTCGCTCGAGCTGGGACTCACCGAGCAGCAGAAACAGCAGATCGTCCCCATCCTCCAGGAGGAGATCAAGCAGCTCGGCGAATTGAAGAAGAACACCGCTCTGAGCGGCGTGCAGAAGGTGGAGGCGCTGAGGAAGATCGGTGTGTCCTTCGACCAGAAGATCTCGCCACTGCTCAATGCGGACCAGCAGCAGAAGTTCCAGGCCCTGCGCGAGCAGCTGCGGCGGCGGATGATCGAGGAGATGGCGGAGAAGGCGTGGCAAAAGGCGGAATCGGCAGTGTCATCATGGTTCGTCGACGTGCCCCCGGACAAGCACTGAAAGGGCTGGAAAGCGAGTCGAAGCGGATCTGGCACATCGGCGAACGGCTGCGGCGCGCAGGTGTGGCTGTTGTGTCCCGCGCGTTGGACTTGGCGCTGGGCCACCCCCGGCGGAGGCGCAAGCCGCGATGGGACGACCGCGGCCTGCGCCGAATTTTTTTGTGAGCACCATGAAACGTTTGCTCCGCGAACCGCTGATTCAGTTTCTGCTGATCGGCGCGGTCCTCTTTGCCCTCTATAGTTTCACGCACGCCGGACGCTCGGCGGGCGTGTCGTCGAGGGACATCCGGCTGACGCTCGACGAGCTCGCTCAGCTCACGCTGCTGTATCAGTCGCAATGGCGTCACCAGCCCACCCCGCAGGATCTCGAGGCCATGATCGAGAACAAGATTCAGCAGGAGATCCTGTACCGCGAGGCCCTCGCGCTGGGCCTCGACAAGGACGACGAGATCGTCAAGCGCCGCATGGCGCAGAAGATGCAGTTCCTCGCCGAGGACGTAGCCGCCGCTCGCGAGCCCACGACGGCCGAGCTCAAGAGCTGGTTCGAGCAGCACACCGCAATGTTCGCGCAGCCGCCGCGACTTGGCTTCAGGCATCTGTACTTCTCGCCCGACCGGCGCGGCGCCCGCGCGCGAGACGATGCAGCGAAGGCACTCGCGAAGCTCGCGGGTCAGCCCGAGGATGCGAAGATCGCAAGCTCGCTTGCCGATCCGTTCATGTTCCAGGACTATTACCGCGATCGCGCACCCGATTACCTCGGCAAGGAATTCGGGCCGCAGTTCGCGCTGGCGGTGACCAAGCTCGCGCCCGGGTCGTGGCAGGGGCCCATCGAGTCCGGCTTCGGCTGGCACCTCGTCTTCGTCGACACCGTGATCCCCGGCCGCGTACCGGCCTTCGAGGAGATCGAGCCCGACGTCAAGACCGCGTGGCTCGGCGAGCAGAAGGCGCAGGCGTGGGACAAGGCCTACAAGGAGATGCGCGCCAAGTACACGGTGCTGCTGCCCGCGCCACCCGACAGCGCCGGGATCGCTCCCGCGAAGGCGCAGGCTTCGCCGCCCCGCGCGACGCCGCAATGATCCGCTGGCGAGCCATTGCCGCGGCCCTGCTGGCACTCACCGCCCTTGTGCCTGCCGCTTGGGCGCACGAGACCCGGCCCGCCTACCTCGAGCTCAAGGAAACCGCGCCCGGCCAATTCAGCGTGCTGTGGCGCACGCCGGTTCTCTCGGGCGTGCGTCTGCCCGTCGGGCTCAAACTGCCCGACAAGGTGCGCAACCTGCACGAACCGAGCCTCCAGGAGCTGACCGACTCGCTCGTCGAGCGCCGCTCGATCGACGCCGGCCCGGACGGCCTCGCGGGCAAGCGCATCGAATTTCCCGGGCTTCAGCTGACCATCACCGATGTGCTGGTGCGCGTCGAGCGCCTTGACGGCACGACCTCGACCGAGCTCGTCCGTGCATCGCGTCCGTGGTTCGAGCTCGCGGCGCCGCGTGGCAAGCTCGCCGCCGCCGGCGTATTCCTCACGCAGGGCATCGACCATATCCTGCGTGGCATCGACCACTTGTTGTTCGTGCTGGGACTGCTCGCCCTCGTGCGCACGCCATGGATGCTGGTGAAGACGATCACCGCCTTCACCGTCGCGCACAGCATCACCCTCGCACTCGCCACGCTCGGTTATGCAAGCATCCCGGCGCCACCGCTCAACGCCGCCATCGCGCTGTCGATTCTGTTCCTCGGTGCGGAGATCCTCCGCGCGCGGCGCGGCGAGTCGAGCTTCACGATCCGCCACCCGTGGGTGGTCGCATTCGCTTTCGGCCTGCTGCACGGCTTCGGCTTCGCGAGCGGGCTCGCCGCGCTCGGATTGCCGCACGCCGAGATCCCGCTGGCGCTACTGATGTTCAACATCGGTGTCGAGATCGGCCAGCTCGCCTTCGTCGCCCTGATCTTGCTGCTGGTTCGCGCGTTCAAGGTCCTCGAGGTGCATTGGCCGCCGCTGGTCGAGGTCGCGCCGGCCTACGTCGTCGGCTCGCTCGGTGCGTTCTGGACGATCCAGCGCGTCGTGCTCATGTTCGAGGGCGGGTGATGCGGATGCGCTGGGCATATCGCTGCGCCCTCGCCGCGCTGCTCGGGGGCCTGAGCTCGTCGGCGTTCGCGCACGTGCAGTCCGGACCGGCATCCGGGCTTCTCACCGGCTTCCTGCACCCGATCTCCGGTCTCGATCATGTCCTCGCCATGGTGGCGGTGGGCCTCTGGGGCGCACAGCTCGGCGCGCCGGCGATCTGGCTCCTGCCGGTCACCTTCCCCGTGGTGATGGCGGTCGGCGGCTTTCTCGCTCTGCTCGGGGTTCCCCTGCCGGGCGTCGAAGTCGGCATCGCCGCGTCGGCGATCCTGCTCGGCGTTGCGGTGATGACCGAGCGCCGGCCACCGCTGTATGTCTGTGCCGCGCTGGTGGGCTTCTTCGCGATCTTCCACGGTCACGCGCATGGCGCCGAGCTGCCGCGAGGCGAGAGCGGGTTGCTCTACAGCTTGGGCTTCGTCGTCGCGACCGGCTGCCTGCACGCGATCGGTATCGCGATCGGCGCGATACACCGGTGGCCGGCGGGCCGGATCGCGCTGCGCATCGCGGGCGGCGGCGTCGGGCTCGCCGGGCTTTTCTTTCTGTGGCGCGCGATCGGATGAAACCTTATCGCGTCATCGCAGCGGCCGCATTCTGTCTCGTGCTGTGCCCTCTGCCCGGGCATGCGCACCTGGTCGAGACCGGACTGGGCCCGGTCTACGACGGCATCGCTCATTTTGCGCTGACACCCGAAGGCTTGATTGCGACGCTTGCGCTGGCGGTGCTCGCCGGACTGCGCGGCAATGATCAGGCTCGGCGCGTGATCTTCGTTCTGCCTCTGGCCTGGCTGCTCGCGGGACTCCTCGGCGCGGCAGCGAGAATCGCCGTGCCCGAGTCGCTGTCGTGGCTGCCGCTGCTCCTGCTGGGGGGCCTCGTCGCCGCCGACGTCCGGCTGCCCGCTGCAGCGACGACGGTGATCGCAGCCGCGCTCGGTCTGTTCCTCGGCCTCGCGAACGGCGGCGCAATGGCGCAAGCGGGTCCCGGCGTCCACGGCGTCATCGGCATCGTCGGTGCGGTCTTCGTCGTCACGACGCTCGGCGCGGCCTGCGCGGCTGCCTGGCAGTCGGGATGGCGGCGCATCGCGTGGCGCGTCGCCGGAAGCTGGATCGCGGCGAGCGGCCTGCTGTTGCTCGGCTGGTCGTTGCGGTAGGGACACGCGCTGGGAACGGCAACACGTTGCGATGGGTCAATGTCGACCGACAGCAGGACTCAAGAAGGCCTTCCTACGTACGCCGGCGTGATTTCCTTCAGCGAACGGGTCCCACACTGTTTCATGATCAACTCGAGTTCGACGCGCAGGATCTCAAGCACGCGTTCCACACCCGGCTGTCCAAACGCCGCCAATCCCCAGATATACGGCCGACCGATGCAGATCGCCTGGGCACCCAGAGCCAAACCCTTGAACACATCGGTGCCCCTGCGAAAACCCCCGTCGACCAGGACTGGAATGCGCCCCTGCACCGCTTCCACCACCTCCGGCAGTGCATCGATGGCGGCCAGTCCACTGTCCTCCGCCCGTCCTCCGTGGTTGGACACGATGACGCCGTCAACACCATATTGCAGACAGAGGTTGGCATCCTCGCGCGTCAGGATCCCTTTGACGACCACTTTCATGCTCGTCGTTTCTCTCAATCGAGCGACGAAGCTCCATGTAAGCCCGGGCGCAGAAGTGCTGGTCAATCCGGTCAGATCCAACCCGTCAAACATCGGTCTGTGCTCGAAGTGGCCCTGCGCACCGAGCTCATGGCAATCGGCACATCGGCTCGGGTCCAGGCGCTTCAGCCGCTCGAACGTGTCCGTTTTCCTTCCCGTCCCCACTGGTAGGTCCACAGTCAAGACGACGACTGGACATCCCGCCAGTTCGGCCCGCTTCACCAGCGCTTGAGCGACGGTCCACTTCGAGGTCGGGTAGAGTTGGAACCAGACCGGCCCTCCGGTCGCAGCGATCACGTCTTCGACCGATGTCGTGGCAACGGTCGAGAGTATCTGGAGATAGCCGTGAGCTCCCGCCGCTTTGGCGGTCGCGAGCTCCCCGTCCGGGTGATATGCCCGAAGCGTGCCGATCGGCGCCAGGGCAATCGGAGTTTTCCACTTGACCCCGAACAGCTCAGCGGTCATGTCGACGTGCCGCACATCGACGAGGCGTCGGGGTCGGAGCGGAAGCCTGATCAGCGCCTCTCGGTTTGCACGGAGCGTGACCTCATCATCCACGCCCGTCGCCAGAATTCCGTAGTGCGCGGGCGAGAGCTTCTGGCGCGCAACCGTCTCGAACTCGAACACGTTGATCGCCTGATCAGGACTGGCGATGACATATTCGTCGCCAGTCGACGCTGCAACAGGCTTTGGCCCACCGATGGGCGCTGGGAGCGCGTCCGCGTAGCTCACCGCTCTTGCATAGCCCAACATCGGACTTCCTGCCAACAGCTTCAAGAACGTACGACGGCGGGCGAGCTCGTATCGACGGTTAGGCATGGCCGACCTCCAATCGAGTAGGGTGATGCCTCCTGTTAAAGACCTTTGGCGGGGGCCCACGATCGGGCACGTCCCGCGTTCAGCGTCTGCTGCTCTCTTTGTGCCGCTTCAGGGTTCCCCCGGTTGGCGCGCAAGGTTCGAAGCACCGATCGCGATGATGCGGAGTCCACAACGAGCATCACGGCCTCCGGTGTGCCTCGCTCGGAGCCTCGGACATCGCTCATCGACCTGTCCACGCCGAAGGCTACACGGTTTCACTTCATCGCACCCGCCGTCTCCGCGTCCTCGAACTAGAGGGGCATGCGCGGATCCGTGCACGCTTCACTGCCGTTTCGATAGACCGAATCCTTGACCTAAATCAAGCCGCAGCTCGCGCTGATGCGTACGCTTTAACGGCGAGCGTCGCATGCGCGAATTGTCTCGACGACAGGCTTGCGTAAGGCGGCTGCAAGCGTTCCGCAAGTTTCACTCCGTCAACGTCGGTGGAGGTCTGACAGATGGTGTCGCCTGACGACACGAGCGATCCCCGGCCGCAAGCCCGATTCACGCGCCGGGATTTTCTCAGGGGTGTCGGCGCCGCCATCGCCGGCACCGCTGCGTTCGATTCCGGACTCCCGCTCGAGCCTGCGCACTCCGAAGCCGCGGAGAATGCGGCGGCGACCGGAGCGGCCCGAGTGAACATCGTGCTTGACGTCAATGGTCAGCTGCGAGCAGTCGAGGTCGAGCCCCAGGCGAGTCTCGCCGACATCCTGCGAGGCCCGCTCAACTTACCGGGGACCAAGATCGGATGCGGCCGCGGCGCCTGCTCCGCCTGCACCGTGTGGCTGGACCGAACACCGATTCTCTCATGCATGGTGCTCGCCATCGATGTCGGGGAGCGTAAAGTCGTCACGATCGAGGGCCTGGCTCGCGGCCCAGAGCTCCACCCCGTCCAATCCGCGTTCATCGCCCACGACGCGATCCAGTGCGGCTTTTGCACGCCGGGATTGGTCATGAGCTGCGCAGCGCTGGTCGAGAGCAACCGCAATCCCTCCGACGAAGACGTGAAGACGGCGATCAGCGGGCATCTGTGTCGGTGCGGCACGTACCCGCACGTGGTCGAAGCGGTGCTCGATGCAGCGAAGTCCATGAAGGCCTGACCATGGCGACCGGCGACATGCGCGACCAGAAGTATCCGGTAGGCCTCGATCCGTCGGCGCTCGCCGAGATCGAGCGTCGCGTGCCTGCCGACGAGGCGCCGCCGCTGCCTCCGAACGCAATGTTGGCCTGGATCGGAAAGCCCGTTCCGCGCATCGACGGTCGCGCCAAAGTCACCGGAGCGGCACGGTTCACGGTCGATGTGAAGCTTCCCGGCATGCTGTACGGCCGGCTTCTGCGCTCACCGTATCCGCACGCGCGGCTACTCTCGCTCGATCTGGACGCAGCGGCGCGATCTCCGAGTGTACGCGCCGTGTTGGCCGTGAATGAACCTGTGGGGCGTGCTGTCGAGGCCTCCTCTGCGTCTGAGGGCGGCGTGCGGCGCGTGCTCTATGTCGGCGACGTGGTCGCCGGTGTCGCGGCTGCCACCCCGGCCGCTGCCGAAGCTGCGCTGCGCCTGATCACGGCGCAGTATCAGCCGCTGCCGTTTGTCGTGGACCTCGAAGCCGCTCGGCGGAGCGACGCGCCCACGGTATTCGACGGCCCCGTGCAGGCCTATGCAGGCGCCGCGCAGAGCGGCCCACCGCTGCCGCAGCAAGGCAATGTCCGCGGCCCGAATCGAACCGGATCCCGCGGCAACGTGGAAGAGGGGTTCGCGCAGGCGGAAGTGACGATCGAAGGCGAGTTTCGCACGCAAGTGCAGACCCATTGCTGCCTGGAGACTCACGCTGTCGTGGCGGATTGGCGCCCGGAGGGGCTCACGGTCTACCTCTCCACGCAGTATGTTGCAGGTGCTCGCAGCGAGCTGGCGGAAGCGTTCGGCCTGCCGCTCAGTCGCGTTCGCATCGTGGCCGACGCGATAGGCGGGGGGTTCGGCTCCAAATTGGTTGCCGGCAACTACGTGCGCGCCGCCGTGGCGCTGTCGCGACAGGCGGGTGCGCCCGTGCGCATCGTGCTCGACCGCAAGGAAGAGCAGCTCGACAGTGGCAACCGGCCTGCCACGGTGCAGAAGATGCGGATCGGAGCCAAGCGCGACGGTGCGCTCCGCGCGATCGCGCTCGACACCTACGGTACCGCCGGGGTCGCCCTGGGCGCCGGCGCCGGGTTCATGGCTCAAGGGCTGTATACATGTGACAACTTCAGCGTCGCGCACTCCGACGTCTTCATCAATGCCGGCCCCGGCTGCGCGATGCGGGCGCCCGGGAATGTGCAGGGCGCGTTTGCGCTCGAACAGATGATCGACGAGTTGGCGGAAAAGCTCGGCATGGACCCGCTCGCGCTGCGAGACCGCATTGATCCGAGCCCTGTGCGCCGCGAGGAGCGACGCCGTGGAGCGGAGCGCTTCGGTTGGAGCCGACGGCAGCGCCCGGGCGCCGACCCCGGCCCTGTCAAGCGTGGGGTTGGTGTCGCGCAATCCCACTGGGGCGCCAACGTGCGCACCAATTCGTCCTGTGAAGTGCGCATCCTGCGCGATGGATCGGTCGAGATCGTGTCCGCCACCCAGGACATCGGCGGAGGCATCGGCACAGTGCTGGCGCAGGTCGTTGCCGAGGAGATGGGGCTGCGTCCCGAGGACATCGTCGTTCGCATCGGCGATACCGAGTTTCCCACTGGGCCGGTGTCGGGGGGCAGCACGGCCACGGCGTCGATCACCCCGCCAGCCCGAAACGCCGCGTATCGCGTGCTGCGTGAATTGCTGGAGATCGTGGCGCCTGTGCTCAACGCGCATCCGGAAAGCCTCGTTGCACGCGACGGGCGGATTACGACTGCGGATCACGCACGCGGCATGAGCTTTCGGGAGGCGGCCGCGCACCTTCGGACCGAGCGCATCAGCGCTCTGGCGACCCGCTCGGACGATTACGGCGGGTTCGCCCAGAAGTCCGGTGATCGGGCTGCTGCGCAGAAGATGCTGGGTGGTGTGCAGTTCGCCCAGGTTGCGGTCGACGTCGAAACCGGCATCGTGCGCGTGGAGCGGGTGGTCGCGGCGCAGGACTGTGGCCGTCCGATGAATCCCAGACAGATCGAGAGCCAGGTGCACGGCGGCATTCTGATGGGCCTGTCGTACGCTCTCTATGAAAATCGCGTAATCGATCGCCACACCGGCCACGTGCTCAACCCGGATCTCGAGCATTACAAGATCGCAAGGTCGCGCGAGGCGCCCGCGATCGAGGTGATCCTTCTCGAGAACTATCAAGGCACCAGCGCTACCGACGCTTACGGCATCGCGGAGCCGTCGAATATCGCCACCGCGGCGGCGATCGCCAACGCCGTCTACAACGCCATAGGCGTCCGAGTGCGGCAACTGCCGATGACGCCGGCAACGATCCTCGCCGCACTAGGCCGGATTCCGGCGAGGAGCGCGCGCGCATGAACTCGTTCGAGTGGATCAGCGTGAGCGGCCTCGCCCAGGCGGCCGGCACGGGAAGCGTGACGGTGGCCGATGCCATGCGCTCGCAAACCGGCCGGCCCGCAACCGATGCCGTAATCCTGAAAGCCGGCGGCGTTGATCTGTTGGATCTGATGAAGGAAGGCCTGCTGAGCCCGCGGCGCGTCGTGAACTTGCGCACCATCCCAGAGCTGGGCCGCATCGTCGAGGAGCCCGGCGGATCGGTTCGGATCGGACCCATGGTCACGCTCGCACAACTGGCCGAGCATCCTCTGCTCCGCGCTCGGTATCGAGCACTGACCGACGCCGCCACGGGGTCGGCGAGCCCCCAGATCCGGCACATGGCCACGATCGGAGGCAACCTGCTGCAGCGGCCGCGTTGTTGGTATTTCCGCTCGCTGCACCACCACTGTCTGCGCAAGGGTGGCGAAGCATGCTTCGCGTTTGCCGGCGAGAACCAATACCACGCGATCTTCGACCACAACGGCTGTGCCATCGTCCACCCATCGACGCCGGCCACGGCGTTGGTCGCATTCGATGCTCAGGTCGAGCTCCTGAGCGCGCAGAGGCAGAAGCGCGTTGTGGCGCTGGAGGAGTTCTTCCTGTTGCCCGAGCAGGACATCGAGCGCGAGAACGATCTGAAGCCGGGGGAGATTCTCACGGCGGTGCTGCTCCCGGCGCCGAAGCAGGGTGCTCGATCGGCGCACATCCGACAAGGCGAGCTCGAGTCCTTCGACTGGACACTCGCGGATGTAGCGGTCGTGCTGGACATGAAGCCCGGCGACGTCTGCGAGCGAGCCGCCGTCGTGCTCGGCGCCGCGGCGCCGGTTCCCTACCGCGCGAGGCAGGCCGAGGCGCTCCTCGCAGGGAAACGAATTTCCGGCGATGCCGCGCACGGCGCTGCGCGTGCCGCTGTCGCGGGCGCAATGCCGCTCAGCGGCAACGCCTACAAGCTGCCGATGTTCGAGGCGCTCGTGCGGCGGGCCATCCTCAACGCCACCAGTGGAGCCTGAAAATGGAACCCGACAATCCCGTCACTCGAAGACAGGCCAACGCGGCATTGCTCGCCATCGGGGCAATGTCCGCAATGCCGTTGGCAGCGCTCGCGCAGGATACCCGACTGCTTCCTGCTCCCCGCAAGGAGCTCGGGAGGCCGCTCATGCAGGTGCTGCAGCTGCGCCGCTCGATCCGGGAGTACTCGCAGCGACCGCTGTCCGACCAGGTGCTCTCGGATCTGCTGTGGGCCGCGTACGGCATCAACCGCCCGAGCGGCGATCGCACGGCGCCTTACTGGCGCCATATCATGGTGATCGATGTCTACGTTGCGATGGCCGACGGCGTCTGGCTCTATGATCCGAAACAGCACGCTCTCATCCCGCATCTCGGTGCCGACATCCGCGCGCAGACGGGTACCCAGGACTTCGTCGCGATCGCGCCGGCGAATCTCGTCTACGTGGTCCACGGCGAGCGCATGAAGGAAATTTCGCCCGAAGCGCGGCGGCTGTACGGATCGGTGGACGCCGCGTTCGCTGGACAGAACGTCTACCTCTACTGCGCCTCCGAGGGGCTGGCGACGGTGTTCCGCGGGGCGGTCGACTATGACAACCTCGGGCGCGCCATGCACCTCGGGGAGGGGCAGTTCGTCGCGTTCGCCCAGACTGTGGGCTATCCGGCTGCTTGAGCCGGATTGCTAGCTGCGCCCAGGCGTACCGGGAGGGTTGGTACCCGCACGCAGCCGTCGTTCCGGTCACCGACTTGCCGCGAGATTGACGTCCCGGCGGTGCGTTCGGCGTAAGTCTCTCAGGTCCCATCCGGCGCAACGGAGCAGGAGTGCTGGCGCTCGCTGGCCTATCCCACGACGCTCTGCTAGACCATGCCGGGCCTCTTTAGGATCATGTTCTTCGCTCATGTGCGGCTCCCGACCTACTCCGCGATCATGACACTCGGCAACTTGGCCCTGGGCTTCGTCATGGTGTTGGTGATCGCAGCCATCACCAGCTGGGTCGGAATCAGAAGGGTGCTCAGGATCGAGCCCTTCGACATCTTCAGAGAGTGAACGCAAGCGTGCTCGCGAGCCAGGATCCGGAGCTGTCGAGCGGGTCGGAGCCGCGTCGGAGCTCCGGACAGAACCGCTGGGGATCGAATCGAGTGCTGCGTGTCGCCGGCTTCCTCCCGCCTTCCCTTCATGCGATCGCTACGGCATGTGCAGCGAGCTGATCGCGCACCTTACACGTTCCTTTGTAACACGTTGCCCTGGAGAAAACTTCGCTGCGAATCTGCTCAAGACATTTGGAGCCGATGCCGAATAGCAGTGCAACCCTCGCGATCGGACAACGCGACCAGCAGCGTGGGTACCACCCGAACTATTTTAGGAGTCGATCATGTCAGTCAACGCCACATCGGCAACCAACCTCTCCTACCTGCAAAGCGCGCAGTCCAACCAGTCCAGCGTGTTTGCTCAGCGCCGCCAGGATTTCCAAAGCCTGGCTCAGGCGCTGAGCTCGGGAGACCTCTCCGCAGCGCAAAGCGCGTTCTCGGCCTTACAGCAGACTTTCCCGTCTTCCGGTCAGGATCAGAGCGCCCAAGGCGGCAGCAGCCCAAGCCAGAGCATGCAGAGCGCTATCCAGGCCCTCGGCCAAGCGCTGAGCCAGGGCAATCTCCCCGCCGCACAGAATGCTTTTGCGAGCCTGCAGCAGGGACTGCAGCAGTCGCAAGGCCAGGGGCAGGTGCACGGCCATCATCACCACCATCATCACGGCGGAGGAAGTCAGCCCACCACGGCCACCACGACGAGCGGGGACACAACGACCTCAGGCGGGAGCGTGAACACCACGGCGTGATCCTGACGTGACACCAGCGACGTCCAAGCGCGGGCTCGCACGGTCCGCGCGTCGCATCAGTCGTGACGTGGGCGGTCGTGAGCTGACGCCAAGCTTGCGATCCACCGTGTAGGAGAGCGTGTGTGAGCATCTCGCCGGTCGCCAACAGCTCTGCTCTGAGTGAGCTCTTCGCTCCCGCGTGCTGCTCAGGATGACAGTCGAGCCCTGGCGCTTTCTGTGAGACCCAATCTCACGAGGACAAAGCGAGAGCGCGGCGGACCGGCCCCGGACCGCGGTCGAACGAAAGGGTGACGCGCCGGGCCCCGACTCCCATGCGAGTCGACGTCGTGCGCTTGAACGGAAGCATCCTCCACCTCGACCCGCCATGCGCTTTGCCATCGCAACTTGCGACCGCTATCTAGGGGTATTCGCAGCCTTCGTGCAAGCCGGCTGGAAACCGCTCAAGCTGTTCACATGCCCAGCGAGGCACGAGCTGGCCAACCAACATCTCACGATAGCCTACGCGGAGCAGAACAAAGCGGCCATTCAGCTCTCGCGGATGACGGAACGGGATCTGAACGAGTTGCGCGAGATGGGATGCGAAGCACTCGTCGTCGCGAGCTACGAATGGAAGATTCCGGACTGGCGCGCGCACCTGAGCTACGCCGTCAATTTCCACTCTTCCCCTCTGCCACATGGGCGCGGACCCTATCCCGCCGTGCGAGCCATCCTGGAAGGTTGGAACCACTGGGCGATCACGTGTCACCAGATCTCTCCGCAATTCGACAGAGGCCATATCCTCGCCGTGGAGAAGTTCCCTCTCAGCGTGGACGAATGCCACGAGAGCATCGATCTGAAAATCCAAATGGCGGCGAAGAGGCTGGCAGTGCGGGTCGCGGGCCGATTCCTCCCGCTATGGGAACAAGCCACCCCGCAGGACGCAGGAAGTTACTGGCGCAGGTGCACCCTACGCGAGCGCATGATCGATTTTCGTCAACCGGTCGAGAAGATCGTTCGGCACATCCGCGCGTTCGGACAGACCGAGAGCCTGGCCCATCTCAACAACAGCTGGCTCATCGTCAAGCGCGCGGTCGGATGGACTGAGCCGCACCGGGATGTGCCGGGCAGCGTTGTGCACCGGTTCAACCGATCGATCGTGGTCGCGGCGCACGACGGCTTCATCGGACTGCTCGAGAGCTGCCCCGCGCCGGCCCACCTGATCACCGAGCTCCAGACCGAGTTGCACGCTCCGGCCCGAGCGGCATAGAGACTCGAGCGAGAGTCGTCCCCGTCGGGCCAAGATTTCTGGTTCTGCCGAATTGGGTGCATGAGCGCCGCTGGCTTACGCCGCCTTTGTTCGCACTCCGCGTTCTCAACCTGCCGTTGCTTTCATCCTGCTTTCAAACCGGTCAGCGCGGCCATCTATGGAGACTGGCTTGCAAGTTCGTGATCGGCCGAGTTGACGCTCATGCCCGACACCCGAAGTTGAGTTCGATTGCCATGCGTGTTACGGTTCGAGCTCCTATCCGCAATCGCTACGCAGGTCGAGGAATGTCAGCGACCGCCACTCATTGCTCAGACAGCGGCGTAATCCGCAACAGACCAAGATCCCAGGAGGCAGCGTGAATCCGAGAATGCTCGTACTGCTGTTCTTGCTCGCATCGTTTCTCACCGCCGGAGCCGCGGAAACCCGCGCCGGGACGCTGCTGACGCATCATGTGCGCGAAGTCTCGCTCAACGGGCAGGCGATGCTGATCGGCCCGCTGCCCGCGACCCGGACCATGCAACTGGACATCGTCTTGCCACTGCGCGATCAGGCGGCGTTGGACGCTTTCCTCGCCATGCTGGCCGTCACGAGTCCTCGCTACAGGCAGTACCTGACCCCGGTCGAGTTCACCGAGCGGTTCGGTCCGACGCAGGAGGACTATGACGACGTCGTGGAGTACGTCCGGGAGCACGGCCTGGCGGTGGTCGGCGGCTCGCGCGAGGGCATGGACGTGCAGGTCAAGGGGCCGGTCTCGGCCATCGAGGAGGCATTCCACGTCAGACTCATGACTTACCAACACCCGGGCGAGAATCGCGTCTTCTACGGGCCGGACCGCGAGCCCAGCGTCGACCTGCCCTTTGCGCTTTGGCACATCTCCGGCCTCGACAACTATTCCATCCCCCACCCCCTGTACGTGAAAAGGAGCGACTACGCAACGGAGCATGGCATCAGCCCGAGCGGCCTCGTCGCCCACGCCACCACCGGCTCGGGCCCTTCAGCTTCCTTCCTGGGCAGCGATATGCGGGCGGCCTACTACGGCGGAACGGCCTTGACCGGCGCCGGCCAGAGCCTCGGCTTGCTGGAGTATCTCGGAACCGATCTCGCAGATTTGAAGACCTATTACGCCAACGCCAAACAGACCAACCTGGTGCCGATCACCCTGCTCTCCACCGACGGCACCAGCACCAGTTGCGTCTACAGCAAGGGCTGCGACGATACGGAACAGACGCTCGATATGACACAGGCCCTCGGCATGGCTCCCGGGCTCGCCAGCCTGGTGATGTACGTCGGCTCGACCGATACGGCAATCTTGAGCGCCATAACCTCTCACGTCCCACTTCCTACGACCATCGGCTGCTCGTGGGGCTGGACTCCGGCCGATCCGTCGACGCTCGATCCGTATTTCCAGAGAATGGCGGCCCAGGGTCAGACGTTCTTCGCGGCTTCGGGGGACGATTCCACCTGGTCGCGCAGGAACGAGGCCTGGCCCGCGGACGATGCCAATGTCGTGTCGGTCGGCGGCACGGACCTCATCACCGTTAGCGCCGGCGGGGCCTGGAAGTCGGAGACAGCCTGGGTAGACAGCGGCGGCGGCATCTCCCCGGACCGGATCGCGATTCCCTCCTGGCAGAAGCTCTCCGGAGTGATCAACTCCCGCAACAAAGGCTCGACCACGTATCGCAATGGACCCGACGTTTCTGCCAACGCCAACTTCACCTTCTACGTCTGCGCCGATCAGACCAGGTGCACAGCCAACGAGTATGGGGGCACCAGCTTCGCGGCACCCATGTGGGCCGGCTACATCGCTCTGCTCAACCAGAAGATGGCGGCCGACGGCTATCCGACGATCGGGTTCATCAACGCCTATCTGTATTCGTTCGGCGTGAGCTCGAGCTACAGCACGGATTTCCACGACATCACGAGCGGCAAATCCGGCAGCTACTCGGCCGTGACGGGGTACGATCTGGTGACGGGATGGGGCAGTCCGAACGGCCAAGGGCTGATCAATGCCCTCTTCAACGTGCAATAGCGCCCTCCGGACTGTGTCTGCGTTGGTTAGCCACAAGCGAGCTTCACTCTAGAAGACTAGCCGGCCTCGGACCTTGGTTGAGCAGCGCGCCCTTGGTTCCATCATCGCCGCCTGACTGAACCCTTCGGGCATACGCCACGCGTAAGGGCCGCGGCCGCCTACGATCACCGAGCCTCCGAACAAGGCCCAGCGGCTTGACTCCAACCGAAGGCTCCGACAAGCTCCGGGGAGGGTCACTTCGACAGGACGGGCGGGGGCCGAGGAGATCTTCGCCCGCCACATCAGTGGCACGACCCGAATGCGATTGCGGTAGGCCTGGCGCCTGTTTATAGCTCGCGCGACTACCCTGACATCGAATATGCTGGCAGCGCCGAGCGCGCAGCTTCCGGCAGGCTGGCGAGCACCCCGAGAGCCAACCATGGCGTGCACCGGCCGGATCAGGGGGCCGCATCGCCTAGCCCGTTTGGGCCGCTGCTAGTCCCGGCCGCGAAAGGGTCATCCAACACTGGGGACGGCGCGCGCGACGGGCGCGCCGCCCCGATTCCCTCGTCGATCGTAGAAACCGCGGGGTATTTGCGTCGGCCCGCTCTCCGGGCCGCGCCGCCGGGCCCGTACCCGGTCCCGTGTGCCGGCGGGTTCGCGTTCGCACCAGCGGTCGCCGAGGGTCGCTCCTTTGCGCGTAATCAAACGCTTCCGGGGGATCTTCGCCGATCATGAGCTGCTGAACGAGATGGGACAACCGGATATCGTCCAAAAGGCGAGCGACCGCGCACCCGCGAGCGATGGGCTTCGGGTTGCGCCGCCGGCTCGCGCGCGCAAGCGCCCGTGGCAAGCGCTGCTGGTCGGGGCGGCGTTGCTCGCCGTGGGAGCAGCCGTCGCAGCCTATTGGGCCACGCACCGAGAGCCGCCGGTCCACTACACGACCGCTGAGGTGAGCCGAGGGACGATCGAGCGCGCGGTGTCAGCGAGCGGCACCGTCAATCCCGTGCTGACCGTCATCGTCGGCTCCTACGTCTCCGGAGTGATCGTCCGCCAGTACTGCGACTACAACACCCGCGTAAAGAAGGGCCAGCTCTGTGCGCAGATCGACCCTCGCCCGTATCAGATGCTGGTGGATCAGGCCAAGGCGGAGCTCGCGACCGCCCAAGCGCAGCTGAACAAGGATCGCGCCAGCCTGGACTACCTCAAGATCACCTACGAGCGCGACGTCGGATTGCTCAAGCGCGGCATCGTGTCTCAGGACACTCTGGACAACGCCAAGAGTGCATACGACCAAGCGCAGGCCCAGGTTGCGCTGGACGAGGCGACCATCCAGCAGAAGGAGGCAGCGCTCAAGGCGGCGCAGATCAATCTCGAGTACACCGACATCCGCTCGCCCGTCGATGGGACCGTAGTGTCGCGAAACATCACCATTGGACAGACCGTGGCGGCGAGCTTCCAGACACCCACGCTGTTCCTCATCGCCACCGACCTGACCCAGATGCAGGTGGATACGAACATCAGCGAGGCCGACATCGGCGGCGTGCAGGAGGGCGATCGCACGACCTTCACGATCGAGGCCTTTCCCGGGCGTTTGTTCGAGGGCAAGGTGGTGCAGGTGCGCCAGGCGCCACAAACGGTGCAGAACGTGGTCACGTACGACGTGGTGATCGGCGTGGACAACAAGCAGCTCGTGCTCAAGCCCGGCATGACCGCCACCGCGCGGATCATCGTCGCGCGCAGAGAGAACGTCCTGCGGGTGCCGGACCAAGCGCTGCGATTCTCGCCTTCGCGGGCAGCGCAAGCGCAGCCAGCTGCCCCAGCCGGCGGCAAATCGGGAGCACAAGACACGGGGCAGATGGGCTCCGCCTGGGTGTTGCGCGACGGACAGCCGCAGCGCGTTGCCGTCAAGCTCGGACTCGACGATGACAGCTACTCGGAGGTCGTGGCGGGCAACCTGGCCGCAGGCGACCAGGTCATCGTCGGCGAGCAGCGGGCGAGCGCGGCCCAGCCGGCACTCACCCCGCGTCCGTTGGGCCGCTGAGCGGATACGCCGAGCGAGCATGCCGGAACCGGTCATCGAGACGACGGACCTGACCAAGACGTACCGCCTGGGGGATATCGAGGTGCGTGCGCTCGACGGCGTCAGCCTGACGATCCGGCGTAGCGAGCTCGTCGCCATCATGGGCTCGTCGGGATCGGGAAAGTCCACGCTGATGAACGTGCTCGGCTGCCTCGACCGGCCCACGAGCGGCCGCTATCTGTTCGACGGCATCGACGTCGCCGCACTTCCCGAACCTCAGCTCGCCCGCATCCGCAGTGAGCGCATCGGCTTCGTGTTCCAGAGCTTCAACTTGCTCGCGCGCACGAGCGCGGTCGAGAACGTGGCGTTGCCGTTGCTCTACTCCGCCTCGGGTTCCGCTCGGCGCTCCGAGCGTCTGGCACGAGCGCGCGAGGCGCTGCGCGCCGTGGGCTTGGGTGATCGCGAGCGCAACACTCCGAGCCAACTCTCGGGCGGGCAGCAGCAGCGCGTAGCCATCGCACGGGCGCTGATCAGCGGCCCCAGCCTGCTGCTGGCTGACGAGCCCACCGGGAATCTCGACAGCCGGACCTCGCACGAGATCATGCAGACGCTGTACTCGCTCAACCGCGAGCAGGGGGTTACCGTCGTCGTGGTCACGCACGAAGCGGATATCGCCGCCTACACCGACCGCATCGTGACGATGCGCGACGGTCGCGTGCAATCCGACGAGCCCAACCGCTCGGTGTCCTCCCGGCGCACATCCGCGCGCACGCCCACGCTGCCTTTCCCCAGCCGCCCCGGCCCCGAGCGGGATCTCGGCGCGGCGCCGGGCAAGCTCTGGGGCTTTGCGCTGATGACGCTCGGCGCCGCCGCGCAGGCGCTGGCACGCAACAAGTTGCGTTCGGCTCTGACCATGCTCGGCGTGCTGATCGGCGTGGCTGCGCTGATCGCCATGGTCGCCGTGGGACGTGGCGCTAACGAGGCCGTCCGGAAGCAGATCGAGAGCCTCGGCACCAACCTGCTCGTCGTCCTGCCGGGGGCGACGACTGCGAGCGGAGTGCGCGCCGGATACGGGAGCGCCTCGACGCTGACATTGGCCGACGTACAGGCGATTCGTCGCGACGCGCCCGCGGTGGGTCTCGTCAGTTATTTGATCCGCCAGCTCGGTCAGGTCCAGTATGGCAATCAGAATTGGACCACGAGCCTGCAAGGGGTGGCGCCGAGCTACCTCGCCGTCACGAACTGGCAGATCGCGGCCGGGCGCGCCCTGTCGGCCGAGGACGATGCCAACGCGGCCATGGTGTGCGTGATCGGCCAGACCGTGTATCGGTCGCTCTTCCCCGAGCACGAGAACCCGGTGGGCGCGGTCGTGTTGCTGAAGGGCATGCCGGTGCGAGTGATCGGCCTGCTGGTCGGTAAAGGGCAGAGCTCCTACGGCCAAGATCAGGATGACATCGTATTCATTCCCTTCACGACGGCCGAGCGCAAGATATTGGGCGTCGCGGCTCCGAGCCAAGCGCTGGACCCGCTGGCGGCGACCTATCCGCCGCCAACCAACCCTTACGGCATGCCGCCGCGGATGACCGGTTACGTCAATCAGATCTATGTTCAGGCGCGGGCCCCCGAGCTGGTGTCCGCCGCAATCCAGCAGGTGACGGAGATCTTGACGCGCCAGCATCATATCCGAGCGGGCGACACCGCCGACTTCGCGGTGCGCAATCTGAGCCAGATCGCGCAAGCGGCCGAAGGCAGCAGCCGGATCATGGCGCTTCTGCTGGCGACCGTCGCGTCGATCTCGTTGCTCGTCGGCGGCATCGGCATCATGAACATCCTGCTCGTCTCGGTCACCGAGCGCACGCGCGAGATCGGGCTGCGCATGGCGATCGGCGCGCGCCGTCTGCAAGTGCTGCTGCAGTTTCTGGTCGAGGCCGTGCTGCTCAGCGTGATCGGCGGGACGATCGGCATCGGGCTCGGAATCGTCGCCTCTCAACTGATCTCGCGGATCGCGCATTGGCCCACGCTGCTGTCGATGGCAGCGGTGGCGGGCGGGTTTGTGTTTTCGGCGGCGGTCGGAATCTTTTTCGGCTATTACCCGGCGCGCAAAGCTTCGCACTTGAATCCCATCGAAGCACTGCGTTACGAGTAGCCGCGCATGGACCGGTCGAAGCGGAGCGCAACTTGGCGGCGGCGAGCGCTCTATGGCGCAGCGATGCTACTCTACGGCTGCGCCGTCGGCCCCGACTTCAAGCGGCCCGAATCTCCCAAGACCACCGGCTACACGCGATCGAGCGTGGCGCTGCCCTCTGCCGGACCCGCCGACGTGCAGCAGAACTTCGTTCCCGCTGGCGAGGTCGCGGCCCAGTGGTGGGAGCAATTCCGTTCGCAACCCCTGAACGAAGTCGTGACCCTGGCGATTGCCGGCAGCCCGACGCTCGATGCGGCGCGTGCGAGCCTCGCGCAGGCTCAGGAGGTGGTGGCCGAGGCGCGAGGCGGGTTTTACCCCAGTGTCGACGTGACCGCGGGAGCCGCGCGCGGACGGATCAGCACGAGCGGAGTGCCAGGGTCCAGGCAGGTAACCGCCAACGTGCTCAGCATCGAGCCGACGGTGAGCTACGCTCCGGACGTGTTCGGCGGCACGCGGCGCCTCGTCGAGCAGCAGAGCGCGCTGAGCGAGCTCCAGCGCTACGAGCTTGCTGCCGCCTACCTTTCGCTGACCGGCAATGCGGTGACGCAGGCGATCAACATCGCCTCTGCACGCGAGCAGATCAAGGCGGTGCAGGAGATCGTCGCGGTCGACGACCAGAACCTCGAGCTCGTGGGTGTCGAAGTGGAGGTCGGCAAGGCAGCGCAGGCCGATCTGCTGAGCGCGCGCAGCGTGCTCGCCAGCGATCGAGCGCTGTTGCCGCCGATCAGGCAACAACTGAGCGTCTCGCGCCATGCGCTCTCGGTCCTGGTTGGGAGATCTCCGGCGAGCTGGACTCCACCCGACTTCGACTTGGACACGCTCAGCCTGCCGACGGATCTTCCCGTCACCGTGCCATCCGCGCTCGCGCGCGAGCGGCCTGACATCTTGGCTGTCGAAGCCCAGCTGCACGCCGCGACTGCGGCAATCGGGGTCGCGACCGCGCAGCTCTACCCGAACGTTACGCTGTCCGCCTCCTGGACTCAGGCCTCAGGAAACCTGGGCACGCTGTTCGACGGCTCGGCCGGGCTGTACAGCGTCGCTGCGGACCTCACCGCCCCGATCTTTCATGGCGGCACTCTGGAGGCGCAGCGCCGGGCCGCAGTCGATGCGATGACGGTGCAGCTTGCGGCTTACCGGCAGACCGTGCTGCTGGCGTTCGGTCAAGTCGCGGATACCCTGCGCGCGCTACAACACGATGCCGAGACGCTGGCTGCGCTGCAGAACGCGCTCGAGACCGCCCAAGCGTCGCTGCAATTGACGCAGGAAAGCTACGCGGAAGGTCAGGCAAGCTTTCTGCAGGTGCTCGTAGCGCAACGCCTCTACCAGCAGGCACGGCTCGCTTACGCCAAGGCCAAGGGCCAGCGCTACCTGGATACGGTGCAGCTGTTCGTGGCGATGGGTGGAGGCTGGCGGAGCTCGAACGATCCGGCGTTGAAACCGGAGTAGCTCGCGAACCCAACGCTCGCGCGACGGAGCGTCATCTCGAACCGTCGCCCGAACAAGCACACGACACCCTCTGGAGGCAAACGTCTTCGGCGCGCTGAAGAAGAGCGCCGGCTTCACTCGCCCATACCGGATCGCGCCTTGGGTTTGGTGAAGGGCGCTGCTCCAGACAGGCGCACGACGTTTGGATCGCGCGCCGCAGGAGAAGAGCAGCGACTCGGTGATGTGGATCTCCCCGTCGCGCCCGAGCGCGTGGCGAACCGTGGTGCAACCCCAACGGCGGGCCAATGCGTGTTGAGGAGTGAACGAGAAGCTCTATGACGGGACCTCGCTCCGACCCACAACTCGTATCGCGCATGGGTTCTCCGTCCTCCCGCCCTCGGTCGTGCTGGCCGGCACTCGCTTCGCCGTGGCTAGCGCGCGCTCGTTCGACGCAGGCTGCTCGTCGCGGATTCCGAGCCTATTCGAACATCAGACCGAGCCACAAGCGTACGATCAAGACCGACATCGCGAACGACACACCGCTCACGAGATAGAAGAACGCGGCCGGGTGGACTAAGGAGAGGCTTTGATCCAGCCATGCGCCCAGGACATAGCTGGAGACGACCAGGACCAGCCATCGGCGCAAGTAGATCGGCAGATACCGCCGCGCCCGGCGATTGAAGCGCCATGCGGCGGCGCGCTCCGCGAAACTGCCGCGGCTCACGTCTCGGAACAACCATCCGAAGAAAAAGTACCTATACCACAGCGTGCCGAACGAATCGGTCGGCAGGGCGGGTTCGGACGCTTCGTGGCGGCCAGGGCGCATTTGGCACATCTCGTTCAGGCTCTATCGGTCTGACCCCTGCTCTTCGGGAGGATCTTAGCCGGCGCTGGTTGCTGCCGCACACGGCACTGAGTGCCGGGTCGGGCCATCTGACGCCGGAGTCGCCGTCCGCCACGACTCGCTTGTCGCACTCGCCGGATTGCGCCTGCCGGAATCGCTCCCAGACGGGTTCGATGATGATCATGGAGCAATCGTCGGGTGCCCTTGCTCCCCCCGCATGACTCCGATCGGGCCTGCGGATCTTTTCCATAGGTGCGTCCAGCTTCTGTGTGGGTCGAGCAGACGGCAGACCCGTCCCGCGATCGCACAGCTCTCCTCCCCCTTCAAGGGGGAGGTTGGGAGGGGGATGGGGAGATGGGCCGCGTGCCCAATCCCCACCCTGCCCTCCCCTTGAAGGGGAGGGAACACACACAGCGGGTACGTTGGACCCACAACGACGTCTGGAGGACCTTTCCATAGTAATCGAGATCGCGCCGCTTCGCGACGGTGTGGCAGTGCTCAGAAGCATGGATGCGCAGGGTCTGCGCCGCGCACACTCCGTCGTATTCCGATGTCAATTGGCCTGCAGCGCCCTCGCCTGGTATCGCCGCGCGATCAGGTGGTCCAGCGACAACACACCGGCGCCTCGTGCGATGAGGAACAAGAGCACCGTGATCCAGACGCCGTGGGTGGGATAGGCGCCCGGATAGACGAAAAGCTGGATCACGAGCGTCATCCCCAGCAGGCCCGCGGCTGCCGGTCGCGTCGCAAGCCCCAGCAGGATCAGGAAGGAAAACAAATGCTCCGCGCTTGCAGCCATGACGGCGGCGGTGTGCGGGTGGAGCAACGGCAGCTTGTACTCGTCGCGGAACAGGTCCACCGCAGAGCTCGACAGCTGCGGCACGCCGAGCTGGAAGACGCCGTCCACGAGATCGATCGCGAAGCCCTCCACCTTGGTCTGGGCGGACTTCCAGAACACCGCGGCGATCGAGAAGCGGCCGATCGCGGCGATGAGCGAGTCGGGGATCCGCCCGGCGAGTACGTACGCCGATCGAACCAGGTCGCCGAACTGCCTCAGCATGCCCTTGCGCATCATGCGTCGTGCTCCGTGGGAAATCCGATTGCAGCGACCGCCTGGCTTTGCAGGAGCTCGGTAAGCACCTGGCCGGGTTCGACATCCACGTAGTCGTTCAGCGCTGCCTCCAGCGCCGCTGCGAGTGGAAGCGCATCGGCCAGCGTCTCGACGAGCAAGGCGGTTGCGGGGTGAACGGCAGTGACCTGGACAACGTCATCGGGGCGGCTTACCAGCGCACCCTGAGGGACCATCGGATCGACCGATTCGATCGGCATCATCCCCTGGTGCGACATCCAGATGTCCGCTATCGCATATCGGGACCGGAGCGCGCCCACGGTTGGATGCAACGCGAGCCGCAGCTGCGGCAGCCTCTCCGCGCTGGCAAGCGCACGCTCGAAATCGGACCGGGACACCAGGCGGGCGTCGCCAGCGTGCCAGGCATCGATACGCAGTTGTTCGAGACGCGCCACGTCGGCAAGGTAGGGCACGCTCGCCGCAGGCTCGAAGGCGTCGATGAACCCAGGGAGCAGTCGCCCGTACTCGGCAAGCACGGGGGAGCGCGGAGGATGCGACTGCACGAAGGCGCGCGCCATCTCGCGAAAGAACGGCTCGCCCACGAGTGCGCGGCAGACCACGAAGTTGTCTTCGAGCGACGCGACCAACGACGCGAAGTGATTGTTGCGGTACACGTCGAGGCGGCGTAGTGGATCGCATTCGGCGCGCACACGAAGCCCGACTGGGGCCGGGCCACCCGCATCGCGCACCGCCGCGGAGAAGCGCTGCTGGTTCATGTCGCGATCGCCAAAGTGCTGTGCACGGCAGCCAGGCGGCGTTCTGCCGCGGCCGCCTCGCGGCAGAGCGTCGCGAAATCGGGTAGATCGTTGTCCCATTCGACGAGCGTGGCGACCGGACCCAGTTGGGGCAGGAGCTGCTCGTACAGCGCCCACACCCGATTCGGTACCGGCCGGTCGTGCGTATCGATCAGCAGCTCCCTGCCATCGACGTCCGTCTCCACGGCGTGGCCGGCGAGGTGAAGCTCGCGGACCGCGTCGAGCGGCAGCGCCTGAAGATAAGCCTGCACGTCTCGTCCATGGTTGGTGCAGGACACCACCGCATTGCTGACGTCGAGCAGCAGGCCGCAGCCCGTACGCGCGAGCACTTCCGAGATGAAGGTTGGTTCGTCCATCGTGCTCGACTCGAACTCGAGGTAGGTAGACGGGTTCTCGATAAGGAGCCGCCGCTTGAGCCGATCCTGGACCTGATCCACGTGCCGGCAGACCCGCGCAAGCATGTCTGCGTCATAGCAGACGGGGAGCAGGTCGTTGTGGTAGACCCCGCCGTGCGCCGACCACGCGAGATGTTCCGAGAACGCGGCCGGCTCGTAGCGCTCCACCAGCGCGGCTATGCGCTCGAGGTGCCGGGCGTCGATCGGCTCTTCCCCGCCAATCGACAGCCCGACTCCGTGCAGCGAGAGGGGGCGGCGCTCGCGCACCCAGGTCAGCATCCGGTGTCCTGGCCCACCAGCGCCAAGGTAGTTCTCGGCGTGGACCTCGAAGAAGGCGGGCAGCGCCGGGGCCGCACGCACCTGTGCACAGTGCGCGTGCTTCAGGCTCACCCCTGCACCAGGAGGCAGCATGGACTCGGTCCCCGTTCGAGTCGGCAGCGGTTACGCCTTCGTTTCCTTGAAGGGCTGGAGCTGGCCCTTGCCCGTCGGAGAAGTCGGCGAAGCCGTCTTCTCGCACGTGCCCTTGGGGACGTACTTCCAGGCGCTGCCCTGAAAGTTGATCTTGGAGGTGCCCGCGCAGGTCGTGCCCGGGCCTGCGGCGCAGTCGTTCTTGCCCTTCTGGGCGATGCCGAAGCACTTCTCCTTGTCGGGGGCGTCGGCGGCGGACGCCGTGTTGGTCAATGCAGCGCTCAGCGCAGCGGCTAAGATGGCGGCGGATACGGCGTAGGGGGTGGATCTGGTTGGCATGGCTGGATCTCCTTGAATGATCGGTTTGTCGAAAAGTGTGGGGACCGATAAGTCTTGGTCGCGATCGGGGCAGCGACCTTACAAAGTGCGCATCGCCTGCGGGGTAATCTCCGCTGACCCATGTACGATCTCGGCTAGAAACCGGATGTCCCGACGAGACAAGAACGGGAGGGCGGGTGCGCGAGGCCGGTCGTCCCCGCGCGGTCCAGACACGCCGCTCCCGCTCAGGCACCTGGCGTCAAGCGGATCCCGAGCATTCCGCCCTGCCGCTGACGTCGCCGAATCTCGGTGCACGTCCGTGTGGAGGCGGGCGACGCTTCGATCGGATCTCTGGGCAGAACGAGCGGCGCCAGACTGGTCAGGTCACGACATGCCAGGCACCTGATCGGTCACAGCGTTGCCCGCTTCCGCTACAATAGATCGAAATGCCAGCGCGATGACGGCACCGCGGATGAGATCGCACCAGGCGTTTGCGCTGCTGACTCTTCGCCCGGAAACTCGCTAGATTGATGACGGAACTGGTTCTGAGCTTCGGCGCCATGCTTCATCTTCAGGTCGTCGGCGACCGCAGCGCGAACCGCCTGCAAGCTCGCGTGTTGGGGTACAAGCCGGGCGAGAGCATCATCGTCGATGTTCCAGGGATCGGCTTCTTGCCGACCGAACTCCGGCTGAACGATCTGGTGGCTGCCCGCGGCCTGGTCGGTCGGCACATCATCGGCTTCAAATGCACGGTCTTGCGCGTCTGCACCAGCCCCTATCCTTACTTCCATCTGTCTTTTCCCGAGGCCGTCGAGCGCATCGCGCTCCGGCAGAGCGAGCGGGTAACGGTCGCGATCCCCGCGACCATCACCACCGCTTCCGGCACAGCAGTCGAGGCTGAGCTGGGCGACCTGAGCGCGTCGGGCGCGATGCTACTGGCACCCAAAGGCTTGGCGGCGCACGTCGGCGACCGCGTCCAGATCGGCTTCGAGCTGACGTTTGCACAGGTCACTCGCAGGGTGGAGCTGGCGGCGACGATCCGCAACGCCAACTCCGCATCCGGCAGCGGCGGCGATCAGGCGAAGGAGCGCGTTGGTGTGGAGTTCGAACTCGCCGAAGAGGACCGGCTGTTCGTGCTGAGCTACGTATACGAATGCCTGGCGAAAACGCGCGGATCCGTAGATGCTCCGTGAGAGTTCGACGCGGTCGGATCCGAGCGAGCGAACGCGACGCTCGTAGCCGCAGCCAAAGGCCAGCCGCCGGTAGCCGCCGTGACCGCAGGAGTGGCAAGCTGCGCCAGCCCATGCCGCCACGTCCATCTACCGGAATCCCTCCGTTCGCAGCCTCACACGTCGTTCACAGCGTCCGTCGCGACCCAGCCGCCATCCACGCCGCCGGGCAGCATCTGGCCGGCATCCTCGCCGACCTCCGTTTCGATGAGCGCGTTC
>Ga0335077_10000461_pt1 | contig 45088 bp, 47 predicted proteins | sample Lox_Sample_31_FD_207151 | JGI IMG/M metagenome (GOLD analysis project Ga0335077, IMG submission 207151) | Soil microbial communities from Loxahatchee National Wildlife Refuge, Florida, United States - Lox_Sample_3.1 | ecosystem: Environmental > Terrestrial > Soil > Wetlands | place: USA... | reverse complement strand
GCGTCCGCCCCAGCGGCGACCTGACCAGCCTCTCGGAGTACAGGTAGACGAGGAGGGCGAACGCCGCTATGAGGAGGGTGACGGCGAGCGTGGCGTACTGCCCCGCCCACGCGAACATGTCCGGCACCCCGATCCCGAAAGTCCCGTTGATGATGGGGGTGTAGTTGTTGAGGAAGAGCTGGAAGAAGGTCGCCGATCCCAAGAGGAGCATCGCCAGATAGTCCTCCCTCAGCCTGATCGCGGGGAAGGAGGAGAGGTACCCCAGGGCGGCGCCCACCACCGCCCCCACCAAGAGGGTCACCAGAATCAGGACGACGGAGACCGGTACGTTGTCCTTGAGCAGGCCGGTCATCTGGCTCGCAATGATGAAGTTGTTTATCCCCACCGCGTTCCCTCCCACGTTGAGGAGGAGGGCGGCCACCCTGATCGCAACCGACCCGGAGAACGCCGCCCCCCCGGCGAAGTAGAGGACCTTCCCGAAGTTCGGTATCCCCGCGTAGCCCATCTCGAGGTTGAGGCTGATGCATATCGCGAGGTAGAGCGCGAAGAAAGCGAGGAGGTCGGTGAAGAACGACCCCCAGTCCGTGATCCCGAAGAGCGCCAAACCTATGTCCTCATCCGGGCGGCCAGCCCGCGCCAATCGATCGAGGTCACGCCCCCTGGGAAGAAGAGGAGCGCGACTATCATCACAAGGAGGGGTATCCCGGGCTCGTAGGAGACCACCCAGGACCCGAGGAGCTGGGAACCGAACGTCGTGATGAGTATCTCCCCCGCCCCCACCATCAGCCCGCCCGCGAGCGCCCCGTAGATGCTCTTGAGCCCGCCAAGGATGCTCCCCGCGAACATCGCGACGAGGAGCTGCGACCCGACGTCCGGCTCCCCTGGCTGCCACAGGACGTAGAAGTTCCCCGCCACGGCGGCTAGCCCCCCGGCCGCGAACCACGACACGAGGTAGATCACCTCGGTGTTGATCCCAATCGTCTTGGCAAGGTTGGGGTTCTCGACTGTCGCCCTCATCGCTATCCCGAAGCTCGTCCTCGTCAGGGCGAGAAACAGGCCGACCGTGATCGCCACTACTGCGGCGGGGGCGACGAGGACGACCCCCTGGACGCCCCCCACGGTGAAGTCGAAGGAGCTCAGGGCGAAGAAGAGCTTGGCGTCAGGTATCCCGAACGCCGAGGTCAGGTAGTCTGAGTAGATCCCGAATATCCCTATGAAGACGATGTCCACGGCGAAGGTGGCTATCATGAGGGAAACGACCGAAGCCCCCCTCCTGGCGAGCGGCCTGAGCACGATGCCGTACATCGCGACGGCCACCGCCCCGCCCAGCACGAAGGAGACTGGGAGCGAGGCATATGGGTCCAGATGGTCTATCTTGAGCAGCGAGAAGCAGGTGTACGCCCCTAGGGTGACGAGCGACCCGTGAGCGAAGTTTGGCACCTTCGTGGTGAGGTATGTGAGGGTGAGGCCGACGCTCATCAGCGCGAAGAGGGAGCCGTAGATTACCGCACTGATGACATACGGCGGTAAAGAGAAGGTAGAATCACACCCTCCGGGGTCATTATTCCTGCCAATTCTTAAATAGTTTCGCGCGGAGTTTGGCGCCTCAAGGGAATTATGAGAAGGAAAGGAGCGTCCAACGCACTAGCAGGCGCACTGCTGGTCGTGGGACTACTAGTGGGCGCAGGCCTCACCTACGCCCTCACCTCAACCTCCACGTCTTCCACCTCCTCCACGACAACGAGCTCCGGGGCCCTCTCCGGCACCATCACCATCGGTGACCTCACCGACCTCTCCGGGCAACTCTCGGCGATCGGGACGCAGCAGAAGCAGGCTGTCGACCTCGCCGTAGGCGACATCAACAACTACCTGACCACCCTGGGCATAACGAGCTACAAGTTCGCGGCCAATGACCAGGACACCAGCCTCCAGCCGGCGAAGGCCCTCACCGACCTCCAGACACTCGCATCGAGCGGTGTCCAGGTCGTCGTCGGGCCCCTGACCAGCGCGGAGGCTAGCAACGTCCTCCAGACGGCCAACCAGGACCACATCGTCCTGATCAGCGCCTCGTCCACGGCGATCAGCCTGGCCATCCCCAACGACTACCTCTTCAGGCTCGTCCCCAACGACGCGGCCCAGAGCCTGGCGATCGCCAGAGAGCTGGTCACGCAGAACGTCAAGGACATCATCGTCATCAACCAGAACAGCGTCTATGGGGCAGGCCTGGCCAACGCCACGATCAACAGGTACAAGGCGCTCGGCGGGAACGTCCAGGACCAGATCCAGTACTCCACAACGGTGACAGACTTCACCCCGACTCTCACCACCGCGCAGAGCGACTACACCGCGGCCGTCGGCAAGTACGGCGCCGGCTCCGTGGCCGTTGTCTGCATAGGGTTCCAGGAGGTAGGGCAGATGCTCTTGCAGACCAAGAGCAGCTTCCCAGGCCTCCTCCAGACGACGTGGTACGGTTCTGACGGCGAGTCGCAGAACACCGACTTCACCAACTCCACAGGCGGCGTCGGCCCTGTCTCCGCGCAGATCAAGCTGATCAGCACGATCGGCGAAAACCCCGCGGCGACCGACAAGTACAACAACTTCGTCAAGGAGTTCACGGCCGTAGCGAAGCAGGCACCCGACTCGTACGCGGTCGGAGCCTACGACGCGACTTGGGTCGCAGCCCTCTCCATCATGGCGGCGGGCAAGAACAGCGGACAGGCGATCCAGGCGTCGCTGCCGGCGGTGGCCAACAACTACTTCGGCGCGGTCGGCTGGACGGAGCTTCAACCCTCCGGCGACATGGCGCCAACCGGCTACTCCATCTATGAGGTGACGAGCTCCGGCGGAACAGACCAGTGGGTCTTGGCGGGCACATGGGACGCCGGGACCGACGCTGTCACCTGGCAGCCCGGAATGCCTTAGTAGTCCCCCTCTCCCTTTTTTCTCCCTTGGCCGCCGAGGAGATCCTCCGCGTCAGCGACATCCAAAAGTCCTTCGGGATGCTCCGGGCCATCGACGGCGTCTCGTTCACGCTCGAGCCCGAGAAGATCACCATCCTGATCGGCCCCAACGGCTCGGGGAAGACCACCCTGGTCAACGTGATCTCCGGCTACTACAAGCCCGACTCCGGCGACGTCTTCTACCGCTCCAAGAAGATAACCGGCTGGCCGCCCCACAGGATCTACCGCGCGGGGATAGCGCGGACATTCCAGATCCCATCCCTATTCCTCAAGCTCAACGTCATCGAGAACGTCCTCACAGCTGAGAAGGAGAACCCGGGGGAGAGCTTCCTAAGGGCCCCGTTCAGGGGGACCTGGACCCGCGCCGAGGAGGCCTCGACCGAGAAGGCCGCCCGGATCCTCGACCTGCTCGGCCTCTCGGGGTTGTGGAACAGGCAGGCGAGCACCCTGAGCGGGGGCCAGATGAAGCTCCTGGAGATGGGAAGGGCGCTGATGAGCGGTTCCAAGCTCCTCCTACTCGACGAGCCCATCTCGGGGGTGAACCCGACGCTCGCCCACGAGATCTTCAACGCCCTGGTAAAGTCGAAGCGGGAGATGGGCGTCACCTTCCTCATTGTCGAGCACCGCCTCGACATCGCGCTGAACTACGTCGACCACGCGATCGCCATGGCCTACGGCAAGATCATCGCCTCGGGGACGTCGAAGGAGGTGATCAACGACCCCATGGTCATCGAGGCCTATCTCGGGGGCTGAGTATGCTCAAGGTCTCAGGCCTCTCCTCGGGCTACGGGAAGCTCCAGGTCCTCGACGGGGTCTCGCTCGAGGCGAGCCCTGGAGAGGTCACCGTGATAGTCGGCCCCAACGGCTCGGGGAAGAGCACGCTCCTAAAGTCCATCTCGGGGATAGCGACGGTCTTCTCGGGCCACGTCGACTTCGACGGTAGGGACCTCGCCGGCAGGTCGCCCACCGAGATCGCCCGGGCCGGAGTGGCCTACCTCCCGCAGACGGAGAACGTCTTCACCAACCTCTCGGTCACCGAGAACCTCCGCCTCGCCGGCTACACTCAGGGAAGGGCGAGCCACGACGCCAGGCTCGCGGCGTCCATCCAGATCTTCCCGCAGCTGTCGAAGTACCTCGACACCAAGGCCTCCAACCTCAGCGGGGGCGAGAGACAGATGGTCGCGATGGCCATGGCGCTGGCCAGAAGACCCTCACTGATAATGTTCGACGAGCCCACCGCCAACCTCGCCCCCAAGGTCGCGACCCAGGTATTGGACACCGTCGCCAAGGTGACCAGGGACATGAACCTCACCACCCTGCTCGTCGAGCAGAACGCGAAGAGGGCGCTCGAGATGGGCGACAAGGCCGTCCTCCTGGTCTCTGGGAAGAACGTCTTCACCGGGACGTGCAGGGAGCTTCTCGGCCACAGGGAGCTGGGGAAGCTCTACCTCGGGCTTCAGGTGGCCTGAGCCCGGCAGGAATGGGCGCGGACAGACGGGCTCCGCCTTAGGCCGTGCAGATCGCTCAGATGGTTGGGTCGTCGCCGCGGCGGTCCTCATCATCGCTGGGCAGCCCGCCGCCGATTTCTGGCCGAATAGAGTTAAATCCCGCACGGAGGTGGTGCCGCGGTTTGCGGAACCTTTGCATCGTGGGCCTCCAATGGGGGGACGAAGGCAAAGGGAAGATTGTAGACTACTACGCCGACAGGTTCCACTCGGTCGTGAGGTACAACGGGGGCAGCAACGCCGGACACACCATCGTCATAGGCAAGAGGACCTACGTCTTCCACCTCCTACCATCGGGCCTCCTCAAGGGCAAGCGTCTCCTGATCGGGCCGGGGGTCGCCCTCGACCCTCAGACGCTCAAGGAGGAGGTGGAGATGATCAAGAAGGAGGGGCACAGGCCTAAGCTGGTCGTGGACGGCAGGTGCACCATAGTCACTCCCCTTGATAAGGAGATGGACGCCTTCATCGAGGAGCTCCGCAAGGAGACAGCCATCGGCACCACCAAGCGGGGGATCGGCCCCGCCTACGCGATGCGCGCCCTCCGCCTCACCCCCCGCGCGGGCGACCTCGAGAGGGGGACCTTCGACCTGGGCGCGGCCCTGGCGTTCTACAAGACCTTCCTCAAGCGCCTCCCCCCGATGGAGGGCTGGGCGGAGTCCGCCCGAGCTTCGCTCAAGGGCGTCATCGGGGATGTCGGGGAGGAGATCATGACGGAGAATGAAGAGGGCCACTCCGTCCTCTTCGAGGGAGCCCAGGGAGTCCTCCTCGACCTCATCCACGGGACCTACCCGTATGTGACAGGCACCCACACCATCGCGAGCTACGTCCCGCCCAGCCTGGGGATACCCACCTCCTCCCTCGGCGAGGTGATGGGCGTCGCCAAGGCCTACTCGACCAGGGTCGGGGAGGGCCCATTCCCCACCGAGATCCACGGGACCCTCGAGAAGGAGATCAGGGAAGCGGGGAGGGAGTACGGCGCCACCACCGGCCGCCCCAGGCGCGTGGGCTGGCTCGACCTCGTCGCCCTGAAGTACGCGGTGAAGATGAACGGCGTGACGACCCTCGCGCTGACCAAGCTCGACATACTGACCAAGATCAAAGAGTTCAAGGTCTGCACCCACTACAGCGTCGACGGCAAGGAGACCGACTCCTTCTCCAGGGCCCTCCCGCTCCTCAGCTCGGTCGAGCCCGTCTACCTCGACCTCCCGTCACTCTACGGCGCCGAGCTCAACACGAACAAGCTCAACAAGCCCACGGAGAGGTTCGTGGAGTACCTCGAGCGCGAGCTCGGGGTGACGATAAGCATCGTCTCGATGGGCGAAGAGCGGACGGCCACCCACCAGCGCGCCGCCCAGCGCTCCTAGGCAAAGTTTGATAACGGGAACAGGCCTCGCCCTCCCCGTGTCCAGGCGACAGAGAGGCCATGGCGCCGCGGCGCGCGTCGTCCACAGGCCCACCCCACTGGTCGGGCAGCCCATCAGGCGGGTCGAGGACGCGAAGTTCCTCACGGGCAAGGGGAGCTACGCGGGAGACATCAAGGTCGCGGGGATGCTCCACGCCTGCTTCGTGAGGAGCACCTTCGCCCACGCCAGGATATCGAAGATAGACACCGCTGACGCCCTCGCCCTGCCCGGGGTGGTCGCCGTCTTCACCGGGGCCGACCTTGAGGGCCACGTCGCCCCCCTCCTCGGCGGGGGAGGGGAGGGAGAGGCGGCGTCGGAGGGCTGGGGTTCCAACAAGGCCGGGGTCGTCTGGAAGGCCATGCCCACCGACAGGGTCTGCTACGTCGGCGAGGCTATCGCGGTCGTCGTCGCCCAGGACCCGTACACCGCGGAGGACGGCGTCGAGCTCGTCTCCGTAGACTACGAGCCGCTCCCCGCCGTCACCGACCCCGAGGCAGCCATCCAGCCTGGCTCCCCAAAGGTCCACGACTACCTCCCGAACAACCTCTCGACGCACACCAGCGTCGCCGCGGGAGACGTGACGAAGGCCTTCAAGCGGGCCGACGAGGTGGTCAAGGTCAAGCTCTACAACCAGAGGCTCAGCCCGACCCCGATGGAGCCCAGGGCTGTCGTCGCCCAGTACGACGAGGGGAACGGCACCCTGACGATCTACCTCTCCTCGCAGGACCCGCACGGAGCGAGGGACGAGCTCGCGGACCTCCTCTCGATGAAGAGGGAGGATGTCAGGGTGATTGCCCCCGACGTGGGCGGGGGCTTCGGTGGCAAGTCGGGCGTCTACCCGGAGGACCCGGTCATCGCCCACGCCGCGAGGACGCTCCACAAGCCGGTGAAGTGGGTCGAGACGAGGAGGGAGAACCTCCTCACCATGCACCATGGCAGGGGGCAGGTCCAGTTCGCCGAGCTGGCGATGTCCAGGGACGGGAGGATAAGCGGCTACAAGGTCAGGCTGATCGTCGAGGGCGGGGCGTACGGCGGCGAAGGCGAGATGGCGAGCATCACACTCAAGATGGCGCCCGGGGTCTACGACATCCCCAACCTTCAGGCCGAGGCGGACGTGGTGATCACCAACAAGGTCCCGCTCGGGGCCTACAGAGGGGCGGGAAGGCCCGAGGCCATCTACCTCATCGAAAGGGCCATCAACATCGCCTCGGCCAAGCTCAAGCTCGACCCCGTCAAGGTGAGGAAGCTCAACTACATCAAGAAGGACCAGTTCCCGTTCAAGACCGCCGGCGGGCACACCTACGACTCGGGTGACTACCAAGCAAACCTCGCGAAGGCCCTCAAGGTCGCCGACTACGACTCCCTCCTCGCGGAGAGGAGCAAGGCAAGGCAGGAGGGCAGGCTAGTCGGCGTCGGCCTCGCCAACTGGGTCGAGGTCTGCGCCTTCGGCCCGTCCTGGCCCCAGACCGCCTCGCTCTCGGTGAGCGAGGAGGGTCGAGCCCTCCTCAGCCTCGGGGGGCATTCCCACGGTCAAGGGCACGCTACCGCCTTCACGCAGGTCGTCGCCGACGAGCTCGGCCTCCCGCTCGACGCCGTGACCGTCCGCGACGGGGACACCTCCGTCCTGCCGTGGAGCACCCTGACCGCGGGGAGCAGGTCGGCCGCCCTGTCGGGGGGCGCCGCCCTGATGTGCGCCAGAAAGGTCCGCGAGAAGATGTCTGCCATAGCCGCGCACACGCTTGGCGCCAGGTCGGCCGCCAGGATGGTCTTCAGCAACGGCCAGATCTACCTCGAGGACCAGCCATCCAAGAAGCTAAAGTTCTCGGAGGTCGCCGCCTCCGCCTACGACCCCTACGAGGTGCCCCGCGGGATGGAGACCGCCCTCTTCGCGTTCAGCTCCTACGCCCCGAAGAGCAACACCTACCCCTTCGGGACGCACATCGCCCTGGTCGAGGTCGACAAGGAGACCGGGGCCGTCAAGCTCCGAAAGTACTTCGCCGTCGACGACGCGGCCAGGCTGATCAACCCCCTCATCGTAGAGGGCCAGGTACAGGGCGGGATAGTTCAGGGAATCAGCCAGGCCCTTCTCGAGGACGTGGTGACCGGTGAGGACGGCCAGTCCCTCTCCACGACGATGGCCGACTACCTCATCCCCTCGGCGGAGATGCTCCCCAACATAGTCTGGGACAGGACGGAGACCCCCACCGACTCGAACATACTCGGGGTCAAGGGGATAGGCGAGGGCGGTACGATAGCTGCCACCCCGACCGTGATGAACGCCGTCGAGGACGCACTCTCCGCGTACGGAGTCACCGTGGACAGGATGCCAGCGTCGGCCAGCTACCTGAAGGGGTTGATGGCGGGCAAGGCCTAGGAAGAGAGCTTCTCCTTCAGCGACCCGATTATCTCTGCGACGTACTTCTGGGCGGCCGCGTCTATCAGCCTCGACCCCACGCTCGCCATCAAGCCCGCGATCTTGGCGTCTGCGGACCACTTCACCAGCGAGCCGTTCCCGCCTGCCCCGTCCTCTATCGTGAACGAGTTCTCGAGCTCTACCGAGCTGCTCAGGCCGTTGCCCTTCGCCTTCATCTTGACGTACCTGGGCGGGTCCTCCTCGACGATGTTCATCTTGATGTCCATCATCCCTTTGATGAAAGATATCCCCACCTTGGCCTTGAGGGTAAAGTTCGTCCTGTCGATTACCTTCACGTCTTGGACGTCCGGGAAGATGGACGTTATCTTGGTCGGGTCGGTCGCGAAGTCGTAGACCTTCTGCTTGGAGGCAGGGACCTCGAAGCTCCCGTCGTAGTGCATGTTCCTGAGCCGGCGGCCGCCCCACGGGTGATAAACCTTTGTCGCATGGCCGGCTAAATAGCAGCCCCGAATCATGTCCCGTGAGGAAGCGCCGCGGGCTGAGCTCGATCTACGGGTTCATCATGATCTACCTCCTGGTCATCGCGTCGCTGCAGGCGATCTCGATGTCCCTCTCTTCGGGGCAGAACGCCGAGGCGGCCGCCCAGCAGGCGGGCCAGGTCTCGCAGCAGAGGTCGCTCGAGCGCCTCGTCGTCACCCTCGCCAAGGGCGGGAACGTCTCCATCACCAACGACGGCCTGATCCCCTCGACCCTCTCCTACCTCTTCCTGGAGAACTCCACTCTTTCCAGGGTCGTCGAGCTCGGCCAGTCCATACCCGTCGGCGGGTCTACGGTCGTGGCCGTCCGCGCCTCGCCATCGTTCCCTTCGACCGTCGCTGTCATCACGGGCCTGGGCGACGTCTTCGCCTCGACCCCCTCCTCTGTCCCGCCGGCTGTCACGGGCAAGGCCCTCGCCGCCGGGTTGGGGGGGCCCGGCGTGGACGCGCAGGTCTACCAGAACCCCTCAGACCCCTCCCGCTTCTTCTTATCCGTCGGCTCCTCCGCCTTCGCCTACTCCTCAAGGGGGACCGAGACCTGGTCGTTCAACGCCTCCCAGGGCGAGATCACCGACGTCCAGCCCCTCTCCGACGGCGGGGTCTACGTCTCCGACGGCTACTACGGCGACCAGTTCACCTCGAACCTCTTCAGGCTGACTTCCTCAGGAACGTCCGTCCAGTCTTACTCGATGAGGCTCTTCCGACTCTATTCGGCCCTCGAGGTCCAGTTCCCGGACGACGACACCCCTCCCTCGCCCCTTGGTTCCCAGCCTGTGCAAAAGGCGGAAGACTCACTCTACTCCTACTATGATGGGTGGTTCCTCAACTCGAGCGGCATCTCCCGCTCCACCGTCCCCTCGGACACGCTCAATCTCCTCGCCTCCGACCCTTCGCAGTTCTACTTCTACAGGAACTACGACAACCCCGGCGGATTCAGCTGCACCGACCCGAGCGGCAACATCGCCCAGGTCTTCGCGTATTCGGCCGGGTCGCCCGGGGTCCAGCTTCAGTGGTCGACCTTCGTCTTCTTCAACGTCTGCGACTACTACCCGAACGAGGTGGTCGCGGCGGCCTCTGGCGGAGGGACGCTGGCGGCGGTCTTCTCCTCTACCTACTGGTCGCAGCCCACCTACTACGACGGCCCCTACCCCGGGACGAACCCGTTCTTGGCACTAATCTCGTCCTCCACAGGCTCGGTGGTCTGGACAGGCCGGCTCGACTCCAGCGGCTACTCGAGCGTAGCGACCGACGGCTCGCACGTCTACCTCTCCATCCCCTCCTCCGACCAGGTCGAGGTCCTCCCCGCCTCCGGCGGGAGCACGGGCACCTTCTACGGGATCGGGATACCCGCTTCGAGCCTGGTCTGGGCGGACGGGAGCCTCTTCGCCATCTCCAGCGGGGCCGTCAAGGTCTTCGGCCCCGGGATGACCCTGGAGAAGACGATCGAGTTCGGCCCCTTGTCTTTGTACTCGTACTCGAACTCCAAGCCCCTCGAGGATTCGCTCTCCTCCCCCTCCTTCGTCGTCCTGAACTCCACCGCCTATGTGGCGCTGCTGAGGAACTCCACCGGCTTCGGGACCCTCCTCATGGGTTCCTACTCGCCCTAGGCCTTGAAGACCCAGCGGAGGTCGGGCGGGTCCTTCCTCCCCTTCACCTTCTCGTTCATCGCGTGGACGATGAGCGGGAGGGCCAGGGTCGCGTCGCAATAGACGACGCTCCTCTTCGAGTCAGCGGCGATCTTCCCCCAGCTGATCGCCTCTTCGAGGGTGCACCCTGAGAGACCTCCCCACTGCGGCGAGTCCGTCGTGATCTGGATGGCGTAGTCGTGCGGGGTCTCCTCGTCCCCGCCCTCGGCGAGCGACTTGATTATCGTCGCCAGCTGGATGGTGTCCTTGGGCACCCCTCCTCCTATGTAGACGACACCGGTCTTCTTCGTCCTCTCCGCGATCTGGCCGAGCTCCTCCATGTCCTGGGTCTGGTCGAGCCTCACCAGCTTCCCCTCTCTCTTGAGGAGGCTGAGCGCCACCCCGTACCCGCTGTCTATCAGGCCCGGCGAGTAGATGGGGACGTTGTGCTTCCATGCCGTGGCCGTGATGCTCTTGATCCCCTTGTTCCACTGGTACTCTCCGAACCTGTTCAGGAACTCCCTGGTAGAGTACGTCCTCTTCGCGTCGAGCGTCCCAGCGAACTCCTTGATCAGGCTCTCCAGCTCCCTGTAGTCGTATTCGTCGGCGTAGATGTCGTAGAACCTGTCTATCTTCGCGTCGAGTAGCTCCTCGTCGTTCGCCATCCAAGTCCCCTGGTAGTACTTGTGCCCCATCGCCTCGAATATGTCCTCGGAGACGTTCGCCCCCGTGCTGACCAGGACGTCGATGTACCTGTTCTCGATGAGCCACCTGACTATCTTCCACTGGCCAGTGGTGCTCATCGAGCCCGCGTAGCCCATGAATATCGTGAGCCCCTTGGCCTGGGTCATCTCCGACCAGATCCTCGCGGCCTCCCCGAGCCTCTTCCCCTGGAAGCCGGTCTGGGCCATCTCGTCCAACAACTGCGAGACGCTCTTGGGCCCGACCTCTATCGCCCTCTCAGGGTTCCAGAGGAACCTCTTCGCCTTCTTGTCCCTAGCTGTCCTGCCTTCTGTCTTCTGCGCCACGACGGTGCTCTCGCCGAGACGACCTTTAAGCTCTACTTGACCGTGACCGACTTCGCCAGGTTCCTCGGGTGGTCAGGGTCGTTCTTCCTCTCCGTGGCCATCGAGTACGCCAGGAGCTGCAGCGGCACGACCTCGAGGACGGGGGCTATCGACCCGTTCGAGGCGGGCACGCTCACCATGTGCTTGAAGACTGGGTGGGGCTTCTGCGCCACCCCGATTATATCAGCCCCCCTCGCCGCCAGCTCCTGGGCGCTGGAGATGGTGTCCGCGTAGGTCGGGCCGTTCGGAGCGACCACCACCACCGGCGTCCCCTTCTCTATGAGCGCGAGGGTCCCGTGCTTGAGCTCGCTCGCCGGCATCCCCTCGGCGTGGATGTAGGACAGCTCCTTGAGCTTCAGCGCCCCCTCGAGAGCGACAGGGTAGTGCCCTCCCCTCGCTATGAAGTAAAAGTCCGGCCTGTCCCTGTACTCCCTGGCCAGCCTCTTCATCAAGGGCTCCGCCTCCAGGGCCTTCTCGACCAGCGGCCCGAGCCTCGCCGGGTTCCCTATCGTGTCCTTACCCGTCAGCTCGTCGACCATCAGGTTCCCGACCATCACCTGCGCCGTGAAGCTCTTCGTAGCCGCCACCCCGACCTCAGGCCCGCAATTCAGGAGGAGCGTCTGGTCGCTCTGCCTCGCGAGGGACGACCCCGCGGCATTGATCAGCGAAACGACGCCCCCGACCTTCTTCCTCCTCGCCATCTTCACCGCCTCGAGGACGTCCGCCGTCTCCCCGCTCTGGCTGAGGGCGACCACCACCGTGCCCTCATCCACGAAGGGAAGCTCCCTCTCGAACTCCCCTGACATCACCACCTCGCACCGCATCTTCGCCTCCTCGGCCAGCCTCATCCGCATCAGCAGGGCGGCGTGGTAAGACGACCCGGCGGCCGTGAAGACCACGGACTTCGCTGCCTTTAGCTTCTCGGCGACGAGACTGACCTTGACCGGGTCCTGCCAAAGGGCATTCTGCACGGTGGTTGGCTGCTCGTGAATCTCCTTGAGCGTGTAGTGTGCGTAGTTCTCCTTGGACAGGCTCCCGAGCTCCCAAGCCAGCCTCGTCTCCTTCCTCTTGGCCGCTGGGATCTCCTTCCCCCTGAGGGTGAAGACCCTCAGCCCGCCCGGGGTGACCTCGACGACCTCTTTGTTGTCCAAGAAGACCGCCCGGTCGGTGTGGGCCAGGAACGCGAGCACGTCGCTGGCGAGGAACTTGGTCCTCTCTCCTATCCCGACGACGAGGGGAGCGTCGCACCTCGCCCCCACGAGAAGGTCCGGCCTGTCCCTGAACATCGCGACGAAGGCGTACTGCCCCTTCATCTTGGCGGCCGCAGCGACCGTGGCCTTGACCGGGTCTGGGTGCCGTCCCCTCTCCTCCTCTATCAGGTGGGCGATCACCTCGCTGTCCGTCTCGCTGGAAAACGAGTGCCCTCCCGCCTCGAGCCCCTTCTTGAGGTCAAGGTAGTTGTCGATTATCCCGTTGTGGACGATCGCCACCTCACCCTTGCAAGAGAGATGGGGGTGGGCGTTCTTCTGGGAGACCCCCCCGTGGGTCGCCCACCTGGTGTGGGCTATCCCGACGCTCCCGTGCAGGCGGGCCACCCCGTACTTCGCCTCGAGGTTCTTCACCCTCCCCACGTCTTTCCTGACCGTGATCGTGCCCTTGCCGTTCAGCACGGCGACCCCCGCCGAGTCGTAGCCCCTGTACTCCTCCCTCCTCAACCCCTCAAGGAGCAGCGGGGCGACCTCCTCCGAAGAGGAGGCGACTGCAGTAATCCCACACATTGTAGATCGAAAAGGTCGCGGGCCATCCTGCCGTAATAAGGAGCATCAACCTGCCGCCCCTGGTATGCAAAACCCGTTTTTCATGGGAGCCCGAGCGCCGCCGAAAATCGAGACCGACCATGCATATTTCTTTAATAGTGGTCGGCGGGGGCGTTCGCCCGTGCGCAAGCAGAAGGTCCTAGTCGACCCCGACCAGCGCGACGGCCTGGCCAAGAGGGTCCTCGCAGACACCGATCCCTCTGGGTTCTTCCCTGCGGCCGCAGGCTTGGGCCACAAGATTCTCCGCATACTGGCGAAGGGCCCGGACTACCCCTCCAACATAGCAAGAGAGCTCAAGCTCTACCACCAGGTGGTCTACTACCACATGAAGCGACTCGAGAAGGCAGGGCTGGTCCAGCGCGTCTCAGAGAAGACGGTGAGGGGAGGCAAGGCCTCGCTCTACGCCCTGACCTCGGGCGGCTACGCCGTGGAGTTCGACGTCAAGGGCGTCGAGTTCGCCTCTCCCTCGACCCTCTCGAGGTCGGAGAAGCTCGGCGAGTTCCTCAAGGAGTTCATCTCGCCCGAAGGCCGGCTCGAGGGGTGGATAGTCGTCGGGTCCCCCGAGGCGCACGGCCCGAACCGCACCCAGGGCAGGGACGGCCACTATGCGATCCAGCTCGGCTTCGCCCTCGGACAGTTCGTGAGGCTCCCGACGACCTTCCCCGTCAAGCTCGACGTCGACCTCAAGGCAGAGAAGCTCCAGGGCTCGAACCTGTTGGTGGTCGGAGGCCCGAGGACCAACCTGGTCGCCGCCGAGCTCAACCCACACCTGCCCATCCGGTTCTCCGAGGAGAACTTCTTCGGATCGATTGTCGACGCCGCAGGGAGGAGATACATGTCCGAGTTCGACTCGGTCGTGGCCAAGGTCGCCAACCCCTGGGACGCTTCGAAGGTCTGCGTCGCCGCCGCCGGTCTCTCTGGGGCCGCGACAAAGGCTGCCGTGATAGGGCTCACCAATATGGCCGACACGGTCCTCGCGAAGTACAACGGCGGCGAATTCGCCGCCGTCCTCCACGGCGTGGACATGGATGGGGATGGCAAGGTCGACAGCGTGGAAATGCTCTGAAACCCGATATACGCCTCAGCAAATTCTTATAACTCCATCCCCGAGGGCTGAAAACAAGATTTGTCAACGGCTCAGGCGCCCGAATTCAAGTACCTGGTCAGGGTCAAGGGGAAGGACCTAGACGGCCGGAAGAAGGCCGTGGCCGCCCTCGCCGACTTGAGGGGCGTGGGCTACAACTTCGCGCAGGCGGTCATATCAAAGGCCGGGATCGACCCGACCATCAGGTTCGGCCAGCTTACAGAGGCGCAGATCAAGGACGTCGAGAGGATAATAGTGGAGGCATCTGACGCCAGCTTCCCAAAGTGGGCGCTCAATAGGACAAGGGACCCAGAGACTGGACAGAGCAGGCAGCTGGTGGGCTCCGACCTCGACCTGGCCACCAAGGACGACATCGAAAGGGAGAAGAACATCCAGAGCTGGCGCGGCGTCAGGCACTCGCTAGGCCTGAAGGTCAGGGGGCAGCGGACACGGACGACCGGCAGGAAGGGCAAGACCGTAGGCGTGAGGAAGGCAGCCCTGCAGCAGGCAGCCCAAGCCAAGTCCTCGGAAGAGAAGAAGTGATTTCATGGGCGACCCGAAGAAGCCGCGCAAGACTTACTCTAGGCCGAAGAACCCCTGGCGGAGCGAGCAGCTGGCGCAAGAGCTCTACCTGGTCGGCACCTACGGCCTGAGGAATAAGCGCGAGCTCTGGAAGACCCAAGGAGAGCTCAGCAACGTCAGGAAGCAGGCGAGGCACCTGCTCGCAGCCTCGACCGACGTCAGGACGAAGGAGGGCAAGAAGCTGCTCGACAGCCTGAGCAGGAGGGGCCTCGTCCCTGAGGGCGTCGCGCTCGACGACGTGCTCAACCTGAGCGTCGAGGACTTCCTCAGCAGGAGGCTCCAGACCCTCGTCTACAAGAAGGGGGCCGCTGTCTCCCCTCTCCAGGCTAGGCAGCTCATAGTCCACGGGCACATCAAGCTGGGAGCCCGGTTCATCACCATCCCGGGTTACATGGTCACGGCGGCGGAGGAGGGTTCCATACAGGTGATCGGCGGGATAGGCACGCCCAAGACGGCGGCCCCAGCGGCACCCGCAGCGCAGGCCGCCGCAGCGCCGGCGCCCAAGCCCGAGCAGGCGGTCGCCCCCCCGGCGGCGGCATGAGATGATCTAACGAATGGCCGCCCCAGACATCGAAGGCGAAGAGGAAGCAAAGGAGGAACAGGCCGCGTCCCTGGAGGGGGCGGAGGCCGAGCCAGAGGAAGAGCAGACCCAGCCCGCGGCGACTGGGCAGATCACCACCTCTCCCGAAGAGGACGAAGCGATGAAGGAGAAGTGGGGCGTCGTCCACATCTACAGCAGCTACAACAACACAATCGTCCACATCACCGACCTCACCGGGGCCGAGACCATCTCGTTCTCCTCGGGAGGCAGGCACGTCAAGGCAGACAGGTTCGAGGCCTCGCCCTACGCGGCGATGCGCTCTGCCTCCGCAGCCTCCGACGTGGCGAAGGGCAAGGGGATCACCGCCGTCCACATCAAGGTCAGGGCGGTGGGCGGGACCGGACCGAGGACGCCAGGCCCGGGCGCGCAGGCAGCTATCAGGGCGATCGCGAGGTCTGGCTTCCGGATCGGAAGGATCGAGGACGCCACCCCGATCCCCCACGACACCACAAGGAAGAAGGGCGGAAGGCGCGGCCGCAGGGCGTAGCCCCGGTCGAAATCATCCGTTAATGCTTTTAAACCCCAGAAATTCCTTCGGTTTTCCCGCCCACGGCAGAGTGATAGTCAGGAATTGCCAGCCATGAAGATAAAGGTCCTTTCAGAGACCGACGACTCCATCGCCCTCCAGCTCGAGGGCGTCGACAGGAGCTACGCCAACGCCGTGAGGCGCTTCTGCATCTCGGAGGTCCCGTCGATGGCGATCGACGACATCGTGATACTCGAGAACTCGTCCGTCCTCTACGACGAGATCCTCGCCCACAGGCTCGGCATGATCCCCCTCAAGACGGACCTCGAAAGGTACGTCCTCCCAGAAAGGTGCGACTGCGGCAGCCCGCTAGGCTGCCAAAAGTGCAGGGTCCTCCTCGTCCTCGACGCCAGCGCGAAGGAGCGCCCAAGGACAGTCGTCTCAGGCGACCTCGTCTCCGAGGACAGAGAGATCAGCCCGATCAGCCCCAACATCCCGATAGTCAAGCTCGCTGTCGGCCAGTCAGTCAAGCTCGAGGCCTACGCCAGGCTCGGCAGGGGCAAGGAGCACGCGAAGTGGCAGCCCGCCACCGCTTCCGTCCTGACCGAGGGCAAGAACGAGGGCGTCTACGTCCTCAAGGTCGAGTCGTCGGGCACGCTCCCGGCGAAGGAGATAGTCACGAGGTCGATCGAGAAGCTCGAGGAGAAGCTGAAGGAGCTCCAGAAGGAAGTCGAGGAGAAGGCGGCACAATGACCGCCCTGAAGCTCGCAAAGGCCAACAAGTTACTCCGCAGCTCCATAGTCATGCTCGAGAGGAAGGGCAGGAAGGACAAGAGCCCGATCTGGAAGGAGGCCGCCAGGTACCTCGCGTCGGGTACCGCGACCTGGCCGGAGGTAAACGTGGGCCACCTCTCCCGCATCGGAGACGCCGCCGCCGTCTTCGTCCCGGGCAAGGTACTCGGCACCGGCGAGGTCGCCAAGAAGCTCAACGTCGGCGCCTTCTCCTTCTCCGCGTCAGCAAAGTCAAAGATAGAGGCGGCGGGCGGCAAGACGTTCACAGTGGAAGAGTTCGTCAAGAAGTATCCCGAAGGGAGCGGCGTGGCCCTTGTCAAGTAAGCCAAAGGCCGCGGCTCCGGAGGCGGCCCCCTCCGAGCCCGAGAAGGCCCCGACCGACGGGGTGCTCTACGTCGACGCGACCGGCGCCATCGCCGGGAGGCTCAGCTCCAAGGTCGCCCACGAGGTCATCAGGGGGAAGCGGATAGTCGTGCTCAACGCTGAGAAGGCCGTCCTCACCGGAGACAGGAACTCTGTGATCGCCCAGTGGAAGCAGAGGCTCGAGCTTGGGAGCAAGGTCAACCCCATCTACGGCCCCATCCACCCACGGAGGCCAGACAACATCCTCCGGAGGATGGTGAGGGGGATGGTCCCCAAGGAGAAGACAAAGGGCGTCGAGGGCCTGAAGAGGCTGCGCGTGTACATGGGCGTGCCGTCCAAGTACTCGGGCGTCACGATGTCCAGGTTCGACGAGGCGATGGCCACCAGGCCGCTCCCCACCTACACCACGCTCCAGGATCTCTCCCGTAACATAGGATGGAACGGTTAGAACATGGTCAACCCAACCAAGCCCCCAGCAAAGCCCAAGCTCTACCCCGGCGCCAGGAAGACCTCCCGAGCGACCGCGGCCGTCACGCTGGGCAAGGGCAGGATCAGGATAAACGGTGTCCCCCTCGAAGTGTGGCAGCCGGAGGTCGCTCGCCTCCACATGATGGCCCCCGTCCAGATAGTCGGCGAGCTGCGGGAGAAGTTCGACGTCGATGTGACGGTCGCCGGAGGTGGCTTCATGAGCCAGGCCGACGCCGCGGCGATGTCGCTAGCCCGCGCCTTCCTCGACCAGCAGAAGGGGGCGGCCCTGCGGGAAAAGATGGCCGCCTACAATAAATACCTCTTGGCAGGCGATCCAAGGCAGACCGAACCCAAGAAGTTCGGAGGACCAGGAGCTAGAAGGAGACGCCAAAAGTCGTACAGGTGATCCGATAGACATGATGATACCGATCCGCTGCTTCACTTGCGGCAAGATGATAGGGGACAAGTTCGCCGACTTTGAATCAAGAGTGAGGTCTGGAGAGGACCCTGGGAAGGTGCTCGACGAGCTGAAGATCAAGAGGTACTGCTGCAGGAGGATGCTCATCTCCTCGGTCGACCTGATCGACCAGGTCCTCCCGTACTACGCCCAGAAGAACCCACCTTCCTAGCTGGGAAGGCGAGTGTGAACTAGGCTCCCTTGAAGATACAGTCTGTCAGAGCGAGGGTCTGCTTCAACGGCCGGGGAGACCCGGGCATCGAGGCCGACGTGATGGTCGACGGCGAGATAGGTCGGGCCCTCTCCCCCTCAGGGGCCAGCCGCGGGACGAACGAGGCTGTCCCATTCGTCGACGACGACCCCTACAAGACCGCCTCCCAGTTCAACTCCAGGCACGCCTCGAAGATCAAGGGAATCGACGCCGCCGACCCCAAGGCGATCACCGACTCACTGCGGAAGCTCGACGGCACGAGGAACTACTCTAAGATAGGGGGCTCCCTGGCCTACGCGGTCAGCGTCGCGGCCGCGCAGGCGGAGGCGAACGCTCGCGGCCTCCCGCTGTGCAGGGTGATCGACGCCCAGTCCGGACCCCTCCCCTTCCCCCTGGGGAACACGATCGGCGGGGGGAAGCACGCCAGCGACCTCTCCCCCGCCTTCCAGGAGATACTGGTCGCCCCCGTCGGCGCCAGGACCATCCTCGAGGCGATCCAGGTCAACTTCAATGTCCACGCCGGGGTCGGCAAGAAGCTTTCGAAGATGCTCGACTACCCCGTCGGCAAGGGCGACGAGGGAGGCTGGTCGCCGGGGCTGACCGACGTCGAGGCGTTGGGCGTGGTCGAGTCGGTGGTCGGCGACGTCAAGGACGCGACAGGGGTGAAAATCCGGATCGGCGTGGACGTGGCTGCAGACAGCCTCTACGACCCAAAGAAGAAGGGCTACTACTACAGGACGACCAAGAAGACCCTCTCCAGGGAGGAGCAGATGGTGTTCATCTCCGAGCTCCACGACAGGTACGACCTCCTCTACATCGAAGACCCTCTCTACGAGGACGACTTCGAAGGCTACGCGAAGCTCCACGCCTCGCTCAAGGGCACCCTGATCACGGGCGACGACCTCTACACCACCGACGTGGGGAGGCTCAAGGTCGGGGTATCGAAGAAGAGCACCAACGGGGTGATAATGAAGGTCAACCAGATAGGCACCCTCTGGGAGGCGCAGGAGTTCTCCAACCTGGCCAAGGAAACCGGGCACGTCGTGATAGCCTCCCACCGCTCGGGGGACAACGAGGGAGGGCACCTCGCCCACTTCGCCGTCGGATTCGGGTGCGGACTGATCAAGTCGGGGGTGGTCGGCGGCGAGAGAACGTCGAAGCTCAACGAGCTCCTAAGGATAGGGGAGGCGCTCGGTACCGGCGCCAAGATGGCCACACTCAAGGCCTGAACTCGCCCACCCTCACGGATAAATATCACATACGTTATACCCCATGGCAGATGCTCTCGTTCCTAGACACCCTCCTCTTCTCCGCCGTGATGGGCATCTCGATCTTCTTCTCCCTCCCTCTGGTCCTCAGGAAGAGCGCGAGCGACTCCTGGAAGAGGCTCCTGACCGCGGTGGCGATAGGGATCCTCGTCTTCCTGATCGGCGATGTCTTCGTCGACGCCGCCGCCACTCTCTACGACGGCTCGCTGTACGGGTATGGCTCGTCGCCCCTCTACGACGCGATATTCACAGGAGCGATGGTCGCCGGGTTCATGGTGCTCTTCTACGCTGGGAACCGACGGAGGGGGTCCATGACCTCCTCCTACCTCGCCCTGATCATAGCGGCCGGGATAGGGTTCCAGAACCTGACGGAGGGCCTCCTCTTCGGCTCCCTCGGCGTGACCATAGGGCTGTCGGGGGCCGCCCTCGTCGTGCTCGTCGGGTTCATCTTCCAGAACATGACGGAGGGCTTCCCGATCGCATCGCCCTTCCTTGGCTCAAAAGACCCCCGCACCGGGGTCCTCCTGGGGGCCTTCGTCATAGGGGGCGCCCCGACCGTCCTCGGAGGAGCGATCGGTTACTACGGCAACACGACGGCCCTCGACCTCGTCTTCTACGGCTTGGCCGTCGGGACGATGTTCTACGTCATCCTCCCGATGCTGAGGAACGTCTTCAGGGACTCGGACGCTGCGAAGGCCAACCTCACCTATCTGGGACTCTTCGTCGGCTTCCTGCTGGGGTTCGCCGTCAATCTGGTCTGAGGGACGCTGGACGGCTCAACCCTTAAATCAGGTTCGCCAAGACGGCGAAAGGCTCGGCTTGACAGGTAGGCAGCACGATTGATGTCCGAAGACGGGGACGACGCTGGCTCAGAGGAAAAGATGGTAGTCCCGTCCCTGTCTGAGAAGGCCCTCCTTGCGACCGGGATAAGGATCGGGACGCAGGTCAGGACCAAGAACATGGAGCAGTTCACCACCAGGCCGAGGCCTGACGGGCTCCACCTCCTTGACTACTCGAAGACCCTCCACAGGATAGACGTCGCCGGCAAGTTCATCTCCTTCGTCGGCCCCCAGAACGTCGTAGTCTACACCAGCCGCGACTATGGCAAGGTACCCGTGGAGAAGTTCTGCGAGCTGACAAAGGCCATCCCCGTCGTGGGGAGGTTCATGCCCGGGACGCTAACCAACCCGCTCTTCCCTGGCCACCTCGACGTCGAGCTGATAGTCGTGGCCGACCCCGCCTCCGACACCCAGGCGATAGTGGAGGCGGCGAAGATGGGGACGCCGGTGATCGCGGTCTGCGACACCGACAACATCACGGACGACGTCGACCTTGTCATCCCAGGCAACAACCGCGGCAGGCGATCTCTCGCGACCATATTCTACCTTCTCACGCGGTCCGTCCTCACGCACTCCTCCCTCCTCACGGGCGACCAGCCCCTGAAGTACACCATCGACGACTTTGAGACCAAGATCACAGAGTCCGAGATGGAAGAGGAGGAGGACGAGAGGCCTCCTCGCTACCGATAGCCGCCCTACGAGGGCCGGTACGCAAGATGTCCAGCTCCGCTCCTTGGACTGCGACGAAGGGCGTGGCCGAAGCGCCCGGAAAGGTGATAATCTCGGGCGAGCACTTCGTCGTCCACGGCGCCACCGCCCTCTCCGCAGCGATAGAGAGGAAGGTCAGGGTCGAGGCCTCGAGGGCGCCGGCCCTCAAGGTCGAGTCCAGCATCCGGTCGCCAGTGCAGCTCGCCCCCGTCAAGAAGCTGGTGGAGTCGCTCTACAAGGCGCGCGACCGCCAGCCCTCCGTCAACATAGCCATCACCTCTGACATCGCCGAGGGCTCGGGCCTAGGCTCGTCCGCCGCGACGATGGTCGCTACGACGGCCGCCATCGCCGTCCTCGAGGAGTGGGCCGTCGACCAGGCATTCCTCATCCAGGCGGCGGAGACAGGCGAGAAGCTAGTCCACGGCAACCCCTCGGGCATCGACGCCACAACCTCGGCGATGGGAGGCGTTCTGACCTTCAAGAAGGGGCAGCCACCACGTGCCCTGGAGCTCCAGAGCTCCGTCAGGCTCCTCGTCGCGTACTCGGGCCAGAGGAGGGACTCGGGGAGGCTCATCCGGAAGGTCGGCGAGATGAAGGACACTTACCCGTCCCTATTCGCCAGCCTCTGCGACAGCGCGACTATCGTGTCCAACCTCTGCGCCAGGGCGCTCGCCAAGGGCGACCTGCCCCTCCTGGGCAGCCTGATGACGTACAACCACGCGGTCCTAGCCCGGGCAGGGGCCTCGAACGACAAGCTCGACCGCCTCGTAGACCTCTGCCTAAGGTCCGATTGCCTCGGAGCGAAGCTCACGGGCGCGGGCGGGGGAGGCAGCGTCGTCGCCGTCCCGCCCCAGGACCCTCAGAGGGCCGAGGACTGCGCAAACAAGCTCAAGAGGTCAGGGTTCGGCGCCTTCTTCACCACGCTCCCCGCAGAGGGAGTGAGGTCCTGGAGAGAATGAAGGCTGGGTCCTCCCGGGGCGTAACAGTAGTCAAGCTCGGCGGCTCGGTCGTCACCGACAAGTCGGTCCCCTTCTCGTACCGAGGGGAGGTCGTCGCGAGGCTGGGCGAGGTCATGGCTGGGTCGGGCATCCCGCTGGTCGTCGTCCACGGAGGCGGCTCCTTCGGGCACACGGTCGCCAAGAAGTTCGGCCTCTCCTCGCGGAAGACCAGCAAGTCCCCCAGCGGCGTCAGCGAGACCAGGGCCGCCATGTACGACCTGAACTCGAAAGTCTGCGACTCCCTCATCTCCGCGGGCCTCCACCCCTATCCCCTCTCCCCCTTCTCCCTCCTAGACACAGAGGAGGGGGGGCAGGCCTTCGTCTCGAGGCTCCTCGCCGGAGGGATGACCCCCGTCACCTTCGGGGACGTCGTCCACGACGGCGAGGGCTTCCGCATACTATCCGGGGACACGATCTGCGTCGAGATGGCGGAGATGCTCGGCGCCAAGCTGTGCGTGATGACGATGGGGGTGGACGGCCTCCTCGACGGCAAGGGCCGGGTCATCAAGGTCTTCGGAGAGGGCGCGCTCCCGCGCCTCGCTGCCGGCGGGGACGCGACCGGCGGGATAGCGTTCAAGGTCAAGGAGGCGCTGAGGATGGCCTCTTCGGGGACCGAGGTCAGGTTCGTCTCGGGCCAGAAGCCCGCCGAATTCTCCAAATGCTTAAAGGGGTTGGAGTTCCTTGGGACCACGGTCAGGGTACCTGACGGTGTCTCCATCGGATAGGGCGCCAACCTCCAAAGCCACGGTCACCCCCTGCCGACCCCCAGGAGCGCCGAACCCGCCATGACCATGCAGACAGAGAAGATGCTGTCGGAGATGGTCCGGATCAAGTCCACCGTGGACAAGATGATCCTAAAGGACTTCCTCCCCAAGCACAGCCAGATTCCCGAGGTCGACCTCCTCTACAAGATGCTGCGGGACTACCCCGCGAGGCCGGCCAAGGGGATGAGGGCGCTGATGTGCGTCAGCGCATGCAAGGCCTTCGGCGGCAAGGAAGACGAGGTACTCATCACAGCGGCGGGCATAGAGCTCTTCCAGCACTGGATACTCATCCACGACGACATCGAGGACGACTCCGAGCTGAGGCGCGGCTCGCCAGCCCTCCACAAGAAGTACGACTGGAAGCTCGCCCTCAACGCCGGGGACGCCCTCCACGCGATAATGTGGGGCACGCTCCTGAGGAACAGGGAGAAGCTAAGCGACGAGAAGAGCCTCAAGATAATGGACGAGTTCTTCTCGATGGTGACCAAGACCACCGAGGGGCAGCACATCGAGCTGGGCTGGGTGGTCAGGGACAGGTGGGACCTCAACGAGGAGGACTACTACAACATGTGCGTCAACAAGACCTCTTGGTACACCGTGATAGGCCCGATGCGCCTAGGCGGGGTCGTCGGGGGAGCAGACAACGACTCGCTCAAGCTGCTGGTCGCAGCCGGAGAGAAGCTGGGGGTCGGTTTCCAGATTCACGACGACATACTCAACCTGTCGGCCGACCAGTCGAAGTACGGCAAGGAGATCGGGGACGACCTGGTCGAGGGGAAGCGGACGCTCATGTTGATCAGGCTCCTCTCCCTGTGCACGGAGACCGAGAGGAGGAAGGTCGAGTCGGTCTTCCGGCTCCCGCGCGACCAGAGGAGGGAGGAGGCGGGGCGCGTGATGGATCTCATCCACAAGTACGACACCATCGACTACGCCAGGCGCACGTCGTCGCGCCTGGTCAGCGAGGCCAGGGCGATGCTCGGCGAGGTGAAATGGAAGCACGGCAGGGAGGCGGGCGAGGCTGTCGACTGCATCGACGCCATCGCCAGGTTCGCCGTCGAGCGGGACTGGTGAGAGCGGCGGGTTGGCGAAGCGCCGGCCGGCCCCAGCCGACAAGAACAAAGCGGCCGTGAGGCGCTACTTCCGCCTCGTCATGGCGGGCAAGCCCAAGGACGCTATCGTCCTCTTCGCCAAGGGGGCCAGGCACCACAACCCGTACCTTCCCGCCGGCATCGATGCCCTCCTCGCGTCCATCGCGGAGGTCCAGGCCGGAGACTCCACCACGCCCACCGACGCCGTCTTCAAGGTGGGCCGGCTCATCGCCGACGGCGACAACGTCGCCGCCTACACGACGCTGGTCTCCGCCTCCGATCCCTCTTCGGGGATGAGGCAGGTCCACATCTTCAGGTTCCGAGGCGGGAGGATAGCCGAGTACTGGGACGTCACCCAGACCGCCCCCGAGGGCGCGCCGAACACCCCCAACATGTGGTAGGTGCTCGCAAGCATATATCCGGACGGCGGTTGAGCATCGCCAGTGCCCACCCCGGTCACCCGAGAACACCTCGACGCCATGGAGAAGTACGCGCTCCTCAACGCCGTGGGGCACGGCGGGAAGGCGGACGTCGGCGCGGTCGTGGGGAAGGTGATGGGCGCGGCCCCGGAGCTGAGAGGCTCCCCGAAAGAGGTCGCCAAGGCGGCCGCAGAGACGGTCAAGCGGGTCAACTCGCTCTCTCACCCCGCCCAGCAGTCCCTCCTCCAAGAGAGGTACCCCGAGGCACTCGAGGCCTCGGCGGAGCGGCGCAGCCAGCTCAAGAAAGAGGAGGAGGCTCGCACGTCGAACCTCCCGCCCCTCCCGAATGCGACCAAGGGCAGTGTCGTCCTGAGGCTCCCGCCCGAGCCGTCTGGCTACATGCACATCGGCCACGCCATGGCGGGGGTGATCAACGCGACCTACAGAGACGCCTACGAGGGAGAGCTCTGGCTGAGGTTCGAGGACACCAACCCCAGGGCGGTGAAGAACGCATACTACCAGTCCTTCCGGGACGGCTACACGTGGTTGGGCATCAGGTGGGACCACGAGAAGAGCGTCTCCTCAGACATGGACATCCTCTACCAGTACGCGAGGACGCTCGTCGAGAAGGGCGACGCATACGCCTGCGCCTGCCCCGCCGACCTCGTCAAGAATCTCCGTTTCGAGGGCAGGCCGTGCCAGCACAGGGCCCAGACGGTCGAGAAGAACCTCGAGGTCTGGGACGGGATGCTAGCCCGCAAGTACAACGAGGGCGAGTGGGTCATCAGGCTCAAGGGCGACCTCGCCAACCTAGACCACTCGCTCAGGGACCCGAACCTCCTCAGGGTCATCGACCACCCGCACCCCCTGGTGGGCGACAAGTACGTGGTCTGGCCGATCTACGACTTTGAGAACGTCGTCGAGGACAAGATCTGCGGGGTGACCCACGTCCTCAGGAGCTCGGAGTTCCACGTCGCCCTCCAGGACGTGCTTAGGGACCTCCTCGGCTTCCCGCCCATCGTGGTCGAGCAGTTCTCGCGCTTCAACTTCAAGGGTACCCCAGTCTCGAAGAGGCTGATCCGCCCATTGGTCAAGGAAGGCGTCGTCTCGGGCTGGGACGACCCCCGCGTCCCTACCATCGAGGGGGTCAGGCGGCGGGGGATACTCCCAGAGGCCATCAAGCAGTTCACCCTCCAGGTCGGCTACGGGAAGACCGAGCACACCTTCGAGTGGAGCCTCCTCTTCGCGGTCAACAGGAAGATTCTCGACCCGGTGGCGAAGCGTGTCTTCTTCGTCCCCGACCCCGTCCGCCTCGAAGTCAGGGGCGCCCCGGCCCGCAAGGCCTCGCTCCCGTTCCACCCCACCCAGATCCAGCTGGGGAGGCGCGAGGTCTCAGTGGGGGCAGACCCGGTCTTCCTCATACCTTCGGCAGACCTCGCCGAGGTCAAGGCCAAGGAGGTGTTCCGCCTCATGGACCTCTACAACGTCCGACTCACGAGGGTGGGCGCCAGGCCCGAGGCCGAGTTCGCCGGGGACGAGCGCGTCCCTGACTCCCGGAAGGTGCAGTGGGTCGTCGACAATGAAGAGAAGCGTCCCGTGGAGGTGCTGGAGCCCTCCGAGCTCTACCTGGACGACGAGAAGCCCAACCCGAAGAGTCTGGTCTCGAGGAATGGCTTCGCCGAGCACGCCTTCGCCTCGCTCCCAATCGGAGAGATAGTCCAGTTCCCGCGCTACGGCTTCGTGAGGCTCGACGCGCCAGGAAGGTGCATCCTTGCACACCCCTAGATGTCGCCTTCTCGTTGAATCCTTAAGTATCCGCCGAAAAGGGGCCGTCTGGGAGATTTTTGAAAGATGACCCCAAAGCCGTATTTTGTAAAGTTCGAGACTCCGAAAGAAGTCTCTGAAGCCGCTTACGAGGTCCTCAGGCAGGCCTCTAGGAGCGGAAAGGTCAGGAAGGGAACCAACGAGACCACAAAGGCAGTCGAGCGCGGCCTCGCCAAGCTCGTGATTATCGCCGAGGACGTCCAGCCGCCCGAGGTGGTCGCCCACCTTCCGATAATCTGCGACGAGAGGAAGATCCCCTACGTCTTCGTCGCGTCGAAGGACCAGATCGGTCCCGCCATCGGGATCGAGGTCTCCACCGCCGCGGCCGCGGTGACGGACGCCGGAGAGGGGCAGGCCATCCTTGACCAGGTCACGCAGGAGCTGGCCAGGGTGAGGTCGAGCGCCCAGGCCAAGGCGTAGCGCCACATGAGCAGCAAGCAGAGCGCCGAGTCCATAACCCCGGCAGAGGTGGTACAGATAGTCGGAAGGACAGGCGTGGCCGGGGAGATAACCCAGGTCAGGGTCAAGATCCTAGAGGGCAAGGAGAAGGGAAGGATCCTCACGAGGAACGTAAAGGGCCCGATCAGGCTCGCCGACATCCTCCTGCTCAGGGATACAGAGAGAGAAGCTCGGAAAATAAGATGAAGTAATCTCGATTTCTGAGATTATTTTACACAGAATTTTGGTCGCTCCTCAAGCGACCGGCTCTCGCTTGGTATCGGCCGGTCTTCCTGGCCCCTCGCTGTGCGGCTTCGAAAGAGATTAGCAGTCTCTTCAATTTCGCGATTTCGACGACGATCCTTGGCATCGACATTCCCTCGCTGGCCAGTCTCATCACCTCGGATCGGACATGGGCTGGAAGTCTCTGCTTCTTTTCTGATCTAGTAGTCGCCGTGAGCTCCGGCCGACAATACCTTACGGTGCGCAGGTGTGCCGAGAAGACGGGGACATGAACTGATTCCATGAATGAGACCGCCGATTCGCCACTTGCGCGCCTACGCGGGACCCAGCCACGAATCCTTCAAATCCGGCCGAGACAGGCCCATCTCATCTCGATGAACAACAAGGGGATCATCATCGCATGCGCCTTGATGGCGATACTCGGGGTCGCCCTCATCGAGGACTACTACCTCTCGCCCGGGCAGCAGACGGTCCCCGGCGCCACGGCGTCAACTTCGACGACCCAGTCGTCCAACTCCACCGACTACCTCGCCAACTTCGGCTTGCGCTCCTCCAACGTCCCCGTGGGCCAGGGGCCATACGGCGCGGCCTACGACCCAGCCAACCAAAGGACGTATGTCGCCGTCTCGGGGGCCAGCAGCATCGCGGTCGTCGACAGCGAGAGCAGGGTGGTCGGGGAGGTCGCCCTCGGCGGCGCGGCTGACTTTGTCGCCTACGACGCCTCCAACTCTCTCGTCTACGCGGCGCTCGTCGGGAGCAACTCGGTCGCCCTCATCAACACGACCACAGATTCAGTCGCCTCCTCCGTGAGCGTGCCCACCAGCACGGGCTGGATGGCCTACGACCCCGTCAGCGGCACAATCTACTCCGTGGACAGGGAGGGCAACAGCGTCTCCGTCCTGGCGAACTCGACCCTCGTCAAGACGATAGCACTCACCGGCCTGCCCTTCGCCGCCGCCTACGACCCGGCGGACGGGGAGATGTATGTGACCAACAACGCGGGCGTGGTCTTCGTCATCGACGGCGCCACCAACTCCCTCGTCGGGACCGTCCAGGTCGGGGACGCCACGTCCAACCTGCTGGGGATCGCCTACAACCCCTCCGACCACATGATGTACGCCACCAGCGACAGCGATAACGAGGTCCTCGTGGTCAACGGCTCGAGCTTGGCCGGGACGATCTCGGGCTTCAACGAGCCCATCGGCATCTCCTTCAGCACCACAAGCCCGGAGATGTTCGTCGTCAACTCTGGCAACGGCACCCTCTCCGCCTACTGGCAGGGCTCCTTCTCGACGGTGAAGGTTGGGACGAGCCCGAGGGAGGCCGTCTACAACCCCGCGCTCGGGGCCGTGGTCGTCACGGACTACGGCAACTCGACCCTCTCCCTGGTCGGCGCCTGACCCGCAGGAGACCTAGGTGCCGAATAGCGCTCTCTATATTTATATGGACATAAAGCGGGGGCTCGATTCCGGACCAGCGAACCGGTGATACCTTGTATTGTACTCTCCAAAGCGATGCCATTTCTGCGGGAAGGACGTACACCTCGGGACTGGGATACTCCTCGTCATGAACGACGGCACCTCGAAGAGCTTCTGCTCGAACAAGTGCAAGATGAACGACCTCAAACTAAAGCGCGACCCTCGCAAGCTGAAGTGGGCGCGCAGGAACAGGTCGGCAGCGAGATAGAGCTATAGCGAAATGTCCCAGCCAGATCCCAACGAGAAGACCCTGATAGTGGTCAAGCCCGACGCGGTCGCCCGCGGCTACGTGGGCGAGATCCTGGGCAGGTTCGAGAAGAGGGGGATGAAGATCCTCCAGCTGAGGGCCCAGCAGATGACAAAGGCAAAGGCCCAGGAGTTCTACAGCGTCCACAAGGACAAGCCCTTCTTCGGCGAGCTCGTCAGCTACTTTTCGGGCGGGATGACAGTCGGCGCGGTCCTCCAAGGGAGGGACGCCGTCGCCATGGTCAGGAGGATGGTCGGGGCGACCAAGAGCTGGGAGAGCGCCCCGGGGACGATACGTGGGGACCTCGCCACCGGCCTGACGGACAACGCGATTCACGCCTCGGACTCGAAGGAGTCCTTCGAAAGAGAGAGCAAGGCGTACTTCGCCTAGGCCCGCCCAGGGGCTGGACGTTTAGCTAACCGCTTGCTCGAAATTAGTTCACGCGCGGTTCCTTGAACGCCGCAGGCGGCAATCAACCCGCAAATGGGTTCATTTTCACGTGCCCTCGCTCACGAGCGGAGGGGGGACTATCGAAGCGCGGTAAGGTCGCTGATGAGCGTCCTCGACGACATCGAGGCCGCCCCCGAATGGGACGGCGTCGCCGAATGGATCGCGACGGACTATGAGAAGCTGGGGGAGAACGCACAGGCGGGCTTCTGGTTCGAGACGGCGAGCCAGCTCACCCTCGCGGGCGACGCCTCGCCCGTCCAGAGGAAGATTTCCCAGGCGCTCTTCTTCGTCCAGAGGGCCTCTAACTGCTACTCGAGGTGCGGCGAGGAGGGCGAGATGGCGAGCGCCAGGACGAGAGCGATAAGCGTGGTGTTGGAGAGAGCATGTCCTCCCGCGTGATGTTCTTCAGGTCGATAGCCCTGCGGCCCAGGCCCAAGCGCCGGCACCGCCACTAGCCAGGCTGGCGCTTCGACCAGAAGGGCTCGGAGCCGCCGAGGATGAAGTTGCTGATCCTCTGCCTGACGTTGCCCGAGCCAGACGTGTCTATCCTGAAGTAGAGGTCGAGCGATCTGAGCGATTTGGGGTAGTTGGGCCCCCTCCCCACCCTCAGGAGAGGCCTGTCTGTGCACACGGCCAGGACCGAGTCTATGAACTTCTTCCCGTCCTCGGGGGACCCGCCGAGGGAGCATCGGAACGAAAGGATCTCCCCCGTGTCGGCGTCCCTGGCCAGCCATATCACCCCTGTCACCGTGCTGTTAAGATTGGCCGGATTCTCCTCTATCGTGACCGTCCTGTCCTTCCTGTCGAGGGGCGGGAGCGCCCCGACTATCGACTTGTGCGCATCGTGCACAGCCACGTGAGATATACCTCCCAGTATCTTCGAGGCGTCCCTGTATGTGACCCCGGAAGAGCTCAAAACGGCCGCCAAAACCTTCTTTTCGGTCGGAATCCGGCTCCTTTTCACGACGTTCTTGTCCTTCACCCACGCCGAGAGGAACTCTATGATGGTGGGGGGTGCGGGCGCGGACAACTCGTTAACTTAACACCGCCCTTCGGGATTAATGAGCTTTGCCCACCTTTACGCGCGTGACGGCATCGAGAAGTGCCGTTAACTTAACGTTCGCGCCCGTTAACATAATGAAATTCACAAGCCTTAATTTTTTCACGCTACCTTAACACGCTCAAGATGGAAGTAAGCAACGAAGGAATGGACTTCATCGAAGCCGAAAAAATCGCAGCCGTCATGCGGATGGCAAAGCCCAACGTATCCGTCATAGGAGTGGGCGGAGCCGGAAGCAACATCGTCTCCTGGATCAAGGAGCGAGGCATAGCCGGTGGCAAGTTGATTGCCGCCAACACAGATGCAGCACACCTGAGCATCACCAAGGCGGATCGCAGGATCCTCATGGGTGAGAAGCTCACGCACGGCCAGGGTGCCGGCGGGTACCCACAGCGCGGTGCGGCAGCCACAAGGGAGTCGCTCGACGACTTCCACAAGGAGACCCAGAACAGCAACATCATCTTCATCTGCGCAGGCCTCGGCGGAGGCACTGGAACAGGCGCGGCGGAGGTACTCTCCAAGGAACTGCAAAAGCAGGGCCGCCTAGTCATAGGCGTCGTGACTTTGCCGTTCTCTGTCGAGAGGTACAGGTACGACAACGCGAAGAACGCCCTCAAGACGCTTCGCCAGTACTGTGACACCGTCGTAGCCATCGACAACACAAAGCTGTCCAAGGTCGCAGGCGACCTGCCGCTGCAACAGGCGCTGGGCGTTGCCAACGAGCTGGTAGGCCAGTTCGTGAAGGGCATCACCGAGACCATCACCACGGCCAGCCTCATCAACATCGACTACGCAGACCTCCGCGCAATCTGTGAGCGCAAGGGTCTCGCGGCGATCGGTGTCGGAGAGGCCAAGGGGTCCGACAGGGTAGAGGTCGCGATCAGACAGGCTATCGAAGGCCAACTGCTGGACATCCGCGACGTCACCAAGTCCCAAGGGGTCCTGGTACACGTCACGGGCGGCTCGGACGTCACACTCGAGGAGGTCACGAAGGCGGGCGAACTCGTAACAAAGTCGCTTCCTCCGCGTGTGAGGATCGTCTGGGGCGCGAGGGTCGACCCATCGCTGGAGGGGCGTGTCAAGACAATGGTCATGCTCACCGGCGTGGAGAGTACCTTCCTGGCACAGCAGGCGGAATACGCCTTCTCGCTGGGTCCACTGAAGATCGGTCCAAAGAGCTAAGGGCATCAAACCCTTCGCTCTTTCTCCTTTATTTTTCCAAGACCTAGCAGACGCTCCGGACCAGCTAGTCCCAAGAACAAATAAGTGGCTCCAAGGTCCGCTTGATCCCGTGAGGCTCTCCAAGGCACTTGCCGTCGTGTCGCTGGCGCTCATCCTCGCGTCCTCCTTCGCCCAGGTGGCCTCGGCCGTGGCCTTCGAGAACACCGACGACTGGACCGTGGTCGGGACGCCGACCATACAGAGCGTGGGTTTCGCTCAGGCGGCCATGGTGACGTTCGACAACCACCTCGACATCTCCGTCCTGGGCGTGGTCATCCTCGTCCTCCACAACAACGTCGGCCAGACGGTCTACTACTCGGCCGCCACGGTGAACATCACCAGGGGGCTCTACGGGACCGCCTATCCCGTCGTCGCTGGGGTCGCCCCGGGTCATTACAACGCCACGATATTCGCAGAGTCCACGGGTGGCGCCGCGATCTCAAACGCCACCTACTTCGAGTTCGCGGCAGCCTGAGACCGAGAACCGGCTCTGTCCGATCCACGGGTGAACCCCCTCCCCTATCCAATCGCTGTGATGGCCGTTACCGGAGCCGTTTTAGGGAGGTGACGACGACTATGACTATGATTGTCAGACCGACTATGAGAATCGCTCTTTGCTCCAGAGGCATTCTGCAGCATTGACTTCCCGCGGTATGATTTAAGGTCGTGCCGGACCATTACGTCTCTGCGTCGTCTCGGCTAGCGGCCTCGGTAAAGCTGCCACTCGTTCTTGGCGTGGGGCTTCAACATATGCTTCGCCTTCGGACGCTACCGAGTGGACTCTCCGGCCTACGTGCAGAAACCCCGACTCGGAGAGATACCTGTCCCAGAAGTGGTTCCCTCGAATGCGTGGCTGGAAACCATCACCAGCCGTTCGACAGCCCTTCACGCCACCCGACCATCGGACAGAGCCCGAAACCGGGAGGCAACGGATAATTAGGGGTGGCTTTCCCCGATGCACGAATGCTGATTTTGCATGGCCCAGTCAGAACAAAAACTCCGACAACCAGTGGTGGTCGTCCTGGGCCACACCGACGCGGGCAAGTGCGTTAGCGCAGAAACCCTCGTTCAACTAGCCGACGGCAGGATCTCCAGGGCGGACAGGCTGTTCGAAGAATACAGATCTGGCCAAGCCATCGAGAGGCCTGACGGGGTGGCCTTCGAGGCCAACAACCTCCAGCTCCTCTCGACATCGCCTGAAGGCAAGGTCGTACCGAGTAGAGCGTCGCACGTCTGGAAGCTAAAGGCCGAGCGACTGATTGAGGTCCAGACCAAGGCCGGCTATTCGGTGAAGTGCACGCCAGAACACAAATTCTTGACCATGTCCTCCAGCGGCGACTTGTCCTACGTGGAAGCCCAGGGCCTATCGCTGGGAGATCACCTGGTCATCCCTACGAGAGTAAGGGTGTCCTCGAAGGGGCTCGACGGGGTCAAATCGGAGATCCTCCGCCGACTTTCTGACGACTTCCTCGTCAAAGCCTCCGCGCCTCTCAGGGCCCGCATGGTGGCCTTCTCGGACCGCCGCAGGCAGGAGGTGGGGCGGGATTTCGGCGATTCTCAGTTCACGTTCCATCTAGAGAAGGGTTACTTCCGAGCGAGCGTATTCCGAAAGGCCTCGTCAGCAATCGGCCTATCCCTTGCGGCAGCGTATGACCACGTAGACGGGATCAAGTTCGCATCTCCCAAGAGACGAGCCTCACACGTCTCGCCATGGATAAGGGTCCCGAAAGATGAGGAGGGATTTGAGGCGCTTGCGTACATCGTCGGCTTGCTCTTCGGCGACGGAGTCGCGGAATCGGGCCACCTGGCGAATACATCGCCCTATCTCATCGACCTCTTCCTTGCGAATCTCCAAAGAGCCTTTGGAGTAGGGGCCAGCAAGGCGTGGCGACGGACGAGCTACATAGTCAGCCACAAGGGAGGGAAGTCCCTGCACCGGTTCCTGGTCGAGGCCTTCGAATATCCTACAACGAACAAGAGCAGGTCGATCCACATACCAGACTCAATATCGATGATGCCCGACTCCATCGTCGCGAAGTTCCTCAGAGGGTTCTTCGACGCGGAGGGGTTCGTCCAGGAGGGCAGGAACATCGGAGTGGGTTGCAAAGGCACCGAGTTGATGAGGCAACTTCCCATGCTTCTTGCGAGATTCGGCTGCCTTGCGTACTTTGGGAAGAAGGGCCACAGCCATGAGATATTCATCAGCGGAAAGGACAACGTCAAGGCGTTCGTGGAACAAATCGGCTTCGGCGAAAAGGAAAAGATGCTCGCCGCGAGAATCAAGAGCCAGACCTCCGAGACGAGCCGGGTCTTCGATATCACTCCGATGACAGGTGAGTTCCTGAGGAGGATCCGCCAGGGCCAGAAAGTAGTCTGGGACGACCGTTTCCAGATCAGCACATTCGAGACACGGGCAAGAATAAGCCGCGACGTGATAAGACACCTGCCTGACGCGCTTCCCGGTCACGACAGCAAGGCTCTCTTGGAGACCGTGGAGAACTACGCGAGCGTCCAGGTCTCGGGCCTGAAGGCGGTCGAGGAGGCCTGCGAGGTGTACGATTTCACGGTGGAAGAGCACCACAACTTTCTCGGGAACGGCCTGATCATCCACAACACATCGCTACTTGACCGCATAAGGGGAACAGGAGTCCAGGCCCGCGAGGCGGGCGGGATCACCCAGGAGATAGGCGCAAGCTTCTTCCCGATGGAGACTCTCGAAGCTATCTGCGGGCCGCTGCTCTCCAGGACCGGCGGCCAGCTCAAGATCCCGGGCCTGCTTGTCATCGACACCCCGGGCCACGAGATATTCTCCAACCTGAGGATGCGCGGCGGCTCGGCGGCCGACATCGCGATCATCCTTGTCGACGTCCTAAAGGGGCTTGAGAACCAGACGCTGGAGAGCATCGAGATACTCAAGGAGAGGCGCGTCCCCTTCCTCGTGGCGCTCAACAAGGTCGACATGATCAGGGGATGGAGGAAGGACACGACCACGGGCAAGGCCAACATCCCGCTCGCCGCCGCCCTCAAGCAGCAGCCCCCCGAGTGGAACGACGAGCTCGAGGAGAGGCTGTACAACGTCGTCGGCGGGCTGTCCAAGGCGGGCTTCCAGGCGGAGGCCTTCTACCGCATCAAGGACTTCCGGAAGCAGGTCTCCATAATCCCCGTCTCGGCGAGGTTCGGGGTCGGCATCCCTGAGCTCCTCGCCGTACTGATCGGCCTCGCCCAGCAGTTCCTCACAACGAAGCTCTCCCAGGGGTCGGGCGACGTCTCGGGCAGGTCCAAGGGGATAGTCCTCGAGCTCCAAGAGGAGGTCGGCATGGGGGAGACGGCCAACATCATCCTCACCGAGGGGACGATGAGGGTCGGGGACAGGATTGCGGTGGTCAAGCGTGACGGAGCGGCACAGACCAGGGTCAAGGCGCTATTCATGCCCAAACCTCTCGACGAGATGAGGGACCCCAGGGACAAGTTCACCGCGGTGGGAGAGGTCTACGCGGCAGCTGGCGTCAAGCTCGTGAGCCCAGACCTCGAGGACGTCATCCCCGGGACCTCCGTGGTCTCCTTCTCGACGGAAGAGGAGTTCTCCTCGCTAAAGGCGGAGATGGAGAAGGACCTCAGCACCCTTCGGAGAAGGAGCGACAGCGTCGGCGTGGTGGTGAAGGCGGGTAGCATCGGCGGCCTCGAGGCGCTCCTGAAGATGCTGGAGGAGAGGTCGATCCCCGTCAGGCTCGCAGACATCGGGGACATCTCGAGGGCGGAGATAGTCGAGGCCCAGTCGGTCGCGGAGAAGGATCCCTACCTCGGCGCGATAATCGGCTTCGACGTCAAGGTCCTGCCCGAGGCCAAGGAGAGCGCGGAGGGGGTGAAGATAGTCCTCTCGGACGTAATCTATGACTCTGTCGAAGGCTACGTGCAGTGGGCGGCCGGCAAGAGGGAGGAGGACGCGAGAAACGCACTCCAGAACGTGACCATGCCCGCCAAGATAAAGGCCCTAAAGGGCAATTTCTTCAGGAGGAACGACCCCGCGGTATTCGGAGTGGAGGTCCTGGCGGGGAAGCTCCGCCCCAAGGTCCGGCTGATGAACCAGAAGGGCGAGGAGGTGGGGTTCTTGGAGCAGATACAGGAGAACGGGAAGAGCATACCCGAGGCGGGGGTGGGGGCGCAGGTCGCCATATCGGTCAAGGGACCGACGCTTGGCAGGACGATCAAGGAGGAGGAAGACCTCTACACCTATCCGACCAGCAGCGACGCGAAGCTGCTGAAGGGCAAGTACGCATCGACCCTCGGCCCGGACGGGCAGCAGGCCCTCGAGGAGATAATAGCGATACGCTCGGCGAAGGACATGCTCTACGGGTTCTGAGCTGAAGGCTCCCAATTTCCTTAATAACCGAGCCACGGGGTAGGCCAAGAAAGATTGCCGACGTTCAAAGTCGTAGTATCCGACCCCAAGACGGGCAAGTCCCAGGCCCTCGAGGCCAAGGACGCGATGGCCCAGCTGTTCGTGGGGAGGCGGATTGGCGACACGATAGACCTCAGCGCGGTCGGGCAGGCTTACAAGGTCAAGGTCACAGGCGGGAGCGACAAGGCGGGCTTCCCCATGCGCGCCGACATCCTCGGCGGCGGCAAGAGGTACGTCCTCATGACGGAAGGAGTGGGCTTTAGGAACGCCGTCGAGGGCGAGAAGAGAAGGAAGCTCGTCCGTGGCGGCCTCATCAACGACGAGGTCTACCAGATCAACGCCGTCAAGGTAGAGTAGACCCAAAACCCTCCCGGCAAACTTAAAGCAGACACGGGGTCGCGTCAGCGAGTCCGGTCATATAATGGCACAGCAGCAGTCCGCGTCCGCGCCGCCCGAAGGAAGGGCGCAGAGGATACCCAGGCAGCCCGAGTGCAACATAGGGACTGCTGGCCATGTCGACTCTGGGAAGACGAGCCTCGTCCAGGCGATCACAGGAGTCTGGGCCAGCGCTCACAGCGAGGAGCTGAAGAGGGGAATCACGATCAAGGTGGGCTACGCCGACGCGGCGTTCTACAGGTGCCCGGTGACCCCGCCGCCCGAGGCTTACTCCACTTCGCCCGTCTGCCCTGTGTGCGGGACGGAGACCAAGCTCCTCAGGGCGGTCAGCTTCGTCGACGCCCCGGGTCACGAGAGCCTGATGACGAACATGCTCGCAGGCGCAGCCCTCATGGACGGAGTGATACTCGTGATCACGGCAAACGAGCCTGTTCCCATGCCCCAGACCCGCGAGCACCTCCTCGCCCTCCAGATGCTGGGGATGAAGAAGATGGTGGTCGTCCAGAACAAGGTCGACAGGGTGGACAAAGAGGGCGCGAAGAAGAACTACGAGGCAATCAAGCAGTTCCTCGCGAACACGACGGCGGCCGACGCCCCCATAATCCCTGTCTCGGCGCAGAACAGGATCAACATCGACGCCCTCATCGAGGCGATCGAGGAGAGGATCCCGACCCCGAAGCACGACCTGGGGGCCAGCCCGGTCATGTACATACTGAGGAGCTTCGACGTCAACAGGCCGGGCGCCGACGTGAAGTCCCTGGTGGGCGGCGTCCTGGGAGGGAGCGTCGTGAGGGGCGAGGTCAGGGTGGGAGACGAGGTCGAGATATCGCCGGGCCTAGCGGACGAGAAGACGGGCAAGTACACCCCGATAACGACCAAGGTCTCCAGCCTGGGAACGGGCGCCGGGATGACCGACAAGGTCGGGCCCGGAGGTCTCATCGCGCTCGGGACGACCCTAGACCCACGCCTTACAAAGGGAGACGTCCTCGTCGGCAACATGGTGGGCAAGCCGGGAGGCCTCCCACAGGCCCGCACCCACATCACCGTCGACCTACAGCTCTTCGAACAGGCCGTCGGCTCCTCCACCATGATCAAGGTGGACAAGGTGAAGCCCACCGAGACCCTCAGGCTTAACATCGGGACCGCCTCGACCCTCGGGACGGTCACATCCGCCAGGGACTCGGTGGCCGAGCTCGACCTCAAGAGACCCGTGGTCACCGAGGACGGCGCGCGAGCTGCAATTTCCAGGAGGATCGCCGAGAGGTGGCGCCTCATCGGCTCGGGCGTTGTCCGCTAGCATAACCCAGGTCAGGCCGACCCCCTGGAAAGGGAGGCAGAGGAAGACCGTAGAGTTCGACAGCAGCTTCTTGGTCGCCGTCATGGAAGCCCCTACTCCCTGGGAAGAAGACATCGCCGGGTTGGTCGGGGCCTTCGACCCAGTCCTGCTCACCAGCGTCAGGAGCGAGCTCGAGCGCCTCGCCTCGAAGGGCGACAAGAAGGGAAAGTTCGCCGCCCTCGCCCTCGAGCTCGTCGCCGAGGGAAGGTTCAAGGTGGAGCCTGACGCGGGAGGCAAGCCCGACGACGAGATAATCTCCTTCGCCCTGCGCACGGCAGCGGCCGTCGCCACCATCGACTCAGAGCTTGTCGAGAGGCTGAGGGCATCGAAGGTCTCCTCTGTCATCACCCTCCGCCAGGGGCGGGTCTCCTTCTGAGCCGACGATAGACGCTTGACCGAAAAGCCCCAAATATCTCCCAATACGGCCGACCCGCTATCTTGCAGAGGCCTCCCGTGTCCCGGAGATGGCTTCCTGCCCTCCTGCTCGCCCTTCTCGCCCTGAACTTCCTCTCTCCCGCCCTCCGGCCCGCCTTCGCCTTCACAAGCGGCGAGAACGCCTCCACCGTCTTGGGCGAGCCCGATTACTTGACCAGCCTGAACCCGTCCGACGGCCTCAAGCTCCCGAGCAACCTGGCCTTCGACTCCTCAGGGAACCTCTGGGTGGCCTACGCCGGGCACAACAGGGTCCTGGAGGAGAGCAACCCGGGGGGGAAGACAACAGTCCAGACCGTCTTGGGCCAGTCGAACCTCCTGTCTGGGCCGCCTGGTCTTTCGCAGTCGGCGATCGACAACCCCAGTGGGATGGTCTTCGACTCCTCAGGGAACCTCTGGATGACCGACACCAACAACAACAGGGTCCTAGAGTTCGCGGCTCCCATCACCAGCGGCGAGGCCGCCTCCACGGTCCTCGGCCAGTCAGACTTCTCCACGAGCGGCCTCGGGCCTTCTCAGAGCGGGATGGCCAACCCGGCGGGGGTCGCCTTCGACTCCTCAGGGAACCTCTGGGTGGCGGACAGCAACAACAACAGGGTCCTGGAGTTCAAGCCGCCTTTCTCGAACGGGATGGCCGCTTCCCTTGTCCTGGGCCAGCCGAACCTCACATCTTCCATCAACTACACCACCGCAAGCGGCCTGAACTTCCCGACCTCGGTCACGTTCGACTCGTCGGGCGACCTCTGGGTCGCTGACGGCGGGAACAACAGGATCCTGGAGTACAAGGCGCCGTTCGCGGCTGGGATGAGCGCCAGCCTCGTCATCGGCCAGGCAAACTTCACGGCTGGAGCGACAGCGGCGACACAGGCCGGCCTCGACTCCCCGGGGAGCATCACATTCGATTCCTCAGGCAACCTCTGGGTCGCCGACACCTTCAACAACCGGGTCCTCGAGTTTGCCTCGCCATTCTCCAACGGGGAGGGGGCATCCGTCGTCTTCGGGCAGGGGAGCTACACGTCCGACACGGCCTCGACAACGATGTCCGGCATGAACGCCCCAACCGAGGTCTCGTTCGACAAGGCGGGAGACCTCTGGGTGGCCGACTCGTTCAACAACCGTGTCCTCGAGTTCACAGCCCCACTCAAGGCCGGGTCGTCGCCGTCGTTCGTCCTGGGGCAGAGCGACTACTCGTCAAACCTCGACGGGGGCCAGCAGAGCCTCTCCCTCCCGTCGTCTGTCGCGTTCGACAAGAGCGGAAACCTATGGACGGCCGACGAGCTGAACAACCGGGTTTTGGAGTTCCCGTCCCCCCTCTCGACCGGGACGAACGCGACGGTGGCGATAGGCCAGATGAGCCTCACGCTCGAGTCCCCGGGCAACGGACAGAGCGGCCTCTATGTCCCGTTCGACGCGGTCGTCGACGGCTCGGGCAACCTATGGGTGAGCGACTCGGGCAACAACAGGATCCTCGAGTTCAAGGCGCCGTTCTCGACGGGGATGAACGCGACGCTCGTCATAGGACAGCCCTCGTTCACGAGCTACGCCAACGGGACGAGCGCCTCGGCGCTGAACTTCCCCGCGGGAATCGCGTTCGACTCGTCGGGCGACCTCTGGGTCGCCGACGCAGGCAACTCGAGGGTCCTCGAGTTCGCCCCGCCCTTCTCGACCGGGATGAGCGCTTCTCTCGTCATCGGGCAGGCTGACTTCGTCTCCTCAGCCCCGGGGGTCTCGGCGAGCCGTCTCTTCGCCCCGTTCTCCGTCGCCTTCGACGCGCTCGGCAGCCTCTACGTGGCGGACGGAGGGAACAGCAGGGTCCTCGGGTTCTCTCCACCCTTCGCAAACGGCGAGGCGGCGACGCTCGTCCTGGGACAGCCGAACTTCAACTCCCGCAACCCTAGCTTCAGCCAGGCAGGCCTTGACATACCAGAGGCCATCGCGATAGACCACTCGGGCGACCTCTGGGTAGCCGACAGCATCAACGACAGGGTGATGGAGTTCACCTCCTTCTCCAGCGGGGCCAGCGCCTCGGTGGTCCTCGGACAGAGCACCTTCGCCACGGGCGTGGCGGGGACGAGCCAGAACACGATGAACATGCCGCAGGGAGTGGGGGTCGACTCCTCTGGCAACGTCTGGGCCGCTGACTCGTCGAACAACAGACTCCTAGAGTTCCCTGTGGGGACCAGCTCCACCTCGACATCGACTTCCAGCAAGACCACCACAACGACCACATCCACATCCACCACCGCGACGACCACGTCGACGAGCAGCTCGACCAAGACCACCTCCACGACGTCCTCCACGGCGTCGACCTCGCCCACGACCTCGACTCGAACTACGTCCGTTGTAACGACCACGACGTCCTCCACGTCTTCGTCCACGCCCTCGTCGTCCTCCAGCACGGCGACAACGACTGCTCCCAGCTCGTCGACGACCTCGACCGCGGCGTCCTCCTCCAGCACCTCCTCGTCCAGCTCGACGGCCAGGAGCTCTGGATCGTCGACCAACTCCACCTACGAGATCGTCGCTGTGGCGGGGATCGTCGTCGTCCTGGTGGTCGCGGGTGCCTTCCTGTTGCGGCGCAACAGGCAGCCGTGGAAGTACTAGCGCGGGAATCCACGAAACCCTTTTTTAGGGTTGGAAAAAGGACAGCCATCCCCTAGGGTATATCATGTTTCAACTCGTCGAGCTCGAGGACGTCGTGAGGGTGCCTCCCGACAGGTTCGGGAGCTCACTCGAGAACGTCGCGCTCGAGCTCCTGAAGCAAAAGTACGAGAGCACCATCAGCCCCGAGAACGGATACCTCGTCCTGGTCAACAACGTGAAGGTCGACAAGATCGGGAAGATAATACCGGGCGACGGGGCGACCTACCACAAGGTGAGGTTCCAGGTGCTCACCTTCTTCCCGCTGAAGCAGGAGATAGTCGAGGGCGAGGTGGTCGAGATCACCGACTTTGGGGCCTTCGTCAGGATAGGCCCGACCGACGCCCTCCTCCACCTCTCCCAGATAATGGACGACTACCTGACGAGCGACGTAAAGTCGGGCGTCATCACAGCCTCCCAGACCAAGAGGACTCTCAAGGTCGGGAGCAAGGTGAGGGTCAGGATCACTGCCGTGAGCCTCGGGCACGGCATCTCGATGGGGAAGATAGGCGTGACGTGCAGGCAGCCCTTCCTCGGCGCCCTCGAATGGGTCGAGGACGAGATAAACAAGGCCCAGAAGGCGGCGAAGGCCGCCGCGAGGGCGGCATAGGGCGAAGGCAGTTGGCACGAGAACAGGCCTGCCGCAAGTGCCACGCGCTCACCCACGACAAGGTCTGCCCGAACGACAAGTCGAACGAACTGAGCAGCGAGTGGTCGGGGCTGATCATCATCCTTGACGTCCAGCACTCCAACGTCGCGCAGACCCTTGGGATCGCCGTGCCTGGCCGCTACGCCCTCAAGGTCAGCTAGGAATTGGCGGGCACCTCGCCGAGCCCAAGAAAAGGCGACTACGTCCTCACACCCTCCCTCCGCAGGAAGCTCAAAAGACCCCTCGGGAGGCTCTTCCAGCCCACCGAGGTTGGTGGAGAGGAGTTCCTCTCCCTCGTCGCCCGCGCGACACTGGTCGTGGCCGTCGGCGACCGGGTCACCGAGACCATCCAGGACGCGGCGGGGCGCCCCCCAGACGTCTTCGTGGTCGACGGAAAGGAGCAGAGGAAGGCCAGGGAGGTCCCCAGAGTCGCCCACGGCTCGACAGTCAAGGCCGCGAACCCCGCCGGAAGGATAACCAAGGCTGCGCTCTCAGCGATCAAGAAGGCTTTCGCCGGGAGGAAGCCCGTGATGGTCCTGATCGACGGTGAGGAGGACCTCCTCGCCATCCCGGCCCTCCTCGAGGCGCCCACCGGCGCGGTCGTCTTCTACGGCCAGCCGTCAAGGGGCGTCGTTGCCGTGGTCGTCGACGAGCGCTCCAGGGCGAGTGCCCGCAAGACCATGGAGGGAATGTCCACCTGATATCCGGCGTCTCCCTCTTCGTCAACCTGACCTGTTATGTGGTAGCCTTCGCGATCACGCTCGCGTCGGGGTACCTCACGTACAGGCAGCGCCTCACTTCGTACCAGCTCACCCGCGACTTCCTCGTGATAGTATACAGCGTGATCGTCGTCCTCATGGCCTTCGACCTAGCGAGGGTCACGACCGGCAGCCAGGCGATAGCCTCCGCCTACCCGCTCGTCTCACTGGGCCTGGGCTTCGTAGAGGCCATGCTCCTCCTCAGCGCCGCCATCGGGGCGTACCTCCGACCTAACGGTTCGAGCTACGGCCTCCTCCTCCAGGACATCCGCTCGCACCTGTGGCACCTCGGCATGTTCTTCCTCTTCTTCTGGGGGACGGTCGCCGCGGAGGCCTACCTGGCCTTCTACAGGCCGTTCACGGTGGTGTCAGCGCGGGTATTCTCTGGCGGGACGGTCTTCTCGGTGGACTACTCGCTCGCATTCTCGGTCGTGATAGGCCTCCTCTTCCTGTTCTTCCTGGCCTACCCGGTCGCGCTCCTCGTCGTCGGGGCGTTCCGAATCCAGAACCCCTCGATGAAGAAAGCCCAGCTGGGCCTGGGGATGGGGTTCGCGGGGAGCTCTGCAATCTACCTGATATCGTCCGTGTCCCTGGTCGCCTACGGCTTCGACATCACGGCGGTCGCCTACGTCGTCCTTTCCGCCTTCTTCGGCGTGGTCGCGTCGAACTTCCGGAACGCCGCGGTCCTGGCAGGCTTCGTCACGCCCGCCTCTCTCCCCGCGCCCGTCCAGGGCAACCCCAGGGCGGAGGTACCGAAGCCCACATCAGCCGACGGCAAGCCCGTCGTCCTGAAGGAGGGGACCCTGACCCTGGTGGAGGTGGAGACGACGGCGAGGTACGAGGAGCACATCGACGCCCTGGTCAAGAACCTGGCCGCCGAGAGGAGGGTGGTCTTCCTGATCTCCCCGAAGGAGAGCAGGCTGAACGCCCACTTCTCTTCGGTCCCCGGCGTCAAGCTATACACGATGTCAGAGTCCGTCCACTACGTCGCCCCCTCCACGACGAGGAGCGACGAGGTCAACATCCCGCTCTTCGAGCCGCCCGTCCTCCTCTCCGTCATCGAGCGCACGATAAGCTCGGCGACCGAGCCGATCGCCATCATCTTCGACTCCATCTCAGACATGATGATCTTCGGCGGGTTCCAGCCCTGCTACAAGTTCCTGAAAGAGGCCGCGGAGATAACCGCCTGGAAGCCGGCGGTCGTCCTCTTCATCCTTTTCGCTGGCGCCCACGAGGAGAAGAACGTCACGGCCATCAGGAGCGTCTTCCCGTCCCAGCTCAAGATAGCTCCGGATGGGATAGAGATAGTGAGATAGCCCGAAGCGCCTCGCGAGCCGAAAGCCCTTTAATCTCCTCGCGGCGCGGGTGGGCAGAATCCCGCTTGCAGATACTCGAGAAGAAAGAGTCGAAGCTCCTGGGGCGGACCGAGGTAGACGTCCTCTTCCCAGACAAGGCAGGCTCGCTCTCTCGAAGGGACGCGGTCAAGGAGGTCGCCCAGTCGATGAAGGTCGAGGAGAAGCAGGTCGCCCTCCTAAAGCTCGCCTCGGGCTCCGGGTCGCGCGACGTCAAAGGGACCTTCAGGGTCTACGGTTCGGAGGCAGACCTCAAGGGGGTCTCGCCGACGTACCTCAGGGAGAGGCTGATGACCAAGGAGGAGCGGAAGGCCGCGAAGGAGGCCAAGAAGAAGGCCCAGCAGGCGGCTGCGCAGGCCAAGCAGCAAAAGAGCGGAGCTAAGAAGTAGCCATGTCCAAGGCGCCCGCTCCAGCTCCAGCACCCGCACCCGCGCCCGCCGCCGGCGCGCCGGCGCCAGCCGCCGAGGGTGCCGAGGCGCCCAAGGTCCGGAAGGTCCGAAAGGAGCGCAAGCCCCGGAAGAACATCCAGGTCTGGAAGCTCTACAAGGTCAGCGGGGAGGCGGTCGAAAGGCTCAAGCGAGAATGCCCGCGCTGCGGCAAGGGCTATTTCATGGCGGACCACAAGGACAGGCTGTCCTGCGGGAACTGCGGCTATACCACCTTCAAGGCCAAGAACTAGACCATCGCGCTAGGACGCGTTGGCCTCAAGTGAATCCTTCACGACCTTCAAAACCTGCGGAGCCGTAAGAGGCCTGAACGGCGCTACGTACTTCGCGCTCTTCGCCTTCGCGATGTTCTCCGTCCCGTTCGCCTCCTTGTAGCCCTCCAGGAAGGCGTCCGCCACCTTCCTCATCCCGGCGTCCCTGAGGGAGAGCTTGGCCTGGTAGTACAGGAACGAGGCGATGTCCCACGCCTGGTCCCCGCCCTCCGCCGCCTGCTCCAGGTCCGTGAAGTAGAGCTGCCCGTCCTTGGTCACGACCACGTTGGTCGCCTTTGTGTCGCCGAGCGCGTAGCCCGTCTCGTGGACCAGGCCCAACGACTCCCCGAAGGCCGCCACGGTGCTCGTGTCCCCTGACCTGCCCGTCAGTATCCCCTGGACTATGTCGGAGAGCCTCTCCCCCTCGATGAACTCCTTGACCAGTATCTTGTCGTCGAGGACAGCCCCTATGATGGAGGGGGTCGCCACCCCGCCTCTCCTCAAGGCGATCGAGGCGCTGTACTCCCTGTGCATCCTCGCCTGGGGCGAGGTGCTGAACTTCCTGGGGGCGGTCCAGACGTTCAGTATCGCCCACTTCACAGACCTGATGTCGGCGAAGTGCTTGAAGACGAACCTCGCCTCCTTCCCGGAGGGCTCCTTCATCGTCAGAAGCCGCGCGGTTGAGTAGATATCGCCCAGGCTCTTCTCTCGCTTGGTGTAGGCGACCAACCCTGCCAGGGTCGCAAGCCTCTCCACCATCTCCTCGTTCTTGGCGACGACGAACCCCTCCGAGAGGCAGATGAGCCTCTTGGGCTCCGCGAGCTCAAGGGGAGGATCGGCCTTCTCCCTCATCCTCTTCACCTTCGAGAGCGCCTCGTCCTTGAAGACGTTGAACCCCACCCTCCCCGCGTATCCGTGGACGGCGTACTGCCTCACCCCCCTGGTCGTGAGGTTGAACAAGGAGAGTATGCTCGCGAACGCCCTGCTCTTCAGGCCCTCCCCCGATATCCTGATCTGGGGAGCCCCGCCCCTCGACTCGAACCTCAGGATCCCGCTCGACTGGAGGGAGAGCGC
>Ga0335077_10000460_pt1 | contig 45105 bp, 39 predicted proteins | sample Lox_Sample_31_FD_207151 | JGI IMG/M metagenome (GOLD analysis project Ga0335077, IMG submission 207151) | Soil microbial communities from Loxahatchee National Wildlife Refuge, Florida, United States - Lox_Sample_3.1 | ecosystem: Environmental > Terrestrial > Soil > Wetlands | place: USA... | reverse complement strand
GGGACCAGGCCGGGCGAGGCCGTGGAGTGCCAAACCCCGTCACGACGCACGCGAGCCGTCGCGGTCAGCCGATGTCGCAGAAGCTCGAGCGCCTTGCCGGCGCGGCCTTCCTGAAAAAAACTGATCCCTGCGTTGACGCTGAGCAACACCGCGATGATCGCCGCCTCTCCGCCCTTCCCGAGCAGGATCTGGAGCACGATCGTCGCTTCGAGCATCCACGGGATCGGTCCCCAGAATTTGCCGAGAAGCGCAAGCAGCGGTTGGCTGCGCCGCTCGGGAATTTCGTTCGGTCCGAACTGTGCGAGGCGACGTTGCGCCTCTGTCTCGGTCAGGCCGGGCAGCCCGGGCTCGTTCGGCGCGCTCGGCGACGTCTGTGCCATGCGGAAGCCCGTCGCGCCCTCCCGTCCGACACCGATCGCTCCCTCATTCCCACTCGATCGTCGCAGGTGGTTTGCCGGAGATGTCGTAGACGACGCGGTTGATGCCGCGAACTTCGTTGATGATCCGGTTGGACACGCGCGCGAGCAGATCGTGCGGCAACGGTGCCCAATGGGCGGTCATGAAGTCCTGCGTCTGCACCGCACGCAGCGCGATCACCCATTCGTACGTCCGCCCGTCCCCCATCACACCGACGCTTCTTACCGGCAGAAACACCGCGAAGGCCTGGCTGGTCTTCTCGTACCACCCGGATGTCCGCAATTCGTCGATGAAGATCGCATCCGCGCGGCGCAGGAGGTCGGCGTGCTCGCGGCGGACCTCGCCGAGGATGCGCACGCCGAGGCCAGGACCTGGGAACGGATGCCGGTACACCATTTCGTGCGGCAGGCCGAGCGCGATGCCGAGTGCGCGGACTTCGTCCTTGAACAGTTCGCGCAAGGGCTCGAGCAGCTTCAAATGCAGCGTCTCGGGCAGGCCGCCGACGTTGTGATGACTCTTGATCGTCGTGGCCTTCTTGGTGTTGGCGCCCGCGGACTCGATCACGTCCGGGTAGATCGTGCCCTGCGCAAGCCAGCGCGCGTTCGGCAGCAACGCAGCCTGTTCCTGGAACACGTGCACGAATTCACGGCCGATGATCTTGCGCTTGGCCTCGGGATCGGCAACGCCGGCAAGCCCGTTCATGAAGCGCGCGCTCGCGTCTACCGGGACCAGCTTCAGCCCCATGTGGCGCTGGAACGTGTCGACGACCTGTTGCGCCTCGTTCAGGCGCAACAGGCCGGTATCGACGAACACGCACGTGAGCTGGCGTCCGATCGCCTTGTGGATCAGGGCGGCGGCCACGGAAGAATCGACGCCGCCCGAAAGACCGAGGATCACCTCTTCCCTGCCGACCATCGCGCGGATGCGCGCCACCGCCTCGGTGACGTAGTCGGGCATGTTCCAGTCGCCGCGACAGCCGCAGATATCGCGCACGAAGCGCGTGAGGATGACGGCACCCTGCGCCGTGTGCGTCACTTCGAGGTGGAACTGGACGCCGTAGAAGCGGCGTTTCTCGTCGGCCATGCCGGCGATCGGGCAGTTGTCGGTCGAGGCCATCAGCTTGAAGCCGGGCGGCATCTCGACCACCTTGTCGCCGTGGCTCATCCACACCTTGAGCATGCCGTGCCCGGCATCGTTGGCGAAGTCCTGGATGCCCTCGAGCAGGCGCGTGTGTCCGCGCGCGCGCGCTTCCGCATAGCCGAACTCGCGCGTGTGTCCGCCTTCGACGCGGCCGCCCATCTGCTGCGCCATGGTCTGCATTCCGTAGCAGATGCCCAGGACCGGAACGCCGAGCGAAAACACCACCGCGGGGGCGCGATCTGTCGACTCCTCGTAGGCCGACATGTGACTGCCGCCGAGGATCACGCCCTTTGGCGCGAAAGCGCGTATGAAGTCCGCGCCGACGTCGTTGGGGTGGATCTCGCAATAGACACCGGCCTCGCGCACCCGGCGGGCGATCAACTGCGTCAGCTGCGAGCCGAAATCGAGGATGAGGATCTTTTCGTGCGTCATGGCCGCGCGCCGTTGGCCGGGTTCATTCGACGCGGTAATTGGGCGTTTCCTTGGTGATCTGCACGTCGTGCACGTGCGACTCGCGCATGCCGGCGCTGGTGATCTCGACGAACTGCGCGCGCGTCCGCATCTCGCCCACCGTGCTGCAGCCGCAGTAGCCCATCGCCGCGCGCAAGCCACCGGCAAGCTGGTAGACGATCGAAAGGACCGAACCCTTGTAGGGCACGATGCCCTCGATGCCCTCGGGAACGAGCTTGTCGACGTTGGCGTCGTTGTCCTGGAAATACCGCTCGGCGGCGCCCTTCTGCATCGCGCCCAGGCTGCCCATGCCGCGATAACTCTTGTACGAGCGCCCTTGATACAGAATGATCTCGCCCGGCGCCTCTTCGGTGCCCGCGAACATGCCGCCCATCATGACCGTGTAGGCGCCGGCGGCGACCGCCTTGGCGACGTCGCCCGAATAGCGGATTCCGCCATCGGCGATCAACGGTACGCCGGTGCCTTCGAGCGCTGCGGCGACGTTGGCGATGGCCGTGATCTGCGGCACGCCCACGCCGGCGACGATCCGCGTCGTGCAGATCGATCCGGGCCCGATTCCCACCTTGACGCCGTCGGCGCCATGCTCGACCAGGGCCCGCGCGGCTTCCGCGGTCGCTATGTTGCCGCCTGCCACGTCGACGCGGGGAAAGTTGCGCTTGACCCAGCGCACCCGGTCGAGAACTCCCTTCGAGTGGCCGTGTGCCGTGTCGACGACCAGCAGGTCGACCCCGGCCTTGGCGAGCAGTTCGCAACGCTCTTCGTTGCCCTCGCCGACGCCGACCGCGGCACCCACCCGCAGCTTGCCCTGCTCGTCCTTGGCGGCGTTCGGATGCTCGACCGCCTTGGTGATGTCCTTGACCGTGATCAGGCCGCGCAACTCGAATTCGCCGTTCACCACCAGAACCCGCTCGAGCCGGTGCTTGTGCATGAGCGCCTTGGCTTCGTCCAGGCTCGCGCCCTCGCGCACCGTGACGAGGCGCTCGCGGGGCGTCATGACTTCCGATACCCTGGCGTCGAGGCGGGTCTCGAAGCGCAGGTCGCGATTGGTGACGATGCCGACGACACGCCTGCCCTCGAGCACCGGCATGCCCGAAAACTTGTGCTGGCGGGTGAGCTCGATCACGTCGCGCACCTTCATGTCCGGCGCGATCGTGATCGGGTCGCGCACTACGCCGGCCTCGTGGCGCTTGACGCGGGCGACCTCGGCCGCCTGCTGCTGCGGGCTCAGGTTCTTGTGGATGATGCCGATGCCGCCCTCCTGCGCCAGCGCAATCGCCAGGCGCGCCTCCGTCACCGTGTCCATGGCAGCGGACACGAGTGGCAGGTTCAGTTCGATGTTGCGGGAGAGGCGAGTGGCGAGCTGGGTATCGCGGGGAAGTACCGCCGAATAGGCCGGCAGGAGGAGCACGTCATCGAAGGTCAGTGCCTTCTGGGTCAACTGCATGGGAATCCTCATGACGCAAACTCGAAGTATACGGAACAAGAACCGCATTTCCGGCCTTTCTGGACCCGCGCCGGGCGCGACCATCCGGTCGGCGGAGCGGTTCTGCGCAAGCGCACGCTATTGCGATGCGGCCGTGCGCCGGCCGAGAATGCGCGCGAGGTAGGGAGGCCTTTGCATGATCTGGAACATTCGTCGTATATCGCTTGCCGTCGTCGCCGGGCTGCTCATGGGTGCCTATGCCCTGCCTGCGGTCGCCCAGTGGGCCTGGCGGGACGAGGCCGGCCGCACCGTGTATTCGGATCAACCGCCCCCGGCCAATATCAAGGGCGATCAGATCCTGCGTCAGCCGAATGCCCAAACGTTCGGCAATGCCGGCAACGCCAATCCAGCGGCCGATGGCAAGGGCGACGGCAAGGATGCGGGCAAGTCGGCCCCGAAGACCCTCGCAGAACGCGAGATGGAGTTCCGCAAGCGCATGCAGGAGAACGCCGACGCCGAGAAGAAGGCGGCGGAGGACCAGGCGCGCAACGACGCGCGGGCGGCGGAATGCGAGCGCATGCGCGGCTACATGAAGGCGCTCGAAGAGGGACAGCGCATCGCGCGCACGGATGCCCAGGGGAATCGCGAGATTCTCGACGACGAGCAGCGCAGCACCGAGATCCAGCGCCTTCGCGACACGATGAGCCGCGGCTGCAGCTGACGCGCCGTTCGGATCAGCGCGTCGCGCCGCCCTTGCGGCGGCGCAGTTCGGCGCGATGCCGGCGCGCCTCCTTCGGATCCAGCAGAAGCGGCCGGTAAATCTCGACTCTGTCGCCGTCGCGGGCCGGTGTGTCCAATGACCGGGGCCGGCTGTAGACACCGAGCGCGAGCTCGGCAAGGTCCAGCTCGGGGTGAGCCGGAAGCACGCCCGACTTCACGATCGCGTCGCCCAGCGTCGCGCCGTCGCCGAGTTCGATTTCGCAGGTCCACGCTCCCGACGGCGCGCAATAGACAACGCTCACACGCATCGCCTGCCTCATGGCGACGGCAGGTGCGCAGCGATTGATACCATCGCGCTGCTCCCGCGCCGGCGGCACTGTCCCGCGAATCGCATGTCGATCACCCAGAATAAAAAGGCCTTCCACGACTATACGATCGAGGAGCGCTTCGAGGCGGGCCTGGTGCTGCAGGGCTGGGAGGTCAAGTCGATCCGCGCGGGCCAGGTCCATCTGCGCGAGGCCTACGTGATCGTGCGCGACGGCGAGCTATGGCTGTTGAACGCGCACGTCACGCCGCTGAAGACGGTCTCGACCCATGTCACGCCGGAGCCGGCGCGCACGCGCAAGCTGCTGCTGCGCGCCGAGGAGATCCGCAAGCTGATCGGCAAGGTCGAGCGCTCCGGCTACGCGCTGGTGCCGCTCGACCTGCATTTCAGCGAGGGCCGCGTCAAGCTCGCGTTCGGCCTGGCCAAAGGCAAACGGCAATACGAAAAGAGATCCGCAGAAGCCGACAAGGAATGGAAGCGCGAACAGGGCAGGCTGCTGAAGCAACGCACCCGGTAAGCACCTGCTCCCGTTACTTGCCCGCCCCCTGACTCTTCACCACCGTCATCGCCGTCGCGATCAACGATCCGACATCCGCGAGATTGGCCGGAACGATCAGGGTGTTGTTGGTCTTGGCGATCCCCGCGAACGCCTCGACGTACTTCTCGGCCACCTTCAGGTTGACCGCTTCCATGCCACCCGGCTGCTGGATCGAAGCCGCGACCTTGCGGATTGCCTCCGCCGTCGCCTCCGCGATCGCCAGCACCGCCGCCGCCTGGCCCTGCGCGTTGTTGATCGCCGCCTGCTTGTCGCCTTCGGACTTGGCGATCGCGGCTTCTTTCTGCCCGGTCGCGATGTTGATCTGCTCCTGCTTGCGGCCTTCCGAGGAGGCGATCAGCGCCCTCTTCTCCCGCTCGGCGGTGATCTGCGCCTGCATCGAGCGCAGGATTTCGGCCGGCGGCGTCAGATCCTTGATTTCGTAGCGCAGCACCTTGACGCCCCAGTTCATCGCCGCCTCGTCGATCGCCGACACGACGCTGTGGTTGATGAACTCGCGCTCCTCGAACGTCTTGTCGAGTTCGAGCTTGCCGATCACCGAGCGCAACGTGGTCTGGGCGAGCTGCGTGACGGCGACGATGTAGTTGCTGGCGCCGTACGACGCCCGCTGGGGGTCGGTGACCTGGAAGAACAGCACGCCGTCGACGGCGAGTTGCGTGTTGTCGCGCGTGATGCAGACCTGGCTCGGCGTGTCGAGCGGGATCTCCTTCAGGCTGTGCTTGTAGGCGATCCGGTCGACGAACGGGATCACGATCTTCAGCCCGGGCGTCAGAGTCGCGTGATACCGGCCAAGGCGCTCGACCACCCAGGCGTGCTGCTGCGGCACGATCGTCACCGACTTCATGACGAAGACGACCACCAAGATCAACAGGACGAGCAGTACGACGACCGGACCTTGCAGCATCGTCTCTTCCTTCCGGGGTTCGGCCGCCGTCACGGACGGCGGCGCGCGACGATCAAACGGTTGGCGTGGATCGACTGGATTACGAACTCGCCGGGTTTTGCATGTTCGCCGGGCGCAAGTTCGACGTCCCACTGCGCCCCGCGATAGTTGGCGCGTGCGGTGCGCGAGCCCGTCCAGGCATCCACCATGACGGTCTGCCCGACATCCATGTTCTGGAGCAGATCCGGTTGTTCGCTCTGCTGGCGGCCGCCGCGCAGTCGGCGCAGCAGCAACGCGCCGGAGAATCCCAGGATCGCGGCCACCAGCAGCTGCAAGGTGAGCGAGGCACCGGCAAGGCTTGCGACGCCTGCACCGGCAAGCGCGACGGCGATCATCAACAGGTAGAACGTGCCGCTGAGCAGTTCGGCCACGAGCAAGACGAACGCAAGCACGAACCACCAGACCCAGTCGCCCACTACCCCTCCCGATCGGTCCGATCTACGCTGCGCGGGCCAAGCGGCGCCAGGTCTCGACGACCGTATCCGGATTGAGCGAGATCGACTCGATGCCCTGCTCCATCAGCCACAGCGCGAAATCCACGTGATCGGACGGGCCCTGGCCGCAGATTCCAATGTATTTGCCCTGCGCCCGGCACGCCGCGATGGCTTGCGCAAGGAGACGCTTGACCGCCGGGTCGCGCTCGTCGAATCCTTCGGCGACCAGGCCCGAGTCACGATCGAGCCCGAGCGTGAGCTGGGTGAGATCGTTGGAGCCGATCGAGAACCCGTCGAAGAACTCGAGGAATTCTTCCGCCAGCACCGCGTTCGAGGGCACCTCGCACATCATGATGAGGCGCAGTCCGTTCTCTCCCCGGCGCAGGCCATTGGCGGCCAGCAGCTCCGTCACCCGTCGTGCCTCGGCCAGCGTGCGCACGAAAGGCACCATGATTTCTACATTGGTGAGGCCCATCGTTTCGCGCACGCGCTTGAGTGCGCGGCACTCCATGCGGAAGCACTCCGCGAACGAGGCGGCGACGTAGCGGGCGGCACCGCGGAAGCCGAGCATCGGATTCTCTTCTTCGGGCTCGTAGCGCGTCCCGCCGATCAGCTTGCGGTACTCGTTGCTCTTGAAATCCGACAGCCGCACGATGACCGGCTTGGGCCAGAACGCGGCGCCGATCGTGGCGATGCCTTCCGCCAGCCGTCCCTCGAAGAATTCGCGCGGGCTGGCATAGCCGTGCGCCAACCCTTCGACGGCCTGCTTCAGTTCCGCATCCACGTCGGGATAGTCGAGGATGGCCTTGGGATGCACCCCGATGTTGTTGTTGATGATGAATTCGAGCCGCGCGAGGCCGACGCCCTGGTTGGGCAGCGCCTGGAAATCGAACGCCAGCTGCGGGTTGCCGACGTTCATCATGATCTTGACCGGAATCGTCGGCAGCGACCCGCCTTGCACGGTCTCGATCTCCATCTCGAGCCGGCCCTCGTAGATGTTGCCGGTGTCGCCCTCGGCGCACGAGACGGTGACCAGCGCCTCCTCGGGGAGCGTCTCGGTCGCGTCACCGCAGCCCACCACCGCAGGGATGCCGAGTTCACGGGCGATGATCGCGGCATGACACGTGCGTCCGCCGCGATTGGTGACGACTGCCGCGGCGCGCTTCATCACCGGTTCCCAGTTGGGATCGGTCATGTCGGTGACCAGGACGTCGCCCGCCTGGACGCGATCCATCTCGGAGGCACGGGCAATCACGCGCACGCGGCCGACACCGATCTTCTGCCCGATCGCGCGGCCCGACGCGAGCACCGTCGATACCGACTTGAGCCGGTAGCGGCTCTGCGCGTGCGCGGGCGCGCGCGACTGCACCGTCTCGGGTCGCGCCTGCAGGATGTAGATCTTCCCGTCCAGTCCGTCCTTGCCCCACTCGATGTCCATCGGCCGGCCATAGTGGCCTTCGATGATGACCGCGTAGCGCGCCAGCTCCAGCACGTCGTCGTCGGTGAGCGAGAACCGGTGGCGCTGGTCGTCGGGCACGTCCACGGTGCGGACCAGGCGATGTCGCGTCGGCACCGGATCGAACTCCATCTTCACGAGCTTCGAGCCCACCGTGCGCCGGATGAGCGGGAACTTGCCCGCCGCGAGCATGGGCTTGTGGACGTAGAACTCGTCCGGATTGACCGCGCCCTGCACGACCGTCTCGCCCAGGCCGAAGCTCGACGTGATGAACACGACATCACGAAAGCCGGATTCGGTGTCCATCGTGAACATCACGCCGGCGGAACCGCGGTCGCTGCGCACCATGCGCTGGACTCCTGCCGACAGGGCGACGTCGGCATGGGCGAAGCCTTTGTGCACCCGATAGGCGATGGCGCGATCGTTGTAAAGCGAGGCGAAGACGTGCTTGATCCGGTCCAGCACGTTGTCGAGGCCGATCACGTTCAGGAAGGTCTCCTGCTGGCCGGCGAACGACGCATCGGGCAGGTCCTCGGCGGTCGCGCTCGAGCGCACGGCGAACGAGACGCCGCTCGGGGATGCGCCGGACAATGCCTGGAACGCCGCACCGATCTCGGCCTGGAGATCGTCCGGCAACGGGGCGGCGACCACCCATGCGCGTATCTCCTCCCCGGCAGCCGCGAGCGCCCTCACGTCGTCGACATCGAGCGCCGCCAGGCGTGCATTGATGCGCGGCGCGAGACCGTTCAGATCCAGGACCCGGCGAAATGCCTCCGCCGTGGTGGCAAAGCCATCGGGAACGCGGATGCCCTTGTCCGCGAGCTGGCTCAGCATCTCCCCGAGCGAAGCGTTCTTGCCGCCGACCGACTCGACGTCTGTCATCCGCAACTGGCTGAACGGGACGACATACCTGCCACGCTGCATGAACACTCCCCGGCGTTGCGCCGCTATCCAGGCTTCTTGCCGCCGTGCTGCTTGTGTAAAAATCGCGCGCATTCTACCGGCTCACTTCGTGCCACCGCATGCCCGAACGCACGCCCACACCCTTCGAGCGCACCGTGTTCTATGTGTCGGACGGCACGGGCATCACGTCCGAGACGATGGGACACTCGGTAATGACGCAGTTCAGTGCGTTGCACATGCGCAAGGAGACGATTCCGTTCATCGACTCGCCCGACAAGGCGCGCGAGGCGGTCGCGCGCATCAACGAGGCTGGCCGGCGGGATGGCAAGCGACCGATCGTCTTTTCCACGCTGGTCAACCCGGCCGTCAACGCGCAGCTCAAGCATGCCGATGCCCTGATCCTCGACCTGTTCGAGTCGTTCGTCGTGCCGCTCGAGCAGGAACTCGGCATGCGGTCGAGCCATTCGATCGGGCGTTCGCACACCATCGCCGACTCGGAGAACTATCAGCGCCGCATCGAGGCGATCAATTTCGCCCTGGCGCACGACGACGGACAGTCCGCCAAGGGCCTGGCGGCCGCCGACGTCATCCTGGTGGGTGTCTCGCGCAGCGGCAAGACGCCGACGAGCATCTACCTCGCCATGCAATACGGCATCAAGGCCGCGAACTACCCGCTGATACCGGAGGACTTCGAGCGCAACGAGCTGCCGTCGGCGTTGCCGCAGCATCGGGCGAAGCTCTTCGGCCTTTCCATCGCGCCCGAGCGGCTGGCGGAAGTTCGCCACGAGCGACGGCCGAACAGCCGCTACGCGGCACTCGACAACTGCTGGCACGAGGTCACGGCCGCCGAGCAGCTGATGCGGCGCGAGGGCATCCGCTGGCTCTCCTCGACCACCAAGTCGATCGAGGAGATCGCCGCGACGATCCTGCAGGAAGTCGGACTCGGGCGCAGCCCGTAGCGACGGCTCAGCGCTCGTAGATCCAGTCGCGCGTCAACGGCAGGCCGGTCGGGCCCGGACGCGTCTGCTTGCTGGCCAGCACCTGGTAGATGTTGAGCCAGTGTTGCGCGAAGCCGTGACTGCAGCCCGCGAGATATGCGCGCCAGATGCGCAGGGTCTTGTCCGAGGCGGCGTCGCGCAGCTCGGGCAGCTTCGCTTCCAGGCGCGTCGCCCAGTGCGCGAGCGTGCGGGCGTAGTGCGGACGCAGGCTTTCGACATCGAACACCTCGAAGGCCTGCCCCGCCATCTCGCGCACGACGAGATACAGGTGCGGCAGTTCGCCCTGGGGAAAGACGTACTTGTCAATGAACTCGCTGATCCCCGAGCCGACCGGACGATTGTCGATGTCGATCGACGTGATGCCGTGGTTGAGGAACAGGCCGCGCTCGCGCAGGAGATCGCGCACGATGCCGAAGTACGTTGGCAGGTTACGCAGGCCGACGTGCTCGAACATGCCGATGCTCGACACCTTGTCGAAACTTTCCGCGCCAAAACGCGACAGCGCGTCGCGATAGTCGAGCAGCAGCACCTCGGCCCGATCGGACAGGCCGCTTTGCGCGATGCGCTCGTTGGCAAGCTTCCACTGGTTCTCGGACAGGGTGATGCCGACCGCGCGCACACCGTAGTTGCGCGCGGCGTGCATCGCCATCCCGCCCCAGCCGCAACCGATGTCGAGCAGGCGCTCGCCGGGTGTCAGCCGCAGCTTGCGGCAGACGTGATCGAGCTTGGCGACCTGGGCTTCGTCCAGCGACTCGTTGCCGGTGCGGAAATAGGCGCACGAGTAGACCATGCGTTCGTCGAGCCACGCGCGATAGAACTCGTTGCCGACGTTGTAGTGATAGGACACGGCTTCCTTGTCGTGCCGCTGCGAGTGGCGGCCGAGGGCCGCGGCGACGCGGGCACTGACCGGTGCGCCACCGGACTCGGCGAGCTTCTCCGCAATCGCGACCGCGCGCAGCATCGGTCCCTCGACATCGAGACGACCGTCGACGAATCCCTCCGCGAGGTCCGAGATCGTCGGGTGCGCCAGCGTCGCGAGCATGCCGTCATCGCGAATCCGCAGCACCACCTCGGCATCCTTGCCGAAGTGAATACGCTCGCCGCTCGGCAGCACCAGGTCCAGTCCCGGCAGGCCGCCCTGCCGGGACGACTCGGCGAGGCGCTGCAGCCCGCTCTCCACCGCCTGCGCCGCGACGCGACGCGCGCTCTTGCCGAACCAACTGTCTCGCCACATTTCCCCCGTCCCTTTCTTTTGTTTCGACGCCGCATTTTTTCCGGCCGGCGCTGGCAATGCAACCCCACTCGCGCAATCACGCAGGCGGATGGCGGCTTGCGCGCAACGCCTCGACCTGGCGCCTGCGTTCGAAGAGACAGATCGCCGTCGCGGCACCAACGTTGAGCGATTCGACGCCGCCGGCGAGCGGAATCGTGACGTACCCGTCGCACGCCGCCGCGGCCGCCGGAGAGAGCCCGGCGCCCTCGGCTCCCACCATGAAACCGAGCGCCGTGCCGGCGATTGGGGCGTCCCACAGCGGCGTGCCGGCATGCGCCGTGGCGCCGATCCAGGGCATCGGCAGAACCGATCGCAACGCCGCCGCCTCGATATCCTCGTGCAAATGCAGGTGAAAGTGCGCGCCCTGGCCTCCGCGCAACACCTTGGGCGACCAGAGCCCGACCGTACCGGGTGCCGCCAACACGCTGCGTACGCCGGCCGCAGCCGCAATCCGCAGCAGCGCACCCGCATTGCCCGGGTCCTGAATGCCGTCCAGGAAGAGCGCATCGCCCGGGACGATTGGCTGCGGCGCCGGCAAGCGGAACACGAGCAGCAGGCCGCTGCCGCGCTCGACCGGGGAGAGGCGATCGAACAGGCCCGGTGCGAGTTCGAACCCTTCGGTGCCTCCGGCCCGAAACGTCTCCGTCCAAGCGTGCACGTCGGCCCGATCGCCGCCCCTGCGCAGCAGGAACGCTTCGACCGCAACACCCGCGCGATGCATCGCCTCGGCGAGATGCGGACCTTCGGCCAGTGTTCTGTGTTGCGCACGAACCGCGCGCGGTGTCTCTGCAAGCCGGACCCAGCGCTTGAAAGCGGGGTTGTCGGCCGAGGTGATCAACTTCATGAAAGCAGGTCGCTCGAAAGCGCGCGCACCGGCAGGAACGATCGGCGATGCACGGCGCACGGACCCAGCCGCCGCAGGTTTGCGAGGTGCTCCGCGGTGGCGTAACCCATGTGCCGTGCGAAGCCGTAGCCGGGGAAACTCTCGTCGAGCGCGCGCATGAGCGCATCGCGATGTGTCTTGGCCAGGATCGAGGCGGCTGCGATCGCCGGTTGGGTCGCGTCGCCGTCGACGATCGCGCGGGCGGGAATGGCAAGCCGCGGCAGCTGGTTGCCGTCGATGAGCGCGAATTCGGCCTCCGGGTCGAGCGCCTCGATCGCGCGCTGCATGGCAAGCAGGCTCGCGTTCAGGATGTTCAACCGGTCGATCTCCTCGACCGTCGCTGCGCCGACGGCCCACGCAGCGGCGCGTCCCTGAATCGTCACGGCCAGGCGGTCGCGTTGCGCGGCGCTGAGTTGCTTCGAGTCGCGCAGGCCTTCGATCGGGCGGCGCGCATCGAGTATCACCGCCGCCGCGACCACCGGCCCCGCGAGCGGCCCGCGCCCTGCCTCGTCCGATCCGCAGGTGCGCCCGGGCGCGGCGCTGCGCGGGAACAGATCGAGACTGAGTTCGTCTTCATGCCCGCGAGCGCGCGTCTTCATCTTGCCGCCGCCTCCGCGATGGCTTCCGCAACCAGCCCGGGTGTGTCCCGCTGCAAGGTCGCGCGTATTGCCGCGAACTGCTCGGCCAGCAGGTTCACCCGCGCCGGATCGTCGAGAAAGCCCATCAGCGCCGGGCCGAGCCGGTCGGCGATCACGTCCTTCTGCACGAACTCGGGCACGACGTGCCGGCCGGCCAGTATGTTGGGCAACCCGAAGTACGGGATCAAGGCCTTGCGCCGCGTGATCCACTCGGTCAGCCACGGCACCTTGTAGGCGATCACCATCGGCTTGCCGAACAGCATCGTTTCCAGTGTCGCGGTGCCGCCGGCGACGAGCACGGCGTCGGCGGCTTCGAGACAATCGTGCGACCGCCCCTGCGTCACGAGCGCACGCGCGCGATCGATTCCGGCCCACGCCAGCATCGCGTCGAGCATCGTCTTGAGCTCTTCGCTTGCCGCGGGCACGACGAACTGCATCCGCGGGTTACGCTGCTGCAGCCAGCGCATGGTGTCGCAAAAGGGCGGGCCGAGCGCGCTCACTTCCGCCTTGCGACTGCCCGGCAACATGGCGACCGTCGGCGCAGCTGCGTCGATGCCCAGCCTGAAGCGCGCGGCAGGCGCATCGGCGCGCTGGGGCAATGTGCCGGCGAGAGGATGCCCGACATACGTCGTGCGCACCCCCGCATCGGCAAACAGTTTTTCCTCGAACGGCAGTACCGGCAGCAGATGTTCGACCGCGCGCGCCACCTGCGCGATGCGCTCGGGACGCCACGCCCAGACGGCCGGCGCGACATACTGGATCGTCCGCACGCCCGCCGCGCGCAGCTTCTCCTGCACGCCGAGGTTGAAGTCGGGTGCGTCGACGCCGACGTACACGCGCGCCCGCCACTCGCGCACGCGTGCCGTCAATTCGCGCCGTATGCGCAGCAGCCGTGGCAGATGACGCAACACTTCCGCGTAACCGCGCACCGAGAGTTCGCGCACGTGCCACCACGCGTCGAAGCCGGCCGCGCGCATGTGATCGCCGCCGATGCCGGCGCACTCGCATGCCCCAAGGCGCGCGTGCAATGCCGGCAGCACCAGGCCGGCGAGTATGTCGCCGGAGGCTTCGCCGGCTGCCATCGCGATGCGCGCCGGGCCGGCGTTCACGTCGGTATCAGCGCACGATTCCGCGCTCGGACCGGCGCAGGAATTGCAGGAGGAGTTGCAGGTGTTGCGCATGCTCGGGCAGTTCGGCCGCCTGGGCCTCGATGTGCCCGATCGCGTCCTCGAGGCTCAGGCCGTCCCGATACAGCGTCTTGTATGCGCGCCGCAACGCAGTGATGGCTTCGGCCGAGAACCCGCGTCGCCGCAACCCTTCGACGTTCATGCCGCGGGCCGACGGCGGGTTGCCGTTGGTCATCACGTACGGCGGCAGGTCCTGCGTCAGCATCGTGCCGCCGCCGGTCATCGCGTGGGGGCCGATCTTGACGAACTGGTGCACGCCGGTCATGCCGCCGAGGATCGCCCAGTCGCCGACGATGACGTGGCCGGCAAGCTGCGCGCTGTTGGCGAGGATGGTGTTGTCGCCGACGACGCAATCGTGCGCGATGTGCACGTAGGCCATGATCCAGTTGTTCGAACCGACCCGGGTCACCCCCGCGTCCTGCACCGTGCCGGTGTTGAACGTGCAGTATTCGCGGATCATGTTGCCGTCGCCGATCTCGAGCCGGGTCGGCTCGCCGGCGTATTTCTTGTCCTGCGGCGGACCGCCGATCGAGGTGAAGGAGTAAACGCGGTTGTTGCGTCCGACGCTCGTGTGTCCTTCCAGCACCGTGTGCGGGCCGATCCAGGTGCCGGCTCCGATGCTGACGTGGGCTCCGATGATCGAGTACGCGCCCACCTCGACGTCGGCTGCGAGCTGCGCGCCCGCCTCGACCAGGGCCGTCGGGTGCACTCGCGCCATCACGGCACCTTGCGGTCGATGGTGCGGTAGGCGCACATCAGTTCGGCCTCCGCGACGACGTTGCCCTCGACCGAAGCCCGTACGTCGTACTTGCCGACGCCGCGCAGATTGCGCGTGAGTTCGGCCTCGAGCCGCAGCTGGTCGCCCGGCATCACCGGGCGCTTGAAGCGTGCGCGGTCGATGCCGGCGAAGTAGGAAAGCGAGTTCTCGTCCGGCAGCTTCTCGATCGATATGAATGTCAGGATTGCCGCCGTCTGCGCGAGTGCCTCGATGATCAGCACGCCGGGCATCACCGGGTAGTGCGGGAAGTGACCGACGAAGAATTGCTCGTTCATCGAGACGTTCTTCAGCGCGACGATGCGCTTGCCCTTCTCCACCTCGAGGACGCGGTCGACCAGCAGGAACGGATACCGGTGCGGCAGGTAGCGCAGGATCTCTTGCGCGTCGATCATTTTGAGGAGTCCTCGATGTCGGTTGCGGACCCGGGCCGGCGCTCCAGCACGCGGATGCGCTCGCGCAATTCGCGCAGGTGCCGGACTACCGCTGCATTGCGTTCCCAGTCGCGGTTGGCCATGAACGGGAACGGGCCCGAATAGAACCCCGGCTCGTTGATCGACCGCGAGATCAACGTGCCCCCGGATACGACAACCCCGTCGCACAACGTGATATGGCCATGGATCATCGAGGCGCCGCCAAGCTGGCAGTAACGCCCGATGATGGCGCTGCCGGCGATGCCGGTGCAACCCGCGATGACCGTATGAGCGCCGATGCGGCAGTTGTGGCCGATCTGCACCTGGTTGTCGATCTTGACGTCGTCTTCGATCACGGTGTCGCCCATCGTGCCACGGTCGATGGTCGTGTTGGCACCGATCTCGACGTCGTCGCCGATCACGACGCGGCCAGTCTGCGGGATCTTGATCCAGCTGCCCGCAAAGGGCGCGAACCCGAATCCGTCCGCGCCGATCACCGCACCGCTGTGCACGATGCCACGCGCTCCGACGCTGCATTCGTGCAGCACCTTTACACCGGGGTGCAGACGAGTGCCCGCGCCGATCTGCGCTCCGTGCCCCACGTACGAGCCCGCCTCGATCGAGCAACCGGCCCCGACCTGGGCGCCCGCCTCGACAACTGCCCAGGGCCCGATCCACGCTTGCGCGCCGACCTGCGCCGCGGGATCGACGTACGCCGTCGAATCGATGCCCGCCCTGCGCTGCGCCGGCCGCTCCAGCACCTGCGCGGCGAAGGCGAACCATGCATAAGGCTGTTCGCAAACGACGACGGACGCCGACGGGCGCAGGGCCGCGTGGTCGGCCGCGGTCAGCACGACGGCGCCGGCGCGGGTCGTCGCGACGGCGCCGCGATAGCGGAGGTTGGCAAGGAAACTCAGTTCTGCAGGCCCGGCAGTCTCGAGTGGCGCGACGCCCTGGATCGCCCGTTCGCGCTCGCCCTCTACTGTTGCAGCCAGGCGACCGGCGCTTCGTTGCTCGACGGCCGCAACGAGTTCGGCCAGCGTCATCCTCGGCCGGCTCGTGGCCATGCACTCATTTGCCGTTGTTCAGCGCCTTCAGCACCTTGTCGGTGATGTCGACGCGCGGGCTCCAGTGCACGGCATCCTGGACGATCAGGTCGTAGTTCTCCTTGACGGCGATTTCCTTGACGATCTTCTGCGCGCGCTCGACGAGGACCTGCAGCTCCTCGTTGCGCCGCTGATTGAGGTCTTCCCGGAACTCGCGTTGCCGCTTCTGGAACTCCCGATCCATCTCGCTCAGTTCACGCTGGCGCTTGGCGCGGTCGCCCTCGCTCAGCACGGGGCCGTCCTTTTCGAGCTTGTCCGCCGCGGCCTTCAATTTGGCGCCCATGTCCTGCAGATCCTGGTCGCGCTTCTTGAACTCCTGCTCGAGCTTCTGTGTCGCGGCACGTGCAGGCGCCGAATCGCGCAGGATGCGCTGGCTGTCGACGAAGCCGATCTTCAGCTCCTGCGCCGATGCCACACCGGTCGCGAGTCCTGCCACGAGCGCGCCCAGCGAGACGAAGCGCAGAAACCCTTTCATCGATACTCCTGCTTACGAGGCGCGGTATTCTGCCATAGCGGGTCGCGTGCGACGCGTGTCGGACACTAGAACCCCGTGCCGATCTGAAACTGGAAGCGTTGCAGGCGGTCGCCCGCTTCCTTGCGGAACGGAATCGCATAGCTCAGCTTGAGCGGGCCGATCGGCGAGACCCAGGCAATGCCGAAGCCCCACGATGCGCGCAGGTCTCTCAGGTTGACCGTCTCGTCGGCAGCCCAGACCTGGCCGGCATCGATGAAGCCAACCCCGCGCAAGGTGCGATCCGCTCCAGGCAACGGGGCAAGCAACTCGAACGAGCCGTTCAGGCGCCGCGTACCGCCGGTCGGATTGCCGAGGCTGTCGCGCGGACCGAGCGAGCCGGCGTCGAAGCCGCGCACGCTGCCGATGCCGCCCGCGTAGAAGTTCTTGAAGACCGGATAAGGCTTGCCCGAGTAGCCACCGCCGAGGCCCAGTTCGGCGTTGCTCGCGAAGGTGACCTTGTTGGTGACGGGAACGAAATTCTGCAACTGGTAGGTCGCCCGGTAGTACCGGAGATCGAGCACCGGCAGCGACACTTCGAGGAAGGCGCGCTGGTAGCGCCCGCGATTGGGCACCAGAAGGTTGTCGCGGCTGTCGCGCGACCACCCTGCCGTCCAGATGACCGCGCCTGTGTTGTCGCCGAAATCGTTGACGTACTTGAAGTACGCGGGCGGACTGCTGTCGGTGAGCCCGATCTCCGTGCCTTCGTAACCGAGGCCGAAGAACACCGTGTCGAATTCCGTGAACGGAACACCGAACCGCATCGCCGCGCCCCGCTGCGTGAAGTCCACCGTGCCCAGGCCGAGGGCCGCGAGGTCCGAGCGCCGCTCGTAGAGTTCGGTGGTGCGGCTGATGCCGTCGATCGTGATGTACGGATCGGTGTGGCTGAGCGAGAGGTTCTTGTTGGCCCGGCTCGTATTGAGCTCGATCGCGAGTGCCTGCCCGGAGCCGAACACGTTCTGCTGCGAATACGAGCCGTTCAGCACCAGGTGGTCGGTGCTCGAATATCCGATGCCCGCCTGCACGCTGCCGGTCGGCCGCTCCTTGATGGTGAAGTTCACGTCGACCTGGTCGAGCGAGCCCGGAACTGCCGGCGTCTCCACCTCGACTTTCTCGAAGTAGCCCAGGCGGTCGATGCGATCGCGCGACAGTCGCACCTTCTCCGAGTCGAACCACGCCGATTCCAATTGGCGCACCTCGCGCCGGATGATGTCGTCGCGGGTCGTGGTGTTGCCGGTGACGTTGACCCGCCGCACGTAGACACGCCGCCCCGGATCGACGACGATCGTGAACCCCACTTCGTGCTTCTCGCGGTTCGGCTCGGGCACGGCGTTCGCGGTGGCGAAGGCGTAGCCCAGCATGCCGAGTCGATCGGTGATGCGCTTCGAGATCAGGTTCAGCCGCTCGGCGTCGTAGACGTCGCCCGGCTTCACGTCGACCAGCGCATGCAATTCCTCGTCGAGCCCGAGCATTTCGCCCGAGAGCCTGATGCCCGATACCGTGTACGGGTCCCCTTCGACCAGGTTGATAGTGATGAAGACGTCCGATTTGTTCGGGCTGATCGAGACCTGCGTCGATTCGACGCTGAAGTCGAGGTAGCCGCGATTCAGGTAGAACGAGCGCAGCTTCTCGAGGTCGGCAGTGAGCTTCTGGCGCGCGTACTGGTCGCGCTTCGTGTACCAGGTGAGCCAGCCCTCGGTCGTGAGTTCGATTTCGCCGCGCAGCGTCGAATCGGAGAACACCTTGTTGCCGGTGAAGCGGATCGCCCTGATGTGCGCCGCCTCGCCTTCGTCGACCGAGATCGTGATGTTGACCCGGTTGCGCTCGACCGGCGTGACCGTGGAGGTGATCTGCGCCGAGTAGAGGCCGCGTGCGAGGTACTGCCGCTTCAGCTCCTGTTCGGCCCGCTCGAGGAGCGAACGATCGAAAACGCGTGCCTCGCCGAGGCCGACGTCGCGCAGGGACTTCTTCACCGTGTCCTTGTCGAACTCCTTTACGCCCAGCAGGTCGACCTGGGCGATCGACGGGCGCTCCTCGACGATGACCACCAGAACATCGCCGTCGGCTTCCAGGCGCACGTCCTTGAAGAGGCCGGTGGCGAACAATGCCCGGATCGCGGCGACACCCTTCTCGGGATCGAACTTGTCGCCGACGCGCAGCGGCAGGTAGGAGAAGATCGTTCCCGCCTCGGTACGCTGCGCGCCTTCGACGCGGATGTCCTTGACGATGAACTCCTGCGCCAAGGCCGGACCGGTCGCGGCGGCCAACACCGCAGCGACGAGGCAACGCAAGCGCGCGCCGGGGCGCGCGCAAGACTTCACCGGCAAGGGGACGAGCGGATAGGCGGGCAACGGGAGTTCAGGCGAGCCGACGAGCCGACGGGACTAGAAAAAAACGCGAAGTATGTCATTGCGCGTCACGAGTACCGTCAGCAGCACCAGCAACAGAAGGCCTACGCGTTGCCCCCAGGAGACGAACCAATCGGAGAGCGGACGGCCCCTCATCTTCTCGATCGCGAGGTAGAGCAGGTGGCCGCCGTCGAGCACGGGAATCGGAAGCAGGTTGAGCACGCCGAGACCGATGGAGAGGACGGCGAGCAGCTCGGAGAACTGCGCCGGGCCGAGCAGCGCCGCCTGCCCGGCGTACGTGGCGATGGCGATCGGCCCCGACAGATTCTTGATCGAGGCCTCCAGCGTGAGCATCTTCCACATCATGCGCAGCGTGAAGACAATGGCGTCCCAGGTCTTGCCGAACGCCACGCCGATGCCTTCGATCGGGCCGTACGTCACCTTGACCATCGGCGGACGTTCGCCGATCTCGGCGCCGATCCGCCCGATCTCGTTGCCGGCATCGTCGCGCACGCGTGCCGGAACGATGGTGAAATTCATCCGCTCGCCGTCACGCTCGACCACGAACCCGAGCGGCCTCTCCGGCGCCTTGCGCACAATCTCGATCAGGTCATGCGGCGAGCGCATCGCTTGGTGATCGATCTCGACCACCAGGTCGCCGGTGCGGAGTCCGGCGACTTCCGCGACCCCGCCTTCCGAGAGGCGTCCGATGCGCGGCTGACTGCTGGCCGGCCGGAAACCGATGCGCGGCAGCGGGTTCGCATCCAGGTCACCGACGGAAAAATCGCGCAGGTCGAGCGACAGCGTGCGCGCAACCCCCTCGGGCCGTTCGATAAGGACCTCGACGCGGGCCTTGTCCACGGCGCGCTGCAGGAACAGCCAGCTCATCTCGTTCCAGGAACGAACCTGATGGCCGTCGATGGCGACCACGATGTCGCCGGCCTGGAATCCGGCCCGTTCGGCCGGGGTCTGCGCGACCGGGTCACCGACGATCGCACGCGGCTCCATGACTCCGACAACGCCGAGGCCCCAAAACACCGCCACGGCGAGCAGAAGGTTCGCGAGCGGTCCCGCGATCACGATCGCAACCCGCTTGTATACCGGCTGGCGGTTGAACGCCCGCGGCAACTCGGCCGGATCGATCGGCGAACCGTCGTGGTCGCGCTCGTCGAGCATGCGCACGTAGCCGCCGAGCGGGACCGCGGCAATCACCCACTCGGTGCCATCGGTGCCGACGCGACGCCAAAGCGCGCGGCCGAATCCGATCGAGAAGCGCAACACCCGGACGCCGCAACGCCGCGCGACCCAGAAGTGACCGAACTCGTGCACCGGCACCAGGATGCCGAGCACGACGATCAGCGCGATGAAGTTGATGACGAATGCGACCATGGCTCGATGTTACGCGGACTCCACCACCAGCGCGCTCGCCCGGCGCCGCGCCGATGTGTCTTCTTGCAACACGTCGTCGATCGAACGCGGCGCATGTAGCGGCGCCTGCTCGAGCGCGGACTCGATCACCCGGGCGATACCGAGAAACGACAGGCGCCGCGCGAGGAACGCCTCCACCGCGACCTCGTTGGCCGCGTTGAGCCAGATGCAAGCGGCCGGCCCGGCGCGCAGCGCGTCATACGCCAGCCGCAGGCACGGAAACCGCGCCCGGTTCGGCGCCTCGAAGGTCAACGCACCGAGGGCGAGGAAATCGAGCGAGTCGCTGCCGCTCGCCACCCGCTCGGGAAAGCCGAGCGCATAGGCGAGCGGCGTGCGCATGTCGGGCGTGCCGAGCTGTGCCAGCACCGATCCGTCGATAAATTCCACCATCGAATGCACTACGCTTTGCGGGTGAACCACGACGTCGATGATCGATGGCGCGAATCCGAACAGCCAGTTCGCTTCGATGACCTCGAGTCCCTTGTTCATCAGCGTCGCCGAGTCGACCGAGATCTTGCGCCCCATCACCCAGTTGGGATGCGCGCACGCCTGCTCCGGCGTGACGCCGGTGAGGTCCACGCGGGTCCGGAACGGCCCGCCGGACGCGGTGAGGATCAACCGTCGTACGCCGCCGCGCGTGCCGACTGCGCCTGCCAGGCACTGATGGATGGCGCTGTGCTCGCTGTCGAGCGGCAGAAGTTGCGCCGCGCCGGCGCGTACCGCTTCCATCAGCAAGCCGCCCGCGCAGACGATGGCCTCCTTGTTGGCAAGCAGGATGCGTCGGCCCGCACGCGCAGCGGCAAGCGTCGGAACCAGTCCTGCGGCGCCCACGATGGCGGCGATGACCGTGTCCGCGCCGTCAGCGGTCGCGGCCGCCGCAAGCGCCGCAGCGCCGCCAAGGCCCTGCGTCGGCACGCCCGCGACGGCAAGGCCGTCGCGCAGCGCCTTCCCGTGTGCCGGATCGGCGATGACGGCAAGGTCGGGGCGAAAACGCGTGCAAAGGGCCAAGAGGGCGGCGACGTTCGATTGCGCCGTCAGCGCCACGACGCGAAAACGATCCGGATGGCGCTCGATGACATCGAGCGCGCTCTTTCCTATCGACCCGGTCGCACCCAGGATCGCGACGCCGTGTTTCACAGGAAGCCCTCGATCAACGCGGCGAGTGGCAGGACCGGCAGCAGCGCGTCGATGCGATCGAGCACGCCGCCGTGGCCGGGCAGCAGTCCGCTGCTGTCTTTCACGCCGGCGTGGCGTTTGAGCAGGCTCTCGAACAGGTCGCCGACGATCGACACGACCACCAGAAGCGCGAGCACTACCAGCGCCAGCGCCGGAGCCCGTGCGAACAGCGCGTTCGAGAAGATATGGCCGCCCGGCCAGCCGAGCCACACGCCGCAGCCCGCAAGCAGCACCGCGACGACGGCTCCGACGGCTCCGGCCCAGGTTTTTCCCGGGCTGATATGCGGCGCAAGTTTGCGCCTTCCGAAGGCGCGACCGGCGAAATAGGCGGCGATGTCGGCGATCCACACCACTGCCAGAGCAGAGAACAGGAACAGCGCCCCGTGGCGATACAGCGACAGCAGCGAAAACCACGCCCCGGCGAGGAGGATTACTGCCAGCACCGCGATCGCGCCGTTGTTCAGCGAGAGCCGGTTCCTGTTTTCGGCGTAGACAAGCCAGCAAGCCACGAGCGCCCAGGCGAAGCAGGTGAGCCCTGCGACCGCAAGCAGCGTCGAGTCGGCCAGGCTCATGCGCAGCCATTGGAGCGTGATCAACACGGCGGCTGCCGCAATCCCGCCGCCGATGGCGGCACGGTTCGACCAGGCGGCAAAGCGCAGCCACTCGAACGTCGCGGCGCCGAAGGCCACGGCCACGAATGTGGCGAACGCAAGCGGCCCGAGAGCCAGCGCACCGACCAGGACAAGCAACAGGAAGACCGCGGTGATGATGCGTGTCCTGAGCATGGCGCGTCAGCCCGTTGCCGCCGCCACCTGGGCGCCAGTGCGTCCGAAGCGCCGCTCGCGGCCGTGATACCACGCGAGCGCGGCATCGAGCGCTTCGGTATCGAAATCCGGCCACAGCAGGTCGGTGAAGTAGAGCTCCGTATAGGCGAGCTGCCACAGCAGGAAGTTGCTGATGCGCTGCTCGCCGCCGGTCCGGATCAGCAGATCGGGTTCCGGTGCAAAGGCGAGCGCTAGGTAGGGAGCGAGCACGTCCTCGGAGATCGCCTCGGGCGTGCGCGCGAGTTCCGGCCGCGCACGCAGCAACCGCTGCACCGCCTGCGCAATATCCCAGCGGCCACCATAGCTGGCGCAGATGGTGAGTTGCAGCCGGTCATTGGCGGCCGTCTGTTCCTCGGCCTGCCGAATCAGCGCGCGCAGGGAAGCGTCGAAGTCGTCGATGCGCCCCACCACGCGCATGCGCACGCCGTTTTCGATCAGCTTGCCGACTTCCTTCTGCAGCGCGGTCACGAACAGGCGCATGAGCGTCGAAACCTCGTCCCGTGGCCGGCGCCAGTTCTCGGAGCTGAAAGCGAACAAGGTGAGGTAGCGAATGCCGCGCTTGCCGCAGCTTTCGATCGTGCTGCGCACCGCATCGACGCCGCGAGAGTGCCCGGCCACGCGCGGCAGGTGGCGGCGGGTCGCCCAGCGCCCATTGCCGTCCATGATCACCGCAACGTGATGCGGTGCTTCGGGACCGGTTCGGCGAGTCACGTGCGACACGACGGCGAGCGGCATCCTGCCTCAGACGGTCAGGATTTCCTTCTCCTTCTCCGCGACCAGCTTGTCGATCTCCGCCACGTAGCGGTCGGTGAGCTTCTGCACATCGTCCTGCGCGCGCCGCTCTTCGTCCTCGGCCACCTCCTTCTTCTTCAGCAGTTCCTTGAGGTGCGTGTTCGCGTCGCGCCTCAGGTTGCGCACCGCCACGCGCGCGTTTTCGCCCTCGTGGCGCACGACCTTGGTGAGTTCCTTCCGGCGCTCCTCGGTCAGCGCGGGCATCGGCACCCGGATCACGTCGCCATGCGAGGCCGGGTTCAGCCCGAGGTCGGAATCGCGGATCGCCTTCTCGACCACCTGCACCATCTTCTTCTCGAACGGCTGGACCGTGATCGTGCGCGCGTCACCCAGGCCGACCTGCCCGACCTGGTTGATCGGCACCATCGATCCGTAGTAGTCGACCAGGATGTGATCCAGCAGACCGGTGTGGGCGCGTCCGGTCCGGATCTTGGCCAGATCGTGCCTGAGCGCTTCCACCGACTTCTGCATCTTCTGCTCGGTGGTCTTGCGGATTTCGGCCATGTTCATCGCTGCGGCTCCTCGGTTCGTCCCGGATCCGGCGGCGCGCGGTCAGACGTGCACCAGCGTGCCCTCGTCCTCGCCGAGGACGACGCGCTTGAGCGCCCCGGGTTTCATGATGTCGAACACCTTGATCGGCAGTTTCTGGTCGCGACAGAGGGCAAACGCGGTTGCGTCCATGATCTGCAGCTTGCGATTCAGCGCCTCGTCGAAGGTCAGACGACTGTAGCGGGTCGCGCTCGGGTCGCGCTTGGGATCGGCCGTGTAAACGCCGTCGACCTTGGTCGCCTTCAGCACGATCTGGGCGCCGACCTCCGACCCGCGCAGCGCCGCCGCCGTATCGGTGGTGAAGAATGGATTGCCGGTGCCGGCGGCGAAGATGACGACCTTGCCCTCTTCCAGGTAGCGCATGGCCTTGGGACGGATGTAGGGCTCGACCACCTGTTCGATGTTAAGCGCCGACTGCACGCGCGCCTCGATGCCGGCCCGGCGCATCGCGTCCTGCAGCGCCATCGCGTTCATGATGGTCGCCATCATGCCCATGTAGTCGGCCGTCGCACGATCCATGCCGGAAGCGCCCAACGCCACGCCGCGGAAGATGTTGCCGCCACCGATGACGATGGCCATCTCGACGCCGAGCTTCACGACCTCGCCGATGTCGCGCACCATCGCCTCGATGGTGTCCTTGTTGATGCCGAAGGCGTCGTCACCCATCAGGGCTTCGCCCGACAGCTTGAGCAGGACGCGCCGGAAGGCCGGACCAGCCATGGCGGCGGTTCCTCAACCTCGCGCCGCGGCCGCCTGTGCTGCAACCTCCGCGGCGAAGTCGGCCTGCTTCCTTTCGATGCCTTCGCCGACCACGTACAGCACGAAGCTTGCGACGCTTGCCTTCCTGCTCTTGAGCAACTGCTCGACCGAGGTCTTGCCGGTCTGGTCCTTGACGAACGCCTGCCCGAGCAGCGTCACTTCCTTGAGGTGTTTCTGCACCGCGCCTTCGATGCGTTTGGCGAGGATGTCGGCAGGAATCTCCTTGCCCTGCCTCGCCGCATCCTCGGCCGCCTTCTCGGCGGCGATGCGCCGTTCGCTTTCCACCTGCGCAGCGGGCACGCCCGATGCGTCGATCGCCTTCGGCTTGGCCGCCGCGACGTGCATCGCAAGATCCTTGGCCAACAATTCGTCGCCGCCGACAACGTCGACCAGGACCCCGATCTTGGCGCCGCCATGCACGTAGCTGCCGATGCGGCCGCTCGCCTGCACGCGGGCGAAGCGCCGGATCGACATGTTCTCGCCGATCTTGCCGATCAGGGCGGTGCGGGTCGCCTCGACGGAGGAGTTGCCCAGCGGCAGCGCCGCCAGGGCGGCCAGGTCGGCGGGGTTGCGCGCCGCGACCAGTTGCGCAAGGTTGCGCGCGAACGCGAGGAACTCCTCGTTCTTCGCGACGAAATCGGTCTCGCAGTTGACCTCGACGATCGAACCGAGCTTGCCGTCGGCGCTTACCTCGACGCTCACGATCCCTTCCGCGGTGACGCGCGCCGCCGCACGGCTGGCCTTGTTGCCGAGCTTCACGCGCAGGATCTCTTCGGCCTTGCCCAGATCGCCTGCCGCCTCGGTCAGCGCCTTCTTGCACTCCATCATCGGCGCGTCGGTCTTCTCGCGCAGTTCCTTCACCATCGATGCGGTGATCTCCGCCATACGCTGCTCCAGTTCCAAATCTTCCGCACAAAAAGGGGGCTTGCGCCCCCTGCCCGGTCTTGCGCCGGTGCCCGCGCCTCGCGCGGGCCGACCGGCCGGATCAGGCCGCCTGTTCTTCCTCGTTGACCTCGACGAATTCTCCGGTGGCCGCGTTGACGACGCCTTGTAACGCCTGGGCCTTGCCTTCGAGCACCGCGTCGGCGACGCCGCGCGCATAGAGGCGCACCGCGCGGCTCGAGTCGTCGTTGCCGGGGATGACGTAGGCGATGCCGTCCGGCGAGTGATTCGTGTCGACCACGCCGATCACCGGAATGCCGAGCTTCTGCGCCTCGGCGACGGCGATCTTGTGGTAGCCCACGTCGATCACGAACAGCGCATCGGGCAACGCATTCATCTCCTTGATGCCGCCGATCGCCTTGTTGAGCTTGTCGACCTCGCGCTGGAACGTCAGTGCTTCTTTCTTCGACATCCGCTCCAGTCCGCCGGCCTCGATCGTCTGCTCCATTTCCTTCAGGCGCCGGATCGAGGTCTTGATGGTCTTGAAGTTGGTGAGCATGCCGCCCAGCCAGCGTTGCTCGACGAAAGGCTGCCCGCAGCGGCGTGCCTCTTCGACGATGGTGTCGCGCGCCTGGCGCTTCGTGCCGACGAACAGCACGGTGCCCCGGTTCGCGGCCAACTGGCGCGCGAACTTCGCGCTCTCGAGGAAGTTCTCGAGCGTGCGCTCGAGGTTGATGATGTGGATGCGGTTGCGATGTCCGAAGATGTACGGAGCCATCTTCGGGTTCCAGAAGCGGGTCTGGTGTCCAAAATGGACACCCGCCTCCAGCATTTGACGCATGGTGACGGACATTCGAACTCCTGCCAAGGTTGGGTCCAACGCCGCGTCTGGCCCGATTCATCCATCGCGGGATGGGTCAGGCACCCTGGTTACGCGGCGCGCGATTTCCCTCTTTGCTCCATGGTGCATCGGGTTGAAGCCTTGGGTTGAAGCCTTGATGCGCAGGCGCAATTGCGGGTAGCCGATTATTATAGGCGACGCGCCAACTCCACCTCAAGCCGACCCGGAATTCGCCGCATGCCTGCCGTCCTGAAATCCGCCGCCGACATCGCCGGCATGCGCGTCGCGGGCCGCCTGGCAGCGGAGGTGCTCGACTTCATCACGCCCCACGTCAGGGCAGGCGTCACGACCGGCGAGCTGGACCGCCTCTGCCACGACTACATGGTGAATGTGCAGGGGACCGTGCCGGCGCCGCTGAACTACGCGCCGCCGGGGTACCGGCCATATCCGAAGTCCATCTGCACGTCCGTCAATCACCAGGTGTGCCACGGCATCCCGGGCGACCGCCTGCTCAAGAACGGCGACATCGTCAACATCGACGTCACCGTCATCAAGGACGGCTATCACGGCGACACCAGCCGCATGTTCTACGTCGGCGAACCGTCGATCGCCGCGCGCCGCCTGTGCGAGGTCACCTACGACTGCATGTGGCTCGGCATCGCCCAGGTCAGGCCGGGCGCGCATCTCGGCGACATCGGCCACGCGATCCAGACCCATGCCGAGAAGCACGGCTACAGCGTCGTGCGCGAATTTTGCGGCCATGGCATCGGTCGCAAGTTCCACGAGGAACCGCAGATCCTGCATTACGGCAAGCCCGGCACGCTCGATGCGCTCGTGCCCGGCATGACGTTCACGATCGAACCGATGATCAATGCCGGCCGGCGCGATATCCGCGAGCTTGCCGATGGCTGGACCATCGTCACCAAGGACCACAGCCTGTCGGCACAATGGGAACACACCATCCTCGTCACCGAGTCGGGTTTCGATGTGCTGACCGAGTCGGCGGGGACACCTGCCCGGCCTGCGCTCGTCGAGGCGGCTCTGGCCTCCTCTCTCGCGACGGGCTGACTCGATGAACGACCTCGGCCTCGCGCTCCGTCACGAGTTGCGGGCCGAACGCGACGCGCTGATCGGCGCCTTCTGCAACGGCGGCGCCGTGCGTGCGTTGCTGCATGGGCTGAGCGACAGCACCGATCGTCTCCTGCGCCAGGTGGTGCGCAGGCGCGGACTGCAGGACGCGGTCGCGGTCATCGCCGTTGGCGGCTACGGACGTGGCGCGCTGTTCCCGCACTCCGACGTCGACATCCTGATCCTGCATGGCGCCGACCTGACTTCCGAGCAGAGCGCACAGGTCGAGAACCTGATCGGGCAGCTCTGGGATCTCGGCCTGCACGTCGGGCACAGCGTGCGCACCGTCGAGGAGTGTCGCGACGAAGCGCGGCGCGACGTCACCGTCCTCACGTCGATGCTCGAATCGCGCCTCGTCATCGGCCCGCGCCGGCTGTATCGCGAGTTCGACGCCGCCATCGTCGAGGTGCTCGACTCCCCGGCGTTCTTCCAGGCCAAGCTGCTCGAGCAGCAGCAGCGCCACACCAAGTTCCAGGACACGCCGTACAGCCTGGAGCCCAACTGCAAGGAGAGTCCGGGCGGCCTGCGCGACCTGCAGGTGCTGCTCTGGGTGGCGCGCGCGGCGGGGTTCGGCGTCAGCTGGAAAGGGCTGCAGAAGCGGAACCTGCTGACACCCGACGAGTGCCGGATGCTGATCGCGAAGGAACGAGTGATCGAGCGCATCCGCGCGCACCTGCATATCGTCGCCGGCAGGCGCGAGGACCGGCTCCTGTTCGACGTGCAAAGCGCCGTGGCCGACGCGCTCGGCACCAAGCCCACGGCCGCGCGCCTGGCGAGCGAAGTCCTGATGCAGCAGTACTACCTCGCCGCCAAGGCGGTGACCCAGCTCAACACGATCATCCTGCTCAACATCGAGGCGCGCCTATTTCCGCGCGGCAACGAGCCGCGCGCGGTGCTCGACGAGACCTTTTTCGCGCGCCACGAGCTGCTCGACATCGACGATGACGACGCCTTGCATCGCGACCCCAATGGATACCTGCGCGCATTCCTCGTCCTCCAGCAGCATCCCGAACTGAAGGGCATGGCGCCGCGGCTGCTGCGCGCGCTCTGGCATGGGCGGTTTCGCATCGACCGCGCCTTCCGCCGCTGCGCGCGCAACCGCGAGACCTTCATCGCCATCCTGCAGCAGCCGCGCGGCATCGTGCACGGGCTGCGGCGGATGAACCAGTGGTCGGTGCTCGGCCGGTACCTCCCGGTGTTCCGGCGCATCGTCGGCCAGATGCAACACGACCTGTTCCACGCGTACACGGTCGACCAGCACATCCTGATGGTGGTGCGCAACCTGCGGCGCTTCTCGATGGCCGAATACGCGCACGAATATCCGCTCTGCAGCCAGCTGATCGCGGACTTCGACCGCCACTGGCTGCTCTATGTCGCGGCCTTGTTCCACGACATCGCCAAGGGCCGCGGCGGCGATCACAGCCGGCTCGGCATGCGTGACGCACTGGTGTTCTGCCGCCAGCACAACCTGGAGGACGAGGACACGCAACTCGTGTGCTGGCTCGTCGAGGATCACCTGACGATGTCGCAGGTGGCGCAGAAGCAGGACATCGCCGACCCGGACGTGATCCGCCGTTTTGCGCGCCTGGTGGAGACCGACCGCCGGCTCGTCGCGCTTTACCTGTTGACGGTGGCCGATATCCGCGGAACCAGTCCGAAGGTCTGGAACGCCTGGAAGGGCAAGCTGCTCGAGGATCTCTTTTACCGCACCCGCCGGCTGCTCGGCGGCGAGGAGGTCGGCCCGAACGCGGAGCTCGAGCAGCGCAAGCGCGAGGCGCTGCGCGTGCTGCGCCTGTACGGCGTATCGCAGCACTCCCACGAGCCGCTCTGGTCCGAACTCGACGTTGTCTACTTCCTGCGCCACACCGCACAGGACATCGCCTGGCACACGCGCTCGCTGCTGGCGCACGTGCGCACGGCGAATCCGATCGTTCGCACCCGGCTTTCGCAAGGTGGCGAGGGGGTCGAAGTGATGGTCTACGTGGCCGACCAGAAGGATCTGTTCGCCCGCGTCTGCGGTTACTTCAACAGCCGCATGCTGAGCATCCTCGATGCGAAGATCCATACCACCCGGCACGGGTACGCTCTCGACAGCTTCGTCGTCACCGACAATGGCCGCGCGCCGCACTACCGCGAACTGCTGGCGCGCATCGAGCAGGAGCTCACGCGGTGGATCGCGGACGTGACGGCACTCCCGCCGCCCGCGCACGGCCGGTTGTCGCGCCACTCGCGCCACTTCCCGGTCGCGCCGTCCGTGGCGCTGCAGCCGGACGAACGCGGGCGCCACTACCTGCTCTCGATCACCGCAACCGACCGCGTGGGCCTGTTGTATTCGGTGGCGCGGGTGCTCGCCCAGCACGACGTGAACGTGCATACGGCGAAGATCCTGACCCTGGGCGAGCGGGTGGAAGACGTGTTCCTCATCGACGGCAGCACGCTCGCGCAGCCGCGCGAACAGCTGCAACTCGAAGGCGACCTGCTGGCGGTGCTTGCGCCGTAGCCGCACCTGCGGCGCGCCGCTCAGTCGTCGGCGGCGACTAGGCCCGGGAACAGCACGTCGGTGAAACCGAAGCGCGAAAAGTCCCGCACGCGCATGGGATAAAGAATCCCGTCCAGGTGATCGCACTCGTGCTGCACGACGCGGGCGTGGAATCCCTCGACGATGCGATCGATCGTGTTGCCGTGCGCATCGAGCCCGGCATAGCGCAGGCGTCGATAGCGCGGCACCACGGCCCGCAGGCCCGGGACCGACAGGCATCCCTCCCAGCCCTCCTCCATCTCCTCGGAGAGGGGCGCGAGCACCGGGTTGATGAGCACGGTGCTGGGTACCGGATCCTCGTCGGGATACCGTGGGTTGCGTGCGGTCGGATCGTCGGTGCCGAAGATCACCACGCGCAGCGCCACGCCGATCTGCGGCGCCGCCAGTCCGGCGCCGTTGGCGGCGCGCATGGTGTCGAACATGTCGACCAGAAGCTCCTCGATACCCGCGCTTTCGAAGTCGCGCACCGGTTCCGACACGCGCAGCAGGCGCGGATCTCCCATGCGCAGGATCTCGCGCACCATCTCAGGTCCTCGCCAGGCGCCGGGGCGTCATGCATTGCCTCCGAGCAATGCTTCGAGAATGCGCACGGCGCGCACGACTGTCGCCCGCATCACCGCCTCGAGCTGATCGAGCTGGATCGCCTGCCTGCTCGTTCCGCGGCCCGCGGCGTGGTTCACCACCACGCCCAGGGTCGCGTAGTCGAGGCCCGCCTCGCGTGCAAGTACCGCCTCGGGCATGCCGGTCATGCCGACGATTTCGCCGCCGTCGCGTGCGATGCGCTCGATCTCGGCCGCCGTCTCGAGGCGCGGGCCCTGCGTGCAGGCATAGACCGCGCCATCGATCAGCGGCTCGCCGCAGGAGAACGCCGCGCGCAGCAGGTCGGCGCGCAGGCGCTCGGCGTAGGGATGCGTGAAGTCGGCATGAGTGACGGGCACGTCGGGGCCCTCGAAGAACGTCGCCTTGCGACTGTGCGTGTAGTCGATGATCTGGTGCGGCAGCACGAGTGCGCCGGGTCCGAGGTCGTCGCGAATGCCGCCCACGGTGGCGACGCCGACCACGCCTTCGACCTTGAGGTCCTTGAGCACCCAGATGTTGGCGCGGTAGTTGATGTCGTGCGGGGCGATCGTATGTCCGTAGCCGTGCCGGGCGAGGAACACCACCTCCTGCCCGGCCAGATGGCCGAACGTGAGCGCACCGGAGGGTTCGCCGTAGGGCGTACGCATCACCATGCGCCGTGGCCGGTCGAGCGCCGACAATTTTGCCAGGCCGCTGCCGCCGATGATCGCGTACATCTCAGTTCCCCAGCATCCGGTTGAATTCGTCTTCCCCGATCACGCGGATGCCCAGTTCACGCGCGCGCTCCAGCTTGCTGCCCGCCTCCGCCCCGGCGAGGACGAAATCGGTTTTCTTCGACACCGAACCGCTCACCTTTCCGCCGGCCGCCTCGATCTTCGCGCGTGCTTCCTCGCGCCCAAGCGTCGGCAACGTGCCGGTCAGCACCAACGTCTTGCCGGCGAACGCACCCATCGCACGGGCCGGCCGCGGCGGCCCGGCGGGCCAGGTGACACCGGCTTTACGCAGCTTCGCGATGACCTCGACATTGTGCGGCTCGGCGAAAAAATGCGCGACCGAAGCGGCGACCACTGGACCGACGTCGGCGACTTCGAGCAGCGTCGCAACGTCGGCGCGCATCAGTTCGTCGAGTGAACCGAAATGGCGCGCGAGATCGCGTGCCGTCGTCTCGCCGACGTGGCGGACGCCGAGCGCGTAGATGAAGCGCTCGAGCGTCGTGTGCTTGGCCTTCTTCAGCGCTGCCACGATGTTGGCGGCGGACTTGTCGGCCATGCGATCGAGCCTGGCCAGGGTCGCATGGTCGAGCTGGAAGAGGTCCGCCGGCGTCTGCACGAGTTGCGCGTCGACGAGCTGATCGACCAGCTTGTCTCCCAGCCCTTCGATGTCGAGCGCGCGCCGGCCCGCGAAGTGCAGCAGCGCCTGCTTGCGCTGCGCCGCGCAGACGAGGCCGCCGGTGCACCGGTGGTCCTTGCCGTCCTCCTCGCGTTCGACCGCGGATCCGCACACCGGACAGCGCGCCGGCATCGAGAACCGCGGCGCCTTCTGCGGCCGGCGCTCCCTCACCACCGACACCACCTGCGGGATCACGTCGCCGGCGCGCCGGATGACGACCGTGTCGCCGATCCGCACATCGAGGTCATGCACGTACGCCTCGTTGTGCAGCGTCGCGTTGCTGACCGTGACGCCGCCGACGAAAACCGGCTCCAGCTTGGCGACCGGAGTCAATTTTCCGGTTCGGCCGACCTGGACTTCGATCTCGAGCACCCGGGTCATCTCCTCCTGCGCCGGATACTTGTGCGCAACCGCCCATGCCGGTTCGCGGGTCGCGAAACCGAGTTGCTCCTGCAGATCGAGCCGGTCGACCTTGTAGACGACGCCGTCGATGTCGAACGGGAGTTCGTCGCGCTGCCTGGCGATGCGGTCGTGGAATTCGATCAGTCCTTCGGCGCCTGCCGTGACCTGCCGCTCCTGCGAGACCGGCAACCCGAAGGCCGCCAGCGCGTCGAGGATCGCTCCCTGCGTCGCCGGCACCTTCCAGCCCGCCACGACGCCGAGGCCGTAGGAATAGAAGGAAAGTTGCCGTGACGCGGTCACCTTGGGGTCGAGTTGGCGCACGAACCCGGCCGTCGCATTGCGCGGATTGACGAAGACCTTCTCGCCGGCGTCGCGCTGCTTTTGGTTGAGGCGCTCGAAGTCGTCGCGCCGCATGAAGACTTCGCCCCGCACCTCCAGCACGGCGGGCGGACGGGTCGCCACGAGGCGCAGCGGAATGCGGCGGATCGTGCGTACGTTCGGCGTGACATCCTCGCCCACTTCTCCATCGCCACGTGTTGCCGCCTGCGTGAGCACGCCGTCCTCGTAGCGCAAGCTCAACGCGATGCCGTCGAACTTGAGTTCCGCTTCGTAGCCGACCGGAGGATCGTCCGGGCCGAGCTTGAGCTTGCGTCGCACGCGCGCATCGAACGCGCGTGCACCCTCCGGTCCGGGGTCGGTCTCGGTGTGGATCGACAGCATCGGCACTCCGTGCCGCACCTTCGGCAGGTCGGAGCGCGGTGCGCCGCCGACGCGCTGCGTCGGCGAATCGGCGGTTTGCAGCGACGGGTACTGCCGTTCGAGGTCCTGCAGCTCACGGAACAACCGGTCGTACTCGGCATCCGGCACCGATGGCGCCGCCAGGACGTAGTAGTCGTAGTTGTGCCGCTCGATCTCCGCGCGCAACGCCTCGGCGCGCCGCGCCGCCGCTGCGGGAGCGTCCTTATGCATAGAGTCGCAACGCACGCGGCGAGCCCGGTTCGCAGCCGGCCTGCCGCATCCTCTCGTACAGCTCTTCGAGTTTGCGCTCCACGCTCGGCAGCGATGACGCGTCGACCGGCTGCCCGTTGTCGTCGACGATCCGCACCCCGAGGTCGAGCGCGATCACGCTCGCGGCTGCATACATCTGGCGCAGCGCCTCGGCGCCGACCGGCGCAAGCGGCACGTCGAGCTCCATGACGAGCCGGTCCTTCAGCAGCGACGCGGCACCGAACGTGAAGAGCGTCGTGCCGGCCTGGTCCACCCGCCGCCACAGGCCCGGGCCCGCGGCCACGAGATCGGCCTTGGCCGCTGCGCGGTTCAGTTGCTCGGTGTTCCACGGCCCTCCGGCGCCCTCCAAGGTCAGCCCGATCTGCACGTCGAACTGCCCGCTGCTGTCGCGCAGTTCGGTTGCGAGCCGGACCACGCGCCCCACGTCGGGGGGGTCGAAGTCCGCGTCAAGAGCGACTGCCATCTGTTGGACGGATGCAAGGAAGCGCGACGCCTCCACTTCGTCGAGCGCGACGCGGCGATTGGCCATCTGGATGGCGGCAAGCAGTTCGCTGTAGAAGCCGAACCGGTCCGGATGCACCCACTGCTGCGTGCGCGCGTCCCATGCGGCGACGTGCACGGGAAGCGCGAACCTTTGCTTCTGGAGTCCCGCAATCGCGTCCAGCGCGGTCACTCCGTCGACCGCGTGCGTGCAACGCAGTTCGAGCACGCAGTCGAGCAACGGATCCTCGATCCAGGCCGCCGGCGTCCCCCCTCCTTCCGGGGCTGCGGGGAGTTCGGCGGGGAGCGTGGGTTGGTCGGATTCCTCGGCGGAAACCGGCTGAATCGGCGCGAGCGAACCGAATTTAGGCTCGATGCGTGTGTGCGGCGATGGCACGTCGGCCTCGGGCGCCTGCGGCAGCTGCGCGTCGAGCAGGGCATCGCCGACCCCGCTGCGCAGCGTCGTTTCCAGGCGCTGCAGCGCGCGCCGCTCCTGCCACTTGTTGTAGCCGACCACGAGCACGAGCAGCACCGCGGCCAGAACCAGGAGGGCGATGTGCAGGTCGGACACGGCGGGCAACCGCTCAGGCGGCTTCGGCCGCGAGCCGCGTGGCGCTGTCGATGTCGACGGCGACGATGCGCGAGACGCCCTGCTCCTGCATCGTCACGCCGACCAGCTGTTCCGCCATCTCCATCGCGATCTTGTTGTGCGTGATGAAAAGGAACTGCGTTCCGGCGGTCATGGAGCGTACGAGCGCACAGAAACGCTCGGTGTTGGCGTCGTCCAGCGGCGCGTCGACCTCGTCGAGCAGGCAGAACGGCGCCGGATTGAGCTTGAACAGCGCAAACACCAGCGCCGTCGCCGTCAGCGCCTTTTCGCCGCCGGAGAGCAGGTGGATCGTGCTATTGCGCTTGCCCGGCGGCTGCGCCATCACCTGGACGCCGGCGTCGAGGATTTCGCCGCCCGTCATGAGCAGACCTGCCTCGCCGCCGCCAAAGAGGCGCGGAAACAGCGCGCCGAACTGTTCGTTGACCCGGTCGAACGTCTGCTGCAGCATTTCGCGCGTCTCGCGGTCGATGCGGCGGATCGCGTCCTCCAGCGTCGCGATGGCTGCCTTCAGGTCGGCCGACTGGGCGTCGAGGTAGGCGCGGCGCTCGCTCGAAGCCTGCAGTTCCTCCAGCGCCGCGAGATTGACGGCGCCGAGGTCGGCGATCTGCCCGGCGAGGCGCGTGATTTCGCCCTGCAGAGAGGCGGCGCGCACACCTTCTTCGAGGCGCACGCTCAACGCGACTTCGTCGGCTTTCGCCTCGACAAGCAGCTGCGCAAACTGTTCGACGCCCAGGCGCGCGGCCTGTTCCTTGAGCTGCAGCTCGGTGATCCGCTCGCGACGCGGCTGCACGTCGCGCTCCAGCACGAGCCGCTGCTCGTCGAGCGCGCGCACCTGCTGCGCGAGCTCGTCGAGCCGGCTGCGCTCCTCGCGCAGCTTCTCTTCGGCCGCGCTGCGCTGGGCGAGCCAGTCATCGAGGCCGCCGCGGGCGGCCGAGTCGTCGAGCTTCGCAAGTTCGAGCTGAGCCGCATCGATGTCGCCGGCGAGGCGCGCGGCGTCCCCGCGCGCGACCTCGATTGCGTGCTCGATGTCCGTCGCACGGGTAGCGGCCGCGGCAAGCTCGTAGCCGGCACGCTGACGCTCCGTTGCCAGGCGCTGCTGTTCGTCGCGCGCGGCGCGCTGGCGCGCATCGGCCTCCTCGTAGGCTGTGCGCGCGGCTTCGAGCGCCTGCTGGCGCTCCGCCAGCAACTGGTCGAGGTCCTGGAATCGCGTGTCCAGCACCTCCCGCTGCGCCTCGAGCTCGCGTTCGTGCGCCCGCACCTCGCGCAGTTCGTCCTCGATCTGCCCGCTGCGATGCCTGACCCGCTCGACCAGCTCACCCAGGCGCACGGATTCCAGCTGCACGGCATGCAGCTGGGCACGCAGGCGCTCCGTCTCCTGCGCCTCGCGCTGCAACGACTCCTGGCCGGCACGCAGGTCGGCATCCGCACGCGCCAGCGCTGCGGTCTGCTGCTCGAGCAGCAGTCTCTGCGCGCGCGTCTCCTTGTCGAGGCTCTCGATCTCCTGGCGGCGCGCCAGCAGACCGGCCTTGCGGTCGTCAGGCGCATAGAAGCGCACGGCGTGGCGGGTGACGCGGTGGCCCGCCCGCACCACGAACTGGCCGCCCGCGGGAAGCTGGTCTCGCGTCGCAAATGCCTGGGCCAGGTCGTCGGCGCAATACACGCCGGCGAGCCAGTCGCCGAGCACCGCGGCCAACGCTGCATCGTGGCCGCGCACCCGCTCGGAGAGTCGCACGTGGCTGGTCGCGGCGAGGGCCTCGCGCGCGACCGCACCCGACGTCGAATAAAACGCGACCCGGGCCGGCGGAGCGTCGCCGGCCAGCCCGGCCAGCGTTTCCAGTCGCCCCACCTCGATCGCTTCGACCCGCTCGCGCAGCAGCGCCTCGACGGCCACTTCCCAGCCGGGCTCGACCACGAGGCGCCTGAACAGGCGCGGAAGGCTGTCAAGACCCTGCTTGTTGAGCCACGGGTCGAGCCGGGCATCGGCTTCGACGTTGGCCTGCAGCTCGCGCAGCGCCGACTGCCGCGCTTCGAGGCGGGCGAGCGCATCGGTCTCGCGCGTCCGTGCCTCCAGCGCGGCGTTGCGCGCCTGCTGCAGCTCCGTCAAGCGCGCTTCGGCGGCCTGCTTGCGGCCCTCGCAGGCCGCGAGCTGCTGCGCCAGCCGCTGCGCCTCGGCGCGTAGCGCAGCGAGCTTGTCCTCGTCCGGAGCGCCCAGGTGACCCTGCTCTTCCGCGAGGCGCTCGCGGCGCTGGCGCAAGGCACCGACCTGGCGATCCACGGCACGCTGCTCGACGCCGATGGAATCGATCGACTGTTCCGCCAGCGCCGACTCGGCCCGGGCGGCTTCCATCGCCTCGCGCATCGCGCGATACGCGTCTTCGAGCGCCGGCAGCGTTGCCGCGTGCGCCTCGGCATGACGACCGGCTTCGGCAACCTGCTGCTGCAAGGCGTCGATCTGTCGCTTCAGTTCCTCCGCGCGCATCTCGAGCGCCTCGCGCTCCTGCACGCGGCGCTGCCGCGTTGCCGCCAGCGTCTCGACCTGGGCGGCGAGGCGGCCGCGGCTTTCGAGAATCATGCGGATCTCGGCCTCGAGGCGGCCGATCTCCGCGTTGATCTGCATCACCCGCCCATGCACCTCATGCGCCGCGTCGGACTCGGCGAAGTGCGCGCTGCGCGCATCCTCGAGGCGGCGTTCGACCGCGCGTTGCTCCGCGATGTGCCGCTCCAGTTCGACGTTGTGCCGATCGATTTCGCGCGCGATGCGCTCCTGCTCGACGGCGGCATCGCGCTTGCGGGTCAGCCACAGCAGCTGCTGCTGTTCGTCGTGGCGCGCCTCGAGATCGCGGAACCTGCGCGCCACCTCGGCCTGCTGCGTGAGGCGCTCGACCTGCGTCTCCAGTTCGCGCAGGATGTCTTCGACGCGTGTCAGGTTGTCGCGGGTGTCGGCGAGGCGGTTCTCCGTTTCGCGCCGGCGTTCCTTGTACTTCGAGACACCGGCCGCCTCCTCGAGGAACACGCGCAACTCTTCCGGCCGCGCCTCGATGATCCGCGTGATCATGCCCTGGCCGATGATGGCGTAGGCGCGCGGCCCCAAGCCCGTGCCGAGGAAGATGTCCTGAACATCGCGCCGCCGCACGGTCTGATTGTTGATGTAGTAGCTCGATGCGCCGTCACGCGTCAGCACCCGCTTGACCGAGATCTCGGCGAACGTGCCCCATTCGCCGCCGATGCGACCTTCGCTGTTGTCGAAGACCAGCTCGACACTGGCGCGGCCGCCCGGCTTGCGGTTGGCCGACCCGTTGAAGATCACGTCCTGCATCGATTCGCCGCGCAACTCGGCGGCCTTGGACTCGCCGAGTACCCAGCGCACGGCATCGATGACGTTGGATTTGCCGCAGCCGTTCGGCCCCACGACGCCGACCAGGCTGCCGGGGACATCGATGTGAGTGGGATCGACAAACGACTTGAAACCGGCGAGTTTGATCTGCCGCAAGCGCACGTTGCTTTCCGGAGTTTTTTGATCGGCGCGGCGCAGAACGCGCTGCACGGCCAAATGAATGCGAATCGATTTCTATAATAAACGTTCATCCGTCTCGACGGCCGCCGCGCGTCGAAGGCTTACCCGATTCACGGCTGCCGGCCCGGCAGCCCACCCTGGTCGCGCCGATGCCCTCGCGTCCCACCCGAAAACTCGACACGTTTCCCAATCCCAGCCCGGGACGCGACTACCTCGTGCACATCGAAGTACCCGAGTTCACGTGCCTGTGCCCGCTCACCGGCCAGCCCGACTTTGCCACCCTGGTGATCGACTACATTCCCGATCGCCGCAACGTCGAGCTCAAGAGTCTCAAGCTCTACACGTGGTCCTATCGGAACGACGGCGTCTTCCACGAAGCGGTGACCAACAAGATCCTCGACGACCTGGTACGCGCGCTGGCGCCGCGCTTCATGCGCCTGACTGCGAGGTGGTACGTGCGGGGCGGCATCTTCACGACCGTGGTGGCCGAGCACCGCAAACGCGGCTGGAAGGCCCCGCCGCACGTCGAGTTGGGCCGGTTCGAACCGGCAACGCCGATGGGGCAGCCAGGCCGGGGGCCAGCGACATCATGAATCCGGATCTCGACCGCCTGCAGCCCTACCCGTTCGAACGGCTGCGCCAGCTTCTCGCCTCGGCGCAGCCGCCGGCCGGCCTGCGTCATATCGACCTGTCGATTGGCGAGCCGAAGCACCCGACCCCGCCGTTCATTCTCGAGGCGCTGGAGCGCGCGCTGCCGGGCATCGCCTCGTATCCCAGCACCGCCGGCATGCCGGAACTGCGCCAGGCCATCGCTGCCTGGCTGCAGCGCCGCTTCGATTGCGCGGTCGACCCGGCCACGCAAGTGCTGCCGGTCAACGGCACGCGCGAGGCGCTGTTTGCGATCGCCCAGACGGTGATCGACCGCACGCGCCTTGCGCGCGTCGTCGCCCCCAATCCCTTCTATCAGATCTACGAGGGCGCCGCGTTGCTGGCGGGTGCGACCCCGCTTTTCCTCCCGACGACGCCCGACAACGGTTTCCGCATGCCGTTCGAGGCGCTGGGCGCGCGGGAGTGGGACGGTGTGCAACTCGTCTACGTCTGCTCGCCGGGCAATCCGACCGGGCGCGTGTTGACGCTCGAGGAGTGGAAAACCTTGTTCCAGCTCGCCGACCGGCACGGCTTCATCGTCGCGGCCGACGAGTGTTACTCCGAGATCTACTTCGACGAGGCGCGGCCGCCGCTCGGCAGCCTGGCTGCCGCGCGTCGGCTCGGCCGCAGCGACTACGCCCGCCTCGTGACCTTCGGCAGCCTTTCGAAACGCTCCAGCGTGCCGGGCATGCGCTCGGGTTACGTGGCCGGCGATGCAAGCGTCATCCGCCGCTTCCTGCTCTACCGCACCTACCACGGCAGCGCGATGAGCCCGGCGATCCAGGCGGCGAGCACCGCGGCGTGGAGCGACGAGTCGCACGTGCGCGAGAATCGGCGCCTCTATGCACTCAAGTTCGATCAGGCCACTCCGGTGATCGCGCGCCGCCTGCAGACGGCCCGCCCGGAGGCCGCGTTCTATCTCTGGGCGAAGACGCCGATCGACGAAGTGGAATATGCGCGCCGTCTCTACGCTGCGTGCAATGTCACGGTGCTGCCCGGCAGCTTCCTCGCGCGCGACAGCGGCGGATCGAATCCAGGCCGTGGTTACGTGCGCATCGCGCTCGTCGCCGAACCGGCCGAGGTGGCGCAGGCCGCGGCGCGCATCGAGCAGTTCGTGCCCTAGTCCCATCCGACCCGAGGACTCTCATGTCACTCCAACAGATCATCGACGAAAGCTGGGAGAACCGCGCGAACCTCGCGGCCCGGTCGGCGCCGGAAAACGTGCGCCGGGCGGTCGACACCGTGATCGCAGAACTCGATGCGGGCCGCCTGCGCGTCGCGGAACCCGCGGGCGGCGGCGAATGGACCGTGCACCAGTGGATAAAGAAGGCCGTCCTGCTGTCGTTCCGGTTGCAGGAAAACCAGCTGGTCGAGGCCGGTGGATTCACCCGCTTCTACGACAAGGTGGCGACCAAGTTCGCCACTTACTCCGAAGCCGACTTCCGGAAGGGCGGCATGCGGGTCGTGCCCCCGGCGACCGTCCGGCGCGGTGCCTACATTGCACCCGACGTCGTGCTCATGCCTTCGTTCGTGAACATCGGTGCCTACGTCGGCGAAAAAACGATGGTCGACACCTGGGCCACCGTGGGCTCGTGCGCGCAGATCGGCAGGAACGTGCACCTGTCCGGGGGCGTCGGCATCGGCGGGGTGCTCGAGCCCCTGCAGGCCAATCCGACCGTCATCGGCGACAACTGCTTCATCGGGGCGCGTTCGGAGATCGTCGAAGGCGTGATCGTCGAAGACAACTGCGTCATTTCGATGGGGGTGTACATCGGAGCCAGTACGCGCATCTACGATCGCGAGACGCGGGAGATCCGCTACGGTCGGGTCCCCAGCGGGGCCGTCGTGGTGCCCGGGTCCCTGCCGGCGAAGGACGGCTCCTACAGCCTGTACTGCGCGGTGATCGTCAAGCGTGTCGATGCCCAGACGCGCGCCAAGACCGCGATCAACGAACTGCTGCGGGCCGACGCGGGCCCGACTTGATGGGGCAGGACCGGGTCTATTGGGCGAGATTCTTGGCGCAAATCGCCCGATCCTAGGACTTCTCCCGGACGGGGTGTCTGCGTATCCTGCCCGGATCAACCCTGGAGACAGGCATGGCGCTGGAGCGGCTTTTCCATTTGATGGCGGAGAAAAACGCCTCCGACCTGTATCTGTCGGTCGGCTCGCCCGTCACCATCAAGATCAACGGCGTCTGCGTGCCGATCAACCAGGAGCGCCTGGCGCCACAGGCGATCGTCGGCCTGCTGGCGGAGCGTCTTACCGACGCACAGTTCCGCGAGCTGGAGGACACGCGCGAGCTGAACGTCGGGATTCCGGTGCAGGATGTCGGCAGCTTCCGTCTGAGCGCGTTCCTGCAGCGGGGGTCGGTCTCGGCGGTGATCCGGTACATCCCGCACGAGGTACCGCGCCTGGAAGATCTCCTGCTGCCGGACATCCTCAAGGACCTGGTCCTCGAGAAACGCGGCCTGATCCTCGTGGTCGGCGCCGCCGGATCCGGCAAGTCGACGTCGATCGCTTCGATGCTCGATCATCGCAACGAACTGACGACCGGCCACATCCTCACGTTCGAGGACCCGATCGAATTCCTGTTCCGCAACAAGAAGTCGATCATCAATCAGCGCGAGATCGGCACGGACGCCAAGTCGTTGCACGCGGCGCTGCGCAACGCGATGCGGCAGGCGCCGGACGTGCTCTTCATCGGCGAGATCCGCGATCGCGACACGATGGGCGCCGCGCTGGCGTATTCGATGTCGGGTCACCTCGTGGTGGCGACGATGCACGCGACCAACAGCGCCCACGCGCTGAACCGCGTCATCAGCTTCTACACACCGGAGACGCGCCAGGCCCTGTTCCAGGATCTCGCGGCCTCGCTCAAGGCGATCATCTCGCAGCGCCTGGTGCGCTCGAAAAAAGGCGGCCGCGTGCCGACCGTCGAGGTGCTGATGAACTCGGGCCACATGACCGACCTCATCGAGCGCGGCGACGTGCAGTCGATCAAGGAAGCGATGGAGCAGAGCCTCGCGCCCGAAAGCCAGACTTTCGAGCAGAGCCTGTACACGCTGCTCCAGAAGGACGCAGTGACGCGCGAGGACGCGCTCGGGTCGGCGGATTCGAAGAACAACCTGCTCTGGCTCATCAACAACGCCGGCAAGCCCGCGGCGCAGCCGCAGCAGGGACGCAAGGATCAGCTGGTTGCACCGGCTTCGTCGTTCTCCGAGTTCACGCTCAATATCTAGCCGATCGCGTGAGCGCGGCGTATCGCAACGGGTACGCCGGCGCGCCAGCGCGGCTGCCCAAATCGGCCCCGCGGGTACCCGTCAGCCCTTTTTGGGGATAATGCGGGCCCGCTCGCACCCCGCAGTCCGCTGCACTTCCGTGACCCCCACCGTCGAACTGACCTGCCAACTCATCAGGCGCGCATCGGTCACTCCAGCCGACCAGGGCTGCCAGGACATGGTGGCGGCACGCCTTGCGCCACACGGATTTCGCGCCGAGACGATTGCGCGCAACGGCACGACCAATCTGTGGCTGCGCCGCGGCGGCGCGGCGCCGACCGTCGTGCTCGCGGGTCATACCGATGTCGTGCCGCCCGGGCCGCGCGATGCGTGGCGGACCGACCCGTTCGAGCCGACCGTGCGCGACGGACTGCTCTTCGGTCGTGGTGCCGCCGACATGAAGACGTCGGTGGCCGCCTTCGCGGTGGCAGCCGAGGAATTCGTGCGGGCGCGGCCGCATCACCCGGGTTCGATCGCGCTGCTCCTGACTTCCGATGAAGAAGGACCCGCCACCGACGGCACGGTCGCGGTGGTCGAGCAGCTTGCCGCCCGCGGCGAGGCGATCGATTTCTGCATCGTCGGCGAGCCCACTTCCGTGGATCGGCTGGGTGACACCATCAAGAACGGCCGCCGGGGATCGCTCAGCGCCAGACTGACCGTCCAGGGTGTACAGGGGCACGTCGCCTACCCGCATCTCGCGCGCAATCCGGTGCACCAGCTCGCGCCGGCGCTCGCGGAGCTGGCGGAAACCCAATGGGATGCGGGCGACGCTTTCTTTCCGCCGACCACGTTCCAGGTTTCGACCATTCACGCGGGCACGGGCGCGAGCAACGTGATTCCGGGCACCTGCGTGCTCGACTTCAACCTCCGCTTTGCGCCCGTGAGTACGGCGGAGCGTTTGATGCAGCGGATCGAAGCGGTGCTGGACCGCCACGGCCTCGAGTACGGGTTGCGCTGGACGGTGGGTGCACAGCCGTTTCTCACCAAACCGGGTGAACTCGTCGCCGCCATCGGCCGCGCGATCGAGGAGACCACCGGGCGCCCGCCCCGGCTTTCGACAACCGGTGGCACGTCGGACGGGCGCTTTCTGGCGACCGTCTGCCCGCAGGTGGTGGAGTTCGGACCCACGAATGCCACCATCCACAAAGTCAACGAATGCGTGCCGGTGGACGAGATCGAGCCGCTCAAGGACGTCTATCGGCGCACGCTCGAACTGCTGCTGACCGGATCGAGCCACTGACGCCATGTCCATCGACGCCCAAGCCAACCTGCGCACGCTGCGCGACGTGCTGCGCTTCGCAGTGACCCGGTTCAACGAGTCCGGGCTCCACTTCGGCCACGGCCAGGTCGATGCGTTCGACGAGGCCGTCTTCCTCGTGCTGCGCACCCTGAACCTGCCGATCGAGCGGCTCGACGTGTTCCTCGACGCCTACCTCACGCACGCCGAGATCAACTCGCTGCTGCAGGTGATCGATCTGCGGGTGAAGAAGCGCACCCCGGCCGCGTACCTGCTCAAGGAGGCGTGGCTGCAGGGCTACAAGTTCTACATCGACAACCGCGCCATCGTTCCACGCTCGTTCATCGCCGAATTGCTCAAGGAAGGCCTCGAACCCTGGGTCGCCGACGCCGCGGTCATCGGCGACGTGCTCGATCTGTGCACCGGGTCGGGTTGCCTCGCCATCATGGCGGCCGACGTTTTCCCCAAGGCGAAGGTCGACGCCGTCGACGTCTCGAAGGATGCGCTGGCGGTCGCCAAGCGCAACGTCAGCGACTATTCGCTCGAGGGCCGCGTCAAGCTGATCGAGTCCGATCTTTTCGCCGCCATCGCCGCCCGGCGCTACGACCTGGTCCTGTGCAACCCGCCTTACGTGACCGATGCCGCGATGGCGAAGCTGCCCAAGGAGTATGCGCACGAGCCGAAGGTCGCGCTGGCGGGCGGAGCCGACGGCATGGCGGTGATCAAGCGCCTGCTGCGTGAAGTGCGTGGGTATCTCAAGCGGGGCGGCCTGCTCATCGTCGAGGTCGGCGGCGAGCGCGAGACGGTCGAGAAGCAGTTCAAGGACATCCCGATGACGTGGCTCACGACGAGCGCCGGCGACGACATGGTTTTTCTCGTGCGCCAGGAAGACCTGCCCTGAGTTCCGGCTCGCGGTGCGGGGACACCGGCGCGCGTGTCACGCGCCTCCTTCGCCCCCGCCGCTTCCACGATGCTGCGCCTGACCAACGTTTCGCTTGCCCGCGGCGTGCGCGTGCTCTACCGCGGCGTCACCCTGTCGGCCGCACCGGGTGAACGGGTCGGACTGGTCGGTGCCAATGGGTCCGGCAAGTCGAGCCTCTTCGCTGCGGTCCTGAACGAACTGGCGCTCGAAAACGGCTCGCTCGAGGCGCCTCCGCAAGGCCGTATCGCTCACGTTGCGCAGGACATTTCCCCAACCGAGCAGACCGCCCTCGACTATGTCCTCGAGGGCCACGCGCCGCTGGTCGCAGCGCGCGCCGAACTGGCGGCTGCGCTTGCGGGCCACGATGAGCTGCGCATCGCGCACGCGCACGCAACGCTCGCCGAGTTGAATGAGGGCGCGATCGGCGCGCTCGCATCGACGGTGATGCACGGACTCGGGTTCGCGTCGATGGACGTGACCCGTCCGGTCGCCGCGTTCTCGGGCGGTTGGCGCAACCGCCTCGCGCTCGCGCGCGCCCTGCTGCGTCCCGCCGACCTGCTGCTGCTCGACGAGCCCACGAATCACCTCGACATGGACTCGGTGATCTGGCTCGAGGCGTGGCTCAAGCGCCAGCCGGCCACAGTGCTGCTGATTTCGCACGACCGGGAGTTCCTCGACCGCGCGACCGAGACGATCTGGCACGTGGCGGACAGTTCGATACGCCGATATGCCGGCAACTACAGCGCGTTCGAGCTGGCTCTCGTCGAGCAGCAGCGCCAGCAGGACGCGGCCGCGCGCAGCTACTCGCGAACGGCAGCGCATCTGCAGACGTTCGTCGATCGGTTCCGCGCCAAAGCCACCAAGGCGCGCCAGGCGCAGAGCCGCATGAAGATGCTCGAGCGCCTGCAAGCGGTCGAACCGGTGCGCTCGCGCCGCGAATGGCGGTTCGAGTTTCCCGATCCTGCGCGCCTGCCCGAGTGCCTGTTCGACGCCGAAGCGATGGCGCTCGGCTATGGGGAGCGCGACGTGCTGGCCGGCGTCACCCTCACCGTGCGCGCGGGCGATCGCATCGGTGTGCTCGGGGTCAACGGCGCCGGCAAGTCGACCCTGGTCAAGTCGATCGCGGGCGAGCTTGCGCCACGGGCAGGCGAGCTACGGCGCGGCCAGGGACTGGCGATCGGGTATTTCGCGCAACACCAG
>Ga0335077_10000458_pt1 | contig 45198 bp, 32 predicted proteins | sample Lox_Sample_31_FD_207151 | JGI IMG/M metagenome (GOLD analysis project Ga0335077, IMG submission 207151) | Soil microbial communities from Loxahatchee National Wildlife Refuge, Florida, United States - Lox_Sample_3.1 | ecosystem: Environmental > Terrestrial > Soil > Wetlands | place: USA... | reverse complement strand
GGAGTTCATTCGCCGTCAGAGGTCGCACATGGCGTAGCTTCGCGTTGACGATTCCGGTGACGTGAGCGACATGAGCCTGCTGCGCCTGTCCCGTGGCCCCCCAGTCGCGCGGGATTTCGGCGCCGAAGTCGAAGCCCTCGACCGCGTCGGTGAAGTTGCTCATGAAATTCCGCCGCCGCAGCTCGCCGTCGGTGAAGATTTGGAAACCGAGCTCCTTCTGCTTGGCGAGAACTCGGAGGATGTGTTTGTCCTCGATGGCTTTCAAAGTCGCCCCGTCGGATCGCTCTCTCGCTGCGAGCAATTCCGGCGGCCGGAGAAAGCTCCCCACGTGATCGGCTCTGTATGACACGGGCATGTGGTCGCCTTTCCTTGTTTTTCAGATTTCGCTTCGTCGGATCAAAATCCGCTCGCTGCCGCGTTACTCTCGCCGAGGCTCGCGGAAATCTTGGCCGCGATATTTTTCGTCAGCGCGATCTTCTGGGCAAGCTCCTTGCCGCGGAATCGGGGCGTCGGGCCCACCATTCCCACGGCTGCGATCACGCGGCCCTCTCGCGACCGCACCGGCGCCGCTACGCCAGTCAGCCCGCGCTCGAGCTCCTGGCTGTCGAGCGCGTAGCCTCGCGAGGCGACTTCGCGCAGGTTCTTTTTCACTTCCGAAAGACTCGTCATCGTAAACGGCGTATACGGCGTGAGCCCCGCGATGGAAAGAATAGCATCGAGTTCGTCCTCGGGGAGACAGGCGATTGCCGCTTTCGCCACGGCCGCGCAGTGCGCCGGGAACCTCGCGCCGATCGGAGTGCGCACGGTGGCGATGCTGTCGCGCGAGTCCACGCGATCGAGGCAGAGCACCCCTCCCGGCCCGGGTACGGCAAGGCTAACGGTCTCGCGCGACGCGCAGGAAAGCTCCAGAAGGAATCGGTGAGCTTCCGTTCGCAGCGTCCTCGACTCGATGGCCCGCGTCCCGAGCTCGTGAAGTTTGAGTCCCAGTCGGTACCGGTCGCCATCCGGGTTCTTTTCGATCAGATCGAACTTCTTCATCGCGTTGAGCAGCCGGTGCACGGTCGTCTTGTTCAGGTTCAGTCCGGAAGCGAGCTGCGTGACACCCAATTCCGGCCCGTGCTCGCTCATATAAAGAAGAATGCGGAGGGCCTTCTGGAGGGACTTGCTTGCGCCGGTGGTGCCTCTCTCCGGCTGGCCCGTCTTGCCTCGCGAAATCAGAGTGCTCTGCACGTCTGTGCCTCGTGATAGCTCGAACGAAAGCGTTGGACTACGGTCGCGCCCGCGGTGGCTTCGGAAAATTCAATACGGCTTCGCTTGGCGCCTCGGGCATTGTAGATAGATCGGATGTGTTGTCAATATGGAAAGACGTTTCACATTGTAAAACAAACGTCGGTCGGGCCGCAAGCCCGGTCACACTTTTGCGGCGACGCTAGGGACCATCCGACTTGTCTGACTTGAAGTGCGAAGTATCGCTGGGGCTTGCCAGTGCGGGAGTCGCGACAAAAACAGGCGGGCCGCCGGAGCGGCCCGCCTATGCAAAGCTGCTTACTTATGAGCGGTGCGCCAGCCTTCGGCGTAGGTCTCGCGCACAACCTTTGAATAGGGCACGGGGCTGACGACCGCGCGCACTTCCAACTGCTTGTGGCGCTCGACCGTCACTTTCTTCGTGCCGCCGTTTTCCTCACCCCACACCAGCGTGAGCTCGGTCCCGATTTCGACATCCGGGTCCACTATGCCCAGCGACAGCACGGACCGCTCGTTGAAGCTGTAGCCCGCGAACATCGAGAGGCCGACCACCTTCCCGCCCTTCGTCACCACTTTGTCGTATGACGACGATGCATAGTTCGAGATGGGCAGGTCGAGGAACTTGTAGGGATCGCCCTGCTCGAACAGCGACTTGTAGGTCTTCACGGCATCCTCGCCGTTCCATGCGAAGGTGACCTTCTTCCGCTGAGGTTTTGCGGCGATCTTTTCGAGAGCCTCGCGGCCGATGAAGTCGTGGTCGAACTTGACGAAGATCCCGTATCCCAGCTCGAACGGCGTGTTGTAGTAGTCTTCGATGTTGTTGGAGACGAAGCTTCCAGCCAGCGAGCCGGTGGCTTCGTAGCCGTTCGCCGGCAGCCACTGGCGGTAGGACATCATCTTCTCACCGGTGTAGACCGCCGGAAGCGGCGAAGGAATCCAGCCCGATTCGCATGTGTTGGACGCGTACGCCCGCGAGCCCACTTGCTTCAAGCCGAATTCCGCCCCTGCCTCTATGATCGCGGCGCGGATTTCTTCACGCTCTTCGTACGGCCCCCAAATTTCCAACCCCGGGGCGCCCGCCATTCCGTGACGCAGCGCGCGCACCGTTTTCCCCTTGATCTTGATCTCACCCATGTTGAAAAACTTGATCTCGGGAAACGGCCCGCCGTTCAGCTTCTCGATAATCTGCTTCGCGTTCGGTCCCTGAATCTGGTACCGGTAGGTCAGCCGGGTGACCGCCTTCCCGCCGGGGTTCGACGGCGATCGGTCATCCCTCTTGATCTTGACGTCGTATTTTCCCGACGTGGCGTGGAACTCCAGCCAGTTCGCCACAGGCGCGCGTCCCACGTAGACCAGGCTGTTCTGCGCGAGGTGGAACAGGATTCCGTCGCCGATGATGTAACCGTCGTAGTTGCACGGAGCAAACTGCTTCGCGCGATTCACCGGGAAATTCGCGAAGCTGTTTGTCCCGAGATAAGAAAGCAATTTCAGCGCATCGGGACCCTCGACGTACAGGTTGGCCATGTGGTGAGACTGGTCGAAGAGAACGGCGGTCTGTCGCCAGGCGCGCTGCTCGTCGCGCCAATTTGAATACTCCGACGGCACCACGGGATAGACGTAGGCGCCGATCTGCGAATTCCTCAACATGTTCACCGGATTGCCGGCGGCTTTTAGCACATCCTCCAAACTCTTATTGCTCATGGCTGCTAGTAACCTCCTCCTAGAGAGAAACTCTTTCGGTCCTGCCCATCACCGGCACAGGTCGCGCCTCGGCCCCCTGCGGAATTAAGTGCGGACGCTTGGCTACGAACTCAGTATGTAGGCAAACGGGAATTCTGCCTAAACGGGGCGCGTGGAGCAAGAGAAAACTGCGATCTCGCGCTCGCGAAAATGACTGTACAAGCGCGCTCAATGAAGATGAAATGTCGTCTCAGCATTCCACATTGTGGAACGCGTGAACTGGCCGAATGCGCGTCGAGCGATCCTCACCGTGCGATGTCGCCAACTCGCCGTCTTTACGCGAAAGTCTTCACCCTCGAAAGTCCGTGGCTTTCGAGCACCCTCAAAATCTCGCGATGCCCGAACGCCGCAGCCGGAGACGCGTAGCCGACCTGGCGCGGCGCGGCGTGACTCAAATGATGGGCCGCGTACGCCTGCATCAAGCCCGTCTGCTTGTAGCAACACGTGCCGAAGAGAACCACCTGCGCGGACTCCATCGTGCCGCGCCCCACCACCACGTCAATCGTGCGCTGTTCGCGGGAATTTTCCCGCGGCGGAGTGCCGCCCTGAACGGCGTTTGCCAGCTCGGCCAGCTTCTTTTCCTGTTCCGCCTTCGGCAGCGGACGAATCTCCGCCTCGAAATGCTTCTCCGTCGCCAGCACGCCCTCCATGATCTGGCGATTCAGAAGTCCGCCGAACGATTTGACGTTCGCGGCTTGCGGATGGTCCCTGTACCAGACCGGATGAGGGAATCCGCCCCAGCTCAGCGCGAGCTGCGTGCGAATGTAGCCCGGCACCACGGCCTCGTATCCCACCGCGCGCTGCCACGGCTTGTACTTGTTTTGATCGAGGTAGTATCCATCCGTCTGAATCACGGCGAAGATGGTTTGCGTCGAGCCGAACGTCGGCATGCCGTCGAACATCGTGAGGATCTCGAGGCTGTCGATTCCTCCCGCTTCCAGGCAAAGCCGCGCCGCGGCGTCGCTCGGCGCGGACATGAACGCCATGCCCGCCGCGATCAGCAGCGCCTTCGCCGCGAATTTGCCGCTCCACTGCTCGGCGAGCGTCCGGTGCCACGCCTGCTCGCCGGCGATGTCCAGATAGTGACATCCCGCTTGCAGGCACGCTTCGACCACCGTCGGGCCGTAATAAATGAATGGGCCCACCGTGTTGCACACCGTCTTCGCGCCGGCAAAGAGTTTCGCGAGCGCGTCAACGGTGTGAGCCACCTCGACCACTTCGTAATCGGCCGTTTCGATTCCCGGAACGTGGTTCATCACTTCCTGGATCCTGGTTTTGTTGCGCCCGGCGGCGATGAACGGCACGTTGTACTCGCGCAGGTACTCGGCTGCGAGGCGGCCCGAAAATCCGCTCGCGCCATATAGAATGACTGGTCTTTTGCTGGACATGATTCCTCCCGCTGGATGGAATCCGCGGCGGAGTTACGTCGCAGCCGCCGTGATTCAGCTCTGATACCCGGCGCAGTGCCCGGGCTGCTGATTCTACGCCAAAGTCTCCGCGCCCAGCAGGCAGCTTTCGTTTACGGGGAAACTTCCTGCGCGGCGGTTTCAAACTCTGGTGTAAACTCTCGCGGTGTAGGGGGGATTTGGGCCGGGCTGTGCCGGCCGGCTTTTCAGCAATCACACGCGATCGGTGGACGCTCGACCCCTCGCTTCGGCGGATCGCCCCTGAAATTTCTCATTTGCACGGGAGGGCCTTATGGAAGCTGTCGCGGTTCGCGAAGAAAAGCAGTTCATCGGCGGCGAATGGATGGGGGCGCTCGACGGCAAGACGTACCAGAAGAAGAATCCTTTCACGGGACAGATTGCCTCTCACGTTGCTGCCGGCAAGCGCGACGACGCGCGCCGCGCGATTGACGCCGCAGCCGCCGCTTTTCCGGCCTGGAGCGCGACGCCCCCCGGCGTCCGGCGCGGTCTGCTTTTGAAGGCCGCCGACGTCCTCGAGCGCCGCATGCCGGAAATCGCGAAGATCACCGCCGTGGAAACCGGCCAGACGTTCGGCTGGGGCATGTTCAACTGCATCTACACGATCGGAATTCTGCGCGAAGCCGCTGCGCAAGCCTACGGCATGATCGGCGAAGTCATCCCCACCGACCTTCCGGATACCACCGCCATGGCCGTCCGCCAGGCCGTCGGCGTGATCGTCGGCATCGCGCCCTGGAACGCTCCCATGATTCTCGGTATGCGCGCCGTCGCCGCCCCGGTTGCGTACGGCAATGCCGTGGTCCTCAAAGCGTCCGAGGAATCCCCCGGTACGCACCTCGCTATCGCTTCCGTTTTCGAGGAGGCCGGCTTCCCCAAGGGCGTGGTCAACGTGATCACTAACGCCCCGCCCGATGCGGCGGAGGTTGTGGACGAGCTGATCGCCAATCCGAAAACGCGCCGCATCACTTTCACCGGCTCCACGAAAATCGGCCGCCTGATCGCCGAAAGCGCCGGACGGCATCTCAAGCGCGTGGTGCTCGAGCTGGGCGGAAAGGCGCCGATGATCGTTCTCGCCGATGCGGATCTTGAAGCCGCCGTTTCCGCCGCGAACTTCGGCGCGTTCATGAATCAGGGGCAGATCTGCATGTCCACCGAGCGCATCGTCGTCGAAAAGCCGATTGCCGAGGAATTTGCGAGAAAGCTCGCCGCCAAGGGCCAGGCGCTGAAGATGGGCGACCCGCTCAGCTCGGATTCGCAGATCGGTTGCATGATCAATTCCGGCGCCATCGAGCGCGTCCAGGCGCTCGTCGATGACGCCGTCGCGAAGGGCGCGAAAATTCTCTGCGGCGGCAAGGCCCAGGGGCCGTGTTATCCGCCGACCGTGGTGTACGGCGTGACGCCCGCGATGCGCATCTATCACGAAGAATCCTTCGGGCCGGCCAAGCCCGTGGTTGTCGCAAGCGACGCCGAGGATGCACTCCGCATCGCCAACGACACGGACTACGGCCTATCCAGCGCCGTTTTCACCCGCGACGTGAACAAGGCGCTACGGATGGCCGAAAAGCTCCACTTCGGAATCTGCCATATCAACGGCGCGACGGTGCACGATGAACCGCAGATGCCTTTTGGCGGACAGCGGGACAGCGGCTACGGCAAGTTCGGAGGCCACGCGGGCCTCGAGGAATTCACCGAGCTCCGCTGGATCACGATCCGGCGCTCGCCCACGCCGTATCCGATTTGAGGCGGGCCGGGCGGGAGTGCGGAAGGGTGACTCCGTCGAAGTCACATAGAGTCGCATGGACATGTCGATGTAAGTCGTATTAGATTAGGGAGCCCGTGATTGCAGGCTCCCCGCAGATGGCATGCTGGCTCGCCGGACCCTGGTTCGCGATCCGGGCGCGGAGAAACAGCGTTGACCCTCTGTGAGTTTCAGTTCGAGTTATTCGATGCGCTCGGCAGCGATGACTACCTGGACGGATTTGCGGCGCGCCTGGACGAGTTCTTCAACGCTGGCTGGAAGCTTTCTGACGCTGCCCGGCTCCCGTCGTCGCGCGGCGTCTGGCGGGTGTATCTTTATAGAGAGGCGGATCCTTGGTGCGGGGCGTCCGATGCGCGATGAAACGAATCGTTGGTCCGGCCCGTCCCATTAACAGGCTGCCGGTCAATGCCGTCCTTTTCGCGATTGCGCGCACAAATTTTGTTTAGAATACGAACGTATTTTGGGGGGAATGGAATGAAGCGAGTTCAATTGGTACTGGCGGTTGGTTTCTGTGTTCTGCTGGCTCTTGTCTTCGTATCCCGCAGCGAATCCGCGCGCAGCGACGCGGCTGCCGCGCAAGGATTCACACCACCACCGAGCCATGCTGTCGACCCAAACGCTAAGCCCGGCACTCCGGGCGTGTTTACGGATTTCAAGGGCGAAGCGCCGGGCAACGTTCATCACATTACGGCGAGCGATCTCCCGGACCCCTACGCCACGAAATCTTCGGCGGTCTTTTCGCGGCCCGTTCCGCGCGGCGATGCCTGGCCCCAGGCCCCCAAGGGCTTCAAGGTTTCGCTCTACGCCGAGAGCCTGAAAGGCGACGACGGCAGGGCCATCTCACCCCGCACCATCATCACCGCGCCGAATGGCGATTTCTTCGTCGCCGCCCAGAATCAGGGCATGGTGCTGGCCTTTCACACCGGGCCCGACGGCAAAATGGCGCAGATGCAGGTGTTCGCGTCGAAGCTCAATCTTCCGTTCGGTCTCGCGTTCTATCCGCCGGGCCCTAATCCGACATATCTCTACGTCGGCGATACGGACAAGGTTCTCCGCTTCCCCTACGCGAAGGGCGACTTGAAAGCGACCGCCGATCCGGAAACAATCGTGACCAATATTCCCGCCGGCCCGAACCACTTTTCACGCGGAGTGGCCTTCTCGCTCGACGGCAAGAGAATGTTCATCTCCGTCGGCTCGCACACCAACGTCACCGACATCGACACGGACACCAGCGAATTTCACCGCGCCGATATTTTGGTCGCTGATCCCAACACCCCGAATCAGGACGGCAAGACAATCGACGTCTTTGCCTCGGGAATCCGCAACGGCTCCGGTCTGATGACCAACCCCACCACCGGCGAACTCTGGACCTCGACGAACGAGCGTGACGAACTCGGGGACAATATCCCGCCCGACTACATTACCTCGGTGAAGGAGGGCGGCTTCTACGGTTGGCCCTGGTATTACACCGGCGGCCATCCCGACCCGCGCTTTCCCGGGAAGCATCCCGAGCTTCAATCGAAGGCCATCGTGCCCGACGTGCTGATGGAACCGCACAACGCCTCGCTGAACATCGCCTTCTACGAAGCGAAGCAGTTCCCCAAACAGTATCAGGGCGATCTTTTCGGCGCCGAGCACGGATCGTGGAACCGCTCGGTCCGCACCGGCTACGAAGTGGTTCTCGTCCCCTTGAAAAAAGGCCACGCCACCGGCGAGTACCAGGATTTCCTCACCGGATTCGTGACTCCGGCGGGCGATTGCTGGGGACGTCCGGTGGGCGTGACAGTTGCGAGCGATGGCTCGTTGATCGTGACGGACGATGGCTCAAACTCGATCTGGCGGGTCACGTACTCGAAGAAGTAAGCGAGCAGCGAGGAGGCCTGTGATGAGGACTGCAATCGTGCGTTCGCTTGTGGTTTTGGCGTTGGCGCTCGCCGGCGGAATTCCCTTCGCGTCCGCGCAGCAGGCGACCGCACCGCCTCCCGGCCCTCCTCCATCGCTGCTGATCTCGAGCCCGTCGTTCGCGGACCTCACAACCATCCCGACGAAATACACCTGCTCCGCCACCACGCCGCCGCCCAGCGGCCCTCGCAACATCTCCACGGGCATCTCGCCGGCGCTCACGTGGACGAATGTCCCCAAGGGCACGGCGAGTTTCGTCCTCATCCTGCACGATCCGGACGCTCACGTTCCCAAGGCGCCGACCGACGTCACGCACTGGCTGGTCTTCAACATCCCCGGCGACGCGACGCAGCTTCCGGAAGGCGTCGCGCCGGAAGCGCCTCTGGCAAACGGCGCGTTGCAGGGCACGAACATCACGGGCAAGGCCGGCTATCAAGGCTCCTGCGCGGGCCCGGGAGCGTCGCATCACTACACGTTTGAGCTATTGGCTCTCGACCAGAAGCTCGATCTGCCGCAAGGCGCCACGCGCGAGCAGATTCAGGACGCGGCAAAGGGCCATGTCCTCGGCAGCGCCGTCTACATCGGCCTCTTCCACCGGTAGGATTTCAGCCGGTCTCAGAGCCGCCGCGGAGTATTGTCAAATGATGCCCTGTGGCCTATGATACGCCCCGCTTAATCGCGCCCGTCCCGCGCGTCCGGCCGAGCTGAGAAGGCGGCTCCGCCGGTTAACCTGGCTCCGCGGAAACGCATCTCACGATGTGCGGTTCAACCCGAGCGACGATTGCTGTGAAACCGGAAGCCACATCCCCGCCGAAACGGCCTCGAACCGATCGAATTCCGAACGTCTGAATTGAAGGAGAAAAGAGATGGCCACTGCTACGCAAGCTGTACGGCTCGATGACAATGTGACTCGCTACGTTGCGAAAACGCGCCAAATGCTGATCAACGGAAAGTGGGTGAACGCCGCTTCCGGAAAAACGTTCCCCACCTTCAATCCCGCCACCGGCGAAGTGCTCGCCAATGTTGCCGAAGGCGACCGCGAAGATATCAATCGCGCCGTCGCCGCGGCCCGCGCCGCGTTCGACAGCGGCCCGTGGTCGAAGCTCACCCCCTCCGAGCGCGGGCGCCTCATCTGGAAGCTTGGGGACCTCGTCGAAAAGCACGCCGAGGAATTCGCGCAACTCGAATCGCTCGATAACGGCAAGCCGCTCACCATCGCGCGCGTCGCGGACGTTCCGCTCACCGCCGACCTGTTCCGCTACATGGCCGGCTGGGCGACGAAAATCGAAGGCAACACGATCCCCATCTCCGCTCATGGAGGCAAATTCCTCGCGTACACTCTGCGCGAGCCTGTCGGCGTGGTCGGCCAGATCGTCCCGTGGAATTTCCCGCTGCTGATGGCGGCGTGGAAGCTCGGCCCGGCGCTCGCCGCCGGTTGCTGCGTGGTCCTGAAACCCGCCGAGCAGACTCCGCTCACCGCGCTGCTTCTCGGCGAATTGATTCAGGAAGCGGGAATTCCCGATGGCGTCGTGAACATCGTCCCCGGCTACGGCGAAACGGCCGGCGCCGCCCTCGCCGCGCATCCCGATGTGGACAAAATCGCCTTCACCGGCTCCACCGAAGTCGGCAAGCTGATCGTACATGCCGCCTCCGGCAACCTGAAAAAAGTCTCGCTCGAGCTCGGCGGCAAATCTCCCAACGTCGTCTTCCAGGACGCCGATATCGAAGCCACCATCCCCGGCGCGGCGATGGCCATCTTCTTCAATCACGGCCAGTGCTGCTGCGCGGGCTCGCGGCTCTACGTCGAAGACAAGCAGTTCGACAAAGTCGTCGACGGCGTCTCGCAGCTCGCGTCGAAGATTCGGGTCGGCCCGGGCCTCGAGCCAACGACGGACATGGGCCCGCTCGTTTCCGAAGAGCAGATGAATCGCGTCTGCGGCTACCTCGAATCCGGATATTCCGAGGGGGCGAAGGCGACGGTAGGCGGCAAGCGTCACGGTGCGAAAGGCTATTTCGTGGAACCCACCGTGCTCGTCAACACCAACGAAAAGATGAAGGTGGTGCGCGAGGAGATCTTCGGACCCGTCGTCACCGCCATTCCGTTCAAGGACGTGGACGATCTCGTCGCGAAGGCCAACAACTCGGAATACGGCCTCGCGGCCGGAGTCTGGACCAACGACATCAAGAAGGCGCACCGCATCGCTTCGCAGCTCCGCGCCGGCACCGTCTGGATCAACTGCTACAACGTCTTCGACGCGGCGCTGCCCTTCGGAGGCTACAAGCAGTCCGGCTGGGGCCGCGAGATGGGCCACGAAGTCCTCGAGCTTTACACCGAGGTCAAGTCTGTCTGCACACCAATCGCATAATTGATTTACCGTGTCCGCAGGGTCGCCCGCCCTTCCGGTCCCGAGGTTTCGGGACCGGAAGGGCGCTTCTTTTGAGCCCGAACCTCATCTAAACTTGGTAGAGGAAGAATATCGATGACATCTCAAGTCGTCAGAAATTTTATGAAGCAGCAGGGGTTCCCCGAGGAGTCGCCCGACGCCTGCGACATGCATTTCGGCGGCCTCTATTTTCAGCCGCGCATCGTCGGCTCGCTCGTAGTGGTGGGAATCGTTCTTCAATTGCTCGGCCAGATTGTCTATTCATCGGCTCTCTTTTTCGTGCTGTCTGCGCTGCTGTGGTGGAACGTTCTCGTGCCGGCGCTCAATCCCTTCGAGCAGTTCTACAATCGCGTGATCGCCGCGCCGCGCAGTAAGACGACGCTTCCCCCCGCGCCCGGTCCGCGCCGCTTTGCGCAGGCGATGGCCGCGGCTTTCATGATCGTCGCCGGCGTCGCCGTAATGGAGGGTTGGACGGTCACGGCATGGATCTTCGAGGCAGTTCTCGTCGCCGCGTTTTCAATGCTGCTCTTCGGAAGATTCTGCCTCGGAGCCTACATCTATCATCTGCTGCGCGGCGAATTCGGCTTCGCCAACGCCACGCTGCCCTGGGCCCGCCCGTAAGCAGCGCGCCGGCCGAATTGTTCCCTTTTCCCGGTGATGGAGCTAGAATCGCGCGAACCCATGGACTTGCAGGCCATCCACTGGTGCCTCCGCGTCACCGCCCGCATTTCGTTCGTGTTTTTTCTGTGCGCGTTTGCGGGCAGAGCGGCCGCGCGCTTCTGGCCCGGTGCTTTCGGCCGCTGGATCGACTCGAGGAAGCGCACCTGGATTGCCGCGTTTGCGGCTTCGCACACTTTTCACTTGGCTTTCATCATCGCGCTGGCCATGAATCTTGGAGAAGCGACGTTCGTGCATTCAATCCGTTTGCACGGTCTCATCGGTGGAGGATTCACATATCTTTTGATTTACGCGCTGGCTCTTGCCGCCGCCTTCCCGGATGGCTTGAAGCCGCTCCAATCGGACCGCTTTCAGGATGTTGCGTATTACCTGATCTGGGCGGTTTTCGCGCTCGCATTTCTGGGGTCCGTGCGAAACTCTTGGATTAACCTGCCGTTCGCTATCGCCGCGGTGGTTGCCTTGCCACTCCGCGTGTTTGCGGCCGGGGAGAAATCAAAGGCCGCGGGTTTGTCGCCGGCTTCGCGTTAATTTCGAGGAGATCGCTCTGAGCAGCAATTCACAAGCGTGGCCGTGGCCGGATTCGCTCGACGCCGTGATCGCGGCGCCGAGGCACCACAAATTGCTGTTTGAAAACGAACGCGTCCGCGTTCTTGAGGTGCGCATCCCGCCCGGCGATTTCGTTCCCGTGCACACGCACCGCTGGCCGGCCTCAATATACGTCGCCCGCCAAAGCGATTTTCTTCGCCGCGATCACGAAGGCAATCTTCTCTTCGACAGTCGCACCGCCGGCCCGCCTCCGCGCGAGCCCGTCGCCCAGTGGACGCCGCCCCTGCCGCCCCACTCCATCGAAAATATCGGCACCATCGAAATCCTGCTGATCTCAACCGAGCTGAAGCAGCCCGCCTGAGGTTCGCCGCGAGGAATTCGAATCGGGAGCGCGCAGATGCCCAGAAAATCTCTTCCACTGTCTCAAGTCTATCGCCTGCTCGAGCCGGGGCCGGTCGTCATGCTCACGACCGCCCGCGCCGGCCGCGCCAACGTGATGACGCAGTCGTGGCACACGATGATCGATTTCGAGCCGCCGATCGTCGGCTGCATCGTCAGCAATCGCGGCTACACGTTCAACATCCTGAAAGCCACGCGCGAATGCGTGATCAACATTCCCACCGTTGAGCTGGCGCGCGAGGCCGTCGGCTGCGGCAACACTTCGGGGCGCACCATCGACAAGTTCAAGCGTTTCCGTCTCACTCGGCTGCCCGCGTCTCGCGTCCAGGCGCCGCTGATCGCGGAGTGCTACGCCAATCTCGAATGCAAAGTGATCGACGCGAGCATGGCCGCCCGCTACAACCTCTTTATATTGGAAGTTCTTAAGGGTTGGATCGACCCTTCGCGCAAGCATCCGCGCACGATCCACCACCTCGGCCGCGGCTATTTCATGGTTGCCGGCAAAATCATCAAGTTGCCATCCAAGATGAAGTGAACTCCCGCAGTGGAGTGGAGTTCGCCTGCGGCCGCGTGTTCGCTTACGTCGCAACTTGATGTAAACGCGCCCTTTATTGCGCGAAAAGGGAAGCTTCACCCGCCGTTCGCCACCTCCCGGCCGCGCGTTGTCAGTTGCGAAGCAATAACGCCCCAGCGCGTTTGCTGGGGTTGAGGCCTGTGCTATAAGTAATAGGCTGCCCGATTTCGAGGAAATCGTGCCATTTATTAACTTTCCCGCTCGCGAGATTAACTGCAAGCTTGTGTACTACGGACCCGGCCTGGGCGGGAAGACCGCCAATTTGCAGTGGATCTACGACCACACGGGCACCGGCCAGAAGGGCAAAATGGTCTCGCTCGCCACCGAGACCGACCGCACGCTTTTCTTCGACTTCCTTCCGCTCGATCTCGGCACCGTGCGCGGATTCAAGACGCGCTTCCATCTCTACACGGTTCCCGGCCAGGTGTTTTACGAGGCCAGCCGCCGCCTGATTCTCAAGGGCGCCGACGGCGTCGTCTTCGTCGCCGATTCGCAGGAAGAGCGCCTCGACGCGAATCTCGAAACGCTCGATAACCTGCGCGAGCATCTCAAGGATCACAACCTCGATTTCAATACGATCCCCTACGTCTTGCAGCTCAACAAGCGCGACCTTCCCAACATCCTTCCCGTGGACGAGCTCCGCAAGCAGCTCTCCGTGAAGGGCGAGCCTTCGCTCGAAGCCGTCGCCGTCACCGGCCAGGGCGTCTTCGACACCCTCAAGGAAGTCGCCAAGCTCGTCCTCGCCGAACTCAAGAAAAACGCATAGCGATCCGCGTTGTCAGTTTCGTGGCACAGACACTCCTGTCTGTGCGCTTAATTCCGGGCGTTAAGCAGGCAAACACCATAGAATTAGCCGAGCCATGCGGTCGGCGCTCCTCGCCTCCCCGCCGTTTTCCACATCGTACATGCAGTTCACCGATTATTCACTTGACAGTAAGCACGCGCATACGTAACTTCTGCGCCCATGGTTCACGGGAGGATTTATGCGCGTCTCGCGGCCCGCAGCTCTGCTTTTCCTCTGCTCCGTGATTCCGGCATCCGTCGAGACTCTTCGGTGATGATCCCGGTGCGGGTTCTCGGGCAGGTGCGCTTTCGCCATGTTGAGTTACTTGCTGGGAGGAGTTTGTGATGAACAAGCGTCTTGAATCGACCAAGTACGGCTTTCAGTTCCTGTGGAAGGGTTTCGTCCTAATGATAGTGCTGCTCGGCTCGCCGCTCCTCTTGTTGGCGCAATCTCAGTACGAGTTCGACGAGGGCATGAGGCCTTTTGGCGCGTATCAAGCCGGAGATGTCGATTCCACTAACCTGTCTAACGGCGCCCTTAGCGTGACCATCCCACTAATTTCCTACCCCCAGCGTGGTGGGAAGCTAAAGCTGGAGTACACCCTGCGATACCACAGCGGTTGGAGCCAGGCGATATATTCCTGTGATCTTGTTGCCAATACCGGGAAGTGTGTAAGTGCCAGCCTCAAGGTCTACGGACGTGCTGGCAACTTCAACCTAGTCGACGGGCAGCAGGTGATCGGGTACCCGGTGCAAACGTCTCAGTCGCTGTATCAGGGAGTCAGCATAGCATACACCAGCTTAAGCTTTACCAGTGCTGATGGTGCTACACATGCCATGGCCGCAGCAAATTCAGCCGGCAGTCTCTACCGCTCAACCGACGCCACGGGGTTTTCCTCGGCATCGGGATTCACGGATCCAATAGGAATCAACTACATGTCCGGAACGTGCCCGCTGTGGTCTTATCAGCCCGATTACTATGCGACAACGTCTTCTTCTTCATCCAACAACCTACTGGTGTACTACTGCAACTACTCCCGTACTGACCCTAATAGCAACGCCATCAGTTTTTCACAATCTTCAGGCTGGACGGACACTCTCGGCCGTACGGTTCCGCTTCCGACCCGGAGCACCAATCCTGCCGACTTTACCGGCTGCAGCAGCGGGGCCAACGGGACCTATCCCACGGCGTACGTGCAACTGTGGAATGCGCCGGGACTCGATGGGAATGGACATTATCCGATCAAGTTCTGTTATTTTACGCAGACCTTTAGCTATACGTACCCCCCGGTCCCGGGCTATACGTCTTCCGGCCCCGTCACCTTTACGGCGTCGGAGTTGCAGAATGTGGTTCTCCCGGATGGCGCGGCTTGGACTGTCCTTTATACCGTCAACACCCAGTCGTATATTGCTGGTCTAATTCCTACCCGGATTGTATTGCCGACTGGCGGCGCGATCTCTTATGGCTGGACTACGTATAGCACGGGAGGCGCCTGTTCGAGCGACCCTACGGGCATGGTGTACGAGACGACCGCAGTAGGCACTCGCAGTCTTGATCCGGCAGATGGAGTAAGTTCTCCAAGTATCTGGACCTACAGTTACGGCCCCCCCCTTCTTGGAGTAACAACGGTCCAAAATCCGGACGGGAGCCGATCCGTGCACACTTTCGGGCTAGATACGCAGCCCGGGACTCCAGATTCATGCTATCCCTATGAAAACCAGGTGATGTACTACGACGTAAACGACACTTTGTTGAAAACGGAGAATACAACGTATTCGTACGCCCCCAGCGGGCTTACCTCGGTGTCGAGAGTCAGCGCGATCAACGTCGTCCCCGCGACTGTAACCACCATCTGGCCGAACGGTCAACAACGCCAGACCAAGTACAGTTATGACAGCGGGAGTTTCAACCTATATGCTTGTTACACGGGGTATGTGGGGGGGACAACGACATCGGGGTGTACACAGAACACGGTCGAAACGGGAATTTACGGAAGCCTGCTGGAGCAATGGGAGTCAGACTACGGCAGTGGCAACCCGGGAGGCTGGTTGAGCGACACGCGGACGACCTACAAGTGGCAGACGGACACTGCTTCGCTGAACGCCAACCTGCTCGGCTTGATCTCTTCGGTACAGGTGAATGACAGCGGCGGCACTCAGCGCGCCTACACCACCTACAGCTACGACGAAGCGAATGGCAGCCCGTCGGGAATACGCGGCAATCTCACCTCCACGCATCGCTGGCTAAACACAAACAGCACATATCTCATCACGAGCAACGTGTACGATTCCAATGGTCGCGTCACATCAACGACGGACCCAAAGAACAATCCACCGACCATGTTCGGCTATTCGTCGACTTCATGCCCCAGCGGCACAGGGTACGCTGGTTCTGGCCCTACCTCCGTCACGGACGCCTTGGGCCACACGACCTATTCCTGCTACGACTTGACCACCGGCCTTCTGAAATCGCTCAAGGATCCGAATAATCAGACCACAAGCTACGCCTACGACAGCATGTTCCGCACCACCAACATCAGCTACCCCGATACCGGGCAGACGACTTTCGCGTACCCGACCCCAAACGAAGTGGACATCAGTGAAAAAATCGATACATCTGGTCGCTACAAAACCGCTTCGCTACTCGTCGACGGCCTCGGCCGCAAGATTCGCCAGATCGCCTCGAACGGGGAGTCTCTCCCCTACGATCAGTCGGATACGACATATGACGGCCTCGGCCGCGTCGGCTTCAAGTCATATCCCTATCAGGGAAATGGTTTTTCGACCGCACGAGTCACCTCCGGGGCCGGCGATTCCTTCGCCTATGACGCCCTCGGCCGCACCACGACGGTCACGCACTCCGACGACTCAACAGTGCTCACTTCTTACACGGGGCGGGCGACGAGCGTTCAGGACGAGGGGAACGGCGCTCAGCGCGTGCAGCGCGTGTCTCAGGTCGATGGCTTGGGCCGGCTGAACTCGGTCTGCGAAGTGACGAGCACAACTCTGACGGTAGGCATCACTGGCAGCACGACGCCCGCAGCGTGCTCGCTGGACATCGCCGCCACCGGTTTTCTCACGACCTACAGTTACGATACGCTCGACGACCTTACTTCGGTCGCGCAAGGTCAGTTGAATGCGAGGTCATTCGCCTACGATAGCCTCTCCCGATTGACGAACGCAACGAATCCCGAATCCGGCACTACGGCCTATGCCTACGACTCTGATGGGAACTTAGCAACGAAGACTTCTCCGGCGCCCAATCAAACCGGTACCGCTACCGTAACGACCACTTACACTTATGATCCCCTGAATCGCCTGATCGGAAAGACGTACTCGGATGGGACGCCAGCGGTGTCATTCGCATACGACAACAATTGCTCTGCCTCCGGTGTGGCGTTCGCTAACACCATCGGCCGCAAATGCTCCGAGAGTACGGCGGGCACCAACGCGACTGGCTCGATTTTCAGCTACGATGCGATGGGCCGCGTCTCGAACAACTCTCAATGCACGCCCCAGAACTGCTCCGGCACGCTGTTCTCGTTGGCCTACACGTACGATCTTCTCGGTGATGTCACGACCTCGACGAACGGACTAGGCACGCAGCTCAATTATTCCTATAACCTTGGTGCGCGTCTCGGCACGCTCACCAGCAGTCTTTCGGACGCCAACCATCCGGGAACGCTTTTCTCGAATGGACATTACAACGCATTTGGCAACCTCGTTTCTGACTCGCTCGGAAATGGAGCGAGCGATTCCTTTGCCTACACGCCGCAAGGTCGGGCACAGGCTCTGACAGTTCCTGGGATCATCAACACCCCGCAAGCGACGCCCGGTACTGGCTCGGCAACCATTGGCGGCAGTGAGCAGAGTCAGCCTGCTGCTTCTGCAGCCCCGGGAACCGGCACCGTAACCGTCGCCGGCAGCGAGCAGGGTTTTTCCGGTTCATACTGTGTGCCCCCCTACGGCTGCTTTCCGTACACCGTCTACAACTACGGCACCGTCTCGGTCACGGTCAACGGTGTCACTATGTCCACCACATACGGCGCGTCTGGGTCGGCATGGTCAGGCACATCCGCGACAATTGCTGCGTCTCTTGCCAGCGTCATCAACGGAACCTCCAATTCGCCGGTAAGCGCAACCGTATCCGGCAGCACCGTGACGCTCACTGCGAAGACCTCCGGTTCCTCGACGAACTATCCATTGTCGACGTCAGTGACATGGCTCAGTAGTATCTTTGCGTCTCCTTCCTTCACGGCGACTGCATCCGGGGCAACGCTGAGTGGGGGAGCGAATGCCACGAACCTGACCTATGACGCCGGCATCCTGCAGGTCACCGTCAACGGATTCCAGGCGTCAGCGAGCTATGGCCAGGGCAGTGCAAGTGCCTCGATAGCGAGCGCGATTGCCAGCGTTTTCAACACGAGTGGCTCGTCACCAGTCACGGCGACGGTTTCGGGCTCCACCCTAACCCTCACCTCCAAGCTAGCCGGAGCCAGCACGAATTATTCATTGTCCTCTGGTTCCTCCACGAGCCAGTCAGGCACGTTCTCGCAGCCGTCGTTCACTGCCAGCACATCGGGAAGCACGCTGACAGGAGGGCTGAATCAGGGGGCCAACCCCGGCACCGTTTACAGCTACAGCCTATCCTATGCGCCGGATGGGAACGTGTTAGCTGCCAACGACGGCGTGAATGGCTATTGGACCTACGCTTACGACGCATTCAACCGCTTGTGCGCCGCCAACCAAAGCAGTACCCAGCCCGTCTGCGGTCAGACAGCTCTGTTCACTTACGATTACGACCGCTTCGGCAACCGCTGGCACCAGAACGGGACGCACTCGTCGCAACTGGGATTCGACGCGAACAACCGGATTGCCGGGGTGACGGGCATGGGGTACGACGCGGCGGGCGATCTCACGAGCGACGGTTCGCACACCTACGCCTATGATGCGGAAGGGCGGATTGCGCAGGTGGACGGAGGCAGCACGGCCACTTACGTGTACGACGCGGAAGGCCGGCGCGTGAGAAAAACGACTGGCGGCACCAGTGTGGATTTCCTCTACGATCTGGCGGGGCATGAGATCACGCAGCTCAATCCGACTGGAAGCTGGACTCGGGGCGAGGTGTACTCGGGTGGTCGGCATCTCGCCACATACTCCGGTGGCACTGGCGGCAGCACGTATTTCATCCATGCCGATTGGCTTGGCACCGAGCGCGCTCGTACCACAGCTGCGAGCACGCCCTACGAAACTTGCACCAGCCTGCCTTTCGGTGACTGGCTCACCTGCTCCGGTGGCGACCCCAGCCCCACGCACTTCACCGGCAAGGAACACGACTACGAAACCAATCTCGAAAACTTCGGCGCACGGTTCGACTCGTCGTCGTTGGGCCGCTTCATGACCGTCGACCCGTCGATGGAGAGCGAGATTCTTGAGGTTCCGCAGACTTGGAACCGGTACGCTTATGTTTACAATCGGCCAACGTTCGCGACAGATCCAGATGGGAGTTGCCCGCCGTGCATCGGAGCGGTTGTTGGCGGCATAGTCGAAGGTGGCTTCGACTTGGGAAAGCAACTGTATCACAATGGTGGCAGTCTCTCGGGAGTCAGTTGGAAAGAGGTAGGAGCAAACGCTGCAGGCGGCTTCGTCGCAGGTGCAATTGCTGGAGCGACGGGCGGAGCTTCGATCGTTGCAGATGCGCTCATCGGAGACGTGGTGGCAGGTGGAACGAGTAATGTGGTCGGGGGAATCGTCACCCGGACACTTGACCCAGGTACTCCATCCGATGAAGTGATGTCCTTGGGGAATATGTCGGAAGACGCCTTAAGTGGCTTCGTTGGCGGCGCTGGTGGGCACGTTGCAGCGGAGTTAACCCATATACCGAATCCCATGAAGTACCCAACGGGCAATGACCGGATGCTGGCAGCCCGAATGGCCAAGTACGTGAAGCGACAAGCTGCGATTGATCGGGCCGTCATAAATCAGGGTGTCCGCTCGGGTGTCTCTTCTTCGGTGACCTCGCACGTAACCGATTACCTTTCCGATCTTCTCAGACAGTGGTTTTGGCGCGCGCCGCAATGCCACACGGAGCGTACTGGAATGGACATCTACGATACCGGTGGAGGATTGATCTCTTCAACTAGTTATACTCAAACGGTTTGCGATTAGTAATACCACGCAGACCGACGAGGCGCTTCCCGCGGGGACCCTATGGAGACTTTGTTCAACCCGAATGAGGGTCCCCTCACGAGAGAGGAACTCGCCGCGGCAATCGCAGCTGCCAGGAAGATGGCATGGGTTAGGACGAGGCGCGCCCTCTTCGCCAGCATCGCCTTTTTTCTCAGCTGCGCGTCCGTCATACCGTTCTTAGAAGGGCACTCGCTTCATGCCTACTGGCAATCCGTCGGTAGATATCTAGTATTGCTTTCGATGGGCTTGCTCATCCCGTTCGTAATCTGCCTGGGGATGGCAATGAACTGGTGGTTTTATCTCCGGAGCTTGGAGAAGATCGAACTATAAGGGGCAGTGCGCCTTGAGGTCGCCTGATATTCGCGGAGAAGCCAGGCTGTTTCCGATTGAGCTGGCGGGCGACCAGGCTTAAGCGCTTAGGTCTTGCGGGCGCCCCTCTTGCCCTGAGCGTAGCCGAAGGGTGCTCAGTTTATGAGCGTCGGGCTTTTCCCTGGTTCTTCGATTTCGCGATCCTCCGGACTCGAGCTCCGAAATCAGGAGTCCGGTGACCCCATCGGAGTCCAAGCACCGGACGTCCAGGACAGTCCACAGGGGTGCACCCTTGACAACGTCTCTCCCGTCTAAAAGCATGGTCGCGATGGACAAGTTCGCCAAACTCGGCAGGAAGTCGGAAGGCTCGCGGGCGGCACAGCAGCCCGCGCAATTGGAAGGCCGGGCAGCAGACCCTTCCACTCGCGCTGTCCTACCCGCGCGAGCTTTCGGGTCTAGCGATGCCCGCTTCACCGCGGACTCGCTACACACTCCGACCCGCGCCGGCTACCGCCCTCTTTTGCACGCATCACCCGGCTACGTTCGCTGCGGCGAACTTCGGCGGGCAGGCGACTCACGCCTCATTCTTACTCGACACACCCTGCCAGGTAATTCGTCGTCTAACTCGTTGAAAACAAAGGAAAGTGGTACATCTTACTCGACACACTTTTCGGATGTCACGCAGGGGCAGATTCGCGCCTGGCGAACGACATTTTGGGGGCTTGCGACAACCTCGCTGCGGGAACCATCCGGCCAAAATAAAACGGGAGGTAAGCGCCAGAGGCGCCCACCTCCCGGGGTGGGTGGGGTTTGTTGCCGAACACCCAGCAGGAATTTTGGTGTTCCCGCGCCTGGGTGCAACGGCAAACCGGCTGTCAGCCGGTGCCACGTATGCCCCACGGTTATCACACGTCAAGAGTGGGTGTCAACACCTAATCGCGGGGCCTCGGCCGGCCGCTGGTCGAGCGTTTCGCGGATCTTGTGCGCCAGGTCGCGCGACGAGTACGGCTTTTGCAGCACGGGGTGGCCTTCCTCGCGCACCTTCCGCACCAGCGCGACGTCGGGGCTGTACCCGGTGGCGAAAATCACGCGCAAATCCGGCTTCTCTTCGCGGATGCGCGCGTAAATTTCGGGCCCGCTGAGCTTCGGCAGCATTACGTCGAGCAGCGCGAGATCGATGCGGTCGCGATTCGCGCGGAATTCCTGGACGGCTTGCTCGCCGTCGATCGCGACGATGGTCTGGTATCCGAGATTCGCCAGCGTTTCGAGAGCGAGCTCGCGCAATCCTTCGTGGTCCTCGGCCACGAGGATCGTTTCCGTCCCTCCGAGGATGGGACCGGCGTCCGCAGCCGGCACTGCGGCTTCCGGCGTGACGGCGCTGACCGGAAAGTACGCGCGAAACGTGCTGCCCGCGCCGAGCTCGCTGTACACGTGGAGAAATCCTCCATGCTGGCGCACGATTCCGTACACCGTGGCCAGTCCAAGGCCGGTGCCCTTGCCGAGGTCCTTGGTGGTGAAAAACGGCTCGAAAATTCGATCGAGCGTCGCGGCGTCCATTCCGGTGCCGGTGTCCGTGACCGAGAGCATGGCGTACGTTCCCGGACGCGCGAGCGGCTGGAGAGCGCAGAAGCGCTCGTCGAGCGTGTGGTTCGAGGTCTCGATGATCAGCGAGCCGCCGGCGGGCATGGCGTCGCGCGCGTTGATGCAGAGATTCAGCAGCACCTGTTCGACTTGCGTGGGATCGGCGCGCACGACGGAGAGATTCGGCGCGAGGTTGGCCTTGATCTCGATGTTGCTGCCGATCACCTTTTCAAGCAGGCTGACCGTTTCGATGACCGACTGATTCAAGTCCACGTTGCGCGGCTCGAGGATCTGGCGCCGCGCGAAGGCCAGCAACTGGCGGGTGAGAGCGGCGGCGCGCTTGCCCTGCTGTTGCACTTTTTCGAAGTGGCGGTGGAGTCGCGAGCCGGGTTCGGTTTCGCAGAGGCCCACGTCGGCCCAGCCGAGGATCGCGCCGAGCATGTTGTTGAAATCGTGCGCGATTCCTCCGGCCAGCTGCCCGATGGCCTCGAACTTCTGCGCTTCCACGAGCTGCTTCTGGAGCGCCAGCCGCTCCGTGACGTCCTCGACGATCACCTCCGCGCAGTCGGATTCGCCGTCGGGCCCGGTGGCGTGCCGGCCGTTCAGGCGCACGGTGATGATTTTTCCGTCCTTGCGTCTCCAATCGACGGTTGCATCGTCGCGTCCGCGGCGCATGTATTCGGCGATGATCTTGTCCTGATCGGCGGGACTGCAGTAAAGCTTCCGGGTCCTTTGAATTCGGAGAAGGTCCTCAACGGAGTCGTATCCGAGCATCGCGGCGAGCGCCGGGTTTGCGTCGAGCAGCTTGCCTTCCGGTTCTTCAGCCATGAATATTCCGTACGTGGCGTTCTGGACCAAGCTGCGGTAGCGCGCCTCGCTCTGCCGCAGGGCCGCATGCGCCTGCAGCTCGGCTTCGCGCAAGGCCTTCTCTTCCTGCGCGCGGCGCAGCGCCATGGGCAGCCGTGCGAGCTGATCTTTCAGGACGTAATCCGTGACGCCGAGCTTGATGCATTCCACCGCAAGCTCGTCGCCCAGGGTTCCGCTGAGGAGGACGAGCGGAACGTCCGGGCAGATTTGCTTGACGGCGGCGAGGGCGTCCATTCCGGTCCAACCCTTCATGCGGTAGTCGGACAATACGAGATCGATGGGCTGATCGCGCAGCTTCTGTACGAAGTCTTCTCGGGTCGAGACCGTGGTTGCTTCGAAATTGACACCGGATCTCTTGAGATCGCGGAGACACAGCTCCATGTCGTCGGGATCGTCGTCCGCGATGAGCAATCGCAGAGGCTTTTCAGAGATGGATGGGCCCTTTGCCGGAGTTCTGGACATGGTCTCGTCAGACTAGCTCTTGGCAAACGCCGCCACCGGCGGGCTGCTGTTCACCAGCAGCCAGTACATGCCGAGCTGGCGAACAACGTCCTGGAATTCGCTGAAGTCGACCGGCTTCTGAATGTAGCTGTTCACACCGAGATGGTAGCCGTCGATGAGGTCGCGCTCTTCCTTCGACGCGGTGAGGATGATGATCGGAATGGCCTTTGTGCGGGGATCGGACTTGACTTCGCGCAGGACCTGAAAACCGTTCACCTTGGGCAGCTTGAGATCGAGCAATACCAGACGGGGAGCATTCGCCATGCTGCGATCGGAGAAAGTCCCGCGGCAGAAGAGAAAGTCCAACGCCTCCTCGCCGTCGCGCACGCGCCGAATCTCGTTGGCGAGCTTGCTCTTCCGCAATGCGTGGAGCGTCAATTCGGCATCAGCGGAATTGTCTTCCACCAGGAGAATTTCAACTCCATTGGATTCGGTCATTTCTCTTTCGCCTTCTCGTGTGCTTCCTGCTCCGGGCGGGGGCCGAGCGTGAAGAAGAATGTGGCGCCCTGGCCGAGCACCGACTCGGCCCAAATTTCGCCGCCATGCCGATGGATGATTCGCTGCACGGTAGCAAGCCCTATGCCGGTGCCTTCAAACTCCTCTTCCCGGTGGAGGCGCTGAAACACTCCAAAGAGCTTATCGGCATACTTGGGATCGAAGCCCACTCCGTTGTCGCGCACAAAGAAGGCCGTGGCGCCATTTTCCGTTCGCGTGCCTACTTCGATCACGGCAGGTTGCCGGGTGCGCGTAAATTTGGCGGCGTTAGACAAAAGATTAGAGAAAACTAATTTTAGGAGGCCCGGATCGCAATCCACATCGGGAAGCGGCTCGATTCGCCATTCGATGTCGCGGCCTTCGACGTCAGGCGGCAAGTCCGCGAGCGCTTGGTGAACGATCTCTCGCAGCGTAACTCTGCTCTTGGCCATTTCGCGGCGTCCGATTCGGGCGAGATTCAAAAGATCGTCCACGAGATGTCCCATGTGATTGGCGGCCTCGAGGATGCGATCCAGGTAGCGCCGTCCCTCTGCGGAGAGAGAGGAGGCGCATTCTTCCCCGAGAATGCGCGCGAAGCCGTCGATGTGCCGCAACGGAGCGCGGAGATCGTGGGAGACCGAGTAGCTGAACGATTCAAGCTCCTTATTGAGGGCGCCGAGCTCGACGAGTTTCAGGCTCAGTTCCGAATTGAGCTTTCGAATCTGTTCTTCCGCGTGCCGGCGCTCCGTCACGTCCCGAATGGCACTTGAAATGAGAGTGCCGGCATTGGTACGGAGGGGGCTCAAGCTGACTTCGACGGGGAACTCCGTGCCATCCTTGCGCCGCCCGTAGAGTTCCAATCCGATGCCCATGGAGCGCGCATGAGGCGATTGTGAGTAGCCGCGGCGATGTTCGGCGTGCTGAGCATGGAATCGCTGTGGAATCAGGAGCTCAACCGATTGGCCGACCATTTCTTCGCGCGCGTAGCCGAACAATCTTTCCGTTTGCGCATTTACGAGCTGCATCTCCCCACTGCTATTCACGATGACCATGGCGTCGGGCGCGGATTCGAGGAGATTTCGAAACCTCTCTTCGCCCTGTTTGCGAAGGCTGATATCCCGGTTGGTCTCGAGAATCGCGACCGGATTTCCATCCGGGCCGCGCTTCACAGCCCATCGGCTGGAGACGTTGATCTGACTCCCGTCGCCGCGGCGGTGGACGAGTTCGCCTTCCCAGGAACCGCGCTCATAGACCAGAGCCTCGATTTCCTCGATCGGCCTTGGGAACCTGGTGTCGAGCAGCTCGTGACTTTTCCTGCCAATGGCCTCTTCCTTTGGCCAGCCGTAGAGCTGCTCCGCGCTTCGATTCCAATAAGTGACTTTCCCTGCTATGTCGCGCACGAAAATGGCGTCATGGGTCAGATCGAGGAGTTCGGCTTGCTCCCGAAAGACAGATTCGCTGGCGCGAAGCGCGAGCTCAAGGTTTCTGCGTTCGCGCACTTCGCCTTCGAGCGCCGCGTTCGCCTCGATCCACCGCCTCGCGCCCGGGAGATCGAGCGCTACGGGCGCAATTTGCGCGAGAAGGATCGCCGTCGAGACCGAGGCGGCCGCCGTGACGGCCTTGACCACTCCCGCAAGCCAATAGTTCGCGTGCCAGAGATTCCAAACCTCCAGGGCGTGCGTCGAGCCGCAGGCTACGATGAAGATTCCAAACAGAACAAACATCCAGCTGAAAGGCAAATCGCGCCGTTTCCGGACAAACCACAGGAGAATCAAGGGAATCGCGAAATAGGCCACCGCGATCAGCGAATCGGACAGGACGTGCAGCCCGACCAGCCGCGAGTTCCACAGGTAACAGTAACCATGCGGCATAAAGCCGCCCGAACCGAATAACTTTCGCAGGAATTCCACCGCGTTCCTCCCGCGGGAGCGCGTGCCGCGCCGCCGCTCGGCCATACGCCAACCGTCATCTCAGGGACGAGAAGGAGAGGACTTGCCGCGTCTTAGAGAAATCGGTACATCGCGAAAAAGGTAGAACTCATCGACAAGCAGGCTTTCCGGAAGGGAATTCTATTTTGTGCCATTGGAAAACAATGTCAAGCCGGGCGGCGCGGCGGATTTCCGCAGAATCAATTCAGATCGCGGAGGAGGAGACGGGCGGAACGCCTAGCTGCGGTGATCGAGCGGAATGTAGCTGCGCAGGTCGTGGCCGAGATAGACCTGGCGCGGCCGCGCAATCTTCTGCTCGTGGTCGAGGAGCATTTCCTCCCACTGCGCGACCCATCCCGACGTCCGGGGAATGGCGAAAAGCACCGGGAACATCGTCACCGGGAAGCCCATCGCCTGATAGATGAGGCCCGTATAGAAATCGACGTTGGGATAGAGGCGGCGCGTGACGAAATATTCGTCCTCGAGCGCGATACGTTCGCATTCGAGAGCGATATCGATCAGCGGATTGCGCCCCATCACATCGAATACTTCATAGGCGATGCGCTTCACGATCCGTGCGCGTGGGTCGTAATTCTTGTAAACACGGTGGCCGAATCCCATCAGCAGTTTTTCGCCGGCCTTCACGCTCTTGATGTAAGCGGGCACGTTGTTGACGGTTCCGATTTCGACCAGCATCCGCAGGACCTGCTCGTTCGCTCCGCCGTGGAGCGGGCCATAGAGCGCAGCCGTGGCCGCGGCCGTGGCGGAATATGGATCGACGTGTGAGCTGCCGACGCCGCGCATCGCCGTGGACGAGCAATTCTGCTCGTGATCGGCGTGCAGGATGAACAGAATGTCGAGCGCGCGCTCGAGCGTGGGATTCGGGCGGTATTGCAGCTCGGTAGTGCGGAAGAGCATGTTGAGAAAATTACCGCTGTAGCTCAGATCGTTGTCGGGATAGACGAACGGCATCCCCAGGCTGTGCCGGTAGGCGAAGGCGGCCAGCGTGGGCATCTTGCCGATCAGGCGGTAGGTCTGCTTGCGGCGCGATTCCGGATTGAAAATGTCCTTTGCGTCCGGATAGAAGGTGGAAAGCGCCGCGACCGTGGAGATCAGCATGCCCATCGGATGCGCGTCGTAATGAAAGCCATCGAGAAACTTCTTGATGCTCTCGTGAATGAACGTGTGATGCGTGATGTGGTAGCTCCAATCCGCCAGTTGCGATTTCGTGGGAAGCTCGCCGTGAAGAATGAGGTAGGCCGTCTCCGGATAGGTGCTCTTGTCCGCGAGCTCTTCGATCGAGTATCCGCGGTAGCGAAGAATTCCCTTGTCGCCGTCGATGAATGTGATCTTGCTGATGCACGAAGCGGTATTCGAGTAGGCGGGATCGTAGCTCATCATCCCGAAATCGGATTCCTGGATCTTGATCTGGCGCAGATCGAGGGCGCGAATCGTGTCGTTCTTGATGGGGATTTCGTACTGGCGGCCGTTGCGATTGTCGGTGATCGTGAGCGTATCCCGGCGGTCGCCCGCGGGAGCGCTGCTGCTGACGGCCGTGCCTGACTTGGTCGGATTCATTGCCTGACCCCTTCCGAAAACAGCGGAAAGATGCGTGCGTTCCGTGTACGCGTAACAATGTACACCAAAACGCGGCGAGGGCGAACGAGTTTGCTTCGAGCCGAATCGAAAAGAGATTCGAGCGCTCTCAATACGGTACCGTATGGCGCCTCGACGTAGAAGCGCTGACACTCAGCGGACATCGGACTTGAGCGGCGCAGGCTCCTTTTCGGAAGGCTCGGAATGGACCGGCACGGCCGCAGGAGCGAGCGCCACGCGGTCGCGGCCCTGCTGCTTGGCGAGATAGAGGGCTTCGTCGGCGGCACGAAGGAGTTCTTCGGAATCGAGGGGCTTGTCGGCGTCGCTGACGGTGACTCCGCAGCTGGCTGTGATCGACACAGGACCCGCGTCGGTCAACACGGGCCGCGCGGCGATCTCACGCCGGATACGCTCGGCGAGCGCCATCGCCCCGACGCCATCGGCGGAGGCGACGACCACGAGGAACTCCTCTCCTCCGTAGCGTCCCACGGTGTCGTACGGGCGAGCGCAAGCGGTCATTCGCCTGGCCACTTCCTTCAATACGGAGTCGCCCGCGAGATGGCCGTGGGTGTCGTTCACGTGCTTGAAGTGATCGAGGTCGACCATGATGAGTCCCAGGGAACCGCCCTCGCGCAACTGCCGGGAATGCTCGCGGTGAATTGCGTCGATCACGACGCCGCGATTTGCGATGCCGGTGAGCGTGTCATGGGTGGCGCGGAAGCGCAGCTCGTCCCGCGCCGCGATCAGATTCTTCTGGAGATCGAGGATGCGCTGTCCGACATGCAGCCGGGCTCGGAGCTCCTGCGCGTCGAAAGGCTTGGTCAGGTAATCGTCGGCTCCGGATTCGAGGCCGCGGAGCAGATCGTCTTTCTGGGTGCGGGCGGTGAGCAGGAGGATGTACACGTAGGGCCGGTCGACACGCGCGCGAACGCGCCGGCACAGATCGGGGCCTTCGAGTCCGGGCATCATCCAATCGAGCACGGCGAGCGACGGAGCATTCTCAGCCTCGAGAATGCGCAGCGCATCGGTGCCGTTTGCGGCGGTCACGACCTGATATCCCCACTTCATCAAGAATGCCTCGACCATACGGCGGGAAACGGGGTCGTCCTCCGCCACCAGGACTCTATTTTGGACCTTGCTCAGTTTTGTCATCACGAAACTGCACCTTTCGAGCGCAACGCGTTCGCCGCGTTCCGATCATTCGCGTCAGCGCATCACCTTTTTGCAGAGAGACTTCATCTCGGGGAGCAACTGGTCGACTTCCTCCTGCAAAGTCTGGATCAGTGCGCCGGCGCTCTCCCAATCCCCAGCACGGGCCAGCTTTTCTAGACGGTATGCCGTGTCGGAAAGTCCGCGAGCACCGAGGCTCGCGGCCGTCCCTTTCATCGTATGCGCGAGCCGTTCGAGCACCCGGGCATCGCGGACCTCGAGCGCGTGGCGAATCTCGGCCATCGCGCCGGGACACTGATCCACGAAGAGCTGCAAGAGTTCCTCGAGGAGCTCCCGGTCGCCTTCCACGCGCTCGAGCGCGGCGCGCAGATCGAGCCGGCCCGATGGCGCGGCCTGCGGGGTGCCGGAGGAACGAGGCTCGACGCTGCGCTGGAGGGGCCTGACGCGTTCGATTGCCGCGAAGAGCTCCTCCACGCGAATCGGCTTTGCCACGTAATCGTCTGCGCCGGCGGCCAGACACCGTTCGCGGTCTCCTTTCATGGCGTGCGCCGTCAAGGCAATGATCGGCAGATGGGCGCCCGTGCTTTGCTCCTGTTTGCGAATCGCGCCAATGGCTTCGAAACCGTCCATTACCGGCATCTGCACATCCATGAGAACCAGGTCGATGTGTATGCGGGCAAGAGCCCCGAGCGCTTCGCGCCCGTTTTCGCTAGCCACGACGGTGTGGCCTCGCTTTTGGAGCAGCACTGTGGCGAGGCTGCGGTTGACCGCATTGTCCTCGGCGAGCAGGATTTTCAGGCCTTCGTTCATGTGGGCACCGCTTGTCCCCGGCTCAGTGGCCGGCTTGCTCCGGTGCCGCCAGAGCGCGTCGAGGATGGCGTCGAGAAGCTCGGAAGGCTGAACCGGCTTTGTCAGATAGGCGGCGATGCCGATTTGGCGGCAGCGGGCGGCTTCCTCCTGCCGCGCGCTCGAGCTCAGCAGCAGAATCGGGACTCCGGAGTAGGCCGGATGCTTTCGTATCTCCTCGCTTAAGGTGAGTCCGTCCATGCCGGGCATCTGGAGGTCGGTGATCACAAAGCGAAATGGTTTCTGCCGGAGGGAGGCTTGACGGAGCGACTCGAGAGCGGCCGTACCGCCGCTGGCAGCCTCGGGCCGCATGCCCCACGACGACAGCATCTCGACGAGGATCACGCGGTTCGTCCCGTTGTCGTCCACGACGAGGACGGGAAGGTCGCGAACGCCCGCGGGATCGAATTCGGACGGCGGGTGATCCTGGCTTTCGGCCGGGGCGAATCGAGCAGTGAAATGGAACGTGCTTCCGCGGCCGGGTTCGCTTTCGAGCCAGATTTTTCCGCCGATCAGATTGACGAGCCGTGAAGTGATGGCGAGTCCGAGGCCCGTGCCGCCATATTTTCGCGTCGCGGAGCTATCGACCTGGGTGAAGGCCTCGAAGATCATTCCCTGCTTGTCCAGAGGGACGCCGATTCCGGTATCGCGGACGCTGAAATGCAGGACCACGCCGCTTTCGTCCTGCGATTCTTTTTCGACATCGACCACGACTTCGCCGCGCTCGGTGAACTTCAATGCGTTGCCAACCAGATTGACCAGAATCTGGCGCAGGCGGCCGACGTCGCCCCGGAGCCGCTCCGGCACTCCGGGTCCGGCGCGCCATGCGAGCTCGAGACCCTTTTGATGAGCGCGAAACGCGAGGGCCTTCATGGTCTCGCCGAGGCTTTGTATCAGCGGGAAATCCGCCATTTCGACATCGAGCTTGCCCGCCTCGATCTTCGAGAAATCGAGAATGTCGTTGATGAGCGTGAGCAGCGAATCCGCCGAAGACTTCACCATCGAGAGATATTCGCGCTGTTCGGAAGTGAGATCGGTATCGAGCGCAAGCTCCGTCATTCCGATGATGCCGTTCATCGGAGTGCGGATTTCATGGCTCATGTTGGCCAGGAACTCGCTTTTGGCGAGGCTCGCCGCTTCGGCCGCGGCCTTGGCGCGGAGGAGGGCCTCTTCGGCCCGCTTGCGCTCGGTGATGTTCTCCATGATCGCGAGACCGTAGAGCAGGTTGCCGTTCGAGTCGCGCACCGGACTCACGCTGAGGCCGATCCAGAGGGTTTCGCCGCTTTTGGCCACGAAACGCGTTTCGAGCTTGTCGCCCGGCGCCACGCCGTAGATGTGGCGTTCGGCGCGGCTCATGATTCCAGGAACCTCGTCGGGATGAACGACGTCCAGGAATTTCAGGGTGGAGAATTCCGCCTCGGAGTATCCCAGCGTCTCGCAGAGCGCACGATTCACCTTGATGAAATGAAAATCCTTTCCGATCAGGCCGATGCCAAGCGGGCCCTCCTCCATCGCGAGCCGGAAGCGTTCCTCGCTTTCGCGCAGGGCCTCTTCGGCGCGCTTGCGCTCGGTGATGTCCTGATAAAGAAGGAGAGCGCCCGTCAGCCGGCCTTCCGCCATGAGGGGCACGGAGAACGCTTCGACATCGACGAGGCTCCCATCCTTGCGCTGGCGTTGCGTGACGATGTGGGTTGTGTGCCCCTGCCAGATTCGTTCTATGTTGGAGTTCACTTCCGGACGAAGTTCCCCGGCGGCGAGGTGTTCCAATAGCGGCCGGCCGAGAATATCCTCCTGGCTGTAGCCAAACAGGCGTTCGAATGCGGGGTTGCACATCTGCACGGAGTGATCGGCTGAGACCGCAGCGATTCCCAAAGGCACATTCTCGATGAGCAAATTGAGAAACGACTTGCGCTGCTCGAGTTCCCGTTCCGCCTGTTTGCGATCGGCGACTTCGGTCTGGAGCTCGCGCGTCCGCTCGTCCACGCGGTGTTCGAGTTCGTCGTGCGCCGATTGCAGAGCGGCCTCGCGCGCTTCGATCTGGCTCAGCATCTCGTTGAAACGGTCGACGAGCGACCCAATTTCATCGTCGCTTTGTTTGCCGGCGCGGAGGGAGTAGTCCTTTTTCAGAGACACCGCGGAGGCCGTGGCGGCGAGATCAAAAATCGGCTGCGAAATCACGCGCTGAAGCCGAACCGCGAGCAGGTACGCAGCTCCAAACGCTACGAGCATCTCGAGAATGACGACTCCCACAAGACGCTCGATCCGCGCGTACAACTCGTCCAGATCGGAGTTGAGGTAGATAGTACCGATGCGTTCTCCGTTCAAGGAGACAGGTTGGATCACGACGAGGTGCCGCGAGATCGTGGCCGAGCCATCGAGTCCATTCGCCGGCGGAACCCATTCCAATTCCGATCTTGAACGCGTATACGCCGCAAAGACGTGCCAATCGGGCGTCAGAATCGCGGCCTCGACGATGTGAGGATTCGCGCTGAGGGATGCGAGAGTCTCGCGCGCGGACTGGGCGTCTCCGAATGTGAGAGCGGCGGTGGAATTCGCGGCCGTGATTTCAGCCTGGGTGGTGAGATCGCGGGACATGCCGCGCCGGAAAGTGATGAGGTCATAGGCGACGAAGGCGACGCACACGACCGAAATTCCGACTGCGCACGTGAGCAGGATGATGCCCGTGAGCTTCTGGCGTATCGAGCGGTCGTGATGAGCGCGCATTTCAGTTCCTGCCGCTTTCGGGCCCGGCGCGGACGATCTTTGCGAGAGCAAGCAGCTTGGAGCTGATCTTCAGCCCGGCGGCCTCGGCGGCGTAGGTATTGATCGCGAACCGTATGTGATTCTGATCGAGCATCAATTCGATCGTGCCGCCCGCATCGGCAAAGCGCTCCGTCTCCCCGACGATCAAGATGTTCGCACCCCGAAAGCTCGCGATGAGCTCTGCGAGGTGCTGCTTCTCCGAGGAGCTGACGAAAACCATCTGGCAGCGGCGCGCGTCCGCCGCGTCCTTCGCGCGCAGCACGATCACGGGATGGTCTCCGATGGCCTTGCCTTCTAGAGCGTTGTCAATCGTTTTGCCGAAAGGATCCACGCCGAGTATGCAAATCGCGAACGGCGACTGCGGGCCGGCGAACGCGCTCGGCGGCCAGTCGATAAATTTCGCGAAGTTGAAAAGGAAAGCGGCCTTGACCTGGTACTCACTCGGAGAGTGTGCCTGCGCGCCGGCGACGGGAGCGGTTACAAGCAGAACCAGAGTTAGGAGCAAGAGGGCCCACGACGTGCTGAATGCGCGCCGAACCGGAAGATCCTGTCTTCCCTGCTCGCGATTCGGGAGGTTGCGTCGGATTTTGCCCGCGGCGCTCAATGGTTGGTCGCTCCCGCCTCAGAACCGCCCCGTGAATTGGATGTAGGCACTGCGCTTTATCAGGCTCGAAAGCGCCGTCTGGGAAGAGGAGTTGAATTCCTCATGGTGATCTCTCAGCAAGTTCTGCCCGACAAGTTTGATCGAGAATCGTTCGAGCGGCTGCCACGTCAGATTGGTATCGAGGCGCGTGTACGACGGCACAGATTCCGATGAGAGGCGTCCCACGAAAAACACTGACGAGTCCCATTGCAAGTGCCAGGGCAGATCGACGTGCGAGCGCAATTGAGCTTGATGGTGCGGAAACGATCCCTCGGTAGCCGGAACCGTCGTCGTGTCCTGGCTTGTCGCGGCCGGGTGCAGATGCACGGCCAGAAATGCGTAGCCCGGGGTTAGCGTCCAGCGCCCGGTTACTCGCCACTTCGCGGACGCTTCGAGGCCGTGCGTCTCTCCCCGCACTCCGTTGCCGAAGGTGTCCGGTTCGACCAGGTGCAGAGGCGGCGGGTTCGTTTCGAAACGGAGCTGGCCGGGCTCCGTGGAAAACACGTTGTCGTAGTCGTTGTAGAAGACTGTGAGGTCGAGCGATGTCCGACTCGAAAATTGATTTCGATAGCCCGCCTCGACGGCGTTCAAAGACTCATTCTTCTCCTCGGGGTTGCCGAACACACTTACAAGGAGAGGGACATTGTTTGGGCCCGGCAATGCGAAAAGATTTGCGCGGACGTCCGTATCGCTGCGACTTGGTGTGCGAAGTGCCCTGGAAACCGAAGCCCAGAGCATATTCCGGTCGTCGATATTCCAGGCGATGCGGCCGCTGGGCTGCCATCCGAAACCGTTGTAGTCGTCGTGTTCCAGCTTTACCCCAAGAGTTGCGTAGAGCCTGTCCGGCCGGATCACGATTTCATCCTGTACGAACGAGTTGAACAATTGAGTCACGCGATCTGCCGGGTTGAACGCGATCCGGAAAGTGGTGGCCGTTGCATCGGAATTCAGGCGATATCCGAGTCCCCAGACGAAATCCTGCCGGTTGCCCCAGCCGACGTGGTGTTGAAAATCGATGTCAAACGTATTAAGCCCGATGCCAAAGGTCGCATCGCCACGATTGGTTCGATCGAAATAGATTTGCAGAGATGTTGCCGAGCGTGGCGAGGCCGCATGGTTCCAGCGCGAAAGAACATCCCATCCGGAAAACCGATCCCGGAGGGCGAGGATTCCGGTGACGGGCGGAGAGAGCGAGATGGGAACGGTATCCGTTTCTCCGGCCGTTCCTTCATAGACCTCGGCTTCCGCGGTGAGCGAATCCTTTGGCGACAGCGTCGCGTCGGCGCGAAATCCTCCACGGATGGTGTCCCAATCGTCTTGGCCGCTCAGGCCGGCAGGACTGGGGAAATGACCTTCGTTGAGGCCCGAGACAAAGGCTCGGTAGGCGGCAGAGTTGCCGATCCGTCCACCGTAGATGGCGGTGCCAAATCCCTGTTCGTGCGTGCCGCCGCCACTTGTGATTAGCCCACCCTGCGTGTCGCGCGCGCTTTTCGTAATGATGTTGACGACGCCATTCACCGCGTTCGCGCCCCATACCGTGGCGCCCGGGCCCCGGATCACTTCGATCCGCTCGATCGTTTCGAGGGGTATCATCTGCGCGTTCCAAAACACACCGGAGAAAGTGGGTGAGTAGACCGTTCGCCCGTCAATCATCACGAGGAGCTTGTTCGAGTACTGCCCGTCGAACCCGCGCGCGGTGATGGCCCAGGCGCTGCTGTTGATTTGGGCGACCTGCATGCCCGGGACCATGCGCAACAGGTCGGGAATGTTCGTTGCGCCCGAACGGCGGATGTCTTCCTGCGTGATGACGAAGACCGCGGATGCCGTGCGGGAAAGTTTCTGCTCCGTCTTCGATACGGAAGTGACTTCGATGTTCATGAGGTCTTCAATGCTGTGGCTCGTGAGGTCGTCGGGCTTCTGCTGGGGCGACGCCGGAAGCGGAAGGGACGCCAGAATCGCCAGAAACGCGCCCGCGCAAGCCGCTCTCATTTGCACATTGAGGAAGTCGTGCCGGATTTTGTCAGCGGAGTTCAATGGATTGTCGCTCCGGCGTCAGAATCGCCCTGTGAATTGGATGTAGGCGCTGCGCTTGATCAGCGTGGATCTCACGGTCCCCGTGTAATCGGCGAATTCTTGATGAAGGTCTTTCAGAAGGTTCTGACCGACGATGCTTAGACTTGCGTGTTCAGTGAACTGCCACGTGAGCCCCGTATCGAGCCTTGTATATGCGGCCTCTCGAGGATCCGTAAGGCGGTTGACGAAATAAGTGGACGCGTCCCAGGAGAGGGCGTGCGGCATGGTCAAACGGGAGCGAAGCTGCGCCGAGTGAACCGGACTGCTTCCCTGCGCCAGGCCTACCGACCCCAAATCCAGGCTCGCCGGATCCAGATGCATGTGGATGCGCTCGAAGGCATACCCCGGACTCAAGGTCCAGCGGTTTGTCACCTTCCAATTCGCAGCGGCTTCGAGCCCGTGCGTTTCTCCATGCATGAGGTTTCCGAACGTTGACGAAAACACAACGTGAGGCGGTGGAGGAGTGTTCTCGAGGAAAATCGGCCCTGGCTCGATAGTCTCCAGATGGTCGTAGTTGTTGTAATAGGCGCTGAAATCGATCGAGAGCCGGTCGCGGATTGTCCTGCGATAGCCGAGCTCATAGGCGATCAGCGGCTGGTCTTCCGCACGGGGATTCCCTACGATGGAGATGACGTTCAGCGGGCTTCCTGGAAGCGAAAACGATGCGACGTTGGTGCGTAGCGCGGTGTCGATCTCGTTCGGTACGCGGACTGCATCGGAGATGGCCGCCCACAAAGCTTGATTGGGGCCAGGCGTCCAGACCACGCGGGCGCTGGGCATCAGGTTGAAACCCGTGTAGTAGTTGTGCTCGAGTATGGTTCCCGCGGTCAGGTACACGCGGTCCGGGACAATTGCGATTTCATCTTGAACGAGGGCGTCGACTAGCTGTGTGTTGAGGCTCGCGGGAGTCAAGGAGATATACAGGCTCCCATGGGCAGTGGAATCTGAGTCGCGATAGGTCAGTCCCCAAACGATGTTCTGCCGCGTCCCCCAACCGAGATGGTCCTTGAACTCGAGATACAGTGTGCGGCGATTCTCGCCGAGCTGGTCGTTTCGTTCGTACTGGTCGTAGGCAACTTGCAGCGAGGTGTCCGATCGCGGAGAGTACACGCGATTCCAAACGCCCTGAAGGAAGCCGCCCGTCGCGTTGACGGGCAGTTCAATGTTCACGAGGCCGGGGGAAGTGATAGACGGAAAAGTCTCGGTGGGAGATCCCTCACGTACGCTATACATGTTTCCTTGAAACATTAATGTGTCTTTCGGCGAGAGCGCAGTATCGGTTCGAAAGCCTCCTTGAAGCGTGTGCCACCCGTCTCCGCCGTCCTGGCCGGTGGCATTGGGGAAATGGCCGTTGTTGAAATACTTCGTATACACGCGGTAATCCGTCGATTTGGCCACTTCGCCGCCGTACTGGGTGGTTTCGAATCCCTGGTTGGCGTTGCCGCCTCCCGCGACAACGAGTGCTCCGTGTGTTTCGGACGCTTTTTTCGTAATGATATTGATGACGCCGTTGACCGCGTTTCCGCCCCAGATCGACCCGCCAGGGCCGCGGATCACTTCGATTCGGGCGATGTCTTCGAGCGGAAGATCGAGCATGTCCCAGAAGACGCCGCCGAAGGCGGGCGAGTACACGCTCCGGCCATCCACCAGTACGAGCAGCTTGTCTGCGAAGCGCAAGTTGAATCCGCGGATGCTGAGCGCCGTGATATTGCCGTTGATCTGAGCCACGTCGACTCCGGGAACCATCCGCAGGAGATCGGGAATGTTGGTGGCGTGGGAATGGGCGATGTCGTCCTGGGTGATTACGAAGATCGCGGATGCCGTCCGGGAAAGTTTCTGTTCCGTTCTGGAGACTGATGTCACCTCGATGTTCATCAGGTCTTCAATGCTATGGCTCGTGAGGTCCTCAGTCTTTTGCTGCGGTGATGCCGGAAGTGAAGGGAACGGAAGGAAAACGAGAATCGCCAAAAACGCGCCGGCGCGAGCTTTTCCACGCGCGCAGCGGCCTGCGGCGATGGCACATTCATGTTTTTTTGACAACTGTTCAGCCCCCTATGGAGATGCCGTGCCCGTTCGTCCTTCCCGCGGTGAATCAGGGCGTGGGACGAACCGGCATTCGCTGCGCGGTCACGAAGGTGCGAGTGGCCGGCACGGCTCTCCTTTCGGAGAATGCGGCGGCCGCTTCGGCAAACGCTTCCGGCACCGGAGAATCCATCGGCACGAGTGCGCCTTCGGCTTCCTTCAGGAACGTCAGCCCGCTCGCTCCGTCGTTCCAGTCAATCGAGATCACGTCTCCCAGCGTCACCTGATTCGTCGCGAGCAAACTCGCCAGCGGATACACCACGTGCCGCTCGATCGCCCGCTTCAAATGACGCGCCCCGTACTTCAGGTCCGTCCCTTCGCGCAGCAGGAACTCCCGCGCTCCCTGCGTCACGCGAAATAGAAACCGCCCCTTCGCCGTCTCGAGCACCCGCTGCTGCACCATTCCCAGCTCAATCTCCAATATCTGCTCCAGCTGCTGCGACCGCAGCGGATGGAACACCACCACCTTGTCGATCCGGTTCATGAACTCCGGCGCGAACTTCCTCTTCGCCGCTTCCGCCGCCGTTCGCTCCACTTTTTCGTCCAGCCCCGCGCGAGATTCCGGCCGCACGATGGGAGCGAATCCCAGCCCGCCCGTCATCAGCTCGGTGATTTCTCCGCCGCCCAGGTTCGACGTCATGAAGATCATCGTCTGTGACAAGTCCACGCGGCGGTTGTCGCCCAAGGTCAGCGTCGCCTTGTCCAGAATCCCCAGCAGCAACTGCCAGAGCGCGTCCGAGGCTTTCTCGATCTCGTCGAACAGCAGGAAGCTGATCTTCAGCTTGTCGGTGTGATACTGCGCGAGTGCTTCCTGCGTGATCAGCGGATGCGTCTCGCGGTGCCCCAAATATCCCGGAGGCGAGCCGATCAGCTTCGCGATCTCGTGCGAGTGCTGGAATTCGGCGCAATCCACCTTGATCACCGCTCGCGGATCGCCGAACAGCACTTCGGCCGTGGCTTCGACCACGCGCGTCTTCCCCGCTCCGGTCGGCCCCAGAAACAGCAAGTTGCCGACGGGCCGCCCCGGCGAGTTCAGACCGGCGCGAAACACCTGGTACAAATCGACGACGGCCTGCACCGCCTCGTCCTGCCCCACGATCTTCCGCCGCAGCCCTCCCTCAAAATCCCGCGACTCCACGCTGCGCAGGGTCGGGTCGAGTTGGTATGCTTGCGCGCCCATGGTCGTGCTCCCCTACCGGAACTTTCTTCCGCCCCCAGGATTGCTCGGTCCCGACCTCTCGAACTGATCGAGCTTGATGTCGAGTGTCGAACGCAGCAATCGCAATTGCGTGACCAGTTCCCGGCTCGAATTGGCTCGATCTGCCAGCACCAGAAGCGGCGGCGACAGATCGGCCAGGTCCAGGTTAAGGTTTCGTAGCGAATGCATCAGATTTCGCACGTACGGCGACCGTATATCGAACAGCTCGACCCGGCTGCTCACCTGCTCTCGCAGGTGCGACCAGTCCAGGTCGAGGAAGGGGTGGTTCCGCGAAACCGTGCGGACCACTTCGTCGGTGATGCGCGGGCGTTCCCCAAGCCGCGCGAGATGCAATTGTTGCACTTTGCCCTGCCGGCGCACGTTGTGCACCAGATAATAGGCATTGCCCTTGCGCCGAACGAAAGCCACTGCTCTCTCCTTTGGGCCGGGCACTACGCGAATCCAGTGCGTAGTGTATGGGCCGTCCACTACACGGTCAATGGTACGATGCTGCGGACTGAGCGGGGTTGCATCGAATTGGTTATTACTCGTGAGGAACGAGTACGGGGGCCGCGAACGCTCGAAACAAAGGCCTTGCGGCATGCATCGCGCCGAACGTTGAAGCAATACTCTATCGTAATCATTTGGATGCTGGATCGAGGCGCCGCGTAGCCCGCCGAACGCGCGCGAAGGAGGATTCGGATGTCCTGGGAGCCCGTCTATCGCCTGGTGAAACGAATCCCGCGCGGGCGCGTAACAACCTATGGCGAGCTCGCGAGAGCTCTCCGCTTGCGCGGAGGCGCGCGCTCCGCCGGCTATGCGCTCGCTGCGTGCCCGCGCGGGCGGGGCATTCCCTGGCATCGCGTGGTCGGCGCGGGCGGACGCATTCGAGTTCCCGAGCCGCACGCCGCGTTGCAGCGGCGCTTGCTCGAAACCGAAGGCGTGGCGGTGGATGACCTGCGCATCGACATGCGGCTCTTCGGCTGGCAGCCGGCGAAGAAGAAATCCGTGCGGCGCAAGCGCGCGAAGGCCCGCTGATTCGCTCTGAATTCGCGATTGTGATAGAAGTAGTCTTCACCAACCAAAGGGAACTATTCCGTGGCTGAACCGATTATCCGGGTAGAGAATCTCTACAAGAACTACGGCGCCGTGGAAGCGCTGCGCGGCGTCAGTTTCGCCGTCGAGGAAGGCGAAGTCTTCGGCCTTCTCGGCCCCAACGGCGCGGGAAAGACCACCACCGTCGAAATTCTGGAAGGCTTGCGGACTCCCGACCGCGGCGTCGCGCGCGTCTGCGGCCTCGATCCTGAAAGGACAGGCGAGCAATTCAAGGAAACCATCGGCGCCGTTCTGCAATCCACTGCCCTGCCGGACAAGCTGCGCGTGAAGGAAGCGCTCGATCTATTCGCCAATTTTTATCGCCGGCGCGCGAATACCGAGCAGCTTCTTTCGCGATTTCAGCTCGAAGAAAAACGAAACGCCTTCTACAGCCAGCTTTCCGGTGGTCAGAAGCAGCGCCTCGCCCTTGCGATGGCGCTCGTCAACGATCCGCAGGTGGTTTTCCTCGATGAGCCCACGGCGGGCCTCGATCCTCAGGTGCGCCGCGAGATCTATGACATCATTGAGGAACTCAAGCGCGGCAAGAAGACCGTGTTGATCACGACTCATTATATTGAGGAGGCCGAGCGGCTCTGCGATCGCGTTGCAATCGTCGATCAGGGCCGTGTGATCGCGATGGGCACTCCGCGCGAGCTGAAGCAACGCTCCGCCGGGAAGACGCGCATCGAGGTTCGCCTCGCCCGGCCCGTCGTGAACGGCACGCTTGGACGGCTCGAAGGAGTTTCCGATAGTCGCGAATTCGATGGCGCCTACGTGCTGCACTCATCCAGCACGCCGCAGACAATCGTCGCGCTCGTGAAACAGCTCGAAGCCGAAAAGAACGAATTGCAAAGCCTGGAGATGTTTTCGCCCTCGCTCGAGGATGTCTTCATCGAATTGACGGGCCGCCGCCTGCGGGAATAGCTGAATGAATTTCACGGTGCTGAAAGGCCGGACATGTTGAAAAATACCTGGCTCCTGACGATGATCCGCTTGCGACTCGCGCTCCGTAACCGCGCATTCTTTTTCTTCAGCCTCGCGATGCCGCTGATCTTCCTGTTCGGCTTCGTGGTTCTGGTCGCGCGGAACGATCGCCAGTGGGTCCCCTACATTCTCGGCAGCGTCATGACGATGACGGTGATGGGCAGCTTCTGGGGGCTCAGCGTGCAGCTGGTCACGTTTCGCGAGCAGGGCATTTTGCGGCGCTTCCGGCTCGCCCCGGTGGGCGCGGGACCCATGCTGGCGTCGAGCATCCTCTCAAACTACTTTCTCGTCCTTCCGGTCGTTGCATTCGAGCTTCTCGTTTGCCGATTCGCTTTCCACATGCACTCGTTGGGAAACCTGTGGGCGATGTTCGCGCTGGTGACTGTGGGATCGGCCACATTCGCGTCGCTGGGCCTGATCGTCGCGAGCGTCACGAACACGATGCAGGAAACCCAGATGATCAACAACCTGATCTGGATGGGATTCATCTTCCTCTCCGGAACCACGGTGCCGCTCGCGGTGTTTCCCGGGTGGATGCAACGCGTCTCGCTATTCATTCCGGCGCAGTATCTGGCCACGGGCCTGCAATCCGCCGCCACGAAGTTTGCGACCGGCTACGAGATGATCGAGGATGTGGCCGCGCTCGGCATCGGACTCGCGGTAGCTTTCGAGGTCTCCCGCCAGCTTTTCCGTTGGGAGCCGGAAGCGAAGGCGCCGCGACGCGCAAAGCTTTGGGTGCTAGCCGCCCTCGTGCCGTTTCTCGCATTCGGCACATGGGAAACTGTGACGGGCAAGCGCCTGAATCACATCAACCGAAATTTTCAAATGCTCACCGGCCGCGCGATGCCCGGTCAGGCGCCTCCGGCGCGCTGAAGCCCGGTGTTTCTGGGTCTTCTGTTGAATCACTTTGCGTCTCGCGTACATCTTACTTTGCAGCTCAGGTCTTGAGGCCTGAGGGTCGTCTCGCACTTCCGATTTCTCAAAGCCGCTGTCACAGGAGCCCACATGAAGGCCATTCGCGTACATGAATTTGGCGGGCCCGAGGTTCTGAAGCTGGAGAATATTCCCGAGTTGAAGCCGGGCGCTGGCCAGGTAGTAGTCCGCATGCGCGCGATCGGAGTGAATCCGGTCGATACGTACATGCGTTCCGGCGTGTATCCGCGCAAGCCCGCCCTCCCCTACTCTCCCGGGACGGACGGCGCGGGCGTGATCGAGTCCGCCGGCGCGGATGTAAAGAATCTCAAGGCGGGCGACCGAGTCTATATTGCGGGCAGCCTGAGCGGCTCGTATGCCGAGCAGTCGCTCTGCGAAGCCCGCTACGTGTTTCCGCTCCCTGATAGTGTTTCCTTCGCGCAAGGCGCCGCGATGCACGTCCCGTACGCGACGGCTTTCCGCGCGCTCTTTCACCGCGCGCAGGCCCGCGGCGGCGAGACGGTGCTGATCCACGGCGCGAGCGGAGGCGTCGGCAGCGCGGCCGTGCAGCTTGCGCGAGCCGCGGGGCTTCGCGTGGTCGGCACGGTCGGGTCGGATCGCGGACGCAAGCTCGTGGCGGACGAGGGCGCACATCAGGTGCTCGACCACAATGCTGCGAATCATTTTGAAGAGGCGCTCGCTGCGACGGGCGGCCGCGGCTACGACGTGATCCTCGAAATGCTCGCGAACGTCAATCTGGGCCGCGACCTCGGGATTCTCGCCCTCCGAGGGCGCGTCGTCGTCGTCGGCAATCGCGGCAACGCCGAGATCAATGCCCGCGACATCATGACGCGCGACGGCGCGATTCTCGCAATGACCCTCTGGAACGCGTCGCCCGAGGATCTCATCAGCATCCATTCCGCTCTCGTCGCAGGCCTCGAGAACAAAACCCTCCGCCCCGTGATTGGCCAGGAAATTCCTCTCGCCGAAGCGTCCCGCGCGCACGTGGCCGTGATGGCGAGCGGGGCGTACGGCAAGATTGTCCTGATTCCTTAGGAGCGATGCCGTGATTCTGACTGCCGTAGCAGGCGCTCTCGTCGTCTTGATCGTTTTGTGGGAGGCCTTCGAAACCGTTGTCCTTCCCCGCCGGGTCGCGCGGCGCTTCCGTTTTACGGTCCTCGTCTACCGCGGAACCTGGATTCCCTGGAGGGCCATCGCCCACGGAATCAAGCGCAAGAAACTCCGCGAAACGCTCCTGAGTATCTACGGTCCCCTCTCACTTCTGATCCTCTTTGCCATCTGGGCCTTCGCGATTATTTTCGGCTTCGCGCTGATGTATTACAGCGGCACCGTGCAGGACTCGACGCATCCGACGTTCGAGACATGCTTCTACCTGAGCGGCACCACGATGTTCACGCTGGGCCTTGGTGACGTGGTGCCGCACACGTGGCCCGAGCGTTTTCTCGCCATGTTCGAGAGCGGTCTCGGCTTCGGCTTCCTCGCCCTCGTGCTCAGCTACCTACCGGTGATCTATCAGGCGTTCTCACGCCGCGAGGTCAACATCGTCCTGCTCGACGCGCGCGCCGGATCGCCGCCGACAGCCTGCGAACTCCTGCGGCGCCATGCGGGACCGGGCGGCGCGGAGGGTCTCGAGCGCCTCCTGCGCGACTGGGAGCACTCCTCCGCCGACATTCTCGAAAGCCACATATCGTATCCGCCGGTCAGCTATTTTCGCTCGCAGCACACCAACGAATCCTGGCTCGCCGCCCTCACGGCCATTCTCGACGCGACCGCGTTCCTTCTCGCGTGCGTGGAAGACACGTGCACGCGCCAGGCTCGCCTCACGTTCGCGATGTGCCGCCACACCGTCGTCGATCTGGCCCAGCTTTTCAACGTGCCCCCGATTCGCACGGGCGACCGCCTACCACCTGACGAAAATGAGCGGTTCCGCGCCGTTCTCGCGCAGGCCGGCTACAAACTCCGCGACGACGAGGCCTCGCGCGCCAAGCTTGCCGAACTCCGCGCCATGTACGAGCCGTATTTGCACTCGCTATCGCGGTTCCTCTATCTGGAAGTCCCCCCGTGGATTCTGGCGAAGGAAATCACGGACAACTGGCGCACCAGCGCCTGGGGGCGCATCTCGGGCCTGGAGTCTCCCGCCCGTCAGGGCCCGGACGATCACACCGACTGAGCGCGCCAACCAAGTCGATTCATAGCAAGCCAAATTGGCCGCGCCGAAGTCACACTCCACAACACACGCTCCCTGAACGCCGAAAACCATGTGCTATAATTTTGCTTTCAGGCGCCTATAAAAGTTTCTTTGCGCGGCGTGGAGAAATTCATGAGCCTCCCCAAGACCGAGAAAATCTGGCACAACGGGAAATTCATCAATTGGGATGACGCCACGATCCACGTGCTCTCGCACGTCGTGAGCTACGGCTCGGCGGTCTTCGAAGGCGTCCGCTGCTACGAGACGGCGCAGGGCTCCGCCATTTTCCGCCTCCGCGAGCACATGCAGCGGCTCGTCAATTCCGCTCACATCTACCGCATGGACGTTCCCTTCTCGCTCGACGAGCTTTGCCAGGCGAGCCTCGATCTCGTGCGCGTCAACAAAGTCCCTGCGTGTTACATCCGGCCCATCGTGCTTCGCGGCTATGGCGACGCTGGCGTGAATCCGCAGAACAATCCCATCGAGGTCTATTTCGCCTGCTGGGAATGGGGAAAGTATCTCGGCGAAGAAGCGCTGCGCGCGGGCGTCGATGTCTGCGTCAGCTCGTGGAACCGTCCCGCGCCCAATACGCTTCCGCAAATGGCCAAGGCCGCGGCCAACTACATGAACTCGCAGCTCATCCGCATGGAAGCCAAGGCAAACGGTTACGAAGAGGGCATCGCGCTGGACACGAGCGGCCACGTCAGCGAAGGCTCGGGTGAAAACATTTTCGTCGTGGTCAACGGCGCTGTTTCCACGCCGCCGCTTGCCAATTCCGCGTTGCCGGGCATCACGCGCGATTCGATTATGAAGCTCTGCCACGATTTCGGCATCCCCGTCGCCGAGCAGGTGATCCCCCGCGAAATGCTCTATATTGCGGATGAAGTTTTCTTTTGCGGCACGGCGGCCGAAGTCACACCGATCCGCTCGGTGGACCGCGTCAAGGTCGGCGCCGGCGCGCGCGGGCCCATCACCAAACGCATACAGGAAGAATTCTTCGCCATCACCAGCGGCAAGAAGCCCGACCGGCACGGCTGGCTTTCGCCCGTCGGCGTCCCCAGCGCCGTCGTGCGTTGATCGCGCGATAGGCCCGCCGCTGCTTTTGACTCGCCTTCTCGGATTCAGTAGAATCCGCGCGTGCGAGGAGGGCTCATGTACAGTCTCCCGCAAAAACTTGTCGCGGAATTCGTCGGCACGTTTGCGCTGATCTTCATCGGTGCGGGCTCCATCTGCGCGGATCAATACCTGGGCGCGACCGGACAGGGTGGCATTGGCTTGCTGGGCATCGCTGCGGCGTACGGATTGGCCACCGGCCTCATGGTCACTGCGATGGGACACATTTCTGGCGGCCATTTCAATCCGGCGGTCACGATCGGATTCTGGGTCACCCGGCGCCTGGGAACGTTGCAGAGCCTTTTCTACTGCGCTGCGCAATTGCTGGGCGGCACGGCGGCCGCTTACTTGATCACGCTCATCATCCCGGACGCTACCTGGCGATCCAAGGCCCTCGGATCGATCACCCCGGATCTCGGCGGCGACTTCACCCGAACGCATGGCATGGCGCTAGAGGCCGTGCTGACGTTCTTTCTCGTGTTCGTGTTTTTCGCGACGGCCGTGGACGCCAAGGGCGCGTTCAACAAGATCGCCGGCTTCGCCATCGGCCTCACCGTCACCATGGACGTTCTCTTCGGCGGCCCTTTCACCGGTGCCGCGATGAATCCCGCCCGCGCTTTCGGCCCCGCCGTCGCAACCGCGCACTGGTCGAATCACGGCGTTTATTGGGTCGGCCCGCTTTTCGGTGGCGTGATCGCCGGATTCCTCTACGACCGCGTCTTCCTCCGCAGCCAGCCCCCGGCCTGATCGCAAGCGGCGCTGCACGGCTCGTCCCTCATTCCATGACCCTGTTTTCGCCGTTGCACCCTTAGAAACCTGCTTGCGTGGCTACCTTGTCAGGTACTAGAACGCATGCTAGTTTGGCCTTCGAGCTTCAAAACTGAGGATTCCTCGCCATGGCTCTCAATATTGACGATTTGCTTCGCCGCGCCGTCGATAGCCGCGCGTCCGACTTGCACCTCAAGGTCGGCAACCATCCCTACACGCGCGTCGATGGCCTGCTGAACGGTCTCACCGACGTGCCGCGCATTACGCCGGAAGAGATGCTGTCGATGGCCTTCAGCATGATGACCAACCGGCAGAAGCAGAAGTTCAAGGAAACGGCCGAGTTGGATATGGCCTACGGCGTGGCGGGCCTGGGCCGCTTCCGCGTCAACGTCTTTCAGCAGCGCGGCAACGTCGGCATGGTTCTCCGCGTCATCCCGACCAAGATTCGCACGATCGAGGAACT
>Ga0335077_10000457_pt1 | contig 45213 bp, 41 predicted proteins | sample Lox_Sample_31_FD_207151 | JGI IMG/M metagenome (GOLD analysis project Ga0335077, IMG submission 207151) | Soil microbial communities from Loxahatchee National Wildlife Refuge, Florida, United States - Lox_Sample_3.1 | ecosystem: Environmental > Terrestrial > Soil > Wetlands | place: USA... | reverse complement strand
GCCCGTTACTGCGACAAGAACAGCGAACAGCGCAAGCCTCACAAGCACCTCCCACGAAGGTCACACCGGATTGCCAGCCAATTCGCTACCAGCCCAACCACTCCCAAAGCTTGGAATAGATCCACATAGCCGGACGGCGAAAAAGCACGTATCCTGCTGGACGCCATCCCGCCGCCACCTTGCCCCGCCCCTGCATGCCGGCGCGGATCAATCCCTGCGGATTCGATACCAGCACTCTGGCGAAAAATACTTTTTCGTCATTCTCAACTCCACCCACGGGGCTGACCACCTGTATCTGACCGCGAAAAGTCTCCAGCGGGAAACTGTCGAGTTTGATCGTGGCGGGCTGTCGTGACGCGAGAAGGCCGACATCCCGTTCCTCGATGGCCACATCGATCAGGGAGTTCTCCGCGTCGATTACCTCCGCGAAGGTATCTGCCGGTGACAGATGTCGACCGACCATGTTCTCAACGTCCCGCGTGCCGACTACTCCCGCTATCGGAGCCCGCAGGCGCGTCTTGTCGAGCTGCTCCTCCAGCCTCTTCAACTCCGCCATCCAGTAGTCCGCTTGAACCCGCTGCAAGCCGGCTTCTGTGCCATCGTTTTTGACTAACGCACGGTTCATCTCGGCCAGGGCGCTTTCATACTTCGCGCGGGCGGCAGCCACCGCCGAGCGTGCGTTCCAGTCCTCCAGATCGGCCAGGACAGTGCCAGGGCGCACGGTCTCGCCTTCGCGGACATGCACAGTCTTGACGACGCCATCGGCCGCGGCCATGACCTGCGCACGATGCGCGGGCGCGACAACAGCACTGCCGGACAGCCGCATAGGAATCGGAAATACAGTCAGAAATACGGCCAAAGCCGCGACTGCACCAATCAGTAACGCCCGGCGGCGTTTCTCCATGGCAAGGAACTTTCGTTTCTTTTCCAGAACCGGCTGAAGAACATCGATAAAAGGTACCTCGCGATACAGCGAGGCGTTGCGCAGCGCGACCGTGGTCTGCGCGGCAAGCACGCGGATCACCTCCATGTGCGCCTGCGTAAGGAACTCTGGATCGCGGCTCTCTAACGACAGCAATCCCAGGCGCCCCTGGTCATCATCCAGCGGCAGCACGAAAAAAGTGCGCGCCCCCGTGATTTCGAAGTACTCGTGGAATTTGGCACGGCTGGTTTCGCGCTCTACGTCAATCTCGCCGCCGCGCTGTCTCACGTGAATCTCTTCTTTGGACAGCGAGGCCCACTCGAGCATCTCTTTCAGCAGCTTGACCGTCGGATCACTGAAATTGATCGCGGTCATCCCGGAGACAACCTTCAGGACCAGATTGCCGTGCTGTTCCAGTGCAATCGCTGCACGGTCATAGGCAACGACCGATCTGGCTCCCTTGATGACCGCTTGCAGGACGCGGTCCATGTCGAGGGTCGAGGTAATCTCGTGGCTTACTTTGACGAGTGTTTCCAGAACTTCCAGCTTGCGTTCTGACTGCAACAAACTTGCGTTGTGCAAAGCGTTGTTTGCCGTCTGGCAGATACTGGTCAACAGAAAAAGGTCGTCGTCGTCAAATGGAGCGCCGTCCTCGCGATTGATGACTTCAACCACGCCGACCAGGGAATCGCGGTCCATTAGCGCACACGCCAGTAATGAGAAGACTGGAGTCCCGGACTGCCCCTTGTTTCTTTTAGTCAGGCGCTCGTCTTGCGGGTCTGGGATCAAGACTGGCTCGCCATTATCCGACAGGTCACCGGCAATGCCATCTCCCGGGACTTGAATGGAATCGAGGTCAGAGGTTGGATCGTCTCCCGACCGATTTACGAGCCTGACCGCATCGCCGTCCACCATCCACACATTGACCGCTTGCACGCGCATGACTTCCTGGAACTTGTTGGCAATCAACTGAAGCAGTGGATGGATTTCCAAGGTTGAGTTAAAGACCTTCTCCAGGTCGTACATCTGGGTCACACGGCTCACGGATTGGAGGAGGTTGTTCTGCTCCCGTTCATAAGAGATCGCGGCGGCGATTGCCGTCGAGGCAATTTGGCCCAGTTCTTCCATCGGAGCCAACTCAGCCTTATCCAGAGCTCGGTCAAAGGAAATTATTTCGATGACCCCAATCATCTCTTCCTCGAACATCAACGGGACGTAGGTCAGGGACTCTACTGTGCGTCTGACGTCCAGATGCGCATAAGTTTCACGTCGCAGTGCCTGTCCTTCCAGGATCGCAACCTCGCTTATCGTCGAAAACTGCAGTTGCGCAGCTACCTTCACATCGCCGGACATGGCCACCGCAGTAAAGGCTGCATCGGGAGTTTCTTTTACGTGCACGACTGCGGCAGAAGCGGCCAGTGGGTCGGTAACCCTGCGGGCAATAAGATGGGCCCGCGCGCGAACGCCTGGTCTTGCCAGCAGCGCCACCGCGAAGTCCGCCGAGGATAGGACGAGATCCGACCTTGGGATTGCCACCGACTGCTGCTCCTGGTCCACATCTATAACTGCGTTTTGAGCAAGGGGGGAAGGTATGTCAGCTCAAGCAGATTGCTGAGGGTACGGATCATATGACGGCAGTCGAAATAGGTCAACTCCACCAAGCTGAAGGAGGAGCTAAACGGAAATGCATAGTCGTCTAACGAGGCTTGTGACAAGGAAGCAATTTAGACGGCTGCCACATGCTGCCACATATGGAGAGGCGCAAAGGGTTAGCGGGTCGAACGGATGCAACTCGTTCTTCCAAGCTCGATGAACGGCTTGTCGTAAAGCCTGCTCGCCCGAACGCGTTGAACCATCAATCGTCTTGACGATGTCGTCGAACGTCTGTGGGGTGAATCACACGATGAACGGCATGACAGCCACGCAGACAACGGCGAAATATTTGATGACATCAAAGAGGTCATGCACAACCTGTTTCCGACTGGCAAAGCCCACCCAGAAAGCGGTTGGAACCGCAAGTGCGAAGAACAGAATGACGCTCAACGGGAATATGTCATCCTTGTCTAGTCGCATGTCTTGTTCCCACGGTCTTCCCACGTCACCGTAGCTCCGTGCAGGAGCCGCTTTGCGGTTTCCGCAGCGATTTCTTTCGCTTTGTCAACCGTTGGCCACACTCCCGCGCCTGTGATGTTGTGATGGCAGTCTCCGCTGTATTTTATGCTCAACATGAATCCCCCGGAGACAAAGTGCTCAATCGTGAACTCGAACAGCTCACTATCGTCTCTTGCGCTGCCTTTGACCAAGATGTCTCGTGCCATGGTTCTCTAGTTCGGTGCTGTAGCTTGGAATTGAGGTGGGTTATCGTCTCTCGTTGTAGTCTGGCACTGCCTCCTCCACTACCTGTTCAGCATTCGCGAGAGCCTCGCAATCGCAGTATCCACCATTGTTTTCCAACCATCCGACGACCGCATCTTCCTTCAAGTTATGGTTGCGGATAAAGTCGCGCACATGCCGTAGGGTGTCGTCACATTCAGACGAACCAAGCTGCAAATCAACGTAATCGAAAAGCGCTTTCAAGAGCGGGACAGCGACAGGCAGGTCATCTCGTACTTTGCGCAGCCGTGCAGGGCAGACAACCTCCCAATAATCGTCTGCTAAGCCACAGCTGTTAACCCACGAGTGCGCCAAACACTCGAGAAACTGCATCCTTGAGAACAGCGTCCCCAAGAAGGTCCGGAGCAAACTGCTTCTCCACTGCGACTGCGGAAAGTATAGGCAGTAGCAACACGATCGCAGGCACTTTCTCAGTATCGCGTCCGAAGAGCGCCGCATACCCGGCGCTCTCGGGCGAATACGTCGATTTATAGAGGGCGCGCAGCCGGTTTTTCGATTTCGGATTGCGAACAGCATAGAGCTTGAATTCCAGAAGGAGCAGAAGCCAGGCTTTGTCATCCAGCACACTCAGCATCAGGTCACGAAGAATTAACCGGTTCTGCTTTAAGTTTTTCGAATCTGCCAGCATTTCATCAAATCGAGTTGCGCAATCTCGGGTGCGCTGCTCAAAAAGTGCGACAAACAACTCCTCTTTGCTTTTGAAGTGTGCGTAAATCGCCCCCTTGGTTCTTCCCGCGGCAGAAGCAATCTCATTCAGGTCTGCCTTTTCGAACCCGTCCCTCACGAATATCTTCTCGGCTGCCTTCAGCAGCAGGGCGCGGGTTTCCCTCGTCCGTAACTGGTTGCCGTCGAGACGCTCCACATTTCTCGCTTTTTCTAGAGCCGTTCGCTTCTTCATGACTTCTTCTTGAATTCTCCCACAAGCGAGGGGCGCTCGCAGTACATTTGCTGTGTTTTTTCGTTTGACATATCTACGTACCGGTAGGTAGTTTTGCATTGTCCTGCAAATCCGGGCCATGGCATCCAATTGGCGGTTGGCGGGCAGGCGCGAATCTCGTCTGCATCGCTAACGTCGAGGCACATAGCTCCCGACAGGGCGATTGTGGAAAGATCCAATGACGAAGAGACTCCTGTTTATCGCCTTTCTTGCCTCGACAATTTGCGTGCGTGGCTCGTGGGCTCAAGCGCCCGCAACTACAGAGACCTTCACTGTCCATGTGGACAAGAAGGGGCCCACCATCAACCGCGACATCTTCGGCCAGTTCGCTGAACACCTGGGCCAGGGGATTTATGAGGGGATCTGGGTCGGGAAAGACTCCGCAATCCCCAACACGCGCGGCATTCGGACAGATGCCGTTGAAGCCCTGCGCGCAATCAGGGTGCCGGTGGTTCGTTGGCCTGGAGGATGTTTCGCCGATGAGTACCATTGGCGAAAGGGCGTTGGGCCTGAACAGCAGCGACCCACGACCATCAATTCGTTGTGGGGCGGGGTGCCGGAACCGAATACATTCGGAACCGATGAGTACATGGATTTCCTGAACCAGATCGGTGCCGAGGCCTATGTCTCCATCAACATGGGTACGGGAACACCACAGGAAGCAGCTGAGTGGCTGGAATATATGACCGCATTGCCGCCTTCTTCTCTTGCGAAAGAGCGGGTCGCAAACGGCCATAAGGAACCCTACAAGATCAAGTACCTCGGGTTAGGCAACGAGAGCTGGGGCTGCGGCGGCCCGTTTACAGCAGACGATTATGTAGAACGTATGAAGCTCTTCAATCACTTTGTACATAATTTCAATCCGTCTCAAAGTTCGCCCAGCCCCTTTCTTCCCAGCCCCAATCCCATGAAGCGCGTCGCTGTCGGACCGGATGCCGCCAAGACCGAGTACACAGAAGCCGTGATGAAAGCATGGGGAACCAGACAACCAATGGACGCGTTCTTCTGGAACGTTGATGGGCTGTCACTTCATTTCTATACCTTTGGCGGAATGCCCCTGTCTGCTCCTGCCACAGATTTTTCCGAAAAGGAATACTCCAAGGTCCTAAAAGAGACTCTGAACATCGAAGATATCATCGCGAAACACTCGTCCATTATGGACAAGTACGACGCGCAGAAGAAGGTTGCGCTTGTAGTGGACGAGTGGGGAGCATGGTTGAAGCCCATGCCGGGCACCAATCCCGCATTTCTGAAACAGCAAAACTCATTGCGTGACGCAATTCTCGCCGCTCTCAATCTCAACATCTTCATTCATCATGCCGACCGCGTCAGAATGGCGAACATAGCTCAGATGGTGAATGTGATCCAGTCGATGATCCTGACCGACAAGGAGAAGATGATTCTTACTCCCACCTACTACATCTACAAGATGTACGTGCCCTTCCAGGATGCGACGCTCCTCGCCGCGGAATTGGAGCCCGGAGAATACAAGCTCGGCGACGTTGCGATGAAACGGGTAGATGGGGTTGCCGCTCGCGACAAGGACGGCCAGGTTTGGCTCGCCGTCACCAACGTCGATCCCAACGGGCCTACTGATGTGCATGTCAATCTTGACGGAATCTCAGCGAAATCCGCTACTGGGCAGGTTCTAACCGCAGACAAAGTTGACAGCGTGAATACGTTCGAGGCGTCAAACGTGGTTGTCCCGAAAGAATTCAGTGCGCAAGCTGTCAACGGCAACCTCACCCTTCATCTGCCGGCCAAATCAGTTGCAGTGGTCCGCATTCAGCAATGACTGGAGCTATAACCGTGCAGGCATCGAGGTCCGAATCTCCGGAAAAGGAAAGGGTCTTTCTGCCGCAAAAGTCGGGCAAGAAAATGCGGTGGATCAATCTGTAAAGCGCCAGAAGGAACTACTCACAGGATTTCGCCGCATCCCGCTCAGACCTTGAGACGCTCCAGATGGCGCTGTACCCGAATCTGCTGGAACTGGAGCGCGAGCATTGTGATTGGTGTTCTCAAAGGTAGAAGATGAGCAGCACAGCGCGAGTGTTCCCGGGAGCAACCCTCGCTACTCCTGATGATTCACTGGCGTTCTACTCAAAAAACTACGGAAGCCTTGGGACGGGAATCGCGAATCAGCGTGCCCGCTTCAGCAGTTTGCCGACAACGACAGGCAAATCCCTCACTGCTTCATAATGCGACTGTTGAAAACAGGCGATTACACTTGTAACCTTTTGGTTACGAATTGGCAAATTTTCATGATCGAAGGACAGGCACTTGGAAAATGGTGGGGAATACTGCAGTTCTACTACAGTTGGAGTCTTTTGCTGCGAAAATCGTTACGGCTGGCTTGGATCAAAGGCGATGCAAGCTGTACAAAAGATGGGTCCTGGCGGAGAGGGAGGGATTCGAACCCTCGGTACAGGTGTTAGCCCGTACAACGGTTTAGCAAACCGCCGCATTCGGCCACTCTGCCACCTCTCCGCGACGTGTTTTTCAAAGCTTAGCACAGTCGGTGTTCCGGCGAACACCTCAGATGGCATTGCGGATCACAAACCGGTCGTTCGATTCTCACTCGACAATTCCACTTCTGCAAAGTCGGAGGGAGTGGGCGGCGACTACTGAATACTGTCGACTACTCGGAGATGATGTGATCCGCCCATTCAATGAGCGAAACGAAGATTGGCGGGCTCCCGAACTTGGCCCCGTAGTTGGCCAGATCAGACTCCGTAACACCACGAGCCCGCGCGCAGGCCCCGCAGGCATAGATCGTCACGCCCTTGGCTTTCACTTTATTGAGAAACTCCCCGACCGCGGGCCATCCGACGGGCGTAACGGAATCCGCGACGACTTTGCGCATCAGCACGACCGCTTCGCCAAGCAAATAGATCTGCACTTCGTGCCCGGCCTCGGCTAGCGCTAGCCCATGGGAGAACGGAAACGCCGCCTTGGTAGGATCGTCCGATCCCCAGGCGCTCTTCATCAGGATCTTGAGCTGTTTCTTGGATTGTCCCCGCAAAGTGCTGCCCGCAGTCAGAAAGGGGAGTGCTGCGAGCTGCGCCATCCGAGTGAGGAACGCTCGACGCGCCATGTTTTTCTCCTGCAATGAGTTCAGCCGGGGAAGTGCAAAGACTGTACCGCGTTTCGCCGAAATTGAGAAGCCACCATCTTTTGACGGATGCGACGGAGCACCATAAGATTTCCTACTTATGAAACGCATCCCGCTGGCCGCCGTGATCGTCGGGCTTGCCGCCGCATGTCTTGCACAATCCTCAGCCTCTTCCACGCTGATCATTCACGATGTGACGGTAATCGACGGGACTGGCACGCCGGCCAAACCACATCAGACCGTCATTGTGGAGGACGGCAAAATCATCGCGATCCACAACTCGGGCATGGGATTCGCTGGAAAGTTGCCTGGAAAGCACGTCGACGGGAGCCGCAAGTTCTTGATCCCGGGACTATGGGATATGCACGTCCACATGGTATTTGGTGACTGGTTCCCTCGTGCCAAGGAAATCACGCTGCCCCTGTTCATTGCCAACGGGATCACCGGGGTGCGTGACATGGGCGGCGAACTCGCGGTACTGCAGCAATGGCGCAGGGAGATCTCTGAAGGCAGGCTGATTGGGCCCCGCATCATCATGTCGGGTCCGATGCTCGACGGTCCTGAACCACGCTTTCCCAGTTCGATCGCGATCAAGACTCCGGAGGACGGTCGGAGAGCTGTCGATGATCTGAAGCAGCGAGGAGCGGATTTCATCAAGCTGCAGTCGCTGATTCCTCGGGAGGCGGTCTTCGCAATCGCAGATAAAGCCAAAAGGCAGGGCGTGTCGTTTGTCGGACATGTCCCCGACGCGGTTCGGGCGTCAGAAGCTTCAAACGCCGGACAGAAAAGCTTCGAACACCTCATTGGAATCTTTGAAGGCAGCTCGCCCCTGGAAGACGAATTCATCAAAGGGACGAAAACGGAGAAGCAGTTCCTTTCGACCTATGACCCGAAGCGCGCTGAGGCATTATTTGCCCTGCTGGCGAAGAATCAGACGTGGCAGTGCCCAACGTTGGTGTGGGAGCGCGGCGGAAATCTGATCGACGAAACTGATTTCGCTGCCGACACTCGCGCGAAATACGTTCCTGCGTTTTGGAAAACTGTGACCTGGAAGCGGTTCACCGATCAGGTCGAGCACGACTTCAACATCGATGACCTCGCAACCAGGAAGCGTTTTGTCGAGAAGGAGCTCGAGGTCGTGAAGGCGATGCATAACGCTGGAATTCCATTTCTGGCGGGAACTGACACTCCTCCCGGCGTGTACATCTTCCCGGGATTTAGCTTGCATGAGGAACTGCAGCGCTTTGTGGCTGCTGGATTTACCCCGATGGAAGCGCTCCAGACAGCGACGCTGAATCCGGCAAAATTTTTCGGGATGGAAGATCGGCTGGGCACGATCGAGAAGGGAAAGCTGGCCGACCTTGTGTTGCTCAATGCAAATCCGCTGGACGAAATCGCGAACACTCGGAAAATCGAAGCGGTGATCGTGAACGGACGATATCTACCACGCGCGCAGTTAGACAAGATGCTGGCGGCAGTGGAAAAGGCGGCTAGTCGGCCTTAGGCTGCTTCCTGCCTATGCCGCAGATACGGTCTTCCTTATGATGGCAGCGGATCAATCGGGCCGCGGCGTCGCGTCCGCAAGCACGAGAATCGTTCCAGCATAGAGCAGCGTGTCGGCGAAGTAGTTGATCCCCTCAACTTTCACCCCGGTATTCGAATCGAGTAGCGAGGCGATCAGGATCGGCCCATAGATGAATATGACCAGCACCAAAATCCAAGTGCCGAGATAAGCAGCAGCCATCCGTGCCTTCTTACCGATCAGCATGGATACTCCGGCAATGAACAGAATCGCGCCGGTCAGAAAACTGATGAGCGGCCGCGCCGGAATCCACTCGGGCATGAACTTTTCGAGCGGAACGCCCGGGACATTGGTGGGATGTAGGAAGTGTTCTACTCCGTAAAATATGGCCGCGAGCGCGATGATCAGTCTGCCCACAGTTACGAGCGCGCTCTTGCCCGGTGCGTGTGAGCGCTGCATTGCGCCGCCCGCAAGAACCAATCCGCCGGCGCCGAAAGACAGTTCCCGGCAAAACAATACCCACGAGATCCGGTTGTGCACATTGGCCAGTGTTCCCGGGAGGTCCATCATGGCCACAAATAGAAACATCATGATTCCAAACAGCAGGCCAGACCATCGCACCTGAATCCTGGTGGCAATGCTTAAGGACGCAGCCAGCAGTGCGACACCAACAAAATATGTCCAGAACAAATGCCCAGGCATGTACTTGGGCACCAACTGCATGATGGATCCGGCCAAAGCAAAATGCTCGGCTCCGAAGACGGCCAGCGGCACGGCGAAACACAGGTTGCCAAGAGCCACGACCTTGTCCAGTCCCCGAGCCCGCGCGATTTCGCCTCGCGCGGCCCACACCCCAATGACAAGAAGCACGATGCCCGCAACGCACATCGAGAACGCGGTGGAAGGAAACGCAAAAAACAGGAAAGACGCAACGCCGTTGATGGGATGCAAGTTCATGGAACTCTATTAAGGGCAACGAGGCTGATATTGACCCGGTGCTCGGATTGTACAAGTGGCATGCAATAAGTCAGGTAAGTGGTCAGCATCCGGAGGACGCGAAAATGATGGGACTCCAGGTCGATGGGAAGTCATCAACGAGTGACCCAAAGTCGCAATCTCATCGGCCTGCAACCGGCTGAATCGAAAGGGATTATCTGCGCCACGCACATTGTATGTACAATTCTGTACGAAGAGTGTTCCTTCAGGAACACTGTGGAAAACTCTTGTAAGTGCTTTGTTTCCTCGGCTTAGCCTTTTCCGCCTTGCTTTTTCTCCACCTTGGCCCAAGTGTCCTTCAGCGCAACGGTGCGGTTGAAAACTGGGGCTTCCGGCTTCGAATCCGGATCCACACAAAAGTAGCCCAGGCGCTCGAATTGGAAGCGACTGCCCTGAGCGGCATTCGACAGCGAGGGCTCGAGTTTGGCGTGTGTGATCACTTCCAGCGAGTTCGGGTTGAGATAGTCGAGCGGGTCCTTGCCCTCTTCCAGATCAGCAAGATTCTCCTTGGTAAAGAGATTCTCATACACGCGCACTTCCGCATCGATCGCGTGCTTGGCTGAGACCCAATGGATGGTCGACTTCACCTTTCGTCCGTCAGGAGCGTTGCCGCCGCGCGTCGCGGGGTCATAAGTGCAATGCACTTCGACGATCTCGCCCCTGTCATTCTTCACTATGTTCTTTGCAGTAATGAAATAGCCATAACGCAGCCGGACTTCTTTCCCCGGCGACAGGCGGAAGTACTTCGGCGGAGGCACTTCGCGAAAGTCATCCTGCTCAATGTAGAGTTCACGCGAGAACGACACCTTGCGATGGCCTGCGCTCTGGTCTTCCGGATTATTCTGCGCATCCATCTCTTCGACCTGGCCTTCGGAATAGTTGTCGATGACAATCTTCAGCGGACGCAGTACGGCCATCACGCGCGGGGCACGCTTGTTGAGGTCTTCGCGCAGGAAGTGCTCGAGCATCGCCAGCTCGACGATCCCGTTGGTGCGCGACACCCCGACGGCCGCCACGAAGTTTCGAATCGCCTCCGGCGTATACCCGCGGCGGCGCAGGCCCGACAGCGTCGGCATGCGCGGATCATCCCAGCCGCGCACTGTTCCCTGCTCCACCAACTGGCGCAGCTTGCGCTTGCTCATCAGGGTGTAGGTCAGGCTCAGGCGGTCGAATTCAATCTGTTGTGAGGGGAAGATTCCCAACTGTTCGATGAACCAGTTGTAGAGCGGCTGGTGATCGGCGAATTCGAGCGAACACATGGAGTGCGTGATCTTCTCGAGCGAGTCGGACTGACCGTGCGCGAAGTCGTACATCGGGTAAATGGGCCACTTGTTGCCCGTGCGGTGATGTTCGGCGTGCAGGATGCGGTACATCACCGGATCGCGCATGTTGAAGTTCGGCGAGGCCATGTCAATCTTGGCGCGCAGGACCCGGGAGCCGTCAGAGAACTCGCCTTTGCGCATGCGTTCGAATAACTCCAGGCTCTCCTCAACCGGGCGGTTGCGGTAGGGGCTTTCTTTACCCGGTTCGGTCAGCGTGCCGCGGTACTCGCGAATCTGTTCCGCAGTTAGATCGTCGACGTATGCCTTGCCATCTTTGATCAGTTTGATCGCCCATTCGTAGAGCTGCTCGAAATAGTCCGAGGCATAGAAGAGACCGTCCCAGTGGAATCCGAGCCACTGGATGTCTTCCTGGATCGATTCGACGTACTCGACGTCTTCCTTCTCGGGATTGGTGTCGTCGAAGCGCAGGTTGGTATGCCCGCCAAACTCGTCTGCGAGACCGAAGTCGATGCAGATCGCCTTGGCGTGGCCGATGTGCAGGTAGCCGTTGGGCTCAGGAGGAAAGCGGGTCTGCACACGTCCGTTGTACTTGTTGGTTCGGAGGTCTTCGACGATCCTGTCGCGCAGGAAGTTGGAAGGGCGCGACTCCGGAGCGGGGCTGGTACCCGTCTCAGGTGCGGCTGATGGCGTTGTCATAACCTTTGATCTTACCGCAAAGATGGGTCAGGGCCTGACCGCGACCGCGCCTGCTCTGTCACCCAGTCTGTCAGGTAGGCATCGGCCCCTCTGGCCGCCAGTGTGGCTTTGCCTTCGACGGCATCCACGAAATTTTCGATCAGCGGGAAATGGAAGTTGGGATTGGGTGGAAGGCTTTCACTACCTCCGGGATAGATGAGATTGGGGCCATTCAGCGGCGACATTTCTATTTCGCCTTCAGTGCCGCGGATGCGACATTCATCGCGCCTGATCTTCGAATGCCAGCGGACATCGACGATGCCGCGCACGCCGTTCTCATATTCGATCATCGCAGTCGCGTTGTCTTCGACTGCGTAATGATGGACAACATTTGAGAGCTGGCCCGTGACCCGGAGTGGTTTGCCAAACAGGAAGTTCAGCACGTCGATACGATGTGAAGCAATGTCGAGCAGCGGGCCGCCTCCGGCCTTCGCGGGATCGAAAAGCCAGTTCCGTTCTCCCTCGCCGTCGAACCACATATGGTTCGTCAACTCGGCAAAGACGGGCTTGCCGATTGTGCCGGCTTCGATTATTTGCTTCGCGCGAAGTACCTTGGGATAAAGGCGCCGATAGTAGGCCACACCAAACAGTTTGCCGCTCTTCTCGGCGGCCGCGAGCATCGAGCGGGCCTCGGCTTCGCTCATCGCCATCGGCTTTTCGCAAAGCACGTGCTTGCCAGCCCGCAAAGATTGAATCGTCTGCGGAGCGTGCAGGAAGACCGGCGTTCCGACGTAAACAACATGGATATCGGGCTCACTCAGGGCTTCGTCGAGAGAGGTCCAGGCCTTTGCGCCAAACTGTGCGGCTTTCGCCGGATCACGGGTGACCACGCCGTATAGACGGCTTCTGGGCTCGGATTGAATTGCCGGGATGACGCGCTTGGTAGTGATGTCGCCAATGCCAATTACGAGCCAGTTAAGCATGACGATAGTGTCGCACGGCGGGAGCGTCCAGATGAGCGGCTCGCTGCGCTTCGCGGGACAGACGAGGCGGCTGTCTCCACATGGTCCTTGCACCGCCGAGAACATCAAAGGCCGGCTTTCGCCGGCCCTGATCTGAGAATAAACCCTGCATTACTTCTTTGGTGCGATCGCGTCCTTCGCAGCTTTGGCGACGCGGAACTTCACGACGGTCTTCGCCTTGATCTGGATGGGTTCACCGGTCTGCGGATTGCGTCCGGTGCGGGCTTTGCGGTGCGCCTTCACCAAGCGGCCGAGTCCGGGGACGACGAACAGGCCATTCTTCTTGGTTTCTTTGATGGCGGTGTCGGCGAGGTTCTCGAGGAACGCCGCCGCGGTTTTATTGGGGATTTGAGTCTTTTCGGCGAGTTGCCGAATCAATTGGGTTTTGGTCAGACCTGCAGCCATACTGCCTCCTTAAAAATTGTTTTAATTCCGATGCGGGCCTATGTTACACCGTCGGGGCTGTGGAAAAACACATATTTTATGCGGGTTTTACGGTTTATATACGCCCGAAGGGGCATGTTTACAGGGTCCAGAGGGGGTAGCAGTGCCGAAACGGGCTGTTGACGCCTCGAAGATGGTGCTTCACCGATGCTGTTCTCGCGGGGCGGATGTACCGGGCCGCGGCTTTGCAGGTCGCCGCGACCGGCAGTTATCGGTCTCGATTCGCAGTCGGCACACTCGGCGTACCTTCGCGCGGCGGAGGAGGCGTCTGCCCCTGCTCAGGCCGAGGTGCAATAATGAAATGGAGGAGTGCTGATTGAGCTGCGCCATCTGTGAGATCCGCAAAGAAAAGCGCTTCTGTCCCGCGGTGCATGGCCGCATTTGCCCGCAATGTTGTGGCGAGCAGCGCGAAGTCACTCTTGATTGCCCGAGCGACTGTCCCTATCTGCAGCAGGCGCGCGAGCACGAGAAGCCGCGTTCGTCTGATCAAATCGATCCCGGCGCATTGTTCCTGCACGTCGAGGTCTCCGATCAGTTCATGTACGAGAAGGAACACCTGCTCATGGGGTTGACGTATGCGCTGGCCAAGGCCGCGCGAGCTGATCGCAGCGTGCACGATCAGGACTTGATCGCCTCGTTGACGATGTTGGCCAGAAGCTACGAACGCCGCATCAATTCGGGCCTTCACTACGAACAGCCCCTGACCAGTGACTCGCAACGGCGGGTCGAGATCGAAGTCGAGAACATGGTGAAAGAGTACCGAGAGGCCGAGCAGAAGCACATGGGCTACTCCAGTCTCCGCGATTCTGATGTCCTCAAAGCATTGGTCTTTCTGTCGCGGTTGGCACACGGGCGGACGTCTGGGCGTCCAAAATCGAGAGCATTTGTTGAATTTCTGTTCGCCCAGTTTCCTGAGAGGGGATCGGCGGTGCTGGCTCCGCAGGAGGCCGGCAGCAGAATTATTATGCCGTGAAGCGTCGTTGGGCGTTAGTCGTTGGGCGTTAGTCGTTGGGCGTTAGGCGTTAGTCGCCGGCGGTCGGCCGATGGCAGCTTAGCTCATCCTTTAGCCTGCGTACTGACTGACCGGGCGGCAATTTTTCGAGCAGTTCTCGCATTGTCTTATTTAGTCGAGGATGTTTCGCCTCGGGGGCGATCTCCGCGAGTGGCGCGAGGACGAAGCGGCGCTCGTGCATCGCAGGGTGCGGGATCGTCAATTCGGGAGTGTTTACAACCACATCTCCGAACAAAAGAATATCGATATCGATCGTTCGTGGACCTTTCTTCTGAACTCTCTGTCGTCCCATCGTTTTCTCGATGTCGAGGACTTGTTCCATCACCTGGGAGGGAGTGGAAGACGTCTCAAGTGCAACGACGCAGTTCAGAAACCAAGGTTGATCGGTGAGCTCTACCGGTTGGGTTTCATACGCGGAAGAAACTGATTCAACCCGTCCTGTCGCCTGCAGTCGGTGGATCGCGTCACGCAAATAGGCATTACGATCTCCGAGGTTCGACCCAAGCGAAAGATACACGAGTTGGGGCATTTTCACTCTGTTGTACGCTGTTGACATCAAGTACACAATCTGCACAAGCCTTGGTTCAACGATCCTGAAACATTCGTGCAACCGCCCTACTGAGGGCCCATCACCTTGGTCACTATCCTGAACCTCCTCGTCCCCCTAGAATCGGAACATGACTTTGGAGTCACTCCTCCTGAGCCGAGACCCGGAAATAGTGCGGGTGATCCGGCCCACTTTGGAAAAGCTTTCGATTGACGTGGAAGTTTGCCACGATGCACGGGCCGGTTCAGACATTCTCATTTCGGACAAATTCGACGCAGTAATTGTCGATTGCGACGATCTGACGGGAGGTCTTGCTTTGCTGCAAGGGCTGCGCAACACTCCCAGCAACAAGAACTCGGTCGCGTTCGCGATTCTGAACGGCAAGCGGACGACAACGCAGGATGCCTTTGGTATGGGCGCGAACTTCGTGCTCCAGAAACCGATCAGCAGCCTGAATGCATCGCGCTGCTTTCATGCCGCGCTGAACTTCATGCTCAAAGAGCGGCGGCGCTATTTCCGTCAGCCGGTAAAGATGCAGGTTAAAGTCGTTCTCGAGGGCAAGGCACTCGCGGCGACGAGCACCAATATCAGCGAGGGCGGCATCGCGCTGTTACTGCGCGAAGCGATGCCGAAAGGTGCGACTCCGCATCTGAAGTTCACGCTTCCCGAAAGCACTATTCAGATGGACGTCGAAGCCGAAGTCGCCTGGGCTGACATGAAAGGTCTTGCCGGACTCCGGTTTCACAATATGGCCAAGTCCGCTCAAGCCCAGTTGGAAGAGTGGCTCGACGACCGCATGGAAGAGGAATTCCCGGGATCTAAAGACCGGCTGGCTGAGTCCGGTTCACTCCAGTAGCCTTTCCCGATTCTCGAAACCCCGTAAGCAGGACGAACCTTCCTTTGGACTTGCGCGCTTTCACCTTCATCCGCAAGCTTCTGAATTGGGGGGAAACCGCATGCTGAGCCAAGAATTCCGCATTGCCAAAATAGAAAAGACCTTGCGCTGGTTTGAAGATGACATTCCTCTATTGAACATGCGTGTTAAGGACTTATCCAAGGAACGGCAGGAATCTGCGCGAAGCTTTATTGCGGCGATGATTGCTCAGACGCGAGCCGAGTTGGAACGACTGCAGCAAGAGCAGCCGAATGACGCAAATGATTCCATCGTATGTCCCTGCGAGCCGGCCGACTAGCGCAGTTCAGAGATTGGTGCCATCCAAGGCCCATGCCTTATGTCTCTCGGAGCGAGAATTTCCTCCTGTGGCAGTTTGTCCAAAGGTAGAGGCTTCGACCCTTCGACTGCGCTCAGGGCAGGCTTCCGCTCAGCATGACAACGCCGAGGGTATCAGACCGACATTACTGAAGAGAGGAACCGGCGGCAGCGTGGGCGTGGCCGGCGTGTTCGCGGTCTCCGGGCTCTTCCTCCTGCGTGACCTCATCCCACAGGCTCTTATCGCGCAAAATGCGTGAGACCAGTGCGGTGTGCATAGCGTGACCCGCACGGTCAGCGACCACCTTGCCGAGCACCTGCTTGCCGAACAATGCCAAGTCGCCCACGAGGTCGAGGATTTTGTGACGAACAAATTCGTCAGAAAAACGCAGCGGGCCGTTTTCAATTCCATCACGCGTGAGAACAATGCAATTGTCCCGCGAGGCGCCGCGGATCAAGCCCATGTTGCGCATCGCCTGCTCATCCGCGCGGGAGCCGAAGGTGCGGGCCGGGGCAATGTGCTTGAGATAGCTTCCATTGCTTAATTCCACCTGGAAGGTCTCTTTCCCGATGAGTGGATGAGGAAAGTTGATGCAGTACGAAACCGAATAGGAATCCGCAGGGTATACGGCGATGAACTTGTTGCCCTCGCGCATCTCCACTTCGCGGCGAATCTTGAGGTACTTGCGGGCCCGGCGTTGCTTCCGGATCCCGACTCGGCGGATCATCTCGACGAATGGTTGGGCGCTACCATCAAGGATGGGAAGTTCCAAATTATCAAGTTCGACGACGGCGTTGTCGATGCCAAGCCCGATAAATGCCGAGAGCACGTGCTCCGTCGTGGAGATGAGCACGCCTTTCTTCATCAGGCTTGTAGCGTAGCTGACACGAGCAACGTTGCGGCTGACCGCTTCGATCTCAAAGTCGTCCAGGTCGGTGCGACGAAAAACAATCCCCGTTCCGGAGGGTGCCGGGAGGATCCGCATGGAAACTGGCGCACCACTATGCAAGCCAATGCCGCTACACGCCGCAGCAGCACGAATTGTCTGCTCGTAGATCAGAACGAAACTCTGGTGAAAAGACAGACTACAGTGTTGCCCGGAAAACTGTCTGTGGCAAAAAAGACACAGTTCGTGGTGCGCCGAACGACTTCCCGAGAGTAAAGCGCTCCAGCCAATGGTCTCGTATCTGCCAATAAAATAAGCAGTTACAAACTGCGGCGCTCAACGTTTTCCCGACTTGCCGGTTTTGTTGGGGTTGTAGCCGGAATTAGGGTCGAACATGGTGGGGTCGAGGTTCTGGTTGATGGTCACAGAATTGAGGAAGCGCTGGTTCGACATGTCTCCATTGAAGAAACGGGTAACGCTGTAGGGAGCCATGATCCCCGATACAGGTTTGTAATTATCATAAACTTCCTCTTCCAGGTTCTTCTGCTTATCGACCGGATCCCGCCATTCGAAGGACTTTTTGATGGGCAGGTGCGAGTCGATGTCGAAGTAGAGAGTCACGCTCTCATTCTGTGTGTTGATCATCGTCACCTGGAGGGCGGGATGTTGCGCGGCAATGGCATTGCCCTCGAACAAGAGCACCACGCCGGGATCGTTCAACCATAGTCGCAATACGCGCTCGAGCGAGTACTTGCGGCGGCGGAGATAGTCGTCAAGATCCTTCTGCTCCACCGGGCGAGGACCTTTGTAGGTGATCTCGTATCCTTTATCCCCGACAAAGACCTGTGCGATATCGCGCTCCTTGGTGAATTCGATTCTGTCTTTGTCTGGGAATTCGGTAAATCTCCAGAACTGACCTCCGCCGCCAGTGGGCGTGCCATGATGAAATCCGTAGGTGCGTCCTTGCTGTTCCTGGTCGCGGATGGTAAGCCAAGTCTGCCCGCCCAACGCCTCGATGCCCTGCTCGATGATGGCTTTCGCCTTATCTGAATTCTGCAGTGCTTCCTTATCGAGCGTGATCGGGGGAGCGGATGAGTTCTTCGAACCTTTCGAAGGCGATACGGCGGTATTCTGCGATTGCGCCCAGACCAGTGGCCATGCCGAGCACACCAACACCATCGTGGCAAAGAACAGTTTCATTCGATTCAGGGATGGATCACGCGATTAGAATTGTAGCGTCTTCTGTGGGCTTTTCGCTCCGGACTATGCGTGCTCCTCTCCTCTGTTAGATGCAGGAAACGCTGGAAAAGCAGGCTTGAGCAGGGGATTTTCAGTTCTCGCCGGACCCGTTGGCCGCCTCGCTGTGACGTACAGCCAGGCAGGAGGGCGACTCTAACCCGCCAAAACCGCGCCTCCATTCACGTTGCACACTTCTCCTGTGATGAAACTGGCATACGGAGTACACAGGAACAGCACGGGAGCCGCGATCTCGTCGGGTTTGCCCACGCGTCCGAGCGGAATCGTGCGGAGGATCTGCTCTCCGGTTTTCGGGTCTTTGAGAGCGTCAGCGCTCATGTCGGTGTCAACCCAGCCAGGCGCAACGCAATTCACGTAGATTCCGGATGAGGCAAGTTCGGTGGACAATCCTTTCACCATGCTGATTAGCGCGCCTTTCGTCGCCGAGTAATCGCAATGATAGGCCTCGCCCCGTTGTCCGCTGGTCGAACTGATCAAGACAATGTGCCCTGCCGGGGCGTTGGTCCGCGGCTGAGCTTTCATCTGCGCGACGGTATGCTTTACGAGGCCGAACACGCCATCCAGATTGATCGACCGCGTGGAGCGCCACTGCTCATCAGACATGCGCTCGATGGGAACGTCCTGGGCGGGCCATACGCCGTGGTTCGCGATGAGGATGTCCAGGCGACCAAAATGCGCGACGGTCTGCGCGACCAGCTGACGGGCCGCTTCCGGATGATTCAGGTCGGAGGCGATCGGGAAACAAACGTTGGTACCGCACTCTGTCGCCAACGCCTCGGCCTGCGCGCGTGCGCTGCGGTAGCTGAACGCAACCTTCGCGTCGGCCGCGATGAACATGCGGACGATGGCGGCACCAATGCCGCGCGAGCCGCCGGAAACGAGAGCCACTTTACCTGCGAGTGAGAGAGAAATCGACATGACCGAATAGGCTACCGCAACCGAAGCATAGAGAACGAGTGATCGGTGGATCCGCGATCCGAGATCAGCACTCAGCCGTGGAGTAGATCAATTACTTGCCGAAGAAAGACAACGTTGTCTTAACAAATTGCGCAGTTGCATCCAGGAATACAGGACCATGGCTGCCATTCGGGACGACCCAGAGGGCCGAGCGTGGAATCGCGCGATACATCTGGACGGCCATTTCTACAGGGTAGAGAAAATCGCGGTCACCATACACGATCAACGTTGAGGCCTGAATTCTGCTCAAGGACTCCGCAGTGAAGTTCATGTCGTCATAGCTGTCTTTCATCCCGCGCTGCCATTCCCAGAGAGCGATGATCTGATCGTCACCGAGTTTATGGCACTTGCGCATGGACTCCCACTCGCGAGCGGGTTGGTTTTCGATCGAAACCTGACGCATGATCGCGCGCGCCTGCTCGGGGAAGTACATGGTCGCGCTGACGACAACCATCGCCTCGATGCGCTCCGGTTGCATGGTCGCCATGTGCAGAAGAATGTTGCCACCCATGCTGACTCCGATGGCTTTGCACCGGTCAATCTTCAAACGATCGAGCAAGGCCAGCACGTCGGCGGCACACTGGCGGTGCGTGATAGTCCGGGTGGGATTGTTCGAGCGGCCATGACCGCGGGCATCCGGGGCAACGAGGGTGAATTGATGAACGAACTCCTCACGCCCAACATACGTCCAGTCTTCGTGGCAACCTCCGCCCCCATGGAGAAGCAGCAGGGGCTCGCCGCTGCCGTCTATCTCGTAGAACATTTCGATGCCGTTGAGCGCAACCGTTTCTGTCGTCATGGGTCGCATTTTGCGGATCGCGTGGGAAAGAAACAATCTGTTTTGTCTGCGTGATATCATCTACGATCCACTCGCAGCCGGAGAATCTTCCGGCAAGCAAGCAAAAATAACTTCGGCAGGGTTCCAACATTCAGGGATGTAGCTCAGATTCCTGGGCTCGAGGATGTACGCTCAGCCTTGAGCCCCCGGATCAGGAGGCGCACGAGCATGCCGTCGAAACGTGTGCCGGCCATTTTGGACACTTCGTCGAGCGCCTGATCGGGTGTGCGGGCCGCGGAGAATGACTGTTCGGTCACCATGTTGGCGTAGGCATCCGCCAAGGCGATAATGCGGGCCCACAGCGGGATTTGTTCTCCGCGAAAACCGTCCGGGTATCCGGTACCGTCAAAGCGCTGATGATGATGTTCGATGGCCTCGCGCACCATGTCGGAGTGCGGAAGCGTCGCGACGATCTCTGCGCCGATATGAGGATGCAGTTTCAACTGGAAAAATTCTTCGTCGTTGAGTGGGCCGGGCTTGTTGAGAATCTGTTCCGTAACGAAGATCTTTCCGACGTCGTGAACCCGAGCCGCAAAAACAAGATCGGCAGTTTCATCGGCGGAAAGACCCAGGGCCCGGGCCATCACTTCGGTGTATCGGGCCACCAGATCGCCATGGCCGGCGGTCGTCAATTCGCGGGACTCAGCCGCTCGACTCAGGGTCTCGATGGCTTCGCGCAACAGTTGAACCTGACATTCTTCGCCGCCACACAGCTTGTACAACGTGGAGGTTAGTTCCTCGAGCTGTTCGGGACCAGTACGTTCCCGCTGAAGGAAACCCTCGATATACGCTGAAATCTGCTGGCGCTGGCGGGCGAAGTCCTGGCCTTCGACGAATTCCTGGGCGGTGGAGACGAGGTTCCCGCCGGACCGTTTCGAGACGTACATGCCGGCATCAGCGACGCGGATGATGTCTTCGATGGAGAACCCATGCATCGGAAAGCAGGCCACACCGAAGCTGCCGGTGATGTGATGCTCGGCAAGCATGGGATCGGTGGCAAGCCACTGCCGGAGCCGCTCGGCGAGCACCTGGGCTTGTTCAGGCCCGGTTTCGGGCATGAGCACGATGAATTCGTCGCCGCCGTAGCGGGCGACTACGTTCGACTGGCGCGATTTCTGTTCCAGCAGGCGTCCGACGCGCGCCAGCACCAGGTCGCCCTCGAAATGGCCCAATGTGTCGTTGACTTCCTTGAACTTGTCGAGGTCAATGAGCACCACAGAAAAAGGCCGTCCCGAACGTGACGCGCGCTTCCACTCGGCCGACAGGGCTTCCCAGAAGAAACGCCGTGTTTTGATTCCGGTGAGTCCATCGGTAATGGACTGCTGCTGCAGCTTCTGGAAGTGAAAGGCATTGTGCAATGCGGTAGCCAACAAGTCCGCCAGCGTATTGAGAATCAGCACATCCTGGGGCGTGAAGGCATTCTCGTTCCGGCTTTCGACATTCAAAACACCGAGAAGTGATTCACCATATGTGATCGGGATGCATAGGACAGCGCGGGAATCAGGAAGAATCCCTGTGAGGTTGCCCGGCAGAGCGTTCTGCACCAGCGCGCGTTCACCGGTGCGCGCGACCCGGCCCAATATTCCGGCTCCGAGGGGAATGCGCCTGCCCATGGCGTGAGCCGTCGAGCCTGCTTCCGCCTTAATTTCGACTTCCTTGGTACCCTTGTCCAGCAGACCGATTCCGATGTGATCGAAGCTGAAGTTTTTCTGGATCTCGCTCGCGATCTGGCTGAGCATGTGAACCGGATCGTCGCTGGAAATCGCAGTCCGCGAGATGTTATTGAGGAACGCCAGCTGCCGCGAGCGGCGTTGCTCGTCGGCGAACAGCCTGGCATTTTCGACTGCGACTGACACCTGTCCCGCCGCGGTGACCAGTACATCGAGATCGCGCTGCTCGAATACAAACTCACGATCGGGATTCATGGCTACCATGATCCCGGAAGCCTTGTTCCCCATAAAGATCGGCACCGCGATCAGGCATTTGGCTGGACGCTTCGGAACGTGCGTGATGCCGAGGCGCTGACGCGCGGCTTCCAGATCGGAGCGAATCAGAAGAGGCTCGGCGGTCCGTATGACATATTCAGTGAAAGCATTCCGCAGCTCCCGGCTGCGCTTGGGCAGCACGCGGTTGTCGCGGACTTCCAGTTCGAACCGGATCTCCTCCGACTCCTGAAAGGCGATGTAGAAATGGCTGGTGTCGAAGATTTGGCCTAGCTCGACTTGAATAGTGCGCAGAATTTCGTCCTGATCCAACCGGGAGCTGATCGCCTTCCCGATCTCGGTCAGCAATTCGTACTCTTTGGTTCGGCGATAGGCATCATGGCTCAATACGTAGTTTTCGAGGGTGAGACCAAGCTGCAAGGCCAAGCCCACCATCAGGCGAGGACCGGATGAGCCGAAGGCGCGCCGTTCGGCATGGGGAAAGAGAATGACGCCGAAGTTATGGTCACGGGTCTGCAGGTTGACGGCCGTGAGATGACGCACCTTTGCCTCGGCGAGAATTCGTTTGAATTCGGCGAACGTTCCCTGCGAGCCGACGGGCAGTGGCTCGGTCATCTCGCCTAGATCGTGCACGGTGTAAATGCCGCTGTTGCGAAACGCCAGGTCCGAGATGTACTCGCCGGCACCATTCACTTCAAGGGCTTCCAGAAAGCCGGGTGGGAAGTTCTGTTGCACGGAAGGCAGTACTCCGCGCCAACGTTCACTGATCACAATCGCCGCGCAGTCGATGGGAATTGCCGTTCGCAGCCGTTCGAGCGCGGCTTGCATATTCGGCACCAAGTCTTCGGCAAAGAGCAGGCGGCGCGGATCTGCGCCCAGGGTTGAGAGCGCGAGCGTGTTCTCCTGTACCGCATTGCGCTGGTTCTCGAACAGGACCATCACCATGGCGATACCCAGCAACATCTGCGGAACCGGACCAAAGAGCCGGCTGGCGTTGCCAAACATCTCCATCCAGGGATTCTGGATTTGACCGACTCCCATCAGCACACCCCAAAGAGCCAGCGCAAAAGCGAGGACCTGGAAGGCGAGGGATCCGCGCTTGTGGCCGTTCAGGTAAAACACGGCGGAGGAGTACAGCAAAATCGCGGCAAGGCCGATTCCAAGCTGGATGGCCGGTTGGACGTCGGGACGAAATACGCCGTAGACGATATGGCCGTGCAGAGTGAGGAGGGCAAGGATCACTCCACCAGCCCCAACCGCTGCGTCGTACCAGCGGAACTGCGACGGACCACGCATCAAGCGCGTGGAAATGAATATGCAGAGGGCCATCGCCACGAGGAAAAGCTGGCTGATGAAAAATGCTACCGAAGATGAAGGAAAAGTATCGAGAACGTAGTGCAGGGAGTATGCAGCCCAGGCCAGCTGCCACGCGCGGAAGTAGGGCTGCCGGCTCTGCTCGTGCAGATATGTGAACACGAGAAAGAGCAGGACCGAGACGAATCCCGGGACTACAGCCGTAGTGATGACGACACTATTCATAGGGTCGGCGGCGCATTTCTGGCCAGATTCGCCGGCTCTCTCTTCGGGAGGAAACTTGCACCCATGGTTTCACAACCGGGCGACAGAACTCAACAGGATTTAAGTACATGCCAGCTTTGGAGTTCCTTTCTGATCAGGGGGTTGCACTCCCGGAGCGGTCGAAAACCGGCTCCGCCTCCTAAATCGACCGATCTTGACTTTGCGCCGGGCCCCGTCCGCGCAACGCGAGGGGCGTGCGCGGGAGAGGGAGAAGAGAAGGCGCAAGCTTGTGTAAACGCCGACAAAGCAGTTGGCTTGCGGTTTGCCCGTCACTCGGGCGCAATCGCGCAATTCTCGGGGACCGAGGCTTATCCAACAGTTGGATTCAGGATGGCACTGGTGGAAGGAGGCCTAGCGAGTTCGGGCATTGAGCGCTTGCCGCGTGGCTTCGAGGGTGTTGATAAGCGATTCTTTTGGAAGCTTTTGGATGATTGGTTCAATTGCCCATCCCAAGCCAAATGGCACGTCACGCGTAAGCGATATGGCCCGGCACTCGACTACCGCTCCTTTATCACGCTCCTCGAATTGCCAATAGGAATACAAGCGCCACAAGAAGCCGTAACCAGTATCAGGCTGCAAGATCTGCTCGCTTTGACTTCCAGCGTTTTCCACTTCTGCAATTCGGGTGGTAAATGAGCGGCACGTCCAGCGGCTTCGATCCACCGGACGATAGCGCACCTCATGATCGGTATCGAGGACCACGGTGATGATCTTCTTCTTCAGGAGCCGCAAGTATATTTGAAAGTCGTTGCCTTCACGCCGAATCAGCTTCGAATTAATCACTTCCGGTTTGTAGATGTTCTTGTGGTTATCATAGTCCTGGACCACCGCAAATATCTCTGGGATAGTCGAACCAGGAATGAATGCGGCGGCGATCCAGTCGTGAATCAGACCAGTCGCAACTTTTACCGGACCTCGTCCAGACCAAAACTGCGCCACGATCTGCCCTCGACTCACTTTCTGAGCCCGCTCCGGCTGCTGCTGAGACCATAGGAATGTCGCGGTGCCCTGCAAAGCCTGCTCCATTTTCCTCTCTGCCTCGAAAATGTAAGCATCAAAAGCTTCCAGGGTCTGCGAGTCGAGTTGCAAGGGTTTTGCAGTTTGCGTCATAGCCGGACCTATTTGAGGATCTTGATGCGTGACTCCATTTAGCACGAGAGATGACGACATCTACACGCTAATCTTTATTGTGCAATTTCGCAGTCTCACGTACAGTAATGCAGCCTTGAATGAGAAGAACCAACAGCACAGTCAGATCCTGCAATTCTCCGATTCGCACAGACGAATACAAGGAAGCCAACCTTCCCATCTTAGGCGAGGTGCTGTTTGCGGCCGAACTGGTTCTGTTGCATGCCGCACCTTTGTACTACGGTTTAGGAATACCGCATGGCGATAATTCGGCTGTCGTTCTCATCCCTGGTTTTCTTTGCCCCGATGCATATTTAGCCCCGTTACATCAGTGGTTGGCGCGAATCGGGTACGAACCCTTCTTTTCAAGAATAGGTCTTAACAGCGAGTGTCCGAATCTCCTGATCCGGCAACAACTGAATGAAACCATTGAGAAGGCCCTGGCCCAATCCGGACGCAGGGTTCATCTGATCGGCCACAGCCTGGGGGGCATCATCGCCCGTGCGATTGCGGCCCAACGGCCGGCGGACATTGCTTCCGTCATCACATTGGGGGCGCCGTTCCGGGGGACGGTCGCCCACTCCAGCATCCTTCATGCCGCCAAGATGGTTCGACGCCGCATTCTTGTAAAGCACGGCAGCGATGTGCTTCCAGAATGCTATACCGGGCATTGCACATGTGATTTTCTGGATTCTTTGCGGCACTCAATGCCCGGAGCGGTAGCAGAAACCGCGATTTACAGCGAGGGTGACGGAGTAGTCGACTGGCGATACTGCAAAACAGATCGCCCTGAAGCGGACGTCTTAGTCTCAGGAACGCACATCGGACTTGTTTATAACGCATCCGTCTATGGCGTCATTGCCGAGCGCCTGGCTCGAGCGACCTCCGGAGCGAGGAGACGAACCGTAAAAGGTGAGCCTTTGTAAAGGGAACCGGCTCCGACTATCCCTGGATATCCGGAGGAATAACCGACGGCTTCGTTTCCCGCATGGCTTTTGATTCCCGCATTTCCAATTCCTCTTGCCGCCGCTGGGTAGCCTCGATGGGATCAATTCCTGGCTTCTGATCGGTTCTCTCAATGAAGTAGCGCCAGCCCTCGTAGTGATCTGACGAGTCTTGGCAAGCTTCGAGCTTCTCCAAAGTTGACTCAGCGAGTTGCTTGCCTTTGACCACTTCAACCACTCCGGCCGAGCGGTAGGTCCGGACGTTGTGCCGGATGATGGCGTAGGAAGCGCTAAGTTCGTCGCGTGTCAAAGAGAATCCATAAGATGCTAGCCTCAAGGTTGACTGTGCAGCCAATGCCCAAGATGGGGCTTGCGTTTCAAATTCTGTGACGCCTGTGTCCTCGCGATGAATCGCGAGTCGAGTCATGCTCTGGCTTCGGGCGAGCTTCGTTCAATCTCATCGCCCGGTCATTTAGAACAAAGCCATTCAAAGATTTGATCGCAGTTCTGGCCTCCGCTGGGTTCGTCATCTCAACGAAGGCCAAACCGCGAGGTCCGTTAGTGTCACGGTCCTTCACGATCGTAACGGTCTCAACCGAGCCGTAGGCCGCGAAGAGATCTTTCAATAAAACCTCGGTGGTTGTGGGATCCAGGTTCCGAACAAAGATGTTTATCACAATTGTCTCAAATTTCTTAATGAAAGCCCCAACTCCGCACAAAAGGAAAAGAGGCGATCTCTTCTCGATCTCGCCTCTTCGAAGTAGTCGGCAGCTTAGAGTGCCCGCACGTTTTCCGCTTGCCAGCCTTTTGGTCCTTTGGTGACATCGAATTGCACCGTCTGGCCCTCCTGCAAGCTCCTAAAGCCTCCCGCCTGGATGGCGGAGAAGTGCACGAAAACGTCTTCGCCCGATTGACGGCTAATAAAACCGTAGCCTTTGGCGTCGTTGAACCACTTTACTGTTCCTTGTTCCATGTGTTGTACTTTTGTTCCTTTGTGATAGTTACGCTGGAGGGACTCGGAAGAAAAACTGCGCAGGTTCCTTGCTGATGAAGCGAGAGCTGCTCACGACCGATTCGGTCTAACGCACGTGGCCATGGTACGTGCAATTTACACATTTAGCAAGCTAAAAGACGACGATGCGATTGGGCCCGTGACTGGCGATCGCGATGTTTCGGCACAATGAGCGCGAAGCGGGTATACTAAAGACACCTTAACCTCGAAGACACGTCATCCAAGCACTTTACGCCTTCGCGATTGAGAGATCGAGAGGCGCTCTTATTGCATCAACATTTCTCCTCTTATGGCTCAATTGTTGCCATAACTACCAACGCTTTTCGCGGCGTGGTTGATGCTGTTCTGATTGCCAACAATGCAGTTGTCTCAAGCACTCAAGGAAAGTTGTGATCAACCGCTGGTTTGCCACCAGCCCCTATAACAGGAGTTAAACATGTCCGCACGCAATGGCGACAAGTCCAGGTTCCACCGGATGCGCAAGGAGAAGATCGCTCGACGGCAGCGAACCCACGAATTGCTAAAGAGGGGCATCACAGGAGGGAAATCGGTGGATGTGTCAGCCCGCAGGCCGCGGCCGGTGTCGGCATGAACATTCCACTGGTTGCATTACCGCTTTCCGCGCCAATTCCCGATACAGTCAAAAGGAAGCGAGTGCTGCTGATCGACACCTCGCATGCGAAGCGCGATTTGCGTGCCGAGGTCCTGCGGAAGCTCGGGATGTACGTCGATAGCGCCGCCGACATCACAGAAGCGCTCTCATGGTGGCGGCCCGCCCTATACGACCTTGTGTTGATCAATGTGGAACGAGGAAGTGGCCAACGGGACAAGTTTTGCGACCGTGTTCGTGGCGCGACCCCACCACAGCGACTCGCCTTCCTGGTCGGCCAACCAGAATATCTCGTAGATTCGCCCAACGCAGATCAGGAATTGCTGATGGAGCGCGGAGACGAACCGGCGGCCATTGTGAGTGCGAAGATCGCTCTTCCTGCCGATCCGGGAAACTCGACTCAGCGCTGGGGCATTCTGGAGGCTTCGCGGCGAATCTCAGCAGTCCGCTCCGCGTCCGTTGCTCGTAGCACAGCCATGCGCTCCCTGCCCCCTCCGCCACGGGATTCCGAAGGACGCCCATCGAAACCAACACCATCGACCCTGGACGACTTACTGAGAGAGGAAATGCGATGAAGAACCTTTACGTTGGGAATTTGCCCCATAGCACGACCGAAGCCGAACTGCGAAATCTCTTCGAGGTGCACGGCGCGGTGGAAAAGATCACACTGGTGACCGATCGGGATACGGGTCGCTCGCGTGGGTTCGGGTTTGTGGAAATGATCAATGCCAGTGAAGCCGACAAAGCCATCGCGGCGCTCAACGGAACTGATCTTGGCGGACGTACGCTGACGATTAACGAGGCCAAACCTAAATCGGACCGTCCCCGGAGTGGTGGCCATCGTTTTGGTGGTGGAGGCGGCCGCGGGCGTGACGACTATCGCGGCCATCCCCGTCAGCCGCGCGAGCCGCGCTGGTAGTTGAGCGGACAGAGTGTGTTCAGGCTACACATGCCTGTCGACGGGGAACAGACATCTCAAAGGGGGTACGTATGGCAAGAGGCCAATCGACGTTCACAAAGCGTCAGAAGGAACAAGCACGGCAACAGAGACAGCGGGACAAGGCAGAGCGCAAGAATCAGCGAAAACAGGAGAGGGCTCCTGCTGGTAGCGTTGACGAAATGGCCGAACTTCGCGAGCACGCTGCAGAGCAGGCAGCTTTGTTCGACATCGGCTCAGAAGAAGCGGACCCTACGGAGAAATCCATCCCTCTCTCAGCGGGACCGAGTAGCTGAGGCTTGAAGGTCTGGGATTCGGCTACTCCTGCAGCCAAATGACGATTACGAGAGGTCGTTAGAAATCCGCATCGCGTTAATTCAGGAGGGTGAGCGTGGCAGAAATCCGATTACAAGAGGGCGAATCCTTAGAGAATGCGCTCCGTCGATTTAAACGCAAGGTTCAATCAGAAGACATCATTCGAGAAGTCAAACGTCACTCATACTACTTGAAGCCGGGTGAAAGGCGTCGAGTGAAACAGGCATTGGCGCGGAAGCGTGCTCGGAAAAAGATTCGAAGGGAAGGTTCCGTTGCCAAAGACTCGCATCGCAATAATGCATGAACCTGCTGAGTGGCGTCTGCAAGTTGGCGGAGCACGTTCGACATCTGTCAGTTCAACGCCGGGAAATCGGTAATAATTGATGGACTGCCGCACGTTGGCTACGCGCAACATAGGCGTGAGACAAGCGGCCCTTGGTTCATGGCGAATGATTTTTTGTTCGGAGCCAGTGGCAACCTACTCAGCGGGATTCTCGATCTCCGAAAGCTGGATCAGCCGTCGATTCCCCATTGACGTAACTTTCGCGATTGCGCTCGGCGGACTCAAGGCCAGATAAGCAGCAAAACGATGTCGCGGGACTGGGGGCAAACCTCTCTGCCCGCCGACTCTGACGTAACATCCGACCCACACACAAGCTCGCCGGACGGCAAATCTGGGATCGATAGTGCCCTGCTCGATTCCCCATTGAGCGATCGCCACGACCGATCACTTCCCATCCGTCCCGTGCTTGACGATATCTTTTGGCGGCCCGTACCATCGAAAGTTCGGTCATGTCTAACGCCTCCAGCTCTTCGTCCCAAGGAAATCTGCGGGTGCGTTTCGCGCCATCGCCCACCGGCTTTCTCCATGTGGGCAGCGCGCGAACCTTCATTTTCAACTGGTTATTTGCCCGCCGGAATGGGGGGACGATGATCCTTCGGCTCGACGACACCGATGTGGAGCGGAACACGGAAGCCTCGGTCAATTCCATCTTCGAAGGCCTGAAGTGGCTCGGCCTTGGCTGGGACGAGGAGTACAAACAGTCCCAGCGAGGCGCGTTGCACCGGGCCATGGCGGAGGCGATCTTTCAGAAAGAGTTGGCGTACCGCGATTTCACTCCTGCGCACGGTGGCGACAGCGAAAAGTCGGGCGCGCAAGGAACGTGGTTGTTCAACTCCGGGATGCGCGATATGTCCCGCGCCGAGAGCGACCGCCGCGCTGCCTCGGGCGAGCCCTTCGCGTTGCGATTCCGCGTGCCGCGTGAGGCCGGGCAGGTCGTGCGTTTCACCGACGCCGTCTATGGCGAGCAAATGAAGGATGGGGCAGACATCGAAGACTTCGCCCTGCTGCGGTCCGACGGCATGCCGACATATCACCTGGCTTCATGCGCCGACGATGCCGACCTGCGCATCAGCCACATCATTCGGGGACAGGATCATCTCTCGAATACGTTCAAGCATGTGCTCATCTTCGAGGCCGCCGGACACGAGCCACCGCAGTTTGCGCATCTTCCGTTGCTGGTTGCGCCGGATGGAACCAAGCTTTCCAAGCGCCGGCACGGGCCGGTCGTAAGTGTGACGACGTATCGGGACGCCGGCTTTCTTCCAGAAGCCTTTATCAATTTCTTGTGCCTGCTTGGCTGGTCACCAAAAGACGACCGCACCAAGATGAGCCGCGACGAATTAGTCGAAATCTTTTCGCTGGAAGGGATTAACCGCGCAAACGCGGTTGTGAATTTCAAGGAACCTGCGGCTACGCCCGAAGAAACTTTCGATCCCAAGGCCGTGTGGCTGAACGCCGAGCACATCCGCGGATTGGCGGTCGAGGATCTCTGTCGGCGATTGCTGCCGATCGTGCGAGACGAGTATACGAACGTTACGGTAGAGAAAATGCTGCAGGTGACGCCACTGATCCAGGAGCGCATCAAGCTGCTGCGCGACGTGCTAACAGCCGCGGACTTCTTTTTTCTTGACCAACTGCCTCCGTATGATCCTGCCGAACTCGTGCCGCAGAAGGGAGACGCGGCCATGGCAAAAAAGGCACTTGTGAAGGCGAGAGCCGTGCTTGCTCATGTGGAATTCACGCATGACCCGCTCGATCAGGCACTGCGGGCTGCGGCTCAGGAACTCGGCATGAAAGCCGGACAGATGTTTCAACCCATTCGTGTGGCAGTCTGTGGGCGGAAGAACGCGCCTCCGCTGTTTGAGACGCTGGAAGTACTCGGGAAAGAAGTCACTCTCGCAAGGATTGAACAGGCCTTGAACATGCTAGAACCGGTCTAGATCCGATTCTTCAGAAGTTGGTGACTCACAGGTAGGTCTGGACTTTCCACGATTTTGTGCTATTGTTCCTTGCGCCCAAGGATTTTCCCCTTACTTCGGCTGACTCGGGATCCCAGACTAGCCCTGAGCACGCGTTGACATTCTGGCACTACCCCCCCCGGGCCGCGAACCTGTGGCCGTCTGTACTGTCGACGCAATCGCGCAAATCGGCCCTGCGACAACCGGGGCGCACTATCCGCTCGAGGAGCGAACATGCCCAAGCTAACGATCAGACCATCGTCGGTTTTGCTGACTTCCGGCCAGGCCGCCACGTTCGAAGCCGTGGATGAGAAGGATAATGCCGTTGCCGTTTCGTGGGATCTGAGTCCCGCGATTGGATCTTTGTCGTTTCCGAAAGCTCCGCCTTTACCGAACGTGCCTGGGGCTGGCGCCACTCAAGCCGCGCCCGCGATCGGATCTCCATCGGCCACATACATCGCTCCCTTGGGTGCAAGTTCGCAGATGGTTTCGATCATTGCGAATAGTACGGAGGCATCCGGGAGCGCCACGATTTGCCTGACGGCGGATGCGATGTCGATCATCCCCGTAAAGGTTGAACTGAAGCCCAATCAACAGCAGCAGTTCGTCGCGATCGTGGCGGGCGTTCACGCCCCGCCGCAGCCCCCCGTTGATAACGAGCCGGCGACGTCGCCGCCAGCCCCTCTGGTCAAGTGGGTGCTGAGTCCGCCATTCGGGACTCTGGATGACCACGGTCTTTACACCGCCCCAGCGGAGGTACCGGACACGGCGACGGTCAGTATCACCGCGGCCAGCGAGACCACCGGGAAGCAGGCCACCGCAACCGTCAACCTGACTTCTCCCCCATGGACGGGCCGAGGCGTGCAGTTTCTTGCCGCTTACCTGCTTCTGGTTTTTACCCTCGTATTTTTCATTATTGGGCTCTGGCCGCCCGCCTTGCCCAGCGCCGAGATGGCGAAAGCGGATCGCATAGAAGCGGAAGACAGGTTGCGGCAGAAGAACGACGATCTGGATAAAACCGAGGCAATGTGGGCTCAACAGGAGCGGAAATCCCAAGACCCTGCGCCCGCCAACTCCGGGGGAGCTCGACCTGCTCTGGTTAGTGATGCTGGCGGGGTGCCTGGGTACATTTCTACACACCTCGCAGTCGTTTTCCGACTATGTGGGAAATCGCACCATCAAGAGCAACTGGGCCTGGTGGTATTATCTGCGGCCATTCATCGGAGCTGGATTGGCTGTGGTCTTCTATACCGCTTTGCGCGGTGGGGTAATTGCGATTGCCACGGGAACCAACGCTAAAACTTCGGATCTGAATCCCTTCGGCGTGGTTGCTACGGCGGCCTTGGTGGGTATGTTTTCGAAGTCGGCGACCATGAAACTCGGAGAGGTCTTCGAAACACTATTCAAGAGCGATAAGGCTCAAGCCACGAAGGACAAGCTCGCTAATCTGCCTCCAACCACGCAAACGTCGGGCACCAGCCAAGCGGCAGCTACGACGACTCCGACAGGAGCGACGAAGTAGCGGGTGTTTACTCGAACAACGCTTGAGAAGCTGATGTATGCAGGCTAATAACGAAACCGAGATCAATTCCCGTGGACATACCTCAGCGATACGTTCGATTGAGCCGAGAAAGAGGACAGCGACGATTTCGTAAGGTTGGGTGAGAGCGAGTTCACCGTTCCGGCTGGAACTAATATCCGTTTCGCTTCGGCGACCAACGCAACCACATACTGTAAGCCCTGACCACTTCATTGTGTAGGACTCACCACTCCTCGCCAGGAAGCCGACGATAGTTCAGATTCGGTATAGTGTTGGACGCGAATTCCCATCACGCGAGGCTTGAATGAAAGAAACGCTATTCACACTCTGCTGTACGCTGGCATCCATACTTGGTATGAGTGCCCTGACGCATGCAACTGCTGAGCCACAGAATTTCGCTACATCGGCCGGACCGGTCAAAATTACTCCTCTCAACCATGCCAGCACTCTGATTGAAGCCGGTGGCAAGGTGATTTATCTGGATCCTGCCAAGCCGCTGAAATTCTCTGGCCTGCCCAAGGCGGACCTGATCGTGATCACCGACATCCATGGCGACCATATGGATCCGGACTCGATCAAAGATGTCAGCAAATCCGAAACCGAGATTTTCGCGCCACCGGCAGTCGTGCAGACCGTGACGACGGCGAAACCCATTGCGAATGGTGAGTCGAAAAGCTGGCAAGGCTGGACAATCGAAGCCGTCCCTGCCTACAACCTCAAGCGCGGTCCGGCGCCGGGCAAGCTATTTCATGACAAGGGCCGCGGTAACGGGTACGTGCTGACTTATGGGGGAAAGCGCTTCTATTTCTCGGGCGACACTGAGGGTGTGCCTGAGATGCGCGCGCTCAAGAACATCGACGTTGCGTTCGTGTGCATGAATCTGCCTTACACGATGCCTCCCGAGGAAGCAGCAGAGGCGGTCAAAGCCTTCCATCCTAAGATCGTGATTCCTTATCATTACCGCGGGTCGGATCTGACTGTGTTTCAGAAGGCGCTCGAAGGAAGCGGGATTGAGGTGCGATTGCTGGAGTGGTATCCGAAATAGGGTCAGGGACGGGCTCTGATCGAGGGGCAGCCGAGGCGGCTGTCCCTGATTGGTCTGCAATGGCCCAAGTGAAAACCCCATTTCTCACGGCTGAAGCCGTTTGAAATGGGGCAGTGAAATTGTTGGCGGGGATGATTAGTCCCGATCTTCCCCGAAAAGGTCTGACATCACCTTGCTCGAAGAATCACACGCATGATTCAGGCAGGGCAGCCGGAAGGCTCCTTCGAGCGTACGGAGTAACGAGAAGTGAGTGTAGTACTTGTTGCTCTGGACGCCGTGTGGTCCGAAGTTCGTGTCCACGATGGCAACAACCTGATTCAGGTTGGGGACGAAGCTGTAGTCGTTTTCATCCCAGACGGTGACGATCGCGCTATGGCCTTGCTTCCAAGCCGGAGAACGGTGGATCGCCGCTACCAAGGTCCTCAAGGTTAGGTCTCCGACGTAAATCAGAGCAGGGTTGAGGCCAGCCTGAGAGCCATCGGTGACGGGATCAAAGGCGCATTGCGAGCCGCCATTGCCGCGCCCGTGCTGGTCGTTGCATTGATTTGGGGCGATAAACGCCAAGTCCGGGATGTGGCCGGAAGCTAGATCGTCGTAAAGGCCGCCCCCACCCTCGAACCCGACAACGTTGGCCAAGCTGTTGCGGCGATTAGAGCCTTCTTGCACGCTCTTGAAGTACACAAATGGGTTGTGCTTGGCGGCATACAGTTTCAGAAGGGCGCCAGAACCACCGATAGAGGCGGGAGGGGGCGCGACATCGGTGAAGTATCCGTCGCTGTAATCGATGCCGTCGGCTCCCGTCGGAGGCAGGCTCTCCTGATAGCTCTTCCAGCGGCGGCCATGTTCGGCCAGCTGATCTCCGATCATCTTGCCAACGGTGTGGGCGGCAGGAAGAGAACTGCCGTCAATGTCGACCAAGCCCGGGGGGCAGGGGTCGGCCGTGGCCGGGTCGGGACACTCATTGGTCAGATCAACGGCCGGCGTGGCTGCGTCCATGCCTTCGCCCGCGATGGGACAGACGTCGGGACTGGCTGGAAAGTCAGTGGTGGTATACCCAGGCGCCACGATATTGGGAGTGCAGGTGCCGTCGTGCCAGGCGGGACCGTTATCGCTGCGCACGCCGAAGTTTGATCCGCCCACGATCTCCAGATAGTTGGTGGAACTGGGGTGCCCGATCGCGAAGTAGTTATTCGCGGAATTGGCTGATTTTGCATACTGGTTGGCGAACGGCGCACTTGGGTTTCCAATGATCTGACTGTAACCGTGGTTCTCCATCAGGATGACGAAGACATGGTCCAGCCGGGCAACACCCTTCGGAACAGAACCCTCCTGCGCGAACATACTTCCTGCCAACAGCATGCACAGAGCTACCGCTCTTTTTGTCATAGATGTCATATCTCCTCAGCACAGCTTTTTCCGACAGCGGGAATCGGCGGCTCTTTTGGGAAATCCCCAAGCCTCCCCGCCTGAACATCGACACGAGTCGCCAGTCAAATCTGTTTCTTCTTCTGGGCGGGCAGACGGAGAAAAGGTATGCGCCGTCTGTTACGCGTTGGTAACAGCAGAATTAAGGTTCTGTGAATTCCCGGGGATTGCTTGCAGTCGCCGCTGCACAGACGTGTGCTGGCCATCTGCTAGACTGTCCGCTTCATCCCCCTTATGCCCGTAATTGCATCCGCTCCTACGCCAATTGCCACCGAAATCGGAATTCCCGAAAGAACACTCGTTTCAGGGCTCGCGCTAACAAGCTTCGCGGCATTGCTGCTGGAACTGGCACTGACCCGGCTGTTTTCGGTGGTGCTCTTCTATCACTTCGCTTTTCTTGCCATTTCCATCGCGCTGCTAGGACTCGGCGCTGGAGGAGTGTTCTCCTATCTATGGAAGAGCTGGCTGGCGAAGATCGGGACCCGGGAACTGGCCTCGCGGATTTGCACGACGAATGCCGTGCTGATCGTAGTGGTGCTGGAGATCGTCTTGCACGTACCGGTGGCTTTGGATGTTTCGGGGAAGAACTTCCTTCGACTGACGGCACTCTATCTGGCAGCAGCGGTGCCGTTTTTTCTGACCGGGCTGCTTTTCTCCGTGGTCTTCGCTCGCGAGACGAAGCGCATTCCCCGGCTCTATGGGGCGGACCTCTGCGGAGGGGCGCTGGCTTGCCTGGCCGTCGTCCCGCTCCTGAACTGGCTGGGCGGACCGAACGCGATTCTTGTGGCGGGTATCGCGCTCGGAGGGGCGGCCATGATCTGGGCGGATTCCTCGTCTTCCCGCCGGAATGCCGGCTTCCTTGCTTTGGCTTTGGTGGCGATCACGGCTGCAAATTACTCAGGACGGTTGATTGATGTCGTTTACGCCAAAGGAATGTTTCGCAATCCCGCGTGGGTCGAGTTTGCCCGCTGGAATGCGCTCTCGCGCGTGGAAGTGGACCGCCAGGGCTACGCGAAGGCCATCGTGATTGATGCGGACGCTTCCACCTACATCATGAACGCAGACCTGACAAATTGGCACGGCACTGACTGGGAGAAGAATTTGATGGCGGCCCCGCCTGCGCTGGCCAACGTCTTGAGGCCTCACGGAGACTTCGCGATTATCGGCCCGGGAGGGGGCGTGGATGTGCTCCGTGCTGTCGCCAATGGAAGCAATAGCGTCACCGGGATTGAGATCAATCCCATTATCGCGACGACGATCATGCGCGATCGCTACGCGGACTATTCTCAGCATCTTTATGAGCGGCCTGATGTACACATCCAGGTCACGGATGGGCGCTCGTTTCTGCGTGCAACCCCGCAGCGGTTCGATGTGGTGCAGATGACGCTGGTCGATACCTGGGCATCCACCGCCGCGGGCGCATTTGCCTTGAGCGAGAACAATTTGTACACGGTGGAAGCCTTCCGCGAGTATTTCGACCATCTCAAGCCCGATGGAATGATCGCGATTACACGTTGGGAGTTCCGCCATCCCCGCGAGGCGTTGCGCGTCGTCGCGGTTGCGATGGAAGCATTGCACCGGCTCGGAGTAGCTAACCCCGCCCGCAATTTCATCGTGGCGTCGTTGGGGTCGCTGGATGAAGATGGCATTCCGGTCGTCGTGCTCGCCAAAAAGACGCCTTTCACCTCGGCAGAGGAGGACGCAGTAGCCGCGCACTGCGAGCGTTATTCGGAGCTTGATCCGCTCTTTCTGCCAACGGCTCCGGGGCGGAATCCGTTCTCTGCGTTGATCGCCGCTAACGATCCAAACGGGTTTGCGCATAGTTATGCATACAACGTGACGCCAGTGACGGATAATGCGCCATTCTTCTTTTTCACACTCAAACCGGGCCAGATTCTGGGCGATGCCAGCCTGCGCCATGGGATCGACTGGAAGGTCAACCTTGGGGTTCTGATCTTACTTCTCGTGCTCGTCATTTCTGTGGCTGCCGTGTTCAGTTTCCTGGTTCTGCCCCTCGTGCTGCGTGGCGCGCGCACGCGCCGGTCGTCGGTCGCATTGCTATATTTCATCGCGGTCGGATTGGCTTACATACTCGTCGAGATAGCTTTTATCCAGCGTTTTGTATTGTTCCTGGGACATCCCACCTATGCATTGACGGTAGTGATTTTTTTGTTGATGCTCTCCAGCGGGGCGGGAAGCCTATTTTCCCGCCGTTGCCTGCCCCGATCAGAAATGGGCTGGATTCCTCTTCTACTGATACTCGGAGTACTGCTGCTCTACGTCTTTCTCCTGCCCGGTAGGCTGGCGGCATGGGTGGGCTTGGACTTTGAATACCGCCTGCTCGTCAGCGGCATTCTGCTGGTCCCCCTGGGATTCCTGATGGGTATGCCGTTTCCAACCGGCTTGCGTGCTCTTGCCGCAAGAGCAGCACTCAAATCTGAGCACACCGGGCCGCTTGAGAATGCCGTGGAATGGGCATGGGCGATGAATGCCGCTGCCAGCGTACTGGGATCGGTGTCGGCGATGGTCATTGCCATCCAGTTTGGACTTACGGTAACTCTGGCCTGTGGGGCCGCCGCCTATGTACTAGCCCTGTTCTTCACGCCAGCACTCCACTCGAAAGCGGCCTGAGGGCGCTGATGATTTTGCTATGATGCTCAGTGGGCGTGCAGCGAGGAGTAAGCGAAATCTGAGCCATTGCAGGCAGCGTTTGCATCCCATCCTAACTGGCGTTATGAGGGAACGATTTGCCTAGCCAGAAGCAGCTCAAGTGGTCCGAACTGCGCGTCGGAATCACCGTCATCATTGCCAGTAGTACGCTGGGGCTGCTGCTCTTCCTGATGTCCGGGACCGCCGGGCTGTTTACGCGTCGTATTACCGTCAAATGCTACTTCGACAATGCCGAGGGTTTGCGAGTCGGCGCCCCCGTGCGGCTGAGTGGTGTAGACATCGGCAATGTGACCAGGATCAGCATTGTGAGTTCCAAAGACAAGCAACTCACCCCGGTCGAAGTCACGACCAAAATCAGCACAAAATATCATGACTCGCTCCGGCGGGACTCGGTAGTTTCTCTGGAAACAGCGGGGGTTCTCGGAGAAACCTATCTGGACATTGACAGTTCGCAAGCGATAGCTCCCGCTCTGCAGGATGGAGACACAATTCCCACGCAGGTGCATCCGGACTTCAATCAGGTTGTCCGCGCCAGCCAGAGCACGCTTCAGAACATGGACGCTCTTCTGAAGCGCGCAGACCGCATTCTCGCTTTTGCCGAGAGCGGCAAGGGATCGCTCGGCAAACTCATCTACGATCCAACGCTCTACAACCGCTTCTCAGACACGGTGGCGGAGTTTCAGAAGATCGTCGAAAACATTGGCAACGGTGAAGGCAGCCTCGGGCGATTGATCAGCCGCAATGATGCGTACGACCAGTTCCTCGCTACTCTCAATAAGATTGATGTCATCATCGACGAGATGCAGCAGGGAAAGGGAACGGCGGGAAAATTCCTCAAAGATCCTGCGCTGTATAACAATGCGAACGACACAATCGCAAACATCAAGCAGATCACCGAGGACATCAACGCCGGCAAGGGAACGATTGGCAAATTGTCAAAGGATGAGGAACTCGCCAAGAAACTCGACAACACGATCACGAAACTATCGGAGCTGACGACGCGTCTGGAGGCTGGAGAGGGGACTGCGGGTAAACTGTTCAAAGACGATACGCTCTACAACAACAGCAACGAAATGCTGGTTGAGACACGGAATCTGATTAAGGCAATCCGCGAAAATCCAAAAAAATACCTCAGCATCAAACTGCACGTGTTCTGATCTTCACGTTCCCTCAGTGCTCTCCAATTCCGAACACCGCCCCCAACATCAGGATCACCAGAACTCCCAGCGAGATGTAGCCGTAGCGGTAGTCCTTCTCGCGAAAGAACAGAAAACAGGCAACGATCACGCGTACGACTGGCGTTGCCAGCATGAGAAGCACGCCCACCCGTTCGACCTCGAGTGGGATGATGCCCTTGGCAAATACGCCGACAATCAACCCAGCCAGCATGATGAAAAAGCAGGCGAATGCACCCGTCCGGAGAACCACTGCCACAATCCTGTCGAACGCGGGTTCGCGAAGCTGGCTCATAGCATTCCCCGCAGAAGATGGAATGCCAGGTGGCCGGCGAGATACAGCATCACAGCTACGAGCAAGTACACGACAATTTTGGTATGAACGCGCGGGGCGAGGCGGGCTCCCAGCAGAGATCCGATAAACACTCCGACAGCAAGCGGCGCTGCGATCTGGGGCTGAATGTCTCCGCGGCGATAGTAGACGATGGCGCTCGCCGCCGCGGTCACGCCAATCATGAAGTTTGAGGTGGCTGTCGCCACCATCAGGGGCACGTTCATGAAGATGAACATGACGGGAACCTTGATCGGTCCACCGCCGATCCCGAGCAGCCCGGAGAGAGCGCCAGCAATCAGAGAAGCTCCCAAACCGAGGGGATATTTTTGCGGTTCATACGGAGGAATGACGACGTCGCCGCCCAGCGCCGGCGTTGAGTCTTCGTCCGCGCTGATCTTGCCGTGCTTGCTCAAGATCATGATTGAGCTGTAAAGGAGAAACGCCGCAAACAGGCCTTCGAGCGCGCTGCGATTGAAATAGCCGACAAGATACGCCATCACGGCAGCGCCGAAAGACGTGGCTAGTTCGAGGGTCATTCCCAGGCGAATGTCGGTCGTGTGACGCTGCAGGTGAACGGAAGAACTTGCCGCAGATGTGGTAATGACCGCTACGAGGCTGGTGCCGATGGCCTGTCGGATCGGAATGCCGAAGTGAAGAGCAAGAATTGGGGTAAGCAGAACACCACCACCGATGCCGGTCAGCGCGCCTAGTAGCCCCGCACAGAACCCAAACACGACGAGAAGCAGGGTGGTCACCATCGGGCGGCGTGCCTCCCTTTGGCGAGTTTCTCGATTGAGATACTGTGTCTGTGGACCGAGTTCAGGAAGATGGCCGGCGCGCACGGCGTCGGCCACAAGCTAAGACACCGCCCGCGGTGACGCGGTAGCGTCCGCTTGCTCGTGCGCATGGTAGCTGGAACGCACCATCGGTCCAGACTCGACATGGCGGAATCCGAAGCGGAGAGCTTCTTTCCGCAAGTACACAAACTCGTCGGGCGTGTAAAACCGTGCGATCGGAAGATGATCTTTGGAGGGGCGCAGGTACTGGCCGATCGTGAGTATATCAACGCCGCGCATTCCGAGATCGCGGAACACTTCGACCAGTTCCTCGGTCGACTCGCCCAAGCCGACCATCACGCCGCTCTTGGTCACCATGCCTGGCGAAAATTTCTTCGCATTTTCCAGCAAGGTCAGGGTGCGTTCATATCGCGCGCCCGAGCGCACAGCCCGGTAGATTCGCGGAACGGTTTCAGTGTTGTGGTTCAGAACGTCCGGCTGGGCAGCGAGGACGATTCGAAGCGACTCTTCGAGCCCCTGGAAGTCAGGAATCAGGACTTCAATTCGGCAATCGGGAGTCAGTTCGCGAACAGCACGAATCGTCTCAGCGAAAATTCTCGCGCTTCCGATGTTGTCATCATCACGGTTCACGCTGGTAATGACAGCATGTTTCAGGCCCAGGGTGGCAACAGCCTCGGCAACCCGACGGGGTTCGTCCCAGTCGATCGGCTCGGGCCGGCCTTTGGGCACGGCGCAAAAACCGCATCGGCGCGTGCAGATGTCGCCAAGCAGCATGAAGGTCGCTGTCTTATGGTTCCAGCATTCGCCAATGTTCGGACACTGCGCCGACTCGCAAACGGTATGCAGCCCTAGTCCGCGGGCAAGCTTTTTCAGATTGTGGAAGTTATCCCCAACCGGAGCCTTCGCCCGTAACCACTGCGGTTTGGGCGCGCGCGCCGGCGGAGCGAGCTCAATTTGAATCAGTTGGGAGACCCCAGCCATTGATTTGATTTTATCAGTTCGCACGATTCCGCAAAGGAAAGCGCCGGCTCAACAGCTTGGCATCAGGACCGTATTCAAAGTTCTCCAGAAGAGGATGATCCGTCGTCAGTTTGACGTTTCAGCCTCACCTTATCTTCTTATCTCCACGGGAGGTGGGGGGAACAGTTTCAGAAATCTGGATTGAGACTGGCAGTAGAGGATTTTGGACGAGTGCGGCACTCGACCAACTGGAATTAGTCGGACGATACTGTCCAACCGGGATATCGGTTGACCACTAGCCGCTGGCCAGAATCTGACGAACTCGCTCAGTGTCGTTGGGGAGTAGGTCGAGGGGAACAGCTATCCCCGCACGAACCAGTTGATAGCGGGCACACAGTGTCTTGTCACCGAAGCAGTAGTTTTTCTTCAACAAATCGGCGACGCTTGGCATAGTCGATATCTGCCCGATGAAGAACGGACACTTTTTCAGCCTTTCACATTCCGCCATATTGAGCCTCTTGTCTAGACTGCAACTGAGAGGCGCGCTTGGCCGTGACTCTACGCACAATTGTTACTTTAGTGTCCCGCTCAGCCCACTTCGACCAGTCCGTATGTGTGCTGCCAGCGCGACCGCATTTCTACCAGGGCGCGGCTAATCTCCTCCGAGGAGATATCCGCATTGGGCCCTGCCAGGACCGCAGTCGCTTCCCGCTTGGCAGCCTCCAGTAGTTGAGCATCACGGATGATGTTAGCGACCCGGAAATCCGGCACACCTGCCTGACGCGTACCGAAGAATTCTCCCGGTCCACGAAGCTCGAGATCGAGTTCAGCGATCTTGAATCCGTCATTCGTGTCCACCATGGCCTGGAGCCTGCGCTGGCCTTCCTCTGTTACTTTGCCTCCAGTCATCAGTACGCAGTAGGATTTCGCCGCGCCCCGCCCGATGCGTCCGCGCAGTTGATGCAACTGAGCCAGCCCGAAGCGCTCGGCATGCTCGATCACCATCACGGTTGCATTGGGGACGTCAACACCAACTTCGATCACGGTAGTCGCAACCAGGATTTGCAGTTCGCCCTTCTGGAACATACGCATGACCTGATCTTTCAGATCGGCATCCAAACGCCCGTGCAGTAACCCGACTTTCAGATCCGCGAAGACATGGCCGCTCAGGTCCCGATACATCTTGATCGCAGCCTTCAATTCGCTCTCTTCGTTCTCCGCGATCACCGGATACACGATGTACGCCTGATGACCGGCAGCGACTTGCTTCCGCACGAAGTCCCAGACCTTTGGCGATTGATGATCCGTGACCTGTCTTGTGATGATTGGAGTACGTCCCGGCGGGAGTTCATCCAGAACACTCAGATCGAGATCACCATAAAGTGTGAGCGCAAGAGTCCGAGGAATGGGAGTGGCAGTCATGACGAGCACATCGGGCTCGGCAGCAACCGAACTTCGCTCGGCCGGACGGTCGGGCGTAGATGTCCCCGCATAGCTTGCGCGGCCTTCTCCCGACTTTCGCATCAGTTTCAAACGCTGCATTACTCCGAAACGATGTTGTTCGTCGACGATTACCAAGCCTGGGTTAGCGAACTCAACCTTTTCTTCGAGCAAGGCGTGGGTGCCGATGACCAGTTGAGCATTGCCTTGAGCGATGTGCCGGCGAATTTCGCGTTTGCGGTCTGCTTCGAGCGATCCCGTCAAGAGAACGATACGGTAACCGGCGTTCTCCAGAATTCTGCGCGCGGAAAAGTAATGCTGCTGCGCGAGGATTTCGGTCGGCGCCATCAACGCCGCCTGGTAGCCGTTCTCAATCGCTATGATGGCGGCCTCAAAGCTGACGATCGTCTTGCCCGATCCCACATCACCCTGCAGCAAGCGCCGCATGGGATACGGCTTTTGCATGTCTTCGGCGATTTCTTTCAAAACACGTTTTTGAGCGGCAGTCGGGTGAAAAGGCAGGATCTTTTTGATGGCTGCGCGCACCCGGTCATCAAGTTGAAATGCGATCCCTGTTTCCGCCTTCAATTGACGGCGTTTCAACTCCAGTCCGAGTTCCACGAAGAATAGTTCATCAAAGATCATCCGGATATGGGCCGGCGTGCGGGAAGACTGCAGGTCAGCAAGACTTTCTCCCGGCTCGGGCCAATGCACGTTCCAGAAAGCCGCGCGGGGGGAAACCAGTCCCAGGTGCGATCGAACCGCGGGAGGGATCGAGTCGGACAAATCGGGCGTGAGATTCTCAAGCGCGGTGCGAATGATTCGCCGAAGCCACTTCGTGGTGAACTTCCCCACCGCCTCGTAGATGGGAACGATCCGGCCGACCTCCAGCGATTCCGCAGCCTTCTTATCTGTCCCGTCGGGGCCGGAATCGGCCGAATCGCCTAGAATTTCAAACTGCGGCTGGATGATCTGCAGTTCCCGGCTTCGCTGATCTGCCTCCACCTTCCCGTACAGAGCAATCATCTGCCCGGGCTTGAATTTGTCTTGCAAATACGTTGCATTGAACCAGAGGCAGCGCAATCGCGAGCGGCCTTGCCCGACCGTGAGCTGAAAGATGGGCATGCTGCGAGTCCGGAACAAACCTGAGTTCCGCACTTCGCCGATGACGCTGGCCATCTCTCCCGCCCGCAATTCGGAAATCCCACGAGGATTCAATCGGTCTTCATAGCGGAAAGGAAGATAATGGAGCAGATCGCCGACGGTATGAAGTCCCTTGGCCGCCAAAGCCTCGGCGATGCGCGGTCCGACACCTTTCACGTATTGGACCGGAGTGGCAAGTTCTAGCATGAGATGAATCGTCGAAAGGTGCCGCGCTCGTGAGCGGAGCAGGCTCCAGCACAAATGGTAGCAGGACTATTTGGTTGGTCCTCGCTTAAGCCACGGGGTTAAATCTTTATTCAGCGGATTTTTGCGGGAAACCGGAGTGACCACACGGGTGTCTAAACCATCAGTGCTCGTGAACCTTCTTCAAGCGTTGGCGGCGGTTGTCCTCGGCAACGTAGTCTACTTTCTCCTGGTGCCGTCGTTGCCCCCGGTAGCCCGCCATCGAACGTTCCGTCCTGACCTTGGGATGCTGGTCGATTTCTGGTTCTGCCTGGTGGCCTATGGCTTGATCCGAACCGCGCGGAAATGGCGCTGATTTTGGAGCACTTGTTACTTTCGGAACTTCGGTTGTTACCTGCCGCAAAGATAAAATCCGCTTGGAATGCCGAAAATCGCGGTCCTATACGATGCCGGCCAGGCTGTTCTGTCGACCTTCGACCTTGACGAGGTCCTGAAGCGCATCCTGGCGATTGCGCACGACTATTTTCACCTGCGAAACGTCGCGATTCTCCTGCTGGATAAGGAGGCCCGGCAGTTGTACGTCCGGTCGCAAGTGGGCTGGGATGAGGGCAAGGACCAGATTCGCCTCGCTGCCGATCAGGGGATCACGGGAGCCGCCGTTGCCAGGAAGCAGCCTGTCTATGCTCCTGATGTCAGTCAGGACCCGCGGTATTTCTGTGCGGCGCAATCGACTCGCTCTGAACTCGCGATTCCTCTCATGGTCCGCGACGAAGTCGTCGGCGTGCTGGATTGCCAGAGCGATCAGTTGAATCACTTCGAACCCGAAACCATCGAGTTGATGACCCTGTTTTCGACACAAGCTTCGATCGCCCTCGAGAATGCCCGCCTCTATTCCCTGGAGCGCAAGCGCGCACGACAACTCGAGGCCATCAACGTCATTGCACAGCAGAGCACCGCGGTCATGGACCTTGAGGACCTGCTCGCACGGGTTTGTTCAGTGATCCAGCAGGCTTTTCAAGTGTCGCAGGTTTCTCTGCTTCTGCGTGAAGAAGGCGATCTGGTCATGCGAGCCTTTCACGGGGCGCTGACGCCATGCTTTCCGCCGGGCGGGCGCTTCCCGGCCGCGCAGCATCCCTGGTCAGAGGTCATCGACTGCAGCGGTACCGTTATCGAGGCGGATCTGACTGAGACCTCTGAGTCCTTCCGGCTGTTTAAGGAATCGGCTTCCCGCATGAGCATTCCGTTGATTTCCTTCGGTCATACGCTGGGCGTGCTCACACTGCACAGCTCGACCGTAAACGCGTTCCGCAAGAGCGAGTTGCAGTCGCTCGAGTCCGTCGCTGATATCTGCGCCAACTCTATTCAAAACGCCCACTATGTTGAGCGGGTGAAGCAGCTTGCTTATCTCGACGGCCTGACCGGCATCTTCAATCGGCGCTTTTTCGAACTTCGCATCATGGAAGAAATCGAGCGAGCGCGCCGCTACGGCACTGAAATCGCCGTCATTATGGCCGACATCGACCAGTTCAAGCGGTTGAATGATGAATTCGGGCACCTGCTGGGCGACGAGGTGCTGCGCCAGGTTTCGTCGATCTTCCACCAGCAGCTGCGCAAGATTGACATTGTGTGCCGTTACGGCGGTGAGGAGTTCGCACTTCTGTTGACGCAGACCAATGTCGAGCAGGCATTTGCCGTCG
>Ga0335077_10000455_pt1 | contig 45298 bp, 36 predicted proteins | sample Lox_Sample_31_FD_207151 | JGI IMG/M metagenome (GOLD analysis project Ga0335077, IMG submission 207151) | Soil microbial communities from Loxahatchee National Wildlife Refuge, Florida, United States - Lox_Sample_3.1 | ecosystem: Environmental > Terrestrial > Soil > Wetlands | place: USA... | reverse complement strand
ATTATCTGAGCGTTTAGGGTCGTCGCAACAAGTCGCCGGAACGATCTGAATATGGATAACACCATGTGGAGCAGCAACGCGGCTGCGCCGCGGAAAGGGGCACGCCATTGAATTGGAGCTTTCTCCAGGCATTGCTCGCTTTGTCTGCCGGTCTGGTGCTTTACACCTATCTCGGCTATCCGTTGGTGCTCGTCGCGCTCGCCAACGTCAAGCAGGTTGCGGCAGACCTACGTTTTGGCCTCGGCAAGAGAAACCGCCGTCGCGGCAGATCCAAGACGCAGCTGCCAATGATATCGCTGGTGTTCGCAGCTCACAACGAAGCACGCGTGATCGAACAGAAGATGCGGAATTGTCAGTACCTGGACTATCCCGCAGCTCGTCTCGAGATCCTGGTGGGTTGTGACGGGTGCACTGACCGGACTGTCATGCTGGCGCGCCGGGTGAACGTTGCCAATGCTCACATCGTCGAGATCTCGAATCGGCATGGGAAACCCGCAACTCTTAACCTATTGATGCCTCTTGCCCAAGGGGACATTATCGTGCTCTGCGACTGCAACACGATGTTACAGCCCGACACTCTCCTGTACATGATTAGGCACTTTGAAGATCGCGACGTGGGCTGCGTGTGCGGCGAGTTGCGGCTGGTCGATCGCGGTCGGAAGCAGGGCTCCGAGAGCCTGTACTGGAAGTACGAGACGATGTTGAAGTTCCTGGAGAGCCGCCTCAACATGCTGGTCGGGGCGAATGGCGGGCTGTTTGCGATTCGCAGGGAGCTCTTCACGCCTCTACCGCCGGACGGGATCGTCGACGACTTCCTGGTGGCAATGCGGATTCGGGCTGCCGGCTATCGGGTCGTATACGATCCGGAAGCGGTGGCCGTCGAAGCACTCGCCGACGGCGTTGGGCACGAATTCCGGCGAAGAATTCGCATTGGTGCCGGCAATTTTCACGCACTAAAATACACCTGGAAGTTGTTAAATCCGGCCATGGGATGGATAGCATTCTCTTACTGGTCGCATAAGGTCTTCCGTTGGTTCGTGCCCCTGGCCCTGTGCATCGCGGAGACGTCGGCGATTTTGCTGGCAAGCGATGTGCGCTTTGCCGCAGTGGCAGCCGTGGGCGCCCTGATTGCAGGACTCGGGTTCGCCGGTTATCGTCTGGGTCTTCGCGGCGTTCACTTGGTGCCTTTGACCCTGCCTTACTACTTCCTTTCCATGAACCTCGCCTTGCTCTTGGGATTTCTGCGTTTTCTCCAGCGATCTCAATCGACAGTATGGGAGCCGACTCGAAGGCCAGGCTTTTCCACGATCGACGCGGATCCGGAATGCGCCCTGGAACTGGAAGCTCAGGCGCACTTCGAGGGAGCCGACGTATGATTGGGGTGCTTCGGACAGCGCACTTGTGGCTGCCCGGCTGGTGCGCATGGCGAATGCGGACCAGCGGCCTGGAACCGCCGGAACGGATCTGGCTCATGATTGCCGATCATTTCGAGCCGTGGTGGCGAAGTCCGGACGATCGAAAAGCGCTGGAACGCTCGGCTCGTTGGACTGGATTGTGGCCGGAAATTGCCCGGCAACGCTGCGACAGCTTCGGCCGACCGCCCTGTTACACGTTCTTCTACCCCGCGGAACAATATCATCCGCAGGTGATCGACGATTTGACGCGGTTGTGCCGGGAAGGAATCGCGGATGTCGAAGTCCACTTGCATCACGACCGCGACAACGCAGACCAGTTCTGCAACCGTATGTCTTTGTTCATAGATCGGCTGCACCGTAGCCACGGACTGCTGCACACGGAAAACGGACGGCCTGTGTTTGGGTTCATTCACGGGAACTGGGCCCTGGACAACTCGCTTCCCGGAGGCCGGCATTGCGGCCTCAACAACGAAATCTCCCTACTTCGCGAGTTGGGCTGCTATGCGGATTTTACGCTCCCCAGCGCGCCGTCACCGGCACAAGTGAGAATGGTGAACACGATCTATTGGGCGACCGATGATGTTTCGCGGCCCAAGTCGCACGACCGCGGCACCCCCGTTCAACCGGGTGGCTCAGTCTGCGGCGATATCCTGATCGTGCCGGGACCGCTGACCATGAATCTCAAGGATTGGCATCGGCGCCTCGCACCGAAAGTCGAGACCGGAGAGTTGGCGGGATACGCGCTTCCCTCCAGGCGGCGAGCCCGCCTTTGGACACAGGCAGCTCCGCGAATTGGCGCGGACGCCTTCCTCAAGCTGTTCACCCATGGGGCGCCCGAAAAGAACTCGGTTGCTCTGCTGGAGGGCGGTGCGCTGGTTCGTACACTCGACTACCTGATCGAAGAAGCCGATCGCATCGGCGCCCAACTGTTGTTCGTTTCGGCCTGGCAGGTGTGGAAAGCGATCGATGCTGTCCGCCGCCGTGCGAATCCGCTGGATGCGGTTGGGATCGGCGAGCGTGCCGGGGCAACGGGGAACTAATATGCTCCTGTACAGGCGTCTGCTGCGGTCGGTCCTCCTGCCTGGCTATGATCGATTCCGCTCCCGGCGGTACGTGGAACGCAGCCGCTTTCTCGAGGCGAGTCAATGGTGGGAGCCTGGACAACTCCTGGAGTTTCAGTGGGCGGCGTTGCGTAAACTGCTGCGCCATGCATTCCAGTCTGTGCCCTACTACCAGTGGAAATACCGTGCCGCGGGCGCTTGTTTCTCCGACATTCGTAACTGGGATGATTTCAAACGCCTGCCACTCTTGACTCGCGATGAAATTCGGCGGCACCGGGAACAGTTATGCTCCACCTCCTACAAGGGGAGGCTTCTTCCCCACGCCACCGGAGGCTCCTCGGGTGTGCCTACCCGCTTCTACCGGACCCGCGAAAGTTATGATTGGCGGACTGCTGCCAGGGACCGTGTCTACTCGTGGTCCGGCTTGCACGTTGGCGATAAGTCTGTCTATTTGTGGGGTGCGCCGGTAGGCGCCTTTCCCAAATACAAAATCTGGAAGACCCGGCTTCACGAAGCGCTGTTGCGCCAGTGGACCTTCAATACGTTTTCTCAGACCGACGAACTCTGGTCTCGCATTCATGCCGACATTTGCCGGATCCGCCCAGCCTCTATCGTCGGCTATGTTTCGAGCTTAAAGGAGTTCGCAAACTTTCTTGGCCGGAGCAGGCGCAGCATCCCACGGGTGATTGGCGTCATCGCCGCCGCGGAGCCGCTGATCGAAGATGCGCGCCTGGATATCGAGCAAGCGTTCGAGGCGCCGGTGTACAACACGTACGGATCGCGCGAGTTCATGTCGCTCGCCGGCGAGTGCGAGTACTGCGACGGCCTGCACATCAACTCGGAAAACGTCGTATTGGAAGCCGGGCGTCAGATCGATGAGCCGTCGAAGATCATTGTCACCGACCTTCATAACTATGGAATGCCGTTCATACGCTATGAAACGGGCGATCTCGGCAACTTGAAGGACGGCCCGTGCGCCTGCGGCCGGGGCCTGCCGCGTTTGTCGAGAATCGAAGGACGCGTGTTGGACGCGCTGCGCGGCGCTGACGGCCGAATCGTCCCAGGGGAGTTCTTCCCCCACCTGCTAAAAGAGATTCCCGAGGTCGCACGGTATCGCGTGGAACAGAAGGACCTGGACCGAATTGTGATTTCGGCGGTAATGACTCGGGAACTCTCCCGCTCAAGCCGGGAATTGCTCGATAGCGAAATCCGTAAAGCCTTTGGCGCTGCCGCCAGGTATGACATAGAGCCGGTCGAGGAAATTCCGGTGCTCGCGTCAGGAAAGCGGCAGATCACGGTTGCGATGCAAAGTGATTCGGGAAAATGAGAATCGCCCACGTAATCGACAGTATGGACGTCGGCGGCGCTGAAACCGTGGTCGCCGCTCTCTGCCGTTTGCACGCCGCTGCCGGACACCAGGTTTCGGTGCATTGCCTGTTCCGCGGGGGAGCAGTGGCTCAGAGGCTCGAAACCGATGGCGTTCCCATTTTTGTGGACGTTCCCGCCGCTGCCGGCAATCTCATCCGGCATTTATACCGCGAATTCCGGCGGGTCGATCCGGACGTAGTGCATTGTCATAATAAAACGGCCACCGTCCTCGCAGCGCCGGTGGCGCGGATGGCCGGTGTCCACGCGGTGGTCAGCACGCGTCACGGAATGGCTGCGCCTCCCTACCGCCTGCGCAAAGACTTTAAGTACTGGCTTTGCGCCGCGGTGTTTTGCAGCAGCGTTGTGGCAGTCTGTGAAACCGCCCGGCGTAACATGACTCGTCATGCACGGAGGCTCGCCGGCCGTCCTGTCACCATTCGTAATGGGGCGTATCCCGCGCGATCTTCCTCAGACCAGGTAGTCAAGAACGCCGATGGCTTCAAACTCGTCACCGTGGGAAGACTGTCGGCGGCAAAAGACTATCACGTGCTTCTGCGTAGTGTTGCCGCTGCCCTGCCTCGCGTCCCCGACCTCCAGCTATGGATCGTGGGAGACGGTCCGGAAGCATCTTCACTGAAGGCCTGTGTTGCCGATTTGGGAATCGAGCAATCCGTCCAGTTCTTCGGCGAGCAGGCCACGGTGGGAGATTGGCTGAGCCGTGCGGACGTGTTTGTCCTGTCTTCCGTGAGCGAAGGCCTACCCATCTCGATCCTCGAAGCCATGGCCGCCGGGTTGCCGGCGATCGTCACCGATGCCGGCGGAATGCCGGAGGTGCTCCGTCTCTCGGGAGCCGGAAAGGTGGTCCCTGCCGGCAGAGTGGATCTGCTGGCCCGTGCCATTCGCGACTTCGCGTCGCGCCGCCGCAATCTCAAAGAACTGGGAGATAGGGCTCGATCGTGCTATCTGCAGCACTTTCTGCCGGAACGAATGGCGGCAGAGTATCTGAGTCTATACCGGTCATGTCTAACCCGAGAACGAGCGGCAATCTGACATGAGTGTCTGCTTTCTGATCCTCTACTTGTTGGCGTCCTTTGTCTTTCCAGCGGAGATGTTTCCGAAGTTGGCTCCGTACCATCTGCCCTACTGGATTGGAATCGGAGGCTTGGCGGTCTCGGTGTTCCTGGTCGTCGCTCGTCGTGGAGAGCCCCTCAGAAGCATCCAGGTGCACGTCCTGTTCGCCTTTTTCGCGGTACTGATTTTTTCCTGGGTGGCCGCCGCCCGTTCATGGGAGGTCCTGCCGGAAGCAATCACGCAGTTTGCGCCATCACTGGCTATGTTCGTGTTGGCGGTGTCCAGTGTGGACTCACTCAGGAAGTTCAAGTTGGTAACCGGCTTGGTGGTTTTCTCCGCGCTCGTTGTCTTGGCTCAAGGCTTCGCGGCGTACCACTTTGGCATTAACGAGAAGAAGTTTCTACTGGATCCGGCAAGAAGAGAAGAAAACTCGCAGGAGGCTGAGATTTCAGAACAGGTATCAACTGGCGACCCTGATTCCCCGGATGAATCGGCGGACGAGAATGAAGTGGGCGACAAACGAATTCGCGGGCTTGGGATGTTCCACGACCCGAACGACCTCGCTCTCAGCTTCGTCACGGCGCTGCCGCTCGTCAGCATACGTATACGGCGTCCGCGAATTCCACGGTACCTGTTGGAGTTTCTTCTTTCCGCGGCGTTGTGTTACGGCGTCTATCTGACGCACTCGCGCGGCGGCGCACTCGGTCTCATGTTTGTCCTCCTCTGCATATTGGCCCGGCGGGTTGGATGGTTGCGCGCGGCCTTGGTGGTGGGAATTCTGGCGATCGGCGCCCTCGCGGTAGACATCGGCGGAGGACGCGACTTCTCCATCCAGGAAGAATCCGCGGCTGACCGCATCGATGCGTGGTCTGAAGGTCTTCGGATGTTGAAAGCGCGGCCGCTGATTGGTGTAGGCTACCGCCAGTTCACGGAGCACCACCCCATGACAGCGCACAACTCTTTTGTCCTGTGCTTCGCTGAGTCCGGATTAGTTGGCTACTTCTTATGGCTCAGCCTCCTGGGGGTTAGCCTGCTGCAGTTACAAATACTGAAACAGCTCCCGAACTCCGCCTCCTCCGAACCGGACATCGGAGGGTGCGCTTCAATTCTCCAGACCGCGCTGATTGGGTTCATGGTGGCGGCCTTTTTTCTCTCGCGGACTTATGTCCCAGTTCTTTACCTCTTGATTGGTCTCTCCGCCGCCTTGGTCCTGCTCGCCAAAAAGAAGAACGTGCCGGTGATGTGGCCGAAGCCTTTGAAGATGGCCAGCCTGATAGCCGCATGGGAGCTGTCGAGTATCGTTCTGATCTATGCCATCGGGAGGTTCCAGTCCGGTGCTTGACGCGAACGTGCCGGGAAACAGCCCGAAGAAGATAATGGGCAACACGTTTTGGTACGCCCTGGACGCATCGGCCGCGACGATTGTGATGCTGATTGCGTCCGTGCCGGTGGCGCGGGCTATGGGCCCAAGTGTTGTTGGGCGCTATGTTTATCTGTTGTTTCTGACGGGTACGGCTCAGCGGTTGGCGAACTTCGGGATTCCCGCAACATGCCGCAAGTACATGGCGGAGTATCTGGGCAGGGGGGAATATGGCGTCGCTCACGAGTTGTTTCGGGTCACATTCCGATACCAAATCACGATTTCCGGAATCATCACAGCTCTTGGCCTCTGTCTTGCCGCCGGCTCGGAGCCAGGATACCGGCTGATTGCGTTTTTGATCGTGCTCAGCATGTGGCCGGCAATGACCAGCTATATTCCCGCGGAGGCTAACGTCGCGGCAGAGCATCTTCGGGCCAACCTGCCTGGCAGTATCGCCTATATGGTTACCTACAGCGGGTTGGTGCTGGTCACACTGGCGCTGCACTGGGGACTTGTTGGCTTGGCCACTGCGACGCTCACTTCGCGCCTGATGGAAGCGGGAGTACGATATGCCGGAGCACGCAGGCGGCTGCGAAATCATAGGACGGTTGCGCTCCCGGGGCAATTGCGGAAGCGGATGCTCAACTTTTCGAGCCACAACCTGGTCCTTTTGGCGCTCGGCCTGATCGTCTGGGATCGCTCGGAAGTGCTCTTCTTGAAGCAGTTCGCGAGTGTAAAGCAGGTAGCGTTCTATTCGCTGGCATTCAGCATCGCGAATCAGCTTATGATGTTGCCGCGAGCCCTCTCGAATTCCATAGGAATCACCATGCTCGCGCAGTACGGACGCGATCCGATGCGCCTCGGCGCTCTTTTGAGAAACGCCACCCGCTATGTCAGCGTGCTGGCGATCCCACTCTTTCTTGGTACCGCTGCGATTTCCCGGCCCCTGATTCGCGCCACTTATGGAATCGATTACCTGGCGGTGGCGCCAATCCTTTACATCATGTGCATCTCCTCGATCCCGCGTGCATTCCAGATGCACCTCGAGAATCTGCTGCAAGCGATCGAAAAGCAGGGGTTCATGGTGAAGTGGTTAGCGGTTACGGCTGCCGTGAATTTGTCGCTGGACGCAGTCTTGATTCCCAAGCATGGCGCGATAGGTGCTGCGATTGCGAACGGGTTGGCGCAAACGACGGGCGTCGCGGGCCTGTTTCTCAAGGCGGGCGGCGCAGATGCAATACGGTCGCAAACCCGGTACCTCGGCGCGCTTTGCCTCTCCGGAGCGGCGATGCTGGGTGCCGTCCTCGCAGTTGTTCATGCACTGCCCCCCTGGCCGGGCTTGTTCGCCGGCGTCGGCGTCGGAATAGGCGCCTTTTGGCTGGGCCTTCGAACCACACTATCGCTGGAGGCGGAAGACTGCGTACGCCTGCGTCAGTGGACAAACTCGTTTCCGACGCCGGTCCGCCGGCTCGCGGTTCTATTGACGCCGCAGCATGGGCCGGTCTCAAAGCCTGGCCACGCGGTCTCGGCGACAGGCCCCAACCAATAATGAGAAACGTGGAGATGGTCTGCCTTTAGCAGAGTTCGGTGACGAGAGCGATGTTTGGAGGAAAGCGCGAGTTCCTGGCTGCCGGATTGTATCTGACACGCGTCGAATCTCTGCTGTCCCAAATGCCGGCACGGGATTCGTTGCTGGTCCTGAATTATCACCGGATCGGGAACCCGGAAAATGATCTCTTCGACCCCGGCGTTTTTTCGGCAACCGGCGATCAGCTGAATGAACAGATCGCGTATTTGAAGCGAAACGTATCGCTCGTGACACTGGAAGAGGCCCTTGCATTCGTCGGCGGCACACTGAAGGATAAAACCCCTCAGTGTCGTGTGCTGCTCACATTCGACGACGGCTACTTGGACAACTACCTGGTGGCGTTCCCGATTTTGCGCTCGCACGGGGCCCCGGGAGTTTTCTTCCTGGCGACTGGCATGGTCGGCTCCTGCTGCGTGCCGTGGTGGGATCATATCGCCTTCGTGATGAAAACCGCGCGCCGTCGCAGATTCTCTCTTCATTACCCCGGAGTTTTATCTGTCGATCTGGTTAAGGACGGCATGCGCCGGACGCTTCGGGACGTCCTGCGGCTTTGTAAGAAGCCCGGAAACGTCGATTCCAAGCGCTTCATTCAGGAACTGAAGGAAGCTGCAAGGGGCGACGATCTTCCAGAGTGCCCCCGGCGTTTTCTGAATTGGGAGGAAGCCCGAGAGATGATTGCCGGCGGTATGGCGATAGGATCGCACACGCACTCGCATGCCGTCCTGACTCAGTTGGAGTCTGCGCAACAAAAACACGACTTGTCCCGGTCCCGTTTGCTCTTGAAAGAAAACCTGGACATCGAAGCCGATGTGCTTGCCTACCCGGTCGGAGCCCAAACCAGTATTTCCGATCAAGCCCAGCAGTCCGCCCGAGAGGTCGGGTACCGTGCGGCGTTCTCGGCTTATGGCGGCACCAACCTGACCGGAGTGACGCAACCGTACGACATTAAGCGAGTCAGCGTCAGCCTCCAAAGCAGCATCCGCTTCCGGGTTAGCTCCGGCATATGCCGAATCACAGGACGGTATTGGCCTTGAGGTAGGTGATCTCCTATCTTCTCTGTCCCAGGAGCCGCACCTCCTCGGAGGAAGTGCCAGTGCGGTACGCATATTCGGCCGCGTAAAATCGACGGTGTAGATTAGGGTCTTGCCAAAGGCCAGTCGCTGCTGGCTCCAGTGGAAGTGACGAAGCTTTCAACAGCAAGCTGTTGATTTCGCTAGAGAGGTGGTCAGGTTTTGACTACGCACCGCAGCATGCTGCGGCACAATCTGGAGCACAGTGAAAAACTAGTGCGTCACCATCGCGGCACGTTGTTGAAAACAGGTGAGGCTGGGATCAGGCCAAACGCATGCGGCACAACGAAACTAGTGCGGCGATCTCAGACGCCTGACCGTAAGTTATTGAAAATGGTGCGGAGAGGGGGACTTGAACCCCCACGAGATTGCTCCCGCTAGCACCTCAAGCTAGTGCGTCTGCCAATTCCGCCACCTCCGCGTTTCTGGAGTCCTACTTCTTCGCCGGCGTAGGCTGCGCCGGCGCCGCCGGAGCGGACTGCTGCTGCGAATTGCTCGGCTGTGGGGCGGCGGGCGGTAACGTGAGCGGCGCGGTCTGCCCGCCTGCCGGAGCCGGAGCTGTCGGAGCCGGACGCGTCGGGACACTGCTCCTCGGTGTCGATTCCAGAACCGAGGTCCCCAGTCCCGCGTTCCTCGTCGCCATGATCGAGAGCGAGAGGGAAGTCACCATGAACAGAATCGCCGAGATCGTAGTCGCCTTCGAAAGCAAAGTCGCCGACCCGCGCGGCCCAAACGCCGTCTGAGAACCCATTCCGCCGAATGCGCCCGCCAGATCCGCCGCCTTGCCGCTCTGCAGCAGAACGACAATGATCAGGAACAGGCACACCAATACATGCACAATCCACAACAGAATATACATCGTTATCTTCCCTCTAAGTATAAGAGACCGGGATACGCCGGGTCAAATTAGCGCCGCTCGCAAGCGTGAGCCTGTCTGGCCCAGCTCAGGAACAACTCCATCCCTTCGTACTCGCGGCTACCCAGCTCGTGCAAGATGTGCCTGGTGAGGTACTCGCGCGCCAGCGCGGGAGCGAATCCGCGCGGACCGGCTTCGGCGGCCACGATCTCCTCGATATGAGCCCGGCCCCACCGGCAGGAGTCGCGGAATGTGCCGGCCAATTCCGGTCCGCCCAGCCCCTTGCGGGCCGCCCAGACCGCGAAAACCATGGGCAGTCCGGTCAATTCGAGCCACCCGGCGCCGAGATCGTAGACATGATACGGCAGCGCCGAGGGTTCGATGTGCAGGGCGGGATCGCCAATGACCAGAGCGGCGTCGGCTATTGCCAGCATCTTTTCAAGGTCCGGTGGATGGGGCCGAAACTCGGGCTGAGCTCCGTATCCCCGCTCCAGGATTACGCGAGCCAGCTCCACGCTGGTACGCGAGCTCGAATCCACGGCCAGCACGCCGATCCTTTCCGCCGGACAGCGTGAGATCAGCAGAATGCTTCGCACAGCGCCGCGGCAGGCAATTCCGGCGCCCGGGATGATATCGAGGTCCTGACGGGTGAGCTCGAACGAGGGTACGATCCCGATGTCGGCGGCGCCCGTTGCGAGATCGTCCGCACACTCGCTGGGAAGGCGGAAGGCCAAGTCGAACAGGCCCTGCTGCGGACCGTGAAGCATGCCCCATACCAGCGGGGCCGTGTTCAAATAAGTGACTGCGGAAACCCGCAGCCGTTGGGTTTTGGGGGACAACCCACAGTGTATCAAAGGCGTACTTATCTGCCGAAACCGGGTTTGATATCCTCGAAGGGAGCCCCTAACGGGTCCGCGCCCGCTCTGGTTCCGACATGCTGATAAAGTCCTTCCGTATCATCGCTCTAGTTCTGACTCTGGCGGCCGCCGCCTTCCCGCAGGCGACGCTCAACACTGTGCCGTCGCGCGAAATCGGTCATCCTACGCTGCCCAAACCCAATCCGTTCGCCGTTACGAACGTCAATCCCAACCTGGTCGAGGGCCGGGAATTCTTCCAGCCCGCCTCGATCGCGCTCGATACCACGCCCTCGACGCCGATCCTCTACGTCGCCGATACGTTTAACAATCGTATTTTGGCCTGGAAGAACGCCAGCAGTTTCCGCAACGGACAGCCCGCAGACCTGGTGATCGGCCAGAACGACTTCCTTTCCACCGGCGCCAACGGCCCGACCATCACGACATTCACCACCGGGTTGAATCAGCCGACCGGCCTGGCCGTGTTGAGCGGCGATCTTTACGTGTCGGACACCGGCAACAATCGCGTGCTTCGTTTCCGCGCCCCATTCAGCGCGCCGGCGGGGCAGCAACTCATTCCCGACCTGTGTGTCGGGCAGACGAGCTTCGGCAGCCGGACTGCCAATGCGCCTGCCGGCCAGATCAGCGCCAGCGGGCTTTCCGCGCCCGGATACCTGCGGTTCGACAGATCCAACAACCTCTGGGTGGCGGATTCCGGCAACAACCGTGTCCTGCGCTACGATGCCGCGGATATTTCGAAGGCCAATGCGTTCTCTCCCGTGGCCAAGCTCGAGATCGGACAGTTGGATTTCATCAGCAAGCAGCCCGCTCTGCCGAACAACGATGGCGGCCGGCAGACCTTCAACCAATTGGCTTCCCCAACGGCGATCAATTTCGATTCGGCGGGACGGCTCTATATCGCCGATTTCGATCCCAACCTCGGGCCGAACATGAGCCGGGTCCTGGTGTTCCTGCCGGCCTTCACCAACGGTATGTCGGCCACACGTATCATGGGCGTGTTTCCGTCGTTACCCCAGGGCTCTCCGCCTCCGCCCGATCCTCAGTATTACTCGATCGTGATGAACGGCCCCGCAGACATCTTCTTCCTGCCCGGCACGCAGGGAATCGGTGTGGTGGATTCCGGCTTCAGCCGCATTCTGATCTTCGACACCTTCGACAACTGGCCGGCGCAAGCGACGCAGTTCTCGCCTTCAGCGAAGGCCGTGGTCGGACACGCCAGCGGGATCACGGGGATCAATTCGCGCGACCAGAAAAGCCTGGTAGCCAACGACGGCAACCTGCAGGGATTTCAGTCCTCGCCGAGCACGTTCTGGTCTCCGCAGTCGACAGTCTTTTTCAACAACGAGCTCTTCGTGGCCGATGGCGGGAACAACCGGGTGATGGTAATGCCCTACCAGAACGGGACGTTTCAGGCAGCATACCGGCTGCTGGGCCAGGATCGCTACGACAGCAACGCGGTCAACCTGGTGGAGGGCAAGGAATTCGATTTCATCGGGACTTTTGCCGGGACCACGCAGGTCGACTCCGGCATCGCGATCGACTCCACCGGCGACACGCCGCACCTGTACGTGTCCGATCCATACAATAACCGCGTCCTGGGCTTCAAGGACATCCGCACACTGACCGCCGGCAGCCACGCCGACATCGTCATCGGCCAGCCCGATTTCTCCACCACTATCTGCAATTACCGGACCGGCGACGTGACCCAGCCGCAGCAGGACGGGCTTTGCCGGCCCGTCGGTTTGCTGGTCGATACTTCCGGAAATCTCTACGTAGCCGATTCCCGCAACAACCGAGTGCTGCGGTTCCCTGCCCCGTTCTCGCACGGCACCACGCAGGTGGCAGATCTGGTGCTGGGCCAGTCGAGTTTCACGGCGAAGATCACCGACCCCTCGGCCAGTACCATGGGTGTACCTTACGGTCTGGCGTTCGCCGGAAATAACGGCCTGCTGGTATCCGATGAGGCATACAACCGCGTCGTCTACATCCCGTTCACGAATGGCGGATTCACCTCGGCCGACAACGGGAAGGCGGCCACGAAGGTGTTCGGCCAGCCGGATTTCATCAGTACGGCCTCGGGATCGGCGGACACGCAGATGAACACGCCCAAGCATTTGAGCAGCGACACCGACGGCCGGCCGTACGTAGTAGACGCCGGGAACAGCCGGATCCTGATTTTCGATCAGATCAACCGCGCGGGAGCTGTCGGCTCGCACGCAGTCGTGACGCTGTTGCCTCAATCGGGCAACATCACCAGCATTTTTGTGAACGCGATTACCGGCGAGGTCTGGGTGGGAGACCTCGGCAACAACCGCATGATCAAGTACCCGAAGTTCGACACGCTCCAGTTCAATCCGTCCCCGACTTCCACGTCGATCCAGGCACTCGGTCCACTCAGCGTGGCGCAGGATCAATACGGCGACCTGATCGTGGCCGAGCGCATCAACCGGGTCACCTTCTACTTCCCTGGACTAACCGCGGTGAACGGGGCCAGTTTCGTGCTGGCGTCGGGGCTGGCGCCCAACGTGTTCGGGACGCTGTTCCCGTTGAGTGGAGGCACTTTCGGCAAGGACTCGGCGGATATCAGCTCGCTGCCCAATCCCATCCCGCTGCCGCAGGCTCTGGCCAACGTTCAGGTTCTGTTCGACGGCCTCGCGTGCCCCCTTTACTACGTCGGACCGGGGCAGATCAATTTCCTCGTGCCATGGAATGCCACCGTCGGCCCGCTGCCGGATGCCGTCCAGGTGATCAATGTGCAGACCGGCCAGGTGCTCGCCGCCGGATTAGTGCCCATGAATCCTGTGGCTCCCGCCATGTTCCAGGGAGCGAAGCTGAGCGCCACCACCGTTCAGGCAGCCGTGATCAACCAGGACGGCTCGGTGAACGGTCCGACTTCGCCCGCGAACCGCGGCGACACGATCGCGATCTTCGCCACCGGCCAGGGCTTCATCAACGGCGCACCGCCCGATGGAGGGCTGCCCTCGAGCCCGCTGAGCACCTCGTACTGGCCGCGCATCGGCATCGGGGGCCAATTCGTAGACTCGATCCCGCCACTGCAGGGCGAGAAGGTGCCCACCGGTCCGGGCGGATACGTGACCTATTCGGGCACGTCAGGGTATCCGGGGCTGTGGCAGATCAACGTCCAGATCCCGATGGGGGTCGCGCCAAACCTGCCTGCCGTACTGCTCATCAACGCGCAGGGTTACCCCTCCAGCAACGGCGTCAACGTCAACGGCGTGAACGCGGTGGTCTACATCGGGAAGTAGGCGCGACTTACCTGGTCGCTTTGCGCTCGCCGCGATCGGCCCGCTCCCGCTTCAGGGTGTACATGTTCCGGTCGGCTTCATCGAGCGCTTCGCGCAGGGGGCGTCCCTGCGTATCGGCCGTGCCCCAACTGAAGGTGATCGGCAGCAGACCGATGCCGCGCACGCGGAACTGGCGGAGGCGGCCCTCGATCGCCGCCAGGCGGCGCCCTGCAACGTCGGTCCGCTGATTGCGGAAGAGGATGACGAACTCGTCGCCGCCCCAGCGGAACGCCATGTCTTCATGGCGAATCGAGGATTGCAGCAGGTTTCCGATGTTACGAAGGATCTCGTCGCCGATCAGGTGACCGTACCGGTCGTTCACATCCTTGAAGTTGTCCATGTCGCAGACCACGACCACGCCATCGAAAGGCTCGGGATCCTCAACGCGCCGCGAGAGGGCTGCCTGGTTGAAGAGCCCGGTCAGGCGGTCGAGGTCCATGGTGTGCTTGGTTTCGCGACGCACGAAATCGAGCTCGTTGATGAGGTCGCGGATGCGATCGATCTGACCTTCACTCCACATCGCCATGGCGGCGAATGCCAGTACGCAGTGCAGCATGAAGTCAATATAGGATTCGTGGTGCAGGTAGAGGGCCCAGGCCGGCGCGCCGCCTATATTGAAGAGATAGACGAAGATGAATGCGTGTTCGAAGAAGGCAGCCGAAAGCACCAGCAGCGAGAAGCGGAAGATGCGCGCGCCGACTCCGGTATTCCTGCGGAGCATGATGAAGTTGTAGAGGTAAACGAAGCCGAGGGCGAGCGCGTGGGTGGCATGGTACGCCTCCAGGCCAGAGATCTGGCCGATGGCCCAGACAATGGCGACGAAGATGGGAAGAATCGCGATCAGGCGCAGGACGGTGCGCCAGTCCTTCATGCTGGACGCAAACCCGGCGCGCGCGGCTGAAATCAAGACGATCACGAAGGCGAATTCGAACGTGGCGTAAGGAGCCAGCCATCCGGAGTGCAGGTGCTGTTGGAGCTCGAACCCGAAGAACGAGGCGAACAGCCGCAGCACCCAGGCTGCCGACCACAAGCCGAAGTAGACCACCTTCGACTGGCGGTAGAGGAAGAGGAAAACCAGGCAGAACAGGGCCGCGCCGATCTCCTGAATGAGAAACGCCGTGAGATCCGCTACCGGCCCGGAGGCATCCATATTCTAGTCTCCGTTGATCGCGTGGCGCCGGATAGCGCGGGCCTGGCCGGTGGATTCGTCAACGTCAACCATCACGGAATGCAACTCGACACCGCCGCGGGCCGCCTCCATGCGGACCGGAAGTGCCGTGAGGAAGCGTTGCAGGACGATATCGGACTCGACTCCGATGATCGAAGCGTAGGGCCCGGTCATGCCGCAATCGGTCTGGTAGGCGGTCCCGGCCGGAAGAATGCGCGTGTCCGCGGTGGGAACGTGCGTGTGGGTCCCGACAACGGCGGAGACTCGGCCATCCAGATAGCGGCCCATGGCGATTTTCTCGCTGGTCACCTCCGCGTGGAAATCCACGAACCTTACTTTAACCTCTGGGGCGAGCTCGCTCAACAGCCGGTCGGCGGTACGAAAAGGGCAGTCCGTGGAGGGCATGTATGTCCGCCCCTGCAAGTTGAGGACGGCGCATGGAATTCCGCTGCGCGAACACAAGGTGACGATTCCCTTACCGGGCGCGCTCGGGTAGTTGGCGGGCCGGATCAGGCGGGGCTGGCGATCAAGATAATCGAATATCTCGCGTTTGTCCCACACGTGATTGCCGGTTGTAAGCACGTCGATCCCCATCGCCAACAGGTCCTCCGCGATCGCGGGTGTGATGCCGAACCCGCCGGCGGCGTTTTCCCCGTTGGCAATCACTAGATCGATGTGATTAGCGGCGACAATATCTTCCAGGTGATCGGCGACGATCCGGCGGCCGGGTGAGGCAAAAATGTCGCCTATAAAGAGAAGGATCACTGCGTTTTCAACTTAACACGGGATGTAGCGCAAACACCTCACTATGCCATGGATCGTACCATGGAGCCTGATAGGACTGAAGATCTCGTTAGTACCATAACAACGAGCGTCTCAACAGGCGAAGTTTCGTCATTTGCTAGAATCCCTAGGATGTCCCAACTCTTGAAGCGGAAGCCGATCTCTGCCCTGATCGCGGATACCGAAGGATCCGGCGGGCTCAAGCGGAGTCTCCGGGCCGGCGACCTGATCATGCTGGCGATCGGCGCCGTCATCGGCGCAGGGATCTTCGGCGCCATCGGGACCGCCGCCGCGGGGCAGCTCGGTCCGAACGGAGAAGTGGTTCGGACGGGGGCGGGTCCGGCGCTGGTCTTGTCCTTTCTTCTGTTGGGCGGCGCCTGCGCACTGGCTGGCCTCTGCTACGCGGAGCTGGCCTCCATGATTCCGCAGGCCGGCAGCGCATACGCATATTCGTACGCGACACTGGGGGAACTGGTGGCGTGGATCATCGGTTGGGACCTCATCCTGGAGTACGCGGTCGGAAACGTCGCCGTGGCTATTTCCTGGGGCGACTATTTCAACACGCTGCTGCGCGGCGCCGGCATCGCGCTTCCCGCCTGGATGACTACGGGTTATCGGACGGCGCTGCTGAGTCCAGATCCGCTGGTACACGGACTCCTCTCTTCGGCGCCGCGCATCGCCGGAGTCCCGCTTCTGATCAATCTGCCCGCGTTCGCGATCGTGATGCTGATTACCTGGCTGCTGCTGCGCGGCGCAAGGGAGAGCGCCACGGCCAATAACATCATGGTCGGGATCAAACTGGCGGTTCTGACGCTCTTCGTAGTGGTGGGAGCGACACACATCAGGAGCGCCAACTACCATCCGTTCGCGCCCAATGGGTTCACGGGAATTCACCAGGGCGCGGCCATCGTTTTCTTCGCCTATATCGGGTTCGATGCCATCTCGACCGCTGCCGAAGAGACGCTGAATCCGCAGCGCAATCTGCCCATCGGAATCCTAGGCGGGCTGGGCATATGCACATTGATCTACGTGATCGTGGGAGCAGTGCTCACCGGCATGGTGCCGTACAAGGAACTCGCAGTGGCCGATCCGCTCGCCAGGGCGCTGGAACTCGCGGGCTTCAAGACAGTGGGCTGGATCGTGGCGCTGGGCGCGGCGGTCTCGATGTCGGCCGTACTGCTGGTATTTCAATACGGACAGCCGCGGATCTTCTTCGCGATGGCGCGGGATGGGCTGTTGCCGAAGTGGGCGGCGAAAGTGCACCCGCGCACCCGGATTCCGTGGGCCACCACCTTAATTACGGGATTGTTCGTGGGCCTGTGGGCACTGGTGGGCGACGCCGCGGAGACCTACGACCTGACCAACATCGGGACGCTATTCGCGTTTATCCTGGTCAGTCTCGGAGTGCTGGTACTGCGGCACAAGGAGCCCGAGCGACCGCGTCCGTTCAAGGTGCCCTTCGTCTGGCCGGTGTGCGTGCTATCGGCAGCCGGATGCCTGTTCATCATGAAAGGTCTTCCGGACACGGCGTGGGAGCGCTTCGGCGCCTGGCTGGTGATCGGCCTAGTGCTGTATTTTGCCTACGGATTCAAACACAGCGAGCTGAGGAAATAAGCCGCTACCTCTTCCTCTGGCCCTGTGCCTGGTGGCGGATCTTCTTCTTCATCGATCCGCGCGCGACGCCGGCTGCGCGCTTCGCCTTGGGGGCGACCTTCTTGCGCGCTACACGCTTAAGCTTCTTACGTTCTGCTTTGTCGGTGACTTTCTTCGTGTTCATCAGTCTCTTTTCAATCCTGCGTACTTTTCCACCAGTTTCTTCAGCCCGAAGCGGGGAAAGTTTACTGTGATCTTAGCATCATCGCCTTCCCCTTCGCGCCGCACGACGGTGCCGGTGCCGTACTTGGGGTGCTGCACGGTCATTCCGGCGCGGGCTCCCCGCTTGACGGGCGGCGCAGCCGGGCGCTGCTGCGGCGGACGCGGGCTTCCGATGGGCCTCGGATACTGCGGCGGCGTACGCAGATCCGGAACCGGCGGTTTAGCCGCCGGCTGCTGCTGCCCGGTTTTGAAAGGCAGCCCGCGCTCGCTGAAGAAACTCGAGATATTGTCCAGCGAGTTGTATGTCTTTCCGGTGTACGTGTTGCGCCGCGCGGATTGGCGGACATCGTAGCGCTCGGCATGGAGGTCGACTTCGCCGGGCTGGTCCGCCGGGCCGAGGTTGATCGACAGGTGTTCCGGCACTTCGCTGAGGAACCAGCTTGGCGTGGAGCGCTCCTGGTCACCGCCGCCAAATCTGCGGCGATACTTCGCCCAGGTGAGCACAAGGCGCTTCTCGGCTCGCGTCATGCCGACATAGCAGAGGCGACGCTCCTCCTCGAGCATCTCCTCGGAATCCATGGACCGGCTGTGCGGGAAAAGGCCGAGTTCCAACCCGGAGAGGAAGACCAGCGGGAACTCGAGACCCTTGGCGTTGTGCAGCGTCATCAAGGTGACCGGCGCCTTCTCGTCGTACGCGTCGGCGTCGCTGACCAGGGCCGCGTGATCGAGGAACGCACCTACGTCTTCGCCACGCTCCGCCGCCTCCGCGGCAGCGTTGATCAACTCGTCCAGGTTCTCCAGGCGCGCTTCCGAATCCGGCGACTTCTCCTGCTGCAGCATTCGCCGGTAGCCTGTGCGGTCCAGAATGAAGCGCAGGAGATCGGGGAGCGAAGATGTGCTGGCCACCAGCGAAAGCTCCTGCACCAGGTTCCGGAACACGACGAGCGACGATTGCGAGCGTGTGGAAAGCTGCTGATCGTCCACGATGCGCTCGATCGCGCCCCAAAGGTTCAGTCCGTGCTCGCGCCCGTACTTCTCGATCTGCTCGACCGTGGTGCGGCCGATGCCGCGCGCCGGCGTGTTGATGATGCGCAACAGGCTGACCGAGTCCGAATTGGAAACCGCCAGTTTCAGATACGCGATCGTGTCTTTGATTTCCGCGCGCTGATAGAAACTAAAGCCGCCGACCACGTTGTACTTGCGGCCGTAACGGCGGAGGGCTTCCTCGATCTGCCGAGACTGCGAATTGGTGCGGTAGAGGACCGCCACGTGATCGTTGGGATTGGAAGCCAGATATTTCTCGGTGGAATCGGCGATGAACAGAGCCTCGTTTTCGGCGTCGAAGCCGGCGTAGAGGCCGATGCGTTCGCCGGCGGCAGCCTCGGTCCACAACTTCTTGCCCTTCCGCGCCTTGTTATTTTCGACCACGGCTCCTGCGGCGGCCAGAATATTCTTGGTCGAGCGGTAGTTCTGCTCCAGGCGAATTACTTTGGCGTTGGGAAAATCGTGCTCGAAATCAAGGATGTTCCGGATGTCGGCGCCGCGCCAGCTATAGATCGACTGGTCTTCGTCGCCCACCACGCAGACATTTCTGTGCTGCTCGGTCAGCAGCCGCATGAGCTCATACTGGCTGCGATTTGTGTCCTGATACTCGTCGATCATGACGTAGCTCAGGCGGCGGTTCCAGGCTTCGCGCGTGGCGTTGTCGGTGCGGAGGAGACGGACGGATTCCAGAAGGAGATCGTCGAAATCGAGGGCGTTGGCGTTGCGAAGCGCTTTTTCGTATTCCTCGAACAGCGCGGCGAGAGCCTCGCTCTCCTTGTTCACTGCACGCTGGTAGAAGTCCTGTGGAGTCTCGTTGCGGTTCTTGGCGTGGCTGATCCGGGCGAGCGCCGCGCGGTACTGCATGAACTCCTTCTCTTCGAACCCGAGTGTGCGGTAACCGGCCTTGACGATGGCGAGCTGGTCTTCCTCGTCGTAGATACTGAATCTCCGGGTAAATCCCGGACGCACTTTGGCGAGCGGCTCGCCATCGCGGCGAAGCAGGCGCACACAGAACGAATGAAAAGTGCTGACGTTGGGCGAAGAATCCAGGGGTATGTCGGCGAGCAGCGCATTTACCCGCTCGCGCATTTCGCCGGCGGCCTTGTTAGTGAAAGTTACCGCCAGTACGGCCGAGGGGGGCACGTGGCGCGACGTGATGATGTGCGCAATGCGATGCGTGATGACGCGGGTCTTCCCGCTACCCGCGCCCGCCAGAATGAGCAGTGGCCCTTCCGTATGGGTCACGGCTTCGCGCTGCTGCGCGTTGAGCCCTTTGAGAAAATCCATTGAACCGGAGCTGGACGCTAAGGTTCAGTGTAGCAGTTTTGACCGCGCTGCCGGGCCGATTCAGCGGGCCGCCGAGTTCAGAAGGCCGCGCACGCGCAGCCAGTCGGCGAGACGGGATGGCCACGTCGAAAGCGCCTGGTCGGTCTGGGCCAACCCCACGCCGTGCGGGCCGCGCTCGTAGATGTGGATCTCGGCGGGCACGCCGGCCTTGCGCAGCGCCATGTAGAACATCATGCTGTTCTCCGGGGGAACCCCGGTGTCCGAGTTGGTATGGAACAGAAATGTGGGCGGCGTCTGAGCAGTCACCTGAGTTTCGCTCGAAAGGCTCTCGACAAGTTTCGGGCCGGGATTGTCTCCGAGGAGGTTACGGCGGGAACCCTGGTGCACATAGCTAAGGAAGGAGATCACGGGATAACACAGGATCAGAAAATCGGGACGGCAACTTACGCGATCGATGGGGTCGGCCGCGGATTGGTCGCCGCTGTCGAAGTGGGTTCCCGCGGTTGACGCCAGGTGGCCGCCCGCGGAAAAGCCCATGATCCCAATCCGATCCGGCAGCAGGCGGTATTCGGAGGCCCTGGCGCGGACCGTACGGATCGCGCGCTGCGCATCGCCGAGCTCGACCGGGTGATGATACCTGGGGCCCAGGCGGTATTTGAGCACGAACGCGGACACTCCCAGGGAATTCAGGAAGCGCGCGATCTGGTCGCCCTCCTTGTCCGTGGCGAGCGCGCCGTATCCGCCGCCGGGGCAGACGATCACCGCGGTCCCGGTGCCAGATCCCGCGGCGGCCAGGTAGGGAGTGAGGGTTGGTTTGTCGGTATCCTGATCGCCCAGGGCGCCGGGAGCTCCGGACGGCCAGAGAAGTTCGGGCTTAGGACCTGGGCCAGGCTGCGCGAACAAGGCGCTGCCGGCAAGAGCGAGAAACACCGCCACGCGATTCATAGGCAGCATTGTAACGTAACGGGATCAGCGCGCCAGCGTCCTGCCTAAGTACTCGACGATGGCCTCTATCTCCGCTTCCGACGCCTGCGCGCCGCGAGCCACCATGCTGCGCACTACCGAATTCCACTGCCCGGCATTCATCCGCTGGCTGGTAACCACTTCGATCGCGTGGCAACCAGTGCCGCAGGTCTTTTCAAGGAGCGCCTTGGCCCCGCCCGCCGGAAGAGCCAGCGGCTGGAAAGCGCCCACCTGGGGAACTCCGCGCCGCGCGGCACCCCCGGCGGCCACCGCTTTCGCGACTGAGGCGGGCAGAGGCTTGCGGGGAATGTCTGGGAGAGCAAAGGCAACGAGGGTGTTGCTCACCGGGCCGCCGAAATAGCCTCCGCCGCCGGCGGCATTCAACGCGACGTATTGACGACCGTCACGGCCCATGTAAGTGATGGGGACGGTGTGACCGCTTGCCTCCAGCTTTGCCTCCCACAACAGTTTGCCGGTTCGCGATTCGAACGCGCGAAACCGCGAATCGCTGGTGGCGCCGATAAAGACGACCCCGCCGGCGGTGGCGATACTGCCGCCCAGATTCAGGGCCCCGGTTTCGCGAACGCCGATTGCTTCCAATGCTTCGGTCCTGCCGAGGACGCTGCGCCAGGCTATGTCGCCGGAGGCCAGATCGACCGCGATCAGCTCTCCGAACGGCGGATTCTGACAGGGGATGCGGGTCTCACGATCCCAGAAACGGGCGTAGGTACCGTATGAAGAGGTGCGCGCGTACTCGGCGCCGCGCTTTTCCATGTGGCCCCACTGCCCGATGTGCATCACGTTGACGAACAGGAATCCCAAGCCGGGGTCGATCGATACGCCGCCCCAGTTGCCGCCGCCGAGTGTGCTGGGAAACAGCAGCGCATTGCCGGCGAGCGGCAGCGGCGTGTACGGACCGCCGATCTTCATTTGGTTGGCTTCAAACAGTTCCTTGCAGAAGCGGGCGTGATCGGGCGAGCGGTCGTAAATGTCTTCGAGGCGGAACGTGTTTCTGGCAAGCGGCGGCGGCTTGAGGGGGAACGGCTGTGTGCGGGAGGTGACTTCACCGGGCACCTCGCTGGCGGGCACGGGCCGCTCTTCCATTCCGTACACGGGCTGTCCCGTGATGCGATCGAAGACGAACAGGAGGCCCATCTTCGTAATCTGCGCGACTGCGGGAATCAGGCGGTCTTCGCGGCGGATATCGAACAGTGCCGGCGGCGCGGCGAGGTCGTAGTCCCAGATGTCGTGATGGACGAGCTGGCGGTGCCATTTCCTTTCGCCCGTGCGCGCATCGAGCGCCACCAGCGAGTTTCCGTAGAGACCGTCGCCCGCGCGGTCGGCGCCGTAAAAGTCGGATGTCGGAGCACCGAGCGGGGCGTACACGATCCCGCGCTTGACATCGATGGTAAAGAAGCCCCAGACGTTGGTGCCGGAGCGGTTCTTCCATGCATTTTCCGGCCATGTATCCGCGCCCGGTTCGCCAGGCCGCGGGACGGTATGGAAGGTCCACAGCAGTCTGCCGGTCCGGGCGTCCCAGCCGCGAATGTCGCCATAGGCGCCGGTGCTGGGGGAGCCTTCGCCGTTGCTGCACCCTGTGATCACGATGTCTCCGAAGATGGCGGGCGGCGATTGCAGAGCGTAGCGGCCGTCTTTCAGGTCGCCCAGGGCTCCCTTCTTCAGGTCCACGCGGCCTTCGTTGCCGAATCCGGCCGCGGGCTTGCCGGTCATGACGTCGAGTGCGAGGAGGAACGATCCGTTGCCGGCGAATACGCGTGGGTGGAGTCCGCCGCCGCCGGGCCAGAATGCCAGTCCGCGAAGAGCTGCGGGCGCTGCGTCGTATTTCCAGAGCAGCTCGCCGGTCTCGGGGACGAGTGCGTAAACACCATCGGGCGCCGTAACGTACATCACGCTTCCGGCGACCACGGGGATGGCCTCCGACCCGGCTTTCCCGGCGCGGAACGTCCAGGCAGACTGCAGACGGGCTGCGTTGGACGAGTCGATCTGGCGAAGCGTGGAGTACCGCATCGCACCAGGGTCATTGCCAAACGCCGGCCAGTCGTTTTGTGCGAGGCCGGTCGCGGCAAGGAGCAGCGCCGGTGCGAAACGGGTCATTCAGATACTCTATCGCGCAACCGGCGGTACGGGCCGGAAGCCAAATTGCTTCTTTCAGTCGGAGGCGATATGGCGACTCGATCGAAATCTTCGAGGTCAAAAGGCAGAAGCAAGGTTCACAGGGTAATGAAGGAACACAAACACGGAAAGCTCAAGTCGGGGAGCGGGAAAAAAGTCAAGAGCCGAAAACAGGCGGTGGCCATCGCCCTGAACGAAGCCCGCAGGTCCGGCACGAAGATCCCGAAGAAGAAAGCGAAGGGCTGAGGACGAACATGCCCGATCTCACGTCTCTGGCTCACCGGCTCGACCCCGCCGGTGCGATCTGCCGTGCCATCATTGAAACGCCGAAGGGATATCGCAACAAGTTCGATTACGATCCGGAATCGAACCTCTTCCGGTTGGCGGGCCTCCTGCCCGAGGGCATGGCGTTCCCATTCGATTTTGGGTTCATTCCTTCCACGCTCGGCGATGATGGCGATCCACTCGATATTGCCGTACTCATGGACGCACCGGCACATGTCGGCTGCTTGTTGGAAGTGCGTATCATCGGGATCATCCAGGCGGAGCAGACGCAGGACGGAAAGACCGAAACCAATGACCGGCTCTTGGGTGTGGCGGCCCATTCCTACGCACACGAGAATATCCAGTCGATCCGGCAAGTCAACCAGACGCTTCTTTCACAAATCGAGGAATTCTTCGTCTCGTACAACAAACAGCGCGGCAAGAAGTTCAGGATCACCGGTAAAGGCGGGCCGAAGAAGGCAATCCGTTTTCTGAAGGCCGGCATTAAAACCTATAAACGCTCGAAGGGTTCCAAGTGAGCCGATCCGGCTGCGCGCCGATACAATCGTAAGTTGGTCCAGATCACTTTCGAAGTTATCGCAGAGTGCCCGCAGACGCGCGCGCGCGCCGGTCTCCTCCATACCAGCCACGGGACCATCGAAACGCCGGTGTTTATGCCGGTCGGCACGCAGGCCACAGTAAAGGGCCTGACGCAGCGCGATCTCGCGGACGATCTCTGCGTCAAGATCCTGCTAGCAAACACATACCATTTGTACCTGCGTCCCGGGCACCAGCTGATTCGCGAAATGGGCGGCCTGCATCGCTTCATGTCATGGCCTAACGCGATCCTGACCGACTCCGGAGGGTTTCAGGTGTTCAGCCTTTCGGGCATTCGCAAGATACGCGAGCATGGCGTCGAGTTCCAGTCGCACCTCAACGGCGATCTGCACACGTTCACGCCGCAATCGACCGTGGACGTCCAGCTCGCCCTCGGTAGCGATATCCTGATGGCCCTGGACGAGTGTCCCGAGTATCCGGTCAGCCATGAGTACGCGCGCGAGAGCATGCGGCGCACGGTTCGCTGGGCGGGGGAAGCCTTAGAGCACTACCGCCGCCGCATTGTGGAGGGCGATACGGACCACGCGCTGTTTCCGATCGTGCAGGGATCGATGTTCACCGATCTGCGACGTGAATGCGCATCCGCGCTGCTCGATCTCGATGCGGACGGCTACGCGGTGGGCGGCCTGTCGGTGGGCGAGCCGAGGCCGCTCAGCCTGGAGATGGTGGAGGCCACGGAAGACATTCTCCCGCGCAGCCGGCCGCGGTACGCGATGGGGGTCGGGATGCCGGCGGAGCTTCCCGAATACGTGGCCCGGGGCATCGACATGATGGACTGCGTGCTGCCATCGCGCAACGCGCGCAATGGGTACCTGTTCACCAGCGAGGGGCGAGTCATCATCAAGCACACGCGCTACCGCAACGACGAACGCCCGATCGACCCCGCGTGCCGGTGCTATACTTGTAGAAGTTATTCCAGAGCATACCTACGACACCTGTTCCAGGCCGGGGAGATTTTGTATTCCGTGCTGGCCACTAGGCACAACATCCGCCGGTACCTTGACATCATGCGTGAGATTAGGCACGCTATAATATCGAATTCATTTCCAGAATACTTGAGGTGCGTGCGCTCAACCCCTGTCGAGGCCGGTTGAGGATATGCACGGCACAGCGTTATTAATATAGTTGGTCACAGCGTGTTTTTGACTCTCTTCCTTCAGTCGGCGCCATCCCAATCTCCCCTGGGCGGAACGTTGTTCATGTTCCTGCCCATGATTGCGATCTTCTATTTCCTCCTGTTTCTTCCCATGCAACGCCAGAAGAAGCAAACGGCCAAGATGCTGGCCGGGCTGCAAAACGGCGATACCGTGGTCACGAGCGGGGGCATTGTGGGCACGATTGTCACCCTGGACTCCGACACCGTGGTGCTGCGCGTGAAGCCGGACAATATCAAGCTGCAAGTGGCGCGCAGCGCCGTCTCGAGCCTCGTCTCGAGCACCTCCTCGACCGAGGTGAAGAAGTAGTACTCTATTTAGGCAGGCTGTAAAATCCCATGAAGAAAAACCTGACGGCACGAAGCGTGATCATCGTCGTGACGATGCTGATCTGCGTCTTCGGCATCATCGACTTCCCCAAGAGTGGCGCGGAGTTGGTGAACAATTTCAACAAGAATATTCGCCTCGGCCTCGACCTGAAGGGCGGGAGCCACCTGCTGCTGGAGATCCAGGTGCAGCAGGCTGTGAAGGCCGACGCCGATCAGACGGCCGAGCGCTTGAAAGAAGAGCTCCGCAAGCAGAACATCAGTTGGGCCAGCATGGACACCAGCGATGTCGCGACGGTGGCGGACGCCGACAATGTCACGCTGACGATCAAGGGCGTGCCGGCGACGCAAAGCAGCGCCTTCCGCAGCATGGTGGGCGAGCGTTACCCGAACTACATTCTCACCGCGCTCAATTCGACCGACTACACCATGAAGCTGAAGCCCAGCGACCTCCTGGATCTGAAGTCGGATACGGTGAAGCGCGCGGTGGACACAATCGGCAACCGCATCGACCAACTCGGGCTGGCCGAGAAGAGCGTACAGCAGTATGGGGCGGCCGGAAGCAAGTACGAAGTACTGGTACAGTTGCCGGGCGTAGATGACCCGGCGCGTGCGAGGGAATTGATCGGCACCGCTGCGGTGCTGGAAATCTGCGATGTCAAGGAAGGTCCGTTCCAGAGCCGGGAGGCGGCGCTGGCACAGAAGGGCGGCATCCTGCCGCTGGGCACCCGGCTGGTAAAGATGAAGCCACGCGGCACGGGTGAGGGCGAACAGTGGTTTCTGGTGGGGAAGACGCCGGTCATTACGGGCCGCGAAATGCGCAATGCGCGGGCCGGCCAGGATGAATTCCGCAAGTGGGAAACGAATTTCAACCTGTCGCAGGATGGCGGCCGCAGGTTCGGGCGCTTCACGGAGGCGAATATCGGGAACCGGCTGGCGGTGGTACTGGACAACCAGATCGTCAGCGTCGCCACGATTCAGAGCAAGATCGAGGATTCCGGACGTATCACGGGTCTGGGCAGCGAGGAGGAAGCGGTCGATCTCTCCCGGTATCTGCGCTCAGGCTCGCTGCCGGCGGGCGTTCAGTACCTGGAGGAGCGGTCCATCGGCCCGTCGCTGGGTGCCGATTCGATTCACCAGGGCATCATCGCGGGCATCGCAGGTCTGGTGGCCGTGATCGTGGTGATGCTGGTGTACTACAAGCGCTCGGGGGTGAACGCGGTTCTGGCGCTGGCGCTGAACACGGTGATTTTGCTGGCCGCGGTGAGCTATTTCCATGCCGTCCTGACGTTGCCCGGCATCGCGGGCATCATTCTGACCATCGGCATGGCGGTGGACTCTAACGTACTGATTTTCGAACGTATCCGCGAGGAGCTGCGTACCGGCAAGAGCGTGATCGCGGCCGTGGATACGGGTTTCAGCAAGGCGTGGTGGACGATTGTGGACACCCACGTAACCACGGTGGTTTCGTGCGCCTTCCTGTTCCTGTTCGGTGAGGGGCCGGTGAAGGGCTTCGCCGTAACCCTGGTGATTGGCTTGATCGCCAATGTTTTCACTGCGGTGTTCGTGTCGAAGACGATCTTCGACTACGAACTTTCGCACACGCGCCAGCTGCAGGAGCTGAGTATCTGACCTTCCGGACCTTTTTCAATCGGTTCGGGAACAAAAATTGAAGGGCTGGTGTCGAAAGGTCTTAGGATCACACCAGCACGGCAACGTTCGATGGAATTATTCAAAAACACGAACTACGATTTTCTCGGGAAGAAGTGGCCGTTCATTATTGCCTCGCTGGTGCTGACGGTGGCTGGGTTTGCCAGTATTGCTATGCAGGGCGGCCTGCGCATGGGTATCGACTTCAAAGGCGGCGCGCTGATGACCGCCAAGTTTGCTTATCCGCCTCCGCTGGACAAGATCCGTGCCGCGTTCGCAAAGTCGGGCAAGATCAAAGGCGATGTGTCGGTGCAGGACTTCCGGGATCCGCAGGCGAAGAACGAGGTGGAGATCGGTACCGAACTGGTGGAAGAGAAGCAGTTGAACCTGAATCGCCAGGCCATGGAAGAAGTACTGGCGGCTACGTTCGGACAGCCGGGCAGCAACAAGCTGGACTTCAGCAATGCGAGCGAGCCGGCGCTGGCCGACCGGCTGCGCGACGCTCTCGGCCGGGCCAACGTCCCGATGAGCGAACAGCAGTTGCACAAGCTGGCGCAGGACATCCTGAATTACAGGGACACGCCGCCGCGCTCGGGCATCATTACAGATTTCACGCAACTTTCGTCGGTTCCCGGCATGAACTCTGCTATTATTAACACTCTTCAACAGGAGTGTTACTTGGCGCCATACCACGTCCTTCAGACGCAGATGGTCGGCCCAAAGGTCGGGGCCGAGTTGCGTAACAAGGCCGTCTACGCCACTTTGTACGCGCTGGGCGGAATGCTGGTTTACATCGCGTTCCGCTTTGAGTGGATCTACGGTCTTGGCGCCGTGATCGCCTGCTTCCACGACACGCTGATCACGATCGGCCTGTTCTCCTTATTTCATGAAGAGATTTCGATGACGGTCATTGCCGCACTGCTGACGCTAGTGGGCTACTCGATGAACGACACGATCGTGATTTTCGACCGCATCCGTGAGAATCTGAAGTTCTCCCGGCGGGAGCCGCTGGAATCGGTGATGAACCGGGCGGTCAACCAGACCTTGAGCCGGACCATCATGACCTCCGGTTTGACATTTCTTACGGTGATCGCCCTGTTCATCTGGGGCGGTCCGGTGCTGCATAGTTTTTCGTTCGCCCTGGTGTGCGGGATTATCGTCGGCACCTATTCGTCGGTATTTATCGCCAGCCCGATTGTGCTGTTCTGGCACAACTATACGGACAAGCGTCCGAAGACGGCGCCGGCTGGTGCAACAGTTCGCCGGGGGGAGCAGGCTACACCCAAGGCCCCGGCGAAGGCTGCCAAGTAAGAAATCGGCTCCGATTCGGGCACTTCCGGGACCGGATCGGGGTCAAATGGAAAGGGAGTTCATATGGCTGAAATGTTCGCGCAAACCTTCGTCGAGGGCAAGACGAAGAAGACCTGGACCGTGATGGTCGCTTTCATCGGGCAGATCGTCCTGCTCACGGTGGCGGTGATCCTGCCGATGATCTACTTCGACGTCCTGCCGAAGACGACGTTGCAGACGATGTTGATTGCTCCTCCTCCTCCCCCTCCACCGCCGCCTCCGCCCGCGGCTCCCGCCCCGGTAAAGATCGTCAAAATCATCCCGCGGCAATTTGACGCCGGCAAACTGATGGCGCCGAAGTCGGTCCCCAAAGAAATCGCGCAGATCAAAGAAGAAGAGCTTCCGCCCGCAGCCTCGGGCGGGGTCGGCGTGGTTGGCGGCGTGCCCGGCGGCGTGGCCGGCGGCACTCCGGGCGGCGTGCTCGGCGGCATCATCGGTTCGGTTCCCACGGCGGCACCGCCTCCGCCTCCGCCCCCGAAGAAGGAAGAGAAACCGGCGGCCCCGAAGCGCATCACCATCGGCGGCAATGTGCAGCAGGCCAAGTTGATCCGGCAGCCGAAGCCGGTCTATCCGCCTCTTGCCAAGCAGGCCCGTATTTCGGGCGTGGTGCACCTGGCGGCAGTGATTTCCGCAAACGGCACGATTCAGGATCTCAAGGTGATCAGCGGGCATCCGTTGCTGATCCCGGCCGCTCTCGAAGCGGTGAAACAGTGGGTGTACCAGCCGACGCTCCTTAACGGAGAGCCGGTGGAGGTGCAGACTCAAATCGACGTGAACTTCACGTTGAGTCAGTAGCGCCGGCGCGAGCGGCGCGGGCCGTCCGGCCAGCGCAGCTTTTGAAACCGGGCAGTAGTGAAAATCAACTCGCAGGAGAGAAAAAACCTATGCTTTTGCAATTGCAAGTTTGGTCGCTGTATCTTCTCCAGGAAGGCAGCACCGTCAGTTGGGATCCCGCCTCGCTGTGGAAGCAGATGGGACCCTTGGCCAAAGCGGTCGTCGTCGGCCTGTTCATCATGTCCGCGTATTCCATCGGCGTGATGATCGACCGTCTGATGGCCTACAGCGCCGCACGTAAGCAGTCGCGGCAGTTCGCCCCCGCCGTGGCTGGCGCCCTGCGCGAAGGCAAGCTGGACGAAGCCGTGAAGATTGCGGACCGCTACAAGAAGTCCCACCTTGCGAAGGTCGTGGTGGCGGGTCTGCAGGAATTCCAGGCACACCAGATCAGCTCGGAGATTCCGGGCGAGGAGATCGAGGCATCGAAGCGCGCTCTGGAACGCGCCGAGGCCATTGTGCACGCGGAGTTGAAGCGCGGCGTCAGCGGCTTGGCCACTATCGGCTCGACGGCCCCCTTCGTGGGACTGTTCGGCACGGTAGTCGGCATCATCAACGCGTTCAAGGGGATTTCGAACGAGAAATCGACTGGTCTGGGCGCCGTCGCCGGCGGTATTTCGGAAGCGCTGGTGACGACGGCTATCGGTCTGTTCGTGGCCATTCCCGCGGTGTGGATGTTCAACTACTTCACGAATAAGATCGAGGCGTTCGACGTGGAGATGGGCAACTCCAGCTCCGAGTTGATCGACTACTTCCTGAAGCGCTCGCAGCGCGGTGTTCGAAAGTAACGCCGGAAGTAAGCGTTCGGGATCCGGTGAGTTGATTTGCGGGGAGTCCAGTGCGGGCTCCCCCACTCCTGCCGAGTCCAGGGAGAAACGAAATGCCTGTCAATGTAGAAGAGATCAAGAAACATAAAGCGCCGCCGCCGGTGGCGGACATCAACGTCACACCGATGGTGGACGTGATGCTGGTCATGCTCATCATCTTCATGGTGATCACGCCCATGCTGTCCAAGGGCATCAGCGTGGACATGGTGAAGACGAGGAACCCGATCGCCATGCAGGCGGCCGACAAGAGCGACGCCATCGTGTGCGCCATTACTCGCGACGGGAAGACGTATCTGGGTACGACCCAGACGCCGCCCGAGGATCTTCCGCCGAAAGTGAAGGACCTGCTGACGAACCGCCTGGACAAGACGGTCTTCGTACGCGCGGATTCCCGCGCCAAGTATGAGCGCGTGGTGGACGTGGTCGATAACCTGCGTGCGGCGGGTGTGGATCAGTTGGGTCTGCTGACGGAACAGATCCAGGAGAAGGGCGCCGCCCAGCAACCCGTGGCGCCGGCCCAGTAAGGGTTTAGAGTTTCATAAAGGAGCAATCTTATGGGAATGTCAGTCGGCGGGCCCGGTGGCGGTCCGAAAGCAGACATCAACATGACCCCCATGATCGACGTTCTGCTGGTGCTGATCATCATTTTCATGGTGATCACGCCGCTCACACCGAAGGGTCTGGAGGCTCTGGTGCCGCAGCCGCCACCGCCCAACCAGAAGCCGAACCAGAGCGACCAACGCACGGTGGTCATTGTGATCGACGCCAATCATCACATGCAGATCAACAGCGAAGACACGGACGAAGCCAAGCTCGGGCCGCGCCTGGCGGAGATTTTCAAGACGCGCGCCGAGCGCGTGGTGTTCGTCAAGGGCGATCCAAACCTGGAATATCAGTGGGTAGCCAAGGCGATCGACATCGCGCACGGGGCAGGCATCGACAAAGTAGGGCTGATGACTGCTAAAGTGGAGGCCGGGCAATAACTATGCGCAAAGCGATGTTGATCCTGGCCGTGGCCGCGCTGGCGGTTCTGGCCACTAGCTGCAACCAGCTCCGGGCTCGCGATCAGCTCAACAAGGGCGTTCAGGCGTTCACCAATGCCCAGTATCCCGAGGCCGTCGAGCGCTTCAAGACCGCCTGCGAACTCGATCCCGGCTTCGCGGCGGCGCGGCTGTACCTGGCGACCGCGTACATGCAGCAATACGTCCCGGGAGCAGACTCGCCCGAGAATAACAAGATGGCGCAGGCCGCGCTGGACAACTTCAAGAAAGTGCTCGAGCAGGAGCCGAAGAACACGTTGGCGCTGCAATCCATTGCCAGCCTCATGCTGAACCAGAAGAAGTGGGACGAAGCGCAGCAGTGGTTCGACAAGGTGGTGGCCGTGGATCCGAACAATGCGGATGCCTATTACAGCGAGGGTTTCATCGCCTGGTCCAAGTGGTATCCGGCCTACGGGACCGCGCGTGCGAACCTCGGCATGAAGCAGGAAGACCCCGGTCCGCTGAAAGACAAGAAGGTCAAAGAGGAGCTTAAGGCGAAGTGGGCTCCGGTGATCGACGGCGGTTTGCAGGCGCTGGATAAGTGTCTCCAGATCAATCCCGAGTACGCCGACGCCATGGCCTACGAGAACCTTCTGATCCGCGAGCGCGCCGACCTGGCCGACACCAAGGAAGACTACGAGAAGCAGCTCAAGATCGCCGACGGCTGGGTGGACAAGGCTCTCGCCACTAAGAAGATCCTCGCCGAGAAGAAGAACAAATCCGGCGGCGGCATCGTGGCCGACCAGAAGTAACGCGGGCTTTCCGGTCCAGCGGATTTTTTGAGGAGCCGGCCTTTCGGGCCGGCTCTTTTGTTTTTGTGGCCGCAGCCGCGGCATTGTTACAATTTAGACAGGTGCCCTCCGAGTCCACCAGCGTCTCGGCCGACCCGGTCGAGCAACTCTATCGCGAGCTTGAGGCGAAGGTCCGGGAATACCGGCCTAACGACGACTTCAGCATGCTCGAGAAGGCCTACCGGTTCGCGGCCAAGTGTCACGAAGGACAGATGCGCGATTCCGGCGAGCCCTACATGGCGCATCCCGTCATGGTCGCGCATATTCTCGCGGACATGCGGATGGACACTGTCGCCATGCAGACCGGCCTTCTGCACGACGTGGTCGAAGACACGAGCGTGACCGTGGAGCAGGTGCGCAAGGAGTTCGGCCCCGAGGTCGCCCGCTGCGTGGATGGCGTCACCAAGCTGACCAAGCTAGACATTTTCTCCGCCGAGGACCGGCAGGCCGAGAGCGTTCGCAAGATGCTGCTGGCTATGGTGGAGGACATTCGCGTCATCCTCGTCAAACTAGCCGATCGCATCCACAACATGCGCACACTGGGCTACCTCAGTGCCGAGCGCCGCGAGCGAATCGCGCGAGAGACCATCGAGATCTACGCGCCCATCGCGCACCGCCTCGGAATGGGCAAGGTGCGCGGCGAACTCGAAGACCTCGCATTCCAACATCTCGAGCCGGATGCCTGGCAGGAGATCATGGAGGCGATCGAATCCCGGCGCCACTCGAACGAGGAGTTCCTCCACGAGATCCGCCAAACGGTGGAAGCGGAGCTGCGGCGCGAGGGCATTCCGGCGCGAATCGACGGCCGGGTCAAGCGCCCGTACTCCGTGTTTCAGAAGCTGCGCCGGCAGAAGATCGCCATCGACCAGGTCTATGACCTGATGGCCTTGCGCATCATCACCGACTCGGTAAAGAACTGCTACGCCGCCTTGGGTGTGATCCACAACAAGTGGCGGCCGATTCCCGGGCGCATCAAGGACTTCATCGCCATCCCGCGGCCCAATCTCTACCAGTCGCTGCACACCAGTGTGGTGGGACCACACGGGCAGACGTTTGAAGTGCAGATCCGGACTGAGGAGATGCACCGCATCGCGGAAGAAGGCATCGCGGCGCACTGGAAATATAAGGAGGGCCGCAAGGGACCGGCGGCCGACGACCAACGGATCGCCTGGCTGCGCCACCTGGTGGAGTGGCAACGCGACATGCAGGACCCCGGAGAGTTCATGTCCACGCTCAAGGTGGACCTGTATCCGGAGGAAGTCTACACGTTCACGCCGCGCGGCAAAGTCATCGTGCTGCCGCGCGATGCCACGCCCATCGACTTCGCGTACGCGATTCACTCCGACGTCGGCAACACCTGCGTCGGCGCGAAGGTGAACAGCCGGATCGTACCCCTGCGCTCGGCCCTGCGAAATGGAGACATCGTCGAGATCATGACGCAGCCGGGCCACGAGCCGAGCAAGGACTGGCTGGCTTTTGTCAAAACGTCGCGCGCGCGCAACAAGATCAAGCACGTCATCAATGCCAGCGAGCGCGCCAAGGCGATCGAAATCGGCCAGAAATATCTCGACAAAGAAGCGCGACGTCTGGGAGTGCAGCTCGGCAAGATTACGAAGGCCGATATGGAGCGGGTTTCCGGAGAATACGGCCTCAGCAAGATGGAGGACCTGCACGCGGCACTGGGCTACGGCAAGTACTCCGCGCGGCAGGTGCTCAGCAAGCTCGCGCCCGGCATCGTGAAGGACGAGCCGGAGCCCCTGAAGCCCGCGCCTCTTACGCCGGATGCGGCCGCACCCGCGCCGGCTCCAGGGCGGCTTGGCGAAGGCGAGGGCATCATCAAGGTGCGCGGGATCGACGACCTGATGGTCTACCGCGCCAAATGCTGCAACCCGATCCGCGGCGAGGCGATCGTGGGATACGTGACGCGGGGCAAGGGCGTCGCGGTGCACTCCCGCATGTGCCCCAACGTGCAGAGCCTGATGTACGACGTGGAGCGGAAGATCGAGGTCGAATGGGCGCGTGCGGCGGAGGATTCATTCCCGGTGCGGCTGGTGATCCACACCGACGACCGGCCGGGCATGCTGAACCAGTTGACCAGCGTGCTCTCCGACGAGAACACCAATATCCGCAGCCTGGAGGCGAAGGGCGCCAGCGATCACGACGGCGGCGTGGTGGACATCACGGTCGACGTACGGGACAAGAAACAGCTCGAGAAACTGGTAGGCGCGATGCGGCGCATCTCGGGCGTGCGGGACGTGGAGCGGCTCTTCAATTGAACATGGCTTTTTCTAGCGATCCGGAACACATCGCCATATCCAAATCCAAAGGCATCAAGATCGACTGGAAGGATGGGCATCGCAGTGAGTATGGGCTGACCTACCTGCGCGACAAGTGCCCCTGCGCGAGTTGCACGGGGGCTCACGGGACGCCGCCCCGGCAGCCGGAGGCGAACAATCCGTTCCAGATGTACAAGCCCGCGCTCAAGGTGCTCGGCGTGGAGCCGATGGGCAACTACGCAATCCGCATCAACTGGAGCGACGGACACAATTCAGGAATTTATTCGTGGGAGCATCTCCGCCGCATCTGCCCATGCGCCGAGTGTGTCCGGGTGCTGAAAGCCGATGGCTGAGAACTACAACAGCCGGAAGTTGACTTCGATCTGAGCTTCGACCGTGACGGGCTTGCCGTCCTTGGTGCCGGGCTTGAAGCGCCACTTCTTGACGGCTTCCATGGCTTTCTCGTCCAGGCCCAGGCCGAGGCTGTGCAGGACGCGCATGTTGATGGCCTTGCCGGTCGGGTCTACCTGGATGTAGAGGGTGACGGTGCCCTGATACTTGGCCTTGCGGGCCTCCTCGGAGTATTCGGGCTCGACCTTGGAGAGCAGGGCCGGAGCGGTAACGCCGCCGCCGACGCGGTAGACACCGCCGCCGACGCCGCCGCCCTCTCCGGGTCCGAAGCCTCCGCCCTTGCCGGAACCGATACCACCGCCGCTACCCGAGCCAATGCCTCCGCCCGAACCCGGCCCGTTGGAGGGTGGACCGATCTTAGCCAGCGGGTCGCCGTACTGGTCCATGTTCACGTTGGGCAGCTTAAGGTCGGGCGGACCGATCAAGGTCGGGTCCATGGACAGCTTGGGATTCATGTTCTGGACAACCTGCATCGGCGGAGTGAACTGCTTCAGAGCGAACTTGGGGAGCCGGCCTTTCGCAGCGGGGAGCGGGGAGCGGTCGCCGCCGCCGCCGCCGCCCTGCATCACCTGCTGCTTAGGCGGCAGATCCGGGGGAGCAAGGTCGATCGGCATGACCAGCGTGACAGCTTCCTTCACCTTATCCTGGACGGGCTTGACTGCAGTAAGGATCAGCACGAGCGTTACAGCGGTGACCTGGAAGCCAGTGGACATCAGCCAGGACTTTTTTTTGCGACCGTAGAGACCCCAGATATCCTTGACCGCCACGGGCTTGGAGGTGACCTCCAGGGGTGGTAGCTTGGGGGGGTTGATCGCGTCCTTGATATTCTGGACAAAGGACTTATACCACGGAGCCTCAACGTCATCGACGAGAAGGCGATTCAAGTGGTCGTCGGGAGTCGTTGCAAATGGAATTTTGGGTTGCGACAGGTCAGCCATTTTGATCCACAGCCCTCCCTCAAAGGAGAACCGCTGTCCACCTATTGGACGAGCGCGGTGATCATGTAGTTACAGCTTTTGGAAAAACTGCGCCCAGTACACTCACCCGGAGTATAGCACAAAATCTCCGCAAGCGGCTTGTAAACACAACTACATAGCTCAATGACGCCATGACGGCCGATTTGTTCCCGGAAAATTCCAGATTTTGGAATTTGCCGAGTCTCGAGCCTCTACTAGCAAACCGCAATGATGCAGATTACGATCAAACTGATGCACATTACGACCGAACCAAGACCAGTAGAACAGATCGAGACGGATGCCTTAGTTGTGCCCCTCTTCGAGGGATCCCCGGATGCGCGTTTCGGAAACGATGAACTCTTTTCATCGGGCGAGGCAGCGGGGAAAGAGATGGAAATCACGTTACTGCACCGGCCGCAGGGAACGGCGGCGAAGCGAGTCGTGTTCGCGGGCGCGGGGAAGCGCGACAGCTTCGGTCCGACAGTAATGCGTCGAACGGTGGGGGCGGCTGTCCGGCACCTCAAGTCGAAAGGTGTCAAGAGAGCCACTCTGGCTGCCGGGGCGGCATATGAGGGAGCCGAATTTACGGCCGCCGCCGTCGAAGGCGCGATTCTGGCCGATTTCGAGCCCGACCGCTACAAGACGGGAGACGACAAGAAGAACCTAGACTCCTTTGCTGTCGCGGGCTCGGCGCCGGGAATGGCGGAGGCGGCCGGGCGCGGGTGCGTGCTTGCCGAGGCTCAGAATTATGCACGCAGCCTGGTGAACGAGCCTGCAAACCGCCTCTCGCCCAGTGGAATGGCGGCGGCATCAAAGCAGATGGCGGCGGAGGCGGCGCTCGAATGCGAGGTGCTGGACCAAGCGGCCATGCAGGCGTTGGGAATGGGTTCGTTGTTGGGAGTCGCGCAGGGGAGCGCTGAACCGCCCTGCCTCATCGTGCTACGGTACCGGCCCGCCCGGGCCGCGAGCGTTGCGCACCTGGGCCTGGTCGGCAAGGGAGTCACCTTCGATACCGGCGGCATCTCCATCAAACCGGCCGATGGGATGGAGAAGATGAAGTACGACATGGCGGGGGGAGCCGCGATGATCGGCGCTATGCGAGCCATCGCGCAACTCAAGCCGGCCGTCGCGGTGACGGCCTTCGTCCCATGCGTGGAGAACATGCCGGGCAGCCGGGCGCAGAGACCCGGCGACATCGTCACCGCGATGAGCGGGAAGACCATCGAAGTGATCAATACGGACGCCGAGGGGCGTCTGATCCTGGCCGACGCGCTGACTTACGCGCGGCGCCAGGGCTGCACGCACCTGGTTGACGCCGCGACGCTGACGGGCGCGATCGTAGTGGCGCTGGGGCATCTCAATGTCGGGCTCTTTACCAACAATGATGCGTTGCGTGACCGGGTGCTCGCGGCATCGAAGGCGGAGGGCGAGCGCATGTGGCCTATGCCGCTGGACGACGACTACAAAGAGTATCTGAAGAGCGCCTTTGCCGACGTGGCCAACGTGGGCGGGCGCTGGGGTGGAGCCGTGACGGCAGCGATGTTCCTGAAAGAGTTCTCCGAAGAGACGCCGTGGGTACACTTAGACATCGCGGGAACCGCCTGGCTTGACGACTCCAAGCCCTATATGGCAAAAGGGCCAACGGGACTACCGGTTCGCACCCTGGTACGTCTCGCAGAGGAGTGGAAGGAGACGGCATGAAGGCCCTTGCGATTCTGGCGCTGGCTGCGGCGGGCGTGGTTCCCGTTGGGGCTGCCGATACGGATTCAGTGGATTCGGTGGTACGAACCGTGTACGAGGTGATCTCCGGTCCGGCGGGGCCACGAGACTGGCCGCGCTTCCGCGCGCTATTCGCCGACGGCGCACGGCTAATCGCGATCCGAGTGAACGCCGGCGTGGCCACACCCACGGTGATGACGCCGGATGAGTTCGCGCAGCGGTCGGGGGCAAATGCCGAAAAGAACGCCTTCTACGAAGCTCCCGTGGCGCAGCGCGTGGAGATGTTCGGCAACATCGCTCATGTCTTCAGTACGTATGAATCGCGGCGGGCTCCCGGCGACAAACCCTTCGCGCGCGGTATCAACAGCTTTCAACTGGTGCGTGCCGGCGGGAGTTGGAAGGTGATGACGATTCTGTGGGACTCGGAGCGCGAGGACAGTCCGATTCCGGAGAAATACCTGAAGTAGGGCAAGCCGCCGTTATAATCGAACCAATGGCACAAAACACTTTTGGCGCAGCGGCGAAGCTGCGCACCGGCAACGCCGAATTCGACTACTTCCGGCTCTCGCGGCTCGACGAAAAAGGGGCGGGCAGCATCGCCCGGCTGCCGTTCTCGACCCGTATTCTGCTCGAAAACCTTTTGCGCAACGAGGACGGCAAGCGCGTGACCGCCTCGGACATCGAGATGGTGGCTCGCGGCGAGGGCGCGGGCTCGAAGGAAATCAGTTTCATGCCGGCGCGCGTGCTGCTGCAGGACTTCACGGGCGTGCCGTGCGTGGTCGACCTGGCGGCCATGCGCGATGCGCTGGCGGCGATGGGCGGCGACCCCTCGCGCGCCAATCCGCTGATGCCGGCAGACCTGGTGATCGATCATTCGGTGCAAGTGGACCATTTCGGCACGAGGGACGCGTTCGATCTAAATGCGATGCTCGAATTCCAGCGCAACCGCGAGCGCTACATGCTGCTGCGGTGGGGCCAGACGGCGTTCTCGAATTTCCGGGTGGTTCCACCGGACACTGGAATCGTGCATCAGGTGAATCTGGAGTACCTGGCGCCGGTGGTATTCCGCAATGCGGCGGGCACGGTATACCCCGACTCAGTGGTCGGCACCGATTCGCATACCACGATGATCAACGGCCTCGGCGTGCTGGGGTGGGGCGTCGGCGGAATCGAGGCGGAGGCGTGCATGCTCGGACAGCCGGTTTCCATGCTGCTGCCGCCGGTTGTCGGGTTCAAGCTGTCCGGGCGGCTGCGCGAAGGCTGCACCGCGACGGATCTCGTGCTGACCATCACGCAGATGCTGCGCAAGAAGGGTGTGGTGGGCAAGTTTGTCGAGTATTACGGGCCGGGACTGAGCGCGCTGGCGCTCGCGGACCGCGCCACCGTGGCCAACATGTCGCCGGAGTACGGAGCCACGATGGGCTTCTTCCCGGTGGACCAGGAAACGCTCGAGTACCTCAAGTTCACCAACCGCGATCCGGACCTGATCGCGGTGGTCGAGGCTTATACCAAGGAACAGGGGCTCTTCCGCACCGACGCGACGCCGGATCCGGACTACCCGGACACGCTGGAGCTCGACCTGGCAACCGTTGTGCCGTCGCTCGCGGGACCGAAGCGCCCGCAGGATCGCGTCGAGCTGCCCGATGTAAAGAAGAATTTCCACGCGTCCTTCCCAAATGCGGCGCTGCCGGCGAAGGGTGAACTCGGCAACGGAGCGGTTGTGATCGCCGCCATCACGAGTTGCACGAACACGTCGAACCCTAGCCTGATGCTCGCCGCCGGACTGGTGGCGAAGAAGGCCGTCGAGCGCGGGCTGAAGGTGAAGCCATGGGTGAAGACGAGCCTGGCGCCGGGCTCGAAAGTGGCGGTGGACTACTACCGCGAATCGGGTCTGATGACCTACCTCGAGCAGCTCAATTTCCACCTGGTGGGGTTCGGCTGCACGACCTGCATCGGCAACAGCGGTCCGATTCCGGAACCGGTCGCGGAAGCGGTGCAGAAGGAGAACCTGGTGGTTTCGGCGGTGCTGAGCGGCAATCGCAACTTCGAAGGCCGCGTGAACCCGCTGGTGAAGGCGAACTATCTGGCCTCGCCGCCCCTGGTGATCGCCTACGCGCTCGCCGGCACGGTCGATCTCGACCTTGCCAACGACCCACTGGGGAACGGCGCCGACGGGAAGCCGGTTTACCTGCGCGACATCTGGCCCACGAACGAAGAGGTCGCCGCCAGCGTGCGCGCCTGCGTGCATCGCGACATGTACCAGCAGGAATATGCGCGGGCCTTCGACGGCGACAAGAACTGGCAGTCGATGAGTATTCCCAGCGGCCGCATCTACCAGTGGGACGAAGCCTCGACCTACATCAAGAAGCCGCCTTACTTCGACCAGATGGCGGACCCGAGCAAGCCACTGAGGGACTTTCACGGGATGCGAGTGCTGGCGCTCCTGGGCGATTCGGTGACCACCGATCACATCTCGCCCGCGGGATCGATTCCGAAGGACAGCCCCGCTGGAAAATATTTGATCTCGCTCGGCGTCCAGCCGAAGGACTTCAACAGCTACGGCGCCCGCCGCGGCAACCACGAAGTGATGGTGCGGGGCACGCTGGCGAATATCCGCTTGCGCAACCAGCTTGCGCCCGGCACCGAGGGCGGCTGGACGCGCCATCTGCCGGACGGCGAGCAGATGTTCATCTACGACGCGTCGATGAGGTATCAAGCCGAGGGCGTACCGCTGGTGATCCTCGCGGGTAAGGAGTATGGCTCGGGCTCGTCCCGCGACTGGGCGGCCAAGGGCGTGGCGCTGCTCGGCGTGCGCGCGGTGATCGCGGAGAGCTTCGAGCGGATCCACCGCACGAACCTGGTGGGGATGGGCGTGCTGCCGCTGCAATTCCAACCCGGCGAGAGCGCGGCTTCACTCGGGCTGACCGGCGAAGAAGTTTTCGCCATCGAGGGAGTGGCGGGATCGTTGAATGGAGGCGCGAGGAAGGCAACGGTGCACGCAGCCGGTAAGACTTTCACTGTCGACGTCCGGGTGGACACGCCGCAGGAGGTCGAATACTACCGTAACGGTGGAATCCTTCCGTATGTGCTGCGACAGTTGGCGGCGACCTAGTATTCCGGCTCACGCTGTGTCGGACTGGCCAGCAGCGTGCTCATCGGGTCAGTAATTGAAGTGGCGCGAACCGGCGGGCCTCTGAGCGCTCCAAGAAGCGAATCGGCGGCGCCGCCGGTTTTTTCTTACGGTCCAGCGTCTAGACCTCGAGTTTCCATGGCGCGCGGTACCGGGCCTTGAGGTACGGCTTGATTGCCTCCTGCTTGACGGTCCAGTTTTGCTCGTCCCAATCGATGCGCGATTGAAAGCGCATGGAGAGATTGGCCAGCAGGCAGGCCGTGGAAGACCGCACGCAAGTCTCGATCTGGCTGATCGGCCGCTGGCGGCTCTTGATGCAATCCAGCCAGTTCTGCCAGTGCGGCACGTTCATCGCGGCCATCTGCTGGTCCTTTTCGAAGGTCTGCGCTTCCACCTTCGAGCGGGCATTGGGAATCAGCCAGCAGCCGCCGCGGTTGACGAAGATCGTGGCTTCGGTGCCGTGAATCGCGGTGCCGTATCCTTGCCCGACTGGCAACAGCGGCATCGGGTTGCAGGTCCGGCTCTCATAGCTGGCGAGGAACTTGGGGTATTGGAACGTGGCCAGCATGGTGTCCGGTGTTTCGACGTTGTCTTTGACGTAGAACTTGGAACCCAGGGCGGTGACGGCCAGCGGCATGACTTCGTCGAAGCATTGGTGCAGCGGGTCGATCAGGTGCACGCCCCAGTCGGTCATGGCCCCTCCGGCGTAGTCCCAGAAATAGCGGAAGGTCGGAAACGTGGCGGCCTTTACGCCCCATCGGTTGGCATTGAACGGTACCTTGGGAGCCGGCCCGAGCCACATGTCCCAGTTGAGATCGTTCGGCGGGTCGCTGTCCGGCGGGTTGCCGAAGCCCTTCTCGCTGGTGCTGCCGGCCTGGAACGTGTGGCAAAGGGTGGGCACCCCGGCGATGCCGCTCTTGACGAGCTCCGCCGCTTTCAAAAAATACCCGCCGGAGCGCTGCATGGTGCCAGCCTGCACGATCCGGCCGTACTTGCGCGCAGCCTGCACCATCTTCTGGCCTTCTTCGACGTAGGTACACGCGGGCTTCTCCACGTAGACGTCCTTGCCGGCCTTACAAGCCTCGACGGTCATGTAGGCGTGCCAGTGGTCGGGAGCCGAAACGCAGACAGCGTCGATCGACTTGTCGGCGATGATGTCGCGGAAATCCTTGACCGCCTTGACGTCGAAGCCGCCCTTCTTGGCCGCGGCGACGGCGCGCTCCTCGTGCGGCTGGTAGACGTCGCAGATGGCGACCGGCTGAGCTGTGGAGACCTGCATCGCGTATCGGAGATTCCCGGAACCCATGGCGCCGAGGCCGATGAAGCCGATAGCGACGCGGTCATTGGCTCCGCGGACGCGGCCCGTGAACAGCGACGTGGTGAAGGCGGCTCCGGCGGTGGAAAGTACGGAACGGCGTGAGATCTGGTCAGGTTTCATTTGCGAATACTGTATCAGGGTTGAGGCCGGGAATGGGAGCACCATTCGCAGACGACGCAGGCCTGGAGGCCTGTGTTACGGGAGCATCACGATGGGCGCGCGCCAGAAAGAGAATTTCTGGGCCCGTGGATCGAGGATGCTGACCTGGCAGGTGTACCGGCCGGGTTGGAGTTTCCCGAGCGGCACGCTGACCCTCACGGGCAAAGCCTTCGACTTGGGATCCAAGCCGTCTTTGATTTCCATGGGCGCCGTCTCGAACGCCTTGACTTTGCCGCGGTAGAAACTGACGGAGGCCACCAGGGGTTGCGTGGTCTGCGCCTCGGGCTCGTAGGCGTGCAGGAAGACGAACATGTCCTGATCCTTCCTGAAAACGCGCGTCACGCTGGGCACCAGTTTCTGGTTGCCTTCGATGAGCGGGTTCTGCGCAAGCAGTTTCTTGTCCTTCTCCGCGGTGGCCAGCGACTGGCTCATGTCCATGCGCTGATTGCTGAGGACGACGCTGCTGATGGGCACGTGCTTGATATCGGTGGTCAGGTCGGGAATGACGAACTTGGTTTCGAAAGTACCCATCTTGCCGGTCTGATTCTCGCGCGCCAGAAATTTCAGAGTGTAGGTTCCCGGCGGCAGGGTAAAGCCAGTGTCGTAGGCGAGGGTACGCTTGGAGAGCTGGCCGGTGTTATCGCCCTTGAGCTTGATGTCCTGCGCGTCGCGCACGTTGCCCTGGACGGCGCCCTTGGCATCGCGCACTTCGCCTATGAAGTCGAGCTTGGTGGTCTCGGCACCGCCGCTTTTGGCAAGCTCGAGCTCGCTGCCCGGAATCTTCACGGTGATGGGAACGAAATAGCGGTCCCGCGCCAGGCGGAAGTAATCGACTTCCAGCGCCACCGAGAGGTCGGTCATGGGGTCGCCGAGCATAAGGGCCTCGGCAAGCTGGCGCTCCTTGTCGGAGGAGGTGAACTTGCCGAACTCCTTGCCCGCGAAATAGCCCGGGCGATGGTCGGGTTTGCCGTAGCGCGAGGCCAATTGCGGGGCCAGCTCGACCTTGATCTTGCGATACCGGCCGTCGAGTTTTTCGTTGCTGCTGTAATAGCCGAGCACGTAATAGCTGGAGATATCCTTCTGCGCCTGCTGGATACCGAGGGAGAGATCGTTGTTGTCGAGCAGCGCCTTGCCGCCGGTATCGGCGGCGAGCGTGTACAACGTTTCCTGCTGGTCCTGGAACCGCGATTGTTGCGTCCGCGCCGAACTGCCGGAATACATGCCGGCGCCGCCCGGGGACGCCTTGGTCGCGTCTCCCAGCGGAGCGCTGGCCACAAGCCCTCGCGCATCGATCGGGTAAAACGAAACGTTGTTGCGAATGGCGGCGTTGATGGTGGCGCGAAGCTGGGCTTCGTTCTCCACGCCCGTCTTGGAGACGCCGCTGGCGAAGTAGACCAGCGCTTTCTTTTCGGGCAGGCTGCCCAGCATTCGGGCGGCGGATTCGAGCGCGGCGAGTTTGCGGTCCGTGTTGAAGATATTGAACTCGGTATCGTCGGCGGTATAGGCGGCGCCGGTATCTTCTTCGTTATCGGCGCCGGTCGAGCCGAGCGCTGCGAGATCGCTGCCTTCGCCGATGATCAGGCTCTTGATCGTCTTCTGAAGCGCGTCTTTATCGTCGGTGAAATCCTGTTTGACGTCGAGGTCGCTGGAGAAGGTCATGATCGCCATGAGGTCGGCGGGACGCATCTGGGTTTTCAGGAACTTCTCGGCGGCGGTCTGGGCGCGGACCTGGTCCTGAATGGGCATGCTGGTCATGTCGAAGAACATCACCATCAGGCGGCGGTCCTTGTATTTCACCTCCCCGGGACGCGAGGGCGCGATCTGGTTGGCGGTGAGCGACTTCACCACGGGCGGCGCGGGGGCGGCCGGAGCCGCGGCCGGGGTAGCGGGGGCTGCGGGATCGGATTTCCTGGCCGGTACGGGCGGGGGCGGGGCGATGGTTTCTTCGAGCTCCTGATACTCGCAGATCTTCACGTCCTGCTTCCTGCCATCTTCGGTGACAATGAAGTCGCTCGCCTTCAGGCCTTTGGCCGGTTTACCGTCCTTGTCTTTCAGGCTCACGTCCACAATGACAAGCTGCGTCGTGGCGCCGAATTTGGCGATGCCCTTGGGCGCTGCCGGAGCGGACGCCGGGGACTGCTGCGGGAGCGCAGGAAGCGCCATCAGGGCGCTGAGGAGTGTGGCGATGATGGGTCGCATAGGATCGGTGCTCGTATCGCGTTACCACCGGAACCGGATGGTGGCGGTCATGCTGCGCATGGCGCTCGGGCCGGACACCAGGCCGAGGTTGTTGGAGCCGACGACGGTATTGTAAGTCGAGAATGTCACATGGTTGAGCGCGTTGGTTATGTCATAGCGGAGGTCGATGCTGTGGCGCTCGCCGATCCGGAACACCCGGCCCAGCGAAGCGTTCAACGAGAACGTCATCGGCCCCGTAATCGTGTCGCGTCCCGCATTTCCCCACTGCCCGAGAGCGGGAATGGCAAAGGCGGCGTAGTTGAACGTTTGGCCGGGGAGAGCGGCGTCCGCGGAAAGACCGGTGGCGTCCGCGCGTTGCGCGCCCGTAATGCCTGTTCCGGTGGTTGTCGCGCGCACGCCCCCGACCGTCGGGGTCAGCGGACGGCCGCTGCCGACGCTGATGGCGTTGGTGAACGTCCAGTCCTTCAAAAGCGCGCCCTTCCAACCGTTGACCAGTGTTCCGCCCGCGCGTCCCACCCCGGTGGAATACTGCCAGTTGAAGTTCGCCACGTGCGTGCGGTTGGTGGCGGAGAGGGCGCGCTCGGCGGCGGTATCGAGGAAGTTCTGCGCCTGCACCGCATTGTCTATGGCCTTGGAGTAAGTGTAGATGGCGTTGGCCGAGATGCCGTTGCGGAACCGGCGCATCAACTGCGCGGAGATGCCGTGATAGATCGAATCGCCGTTCGACATCTCGTAGATATAGCCTGACGGCCACGGCAAGGCTTTGGCTCCGGACGGCGCGGAGTTTGGCAGGATTGTCTGATCGAGCCGCGTGCCCTTGGTGCCGTTGTACGTGATAGTGCCGACCAGCGAATGTCCGAGGTCGCTCTGCACCGCCAGTTGCCAGATCTGGGCGTAGCCGGTGCGGTAATTGGGGTCGATGGCGTAGGTATTGGTGACGGGGTTATTCGACGGAATCAGGAATCCATTGGCCAGCGTGAGCGGCGCCGCAATGGAAGTGGCCACGCTCAACGTGTTGGCAAACGGAGGCTGCTGCGCCATGTTATTGGCGATCGTGGTGTAGACGGAGCTGTTGTAATAGATGCCATAGCCGCCGAGGATCACGATATTGCGCTTG